>LFCJ01003027.1_pt1 | contig 12226 bp, 22 predicted proteins | sample 643141 | NCBI WGS metagenome assembly LFCJ01 (sample SAMN03766243, study PRJNA286221) | soda lake metagenome | biome: soda lake; feature: Kulunda steppe; material: water; isolation source: sample B1-Br-g2 brine of Lake Bitter-1 | place: Russia: Kulunda steppe | collected 2010-07 | reverse complement strand
AGGCGCACAGCCAGCTGGCGGGGGTGCGCGCGGGGGGGGCTCTCTTAAGAAGCGGCAAAGCCCGTGCATGGCTACATCAGCCTGCCTGTCCATCAGTCCGCCTGCAGGGGCCAGGTCCTCACCACGCCAGGCGGGCGCCTCCCAAAGGTCTGCTTGATCAAATCCTCCAGCTCCGCGGTGCTGCGGTCCAGGTCGCCCACCACGTACAGCGTGGCGTTGGCGGGGAAGTACCATTTCTTCCAGAACGCCAGCAGCTGGTCGCGCGACCACTGGTCCACCTGCTCCACCTTGCCAATGGGGAACCTGCATATGAGCGCACACACGTGCATATGCAGGCGTGACCACTGGTATGCATGTTGCACCTTGCCAACTGAGGACATGCGTGTGCGTGGAAAGGTACCACACCAGGGGGGCCACCCACGCAGAACAAGCACGCCAGTAGGCAACGTGTCAAGGAAGCACGCCCGCACCCACCTGCAGCCCAAGTGGTTCTCATTGTGCAGGTGCTGCAGCAGCTGGCAATCCACCCGGTACTCGATTGTGTTCATCATCTGCACATACCCAAGCGAGCACCGCAGGCACAGTGAGAATCTCAGACAGTGGGGCCCGGCACACCGCGCCACCCTGCGATGCTCATGCAGCGCCAGGCAATCCTGCAGGGTCAATGATGCATGCAGCTCATGCAGCGCCACTTGCCCTGTTGCCCTTTGCTGCCACGCAGACTGCAATGGATGGTGCTTGCCTTCTCAGCACCTTGGCCAGAGGGCCAGCGCTAATTTTCCAGAGGGGTTTGCATGTGTGCGTGTGCCTGTGCATGCGTTTGTGTGTGTATGTGTGCGTGTGTGTGTGTGTGAGGGTGTGCGCTTGCATGCGTGCATGTGCACGTGGATGCGCGTGTACACCTGAGTGCGAAGCACATCACAATTACGACATCAACAGACAAGCTGCATGTCTCACCTGCGCCTCTGCCTGCACAGCCTTCCTCTCTTTGGAGATACGGTAGGAGTCGAATTCAGCATTGAAGGCAATCTCATCAAGGGCATCTAAAACCTGCGAGGTAGGCAGGAGTTGAAAGCTAGCTGGAAAAAAGACAATTGTAGCATTTGCAGATGTGGCCTGCCCATAGTCACGGCAGGAACACCTTCCACACCCTTGTGGCTGCACCCTGCCTGGCCCATGTACCCCCTTAAACGACAATTTGAGGCTATCAGCGTTCATAATGCAGGGTGCGGGCTACAGAACACTTCATAAATTGCCACAGGAACACGGACTACCCCTCTGCATAATCATGCATCAGAACATCTAGCAGCACATTCTTGCGGCAAGTGAGCGAGTGCGCACGCACTGGCAAGCACACGAGCGCGCATAAGCACGCAAGCATGCAGTCAGCAGAACCTCCACCAGTAATTCCCTGCTGCATTAATTGTGGCCCGTACCTGTGGCAGCATGGGCCGGCCAGTGATGTTGTTGACCAGGGGTGCGTGCACGTGGAACACAGTGTGGTGGAAGTCGGTGTATGCGTTTGCTCGCGCGCCCGTGCCCAGCAGGCCCTCACGCTTCTTGCTGCCCAAGAATGTAACATGCTCCACCAGGTGTGCCATTCCCTGCTCTCCAGGCAGCTCATCCACAGAACCAGCGTTGATCTCCATGTGGGCCTCAAAGCGCTCGGGGGGCAGCTTGTTGGGCATGATGGCGTAGCGCATGCCGTTGTCAAGCCGCCCGGTTATGAGGTCGTTGGTAGGCTTCACCTCGGCATCAAGCAGGGCCCGCACGTCAGTGGTTGGGCCCTCGACATCCGCCTGAGGTTGGGTGCCGAGAGTCGGTAGGGGGCGTTTGAGGGCGAGGGGCAAAGCCAACTACCAACTATCCTCCTTGGCCATCCTTCAGAAGGGTTTCGGCAAAAGTTGGATGTCTGATCCCCAGGCTGCTGACATCTGCACGTACTCGTAGACTCGATACCGAGTCCCGGCATGCTGTCTTAGGAGGAGGGCACGGAGCCTGACACATCCACCTTCACACCCCACTTCTCACAGTACTCCAGCACAGCACAGTCAACATAGAACCTGCCTTGAACTTACCAAGACTGCACAGATGATGGTCTTGCCACCCCTGCGGCACACAGCGCCGTGGATGCTCGGCCCGCTCCTGCTGCCCCTGGGCCTGAGGCCCGTAGGACGTAGGGTGCTGCCATTGAAAGTAGACCTAGAGACTGATTGGCTCCCTGAAAACCTGTGTAGGATCCACACAGAAGAGGATAGTGTCATCGTGGTTCCTCAAGCGTGTGCAGACTGATGACTGGACACACACGCACAGGCATCTGTGCATACAAAATTTCAAGGAGTGCCACACAACCTTCCCAAACTCACCCATTTGTGCGCACAATGCTGCCAGACTGCCTGAGGAGCGCTGGGCGTGGCTGACAGGCGGAAAGCTTTGCTGTTGCGGGAATACACAGCGGCCTGCTCACAGGCCTGCCCACAAGCCCTGCCACAGGCTGCTGGTACTGTCTGGGTAAGACCTGCTGCTGGCGCCCCACGCCCCCTCTACACCCCGTGGGTACAACCATTACGCCTGCAGAAACTACAATGCCGCAATACGTTCCTCTCAAGACAGAAATTTAATAATAAATGTTTATGATAGTTCTTTTGTGATTTGTGCCCCTGGCCTGACATCTACGAATAGCATAAATCTTACCTATCCGTCCAAAGCGCAAATTATTGCGTTTCAACACGTCAATATGTTATCCAGGCTGCTGCTGCCTGCCTTGCATCGTTTAGGCCCAAGTGGCGCAGCAGGCAGCAGGGTGCTCACCCAAGTGCAGGCAGCCTGGTATCACTCCTCAACCAGCATCCCAGGTGTGTTAAAATCTCAATTTCTCTAAGCATATGTCAGTTAAAGGCTCGGGTGCATGTGTGCGAGTGCGTCTGATCACCGCAAAAGGCTTGCCACCCATTGCATGCACCAAACCAGCTCTACCATGCTCTGAGCTATTCAGGCATTCCTGATGGTGGTGAAAGGACGTCTGGCCTCGCTCCGCCCTCCACATCCAGCCAGAGACCACGTGACTTCTTGTCATGGCTGCCATCAAGCCAGCCGAGGCGGATCCTCACGCCCCTGTCAGACCCCCTTCCCAACTTCACACCCACCCCAGCACACCACACTCCCCTTGGCCCGCCTCCCACTGAAGTAACCACTCTCCCTAATGGAGCGAGGATCATCAGTGAGGCCTCGCCGGTGGGTGCGCAGCCACTCCCCTGTTGGTATCATTAGTCCTGAACCGAGCCCCTAGCAGGCAAGCCGACACCCTATCTTGCCTGCCCATTGCACAAAGAAGAACACAGGCTTTACTTGACCCAGGACAGGCTTGCTTTCCTGTTCTTCCAGGCCAGCTCACCCGGACTTTTTAGAGTTGGTCTAGGCTTGCTCCGCCATCCTTGTGTAAAACATGCATGGGCTTCCAAAATTGATGCCTTTCCAACGTGCCCTTGTGCAGGGTCCCATATCCAGCTTAGGTTTGTACATAGATTCTGGGAGCATCTATGAAAGTGAACAAGAGTCAGGTATGCTTCTTCACCACACCCGCCTTCCAAGCGAGTTGCTGCCTCCCTGCCTCCGCAAGCTCCCACTGATAAACGTGTGCATTCAGTTTAGAATTCCGGATCAAGTAATTGCGCATGCAGACCGCCTGCGTGAGCAAATGCTTCAACCACCTTTACCACCAAATCCATCAGTCCCCCCATGCAGCTTAAGCTATTTCCCTCAGAGCCTGGAGCTGGAGTTAATCATATTTGCATGACTAAGCCAAGATACGCCGTTGAGCTCTTTGTATACCCTCTATATTGTGTATGCTTCCCCTGTCTTGCCTAGTGTGCACCACACTCCTCACTTCCTGCGCCTCCTCATGCTCCGTGTGACCTTGCCCTGGGCGCTTGGCCCGCTCGCAGGCTGCTCTGTCATGCTGGAGTGCCTGGCCTTCAAATCCACACGCAACAGGAGCACTCAAGACATGATCACTGAGGTAGGCTGCTCTGTCATGCTGGAGTGCCTGGCCTTCAAATCCACACGCAACAGCAGCACCCAAGACAAGATCACTGAGCTGCTGAGCACTCAATGCTGGTTGCAGCTCTGTGGCTCTCGCACCATCCCTGGCCAAAACCTATCCTGTGCTTCCTGGGCAGTTGCTTCTGCAAGTGTGTCCTGCTGCCTGGGCAGTTGCTTTTGTGAATGTGACCTGTCTGCGTGGCTGTACTGCTTTCGTGCGAGTCCAGGCCAGGCCAGGCCAGGCCAGGCCAAGCCCCTTGTTGAGCAAACCTCCTGTAACTTGTGCTTTGGCTATTACCATGGCTAGTCATGAGAAGAGGGGGGTTGTGTGGGTAAACCTGGGATCTCTGGCTGTGCCTTGCATGGGGGGCACAGTGGCCATAGCGAAGGACATGAGTATGGGTGAGATGTGCACATCCTGCCACTGCAGCACAGTGGCCCAGGTGTGGAATACATATGCCCATCAGTTGTGAGCTCAAGCCATTCATGTGCAATCACCTTTATCTGACAGCAATGGCTGATTGTTGCGGGTGCCCTGGACCGTGCTGCAGATTGAGAGGGTGGGAGGAAGTCACCTGGCGTTTGCCACCCGTGAGCAAATGACTTACACCATGGATTGCTTGAAGGTACGTGCGTGAAGGTGCCACAGCTCAGACCAGGGCTCAAGACCGGGCATGCCTTCTACCTCCTAGTTTCTTTTGCCCGGCTGCTTTTTCCTTGCTTTGCTGAACTCTCTCAACCAGTAGGCACCTGGCCACTGCACATTGACCAGCACGAGCGTGTGTGGCTCCCACTGCCTCACAATTGAAGCTGCATTGCATGTTTGTAGCCGCAAAGAAACCCGCCTGCCTGCCTGCGAGCGCCCAGCGCGCAGCACACTGCACTCACAGTTGCGTGCCTGGGTAGCATACCGCCCGCGCCTCTTCCTCCTCAGCGCGCGGTGCTGCCCATGCCCCCTTTACCTCCCCTCATGCGCTCCTCTGCAGACCAGCGTGCCCATGGCCGTGGAACTGCTGTGCGACGCCGTGCTGAACCCGCGGTTTGAAGCCCTGGAGGTGCGCTCGCTGTGATGTGGAGCACTGCGCTGGCCCACTGCACGCTGCAGGCTGTGAGCGCCATGCGCAGCGCCTGAGCTGGCTGCTCTTAGCCAGGAGGGGCGTGCTGCTCCAGCACTTGGCAGACGCACAGGCACACATGAATGCGGGCGGGCAGCCGCATGAGTTAGCCGACGCGTGGCAGCATATGTGCCCACGCTGCTGGCAGCCCTTTTGCTGCGGCAAGCTAAGATGGGCTGAGCGCATCAGCAGGCTAGCGTATGCGCCCAGCCTCATCTCCCTCCCCCCCCCCGGCCTGCATGGCAGGCAAATAAACAGGGCTGTGCTCCCATGGCCCTTGCAGGTGGAAGAGCAGAAGCTCCGGTTGGGGATGCTTCTGGGCTCCACAGAAGTCCAGCCGATGCTGCTGTCAGAGCTGCTTGTGCGCTCGGCGTTCAAGGTCAGCACACGCATGCCGCGTCAATGCACAGAGCAGGGGCACGCGCAGCGCGGACTGTGACGTGTGTGGGGCACCTATGTGCGCCCTGTTTGCCTGCTGAGTAGGGCAAGCCCTGGGGGTTGCAACTGCCGTATGCAACAGTACATGCACATGTGCAAGCGTGCGCACATGCACGCGTTGCACAGCCTCCGCACGCCTGTTTTGTGCTCTTGAGCTTGTATATATTGGCAGTGATCATCCTTGCTGCGCACATGCTTGGCCCGTGCTCCCTGTAACACTCCCTGAAACAAGCCGCCACCTGCACCGTTCATCTCCAATCTGCTCAGCGGGCTTGGTCTGTTCTCAGATCTCTCAGATCTCAATACCCTCATGCCGCAGGCTCTTTTTGTAAGTGTCGAACAGAGCAGGTCATTGCCGCATGCACGCACTCACACCCTGCCCACCCGTCTCCTGCCTCGGCACTGGCACCTCCTCTGTCCACTCCCTTCCTGCCCCAGCGCATACGACAGAGGTCAGTTGGGTGGCATCGCACGCTTCACGCATACGACAGAGATCAGTCAGGTGGCATCGCATGCTTCACAAATACGACAGATCAGTCAGGTGGCATCGCGCGCTTCACGCATGTCCCCCCCGCTCACGTATGCAGGGCGCCATCGGTAAGCCCCTTTACCCAGAGCCGGATGCCCTGCAGCACATCACCCCTGAGGTACGGCACCAACTCTTGCCACCGCAGCTCCCCTGCTGTGGCGCACCTGCTGCCTGTTGCAGCTCTCCTGCTGTGGCGCACCTGCTGTTCGTGGCAGTTTTCCTGCTGTGGCCCACCCGCTGCCTGTCGCAGCCCTCCTGCTGTCACGCTCTTGCAGTCCCCTGCGGCTGCCCTCCCACAGCATGTACAGGAACTGTGTCCCACACCAATTGCACACCTCAGCAAACACGGGCACACACATAGAACACCCATAGAACACCTCAGCATGCATAGGATTCCAGAAGCCCACACCAGCCGCGCAACTCCTTGGGCTGCGTTTGGACCCATGGACCTGGGCAGGGGGTGCAGCACATGATGTGTCTGTGCATGCGTGTTTGTGCGCATGTTGTGTCCCTTGCGGAGCTGCAGGGCCTTGCTCCGTTGTGAGTGAGAGGCTGTACAGGGCACAGCAGCATTCCTGGCGTAGCGGACGCCGCCGCCGTGGAACTCACCAACAGGATGGCCGCCATGCCAGGTGTAAGACCAGATCAGGAGCATAACAGTCACACTTGGCAACACAAGCACGCTGACACTCAATCGCTTACAACCAGGCGCCCGCCGTCGGTGTCCCTCCCATAGGTGCTGCAATCCTTTGTGCGCCGGTGCTATGCCGGACCGCGCCTGGTGCTCGCGGCATCGGGCGTGGAGCACCGGCAGCTGGTGGACCTAGCGGCTCCCATGCTGGATCTGGTGCGCGTGCAGGCGCGCATGTGCGGGCATGCGTGTGTGTCGTGCATGCATGTGTGTGCACGTGCGCGCATGTGTGTTTATGTCCTGGCTACTCTCATGCTGGAGCTGGTGCGTGTGGGCGCGCGTGTGCAGGCATGCGTGTGCAGGCATGCGTGTACGTGTCTGTCGTGATTGTAGGTGTGTGCGCGTGTGTTTGTCTCCTAGCTGATCCCATGCTGGAGCTGGTGCGTGTGGGCGCGAGTGTGTGGGCGCGTGCGTGCTTGTGTGCACGTGTGTGTAGGTGTGTGTAGGAGGGCGTGCGGGCGTGCGCTTGTTGTGTGTGCATGTGTGTGCACACGCGTGCGTTTGCGTGTTTGTGTAGGCGTGCGTGTGCGTTTGTTGTGCGCACACGTGTGTATGGCTACATGTGTGTGTTGGGAGGGTGTCTGTGCATGTGTGTGTCAGATGCCTGTACAGCTACTTGTCCGGTAGGGCCCTCAAGTTATTCGTTAGGTACATATGTGGATCTTTCCTAGATATATGCTGCCAGTTGCCTGGTCTGCACAGACTTTGGCTGAGGCTGCCTGCTGGAGGGGAGGGGCTGCACACGCTCGTCAGGCACTGCATGCAGGCTGGCAGATGTTGGCAAAGTGGAGGTGAACATTGTGATGCTAGTTACCTACGCTTGCACGCTGGTAAGGTGTACCTGCTTGCCCATGCATATGCACACGTGTACGTCTGCATACGCACACTAAGCGTGAGCCCTTACACAGCATGCGTAAGCCCATCCAGGTATATGCACGCACGCACGCATTGTACGCACATGCGCATGCACACTGCGCGCAGGCGCCTCCGGCAGAAGGCCCGGTACAGGAGCCGCCCTCAGAGTATGTGGGCGAGTGCGTGCTGGTCCGGGACGGCCCTGTGAAGGACGCCCAGATCATGCTGGCGTTTGAGAACCAGGGGGGCTGGCGGGATGTGCAGGGGGCAGTGACCATGACGGTGCTGAACCAGCTGCTGGGAGGGGGCAGCTCATTCTCGTCCGGTGCGTCGCTCTGATTGCCGACGGCGGGCGCTCCAGCCCAGGCTTATGGTTTGCCTGATGCCACAGTATAGGAAGCATATGTGTTTTGTACTGATGCCTTGTTTTCGTACTGATGCCGCAGTAGGAAGCATGTGTGTTTTGTACTGATGCCTTGTTTTTGTACTGATGCCGCAGTAGGAAGCATATGTGTTTTGTACTGATGCCTTGTTTTCGTACTGATGCATCTTTGGGGGGTACCTTGTCTGAAACAAACGGTGGGCGTGCCTCGGGCTGCCTGCTGGTTTGTGTGTGTTGCCGCCCCGCGCTGCATCACAGCTGCCTTGCAGACTTTGGGCCGCCTCATGGCCAAGGTGGTCTTGAGTAGGTGGCGCCATCTGCAGCTCCATCAGATAACCCTGCTGTGGCTCCTCTTGCATCTCCCTCCATGGATGCCCCAGATGGCTCTGCTGCGCCACCTTGTGGCTCCTCTTGCATCTCCCTCCATGGATGCCCAAGATGGCTCTCCTGCAGCCTTCTTGCAGTTGTGCCCTGCAGTCATCTCATGGCTTCTTCTTCTTCTTCTTCTTCTTTTTCTTTTTCTTCTTCTTCTTCTTCTTCTTCTTCTTCTTCATTTTCTTCTTCTTCTTCTTCTTCTTCTTGCCACCACCTTGTAGCATCTCCCTTGCACCCACCTCACACGACAGAGGTCTGACAGCCTCAATCCTCTACCTTCGACTGAGGAGTCTCAGTACGCCAGGAATTGCCTACAACAGCATAAATAGCCCCGCAGCCGCACCTCTTTGCAAGACCCACGCCTCTGTGCGTGCTCACACTGCTCCTTGTGGCGCAACAAACTGTTGACCCTTGCCCTGAAGAAGCGGTGCGTGCACACACGCGTACATGCAGGCGGTCCCGGCAAAGGCATGCACTCCCGCCTGTACACGCGCGTGCTGAACCAGTACGGCTGGGTTCACAGCTGCTCTGCCTTCCAGTCAACCTTCAACAACACGGGCCTGGTGGGAATCAGTGCCAGCTGCGAACCACAGTACGCGCCCGAGATGCTGGACGTGCTGTGCCGTGAGATGGAGGTGGTCACCCGGTGAGTTGCTGGGCGTACTGTTCTGTTAGATGGAGGCCGTGAGCTGATGAGACTGTTGGGCAGGCTGTGCCATGAGATGGAGGCGATGGTCACCCGGTGAGTTGCTGCAACTCACTTCCCTGTACTTGCAATGCCATGTGCCCCCGGCCGCCCCGCTCCATCCTGGCCCCACGCCTGCTTGCGTTCCCGTTAGCCACATTCCCCCAAAAGCCAAGTGACCATGGACCACAGGCTCCTCACTGCCCCCATGGCGCCAACATGCTGTGTGCATCTCCCAGCAGCCTGTACACCCTTTGCACCAGCCCCCTTGGGCTGTAATAATGTGCCCCTGCCGTGCCTCTATCCTAACTGCTCTCCCCTGTGCACCCACCTACCTCCCTTGTGCACCCACATACCTCCCCTGTGCTCCCCGGCTGCTTTGCTTTTGCAGTATTCTTTATGCACCCCAGCTGCTTCCTTTGCACTGCTGCCCCTGTCTGCCCAACTGCTTTGTAACTCAAGTGCTGGCTGTTGTCCTCATGTATCCCTCGGGTGGCATAGCTTTGCAGGCTGCAGCCATGGAATGGTGCGAACAAAGTTTTTTCAGGTATCAGGCATAGCAATACCTTGAATAAATTTGAAGTTGGCTTGTAAATTGTGGTTGTGTGTGCATGTGCATGTGTGCGTGTGTGTATGTGTGTACCAAGCCCAAAGGAGCTTTTTTGTCGTCGCAATAGGATATGCAGCAGGTGCTTGGTACACACATACACACACACGCACACGCACACACATGCACATGCACACACAACCACGACATACAAGCCAACTTGATACATTCAAAATTGGCTTCCTTTCCAAGCGACCTGTGCTAGGTGCGCATGCAAGTCATGGAGCACAGAATGGTGGTTTTCTGACGCATCAGCTTGCGTGCGTGCAGGTCCTTGAATAGTGTGGAGTTGGAGCGCGCCAAACGCGCGACTGTTTCCATCATCCATAATGCACTCGAGTCCAAGACTGCAAGCGCTGAGGATATTGGCCGCCAATTTTTGACTTATGGGTACAGGTAACACAGCGCTCCCAGTGGGTACAGAAAAAGTATATGGACTGTACAGACTAAAAAAAGCTGTCCCTGCTCATGCGGTTTCTGCTACATATTTTGATGCCCCTGCATTTGCACCTGCTGCTGCTGCTGCTGCCAATTTTGATGACTGGATCTGGTTAATGCGCGTGCCAGCATCCAGCAAATGGATACTGGCATGGCACCTTGAAGCGGGTGCGCTAAGTGCACAGATGAGCAGCAGCAGCAGCGGCAGCAGCAGCGCCAGCACCAGCACCAGCACCAGCACCAGCACCAGCAGCAAGCCATAACTGGCAAGCAGAGACAGCCACAGCGCCTGCTCCTGCTGCATACATTGCAACTTTGCAAGTTGCGCACTTCAAAACGTGGTTCTGAACTGGCGCAAGCAACGGGCACCCCACCAGCGTGCATTCTTACGCTCCATCCCTGCATGCTCGCCGCTGCAGGATTAGTGGGCCCGAGTATGTGGCTATGATTGAGGCAGTCACCATCGCGGACATCAAGAACTACATGACCCGCGTGCTTTCCACGCGGCCAAGCCTGGCTTTGGTGGGGGGGGGCGTGGAGGTGCTCGCAGACGGCTATGATGCTCTTCTGCAACGGTGCGTGCTGTAACTACACTTGATGCGCCAGTACCTGCCAAGCCCTCTATGGAGCAAGCTCAGTGCCCTGGCGCTGGTCGCTACTTGAGATGTGTTTGCTCAGCGACCTGATGATTGGGTTTGGCTTGCACTTCTACGGGCTAGCTGAGCAGGGCTAGCGCCTCGGGGCTAGGCTTAGAGCAGCGTTAGGCCACAGCAGCATTTGCCTTGATGCCTGCTGCCAAAGCTGCCTATTCGGGCTGGCTTAATGAACATGTGCATGTCATGTGTCACGCACGCACTATTGTTATTGTTTCCTCTAGATTCTCCCGGTCTTTATTTTGTTAAATGCAGGTTTGGCGCGAGCAGCACAGCAGGAGGAGCAAGCTCAGATCCGAGCAGTAGTAGCCGCAGCAGCGGCAGCAGCAGCAGCAGCAGTGCGATGGGGCGCATCAAGCAAGAACTTCAACGGCTGCGTAGATGAAAACACTTGGACATTCTGTTATCAGGGTTTCAGAAGGACTTGACCCCGTAGGTGTCAAGGTACTTTGTCATGCCTTGATGAGCCATCTGCCTGGAAATGGCAGCAAAATCATTGCTTGCACTCTGTCATTGCATTACTCATCACTCCTTGAAATGCATCAAGATAATACGCTCTGCAAGAGGAGCGAAAGGTGAGCTCTGAGGCAGTGTTACCTGCACATTTCTTGGCAACAAAACCCGGGTGGCCGAGCAATAACTTGAACCATCATACGTAGGAGCTCCTATGCTGCTGCATTGCTTTTGGGATTGTGGAGATGGGCACATACAATTGCAATGTTCAACCTCATTTATAAAAAAAAAAGCCTCGGGCTGAATCAAGGTGTAGAATTCTCGACCTCCTTGTTGGTGCTGCGCGCACAACACTTAAGGTCCCTTTGATTTGGCACTGTTATAATGGCATCGACCGCCATTAAGCTGCCAGGCAGAAGACCTTCATAGATGCTGTTCAATACCTGACGTTACGGGTTGCACGCAAGGGGCGGACTGCTGCCTGGTGTCTACAATGTAAACTTGCAAGTTGACAAGGGTTTGCTAGGGTTTACAAGAAAAGGCCTTCAGTCAAGAAGTGAGACTGCTAGCCTGCTCATAAAATGCAACAAGTGCAAGGAGGACAATAGAATTTACTGGTGTTCTGGCTCAGAAAAGCAGACACATTGTGGTAGCCTGTGAGAGGGAACAGACACGCAGAAGTCCTGCGGAGAGAGACCACGTGTGGTTGGTAGCAGTGGAAAAGGACGTGCTGCTCATCTTGTACGTCATCAGGTTAGGTTAGGTTACATAGCTGTCCCTAGTAGGCTGGACCCCCCCGCGCAGAGGGTTAGGGGTGGGGGTGCGGATACCCGCGCAGAGGGATAGAGGACGTGTGCGGAGGGTTTAAGAGATGCATGTTCGAGAAGGTGGGAAAACTGCTTCTTTCCCTAGTTTTGCGCACCCCCCGGATGCAAGTGTGTGAAATTATTGATTTCAAAGGCTT
>LFCJ01003026.1_pt1 | contig 12227 bp, 14 predicted proteins | sample 643141 | NCBI WGS metagenome assembly LFCJ01 (sample SAMN03766243, study PRJNA286221) | soda lake metagenome | biome: soda lake; feature: Kulunda steppe; material: water; isolation source: sample B1-Br-g2 brine of Lake Bitter-1 | place: Russia: Kulunda steppe | collected 2010-07 | reverse complement strand
GGCCGGACTGTTGGACGTTCGCGCTGATCAGCTCGTTGTCGAAGTAGTAGGGGGCCAGCTGGGTCATCACCCGCTTGTAGACGGTGTCCTCGACCCGACGGAGGGCCTTCCGGCCCGCCGAGTCCGCCGCACGGGTGACGTAACCGATCGACTCCCGCCAGTTGTCGACGGCACCTTCGGCGTCCTCATCCTCGAGAGCCTCGTAGGACGCCGAAAGCTTCTCGCCGGCGGTTCTGACGTCCTCGTTTGGCTCCTTGCCGGCGCGCTCGCCTTTCCCCTCCTCGAGGTGTGCCTGCTCGGCGGTCTTCTCGCTGACGTCGGCGTCCAGGGTTTCGTGGGATTTCGGACGCCACTCCTCCCACTCCTCGAAGGCACGCGCTAACGGTGCCTCCGCGTCGGTGTCGGGCTCGTGGACGCCGGCATCTCGCAGCGCGCGGGTGATCCGTTCGCCGTGCTCGACGACGTCGACCCAGTCGCCGCGTACTTTGAATCCGGAGATGCTCTCTTCCATTCGGCTGACGGGTGTATGGCGTCGAGCGGCATAAACTTCTTTGGGCTGGCCCGCGGTCGGTCGCCCTCTGACCATGCCGCCGGGAAAGCAACGTCTAAGAGGGGCGAGCGAGAGCCTCCGATATGCCAGTAGAGACGCCGATCGAAGAGCTTCACATCTCCGAAGAGCCGGCAGTCGACGACGTTCCCGGTCCCGACACCGAGGCGCTCATCGCCCGACAGCGCGAGGTCGACAGCAACGCCGTCGCCTACCCGCGCCGGCTCCCGTTCGCTCCGGAGGCAGCAAAGGGGGCGACCATCCGCGACGTCGACGGCAACGTCTTTCTCGACTTCTTCGCCGGCATCGGGGTCCTCAACGTCGGCCACTCGAACCCTCACGTGCTGGAGGGCGTCCACGAACAGCTCGATAAGCTCACCCATACCGTCGACTTCCCCACCGAGGCCCGCGTGGAGTTCATCGAGCGCCTCGGCGAGCGCCTCCCCGGTGACCTCGCGGGCAACAGCAAGATCGTCTTCGGCGGCCCCAGCGGCAGCGACGCCATCGAGGGCTCGATCAAACTCGCCAAACACAACACGGGCCGCCACGGCCTGCTCGCCTTCGAGGGCTCCTACCACGGCACGACCGCCGGCGCGCTCAGCCTCACCGCCGGCAAGAGCTACAAGGAGGGGTACGCCCCGCTGCTGGCCGACGCCGTCCACGTGCCGTTCCCGTACTCGATGGAGCCCAACCCCGGCGGCGACGTCGAGGCGTTCTGTCCGGCCGAGAACTGCTGTCGGGAGGGGTCGTGTGCCCGCGCGCTCGACGCCGTCGCCCGGAAGTTCGAGGGGGCTTACGCCGGCCACGAGAAGCCCGCGGCGATCTGGGTCGAGCCGATCCAGGGTGAAGGCGGCGTCGTCGTCCCGCCGGAGGGCTTTCTCGACGGGCTGCGCGACATCGCCGACGACAACGACGCCATGCTGATCTTCGATGAGATCCAGACCGGCTTCGGCCGGACCGGCGAGTGGTTCGCCGCCGACCACTGGGACGTCACCCCCGACGCGGTGACGATGGCGAAAGGGATCGGCGGCTCCGGGCTCCCGGTCGGCGCGATGGCCTACCACGAGGAGTTCGACACCTGGGGCCCCGGCGGCCACGTCGGCACCTTCCGGGGGAACGTCCCCGCGTTCGTCGGTGGCATCCGCGCGATCGAGTACGTCGAGGAACACGACCTGCTGGCACACGCCCGGGCGATGGGCGAACATATCCGTGGGCGGTTCGCCGAGCTGGCAGAGGACGTTCCGGAGATCGTCGACGTCCGCGGGAAGGGGCTGTTCGTCGGCGTCGAGTTCCGCCGGGACGGTGAGCCGACGGTCGACCTGGTCGAGGAGATCCAGCTCGAGTGTTACCGCCGGGGCGTGCTGGTGTGGTACGCCGGCCGCGAGAAGAACGTCCTCCGGCTGATCCCGCCGCTGGTGGTGACCGAGGGTCAGGTCGACGCCGGGATGGACGTCATCTGTGGCGCCGTCGCGGACGTCACCGAGAACCACCGCGGCTGAGCCGTTCCGGGAGCCGACGTCCCGCGGTCACCGCCGTCGTCCACGACCGGACGTTACTCCCGACCTCGATCGCCGTCCGCTCGGACGGCGTTTCGGACCCGTCTCGCGGCGACGACCCCACCGAGCACCAACAGGTACGTCCCGAGCGCACCCACGCCGGCGGAGATGACCGCCGACGGGGCGAGGAGGGCGCCGACGACGGCGATCGCGACGGCGACGGCGAGAGCCCCGACCTGGACGGCCGGCCGCTCCCAGCGTCGTCGCACCGCCGCCCGTCCCCGGGTCGCGAGGAGCTCGAAGACGAGGGTACCGACGCCGCCGACGACGACGAACGGGGCCGCGAGCGTCGCGTCGACGAGAACCGCGGCGAGCCCGAAGGCCACGAGCGCGACCGCCGCGAGGGCCGCGTCCGTCCGTGCGGCCATCTACCGGTACAGCGAGGCCCCGTCGCCGACGGCGGTCCGGTAGGCCCGGCTCTCGACGCCGACGTCGTCGAAGCCGTCGACCATCGCGGCGGCGACGGCCCGTCGGTCGGCCCGCCGACAGACCGCGAGCAGGGTCGGTCCGGCGCCGCTGACGGTGACCCCACTCGCGCCGGCGTCGAGGGCGGCCTCCCGGACCCGGTCGTACCCCTCGACGAGTGCGGCCCGGCGGGGCGTGACGACCGGATCGTCCATCCCGGCGCCGACGAGCTCGGGGTCCTCGCGGGCCATCCCGATCGCGAGTGTCGCGGCGTTGCCGACGGTGGCGACGAGCTCGTCCATCGTCGCGCCGGCGGGCACGACTCCGCGTGCGTCGCGGGTCGAGACCGTCAGCTCGGGCAGACAGGCCACGAGCCCGATCCCGGCGTCGACCCGCGTGATCCGCCCGTCGGCGACGACGGTGAAGCCGCCGAGCAACGCGGGGGCGACGTTGTCCGAGTGGGCCGTCCCGGAGACGAGCGCCTCTCCCTCAGCGGCGACGGGGACGAGCTCCTCACGACTCAGCCCGCGGTCGTAGAGGGCGTTGAGCGCGAGGGCGGCTCCGGCCGCGCTGGCCGCCGAGGAGCCGAGCCCCGAGGAGGGACGGACGCCCTTGTCGATCCGGACGTGGGCGGGCGCATCGAGCGCCTCGGCGACCGCACCCACGGTGTTTTTCTCCGGATCCTCCGGGACGTACTGGCTGCCGGCGCCGGTGACCTCGATCGTGGTTTCCGTGGCGCGTTCGACCCGGATCACGTCGGCGGGCGCCTCGAGTGCGACCCCGAACACGTCGAAGCCGCTGCCGAGGTTCGCGCTCGTCGCCGGCGCCCGCACGGTGAGCATTGCCCGCACTTTCCCCACCGCGGGCAAAAAGGTAGCGGACCCCGACTCAGCCCGTCCGCCGTGGCGCCCGGAGGAGGAGACCGGCGATCCCGGCCCCGAGCGCGAGCGCGGCGCCGATGAGGAAGGCGACGTCCCAGCCGACGACGCCGACCAGCCAGCCGACGACGCCGCCGCCGAACACCCCACCCCACATCTTCCCGGAGTAGACCAGCGAGTAGTTCGCCGAGGAGTACTTCGCCCCGTAGTAGTCCCCGACGAGGCTCGGGAACAGCGAGAACTGCGAACTCCAGAAGAAGACCGCGACGGCGACGGCGAGCACGTAGCCGACGCCCGAGCCGATCCCCGCGAAGGCGACGACCCCGAACGTGGCGAGCCCACAGACCAGAAACGAGACGGCGGTGATCCGCTCGCGGTCGAACCGGTCGGAGGCGGCGCCGACGACGAGCCGGCCGCCACCGGAGGCGATCGGCAACAGCGTCGCCGCGACGGTCGCGACCGCCACGGTCAGTCCGGCCTGTTCGGCATAGAGGATGACCCGTGCGGTGATCATCAGCCCCGCCGCGCTCACGGCGAAGAACATGAAGTACATCACCCAGAACTGCCAGGTTCGCACCATCTCCCGGGAGGTGAACTGCCGGCGTCCGCCGTCTGGGGCCGTGTCCGTCCTGGATCCGGTCCCGTCCGCCCCGGGCTCGCTCGCCTCGCCGTCGTCCTCCCGCGTGTCCGCGGACTCCTCTCCCGGATCGTCCGCTCCGGAGCCCGCGTCGCCCGCCGTCGCCGCGGCGGTGCGGTGCCACTCGGCGGGTGGATCGGTCAGCACGAAGGTGCCGACGACGATCCCGACGACGATCAGGATCCCCATGTTCGAGAGCGCCGCCCCCAGTGCGCCCCCGTCGATCATCCACCGGACGTAGGGGACGAACGCGGCGCTGCCGGCGGCGAAGGCCATCGTCCCGATGCCGGTGGTCAGCCCGCGCCGGTCGGGGAACCACTTGACCGCGGTGTTGACGGCGACGGTATACACCATGCCGACGCCCAGCGATCCGATCGCGTACGCGAGGTAGACGTGCCAGACCTCCGTGGCGAACGAGAGCGCGTAGTAGCCCCCGCCGGCGAGCAGCCCCGCGACGAGGGTGACCGCCCGTGGACCGTGTCTGTCCCGCCACCAGCCGGCGGGAAACTGCACGAGTGCCATGAGGACGACGTAGGCGGTGAAGACGAACCCGAGTACGGAGAGTGAGGCGTCGAGCTGGCTCGCCAGTGGCCCCTCGAGGGCCGACCAGACGTATTGGTAGGGGCTCACGAGCGCCATCATCACGGCGGCGGCGGCGATCTGCCACCACCGGGAGCGGCCGAGGATGCGTTTCGCCTCGGCCGCCGGATCGGCTCCCGTCGATCGGGACACGGCTCACCCCACCCCGGCGATACCGGCACGTATCCTGAGAGTGCTCATCGGATCCAGAAACCGATCCTCGGCTATTGAATGCGCCGATCCGTGGACGGCTCGCGAGCGGACTCCCGACTGGCTCAGCCCGCCGGCTCGGCCGGCTCGAACCGGTGGAGGGTGGCGGTGTGGTCGTCGTCCCACTCGAGGCCGTGAGTCCGCTCGATCCGGCGTCTGTACGCCTCGAGATCGGGCGACCCCTCCGCACGGGCGTCCTCGTCGGTCAGCTCGCCGAGTCGTCGCTCGCGGACCTCGATCACCTCGAACGTCGTCCCGTCGATCTCGAACCGATCGCCCTCCGCGGCGTGGGGATCCCCCCGGTGGAGCTGGGTGATCTCACCCTCGAGGGCGAGCTGGCGTAAGCGCTCGGCCGGCAGCAGGTCGGCGGCGTCGATCGTCGACATGGATATCACGTCGGGCCCGCGGTCAAAAACGGTGGCGGTCGTTCGACTCCGGTTGGAGGCCGGCGACTAGGGAACGTCGCCTCCGGTTTGACGCTAGCGACGATCAGAGCGCGTCGACGACGGCGTCGAAGATCGCCTGCCCGTTCATGGGCTCCTCGACGGCCGTGCCGTCGACCAGGACCGTCGGCGTGGAGTCGACGTCGTGTTCTTCGCCACGGCGCCAGTCGGCCGCCAGCGTCGGGAAGTACGTCTCCTCTTCCAGGTCCGTCGCCACCACGTCCGGATCGGCGCCGTGGTCGGCCGCCAGCTCGGCGAGGGTTTCCCGTCCGGGACTGTTCGCGTCGAACACCGCCGACTTGTACTCGAAGAACGACCCGTTCGGATCCCCGTCGCCGCCGGTCTGGTCCTGGACGCTGCGGGCGGCGTTTCCCTTGTCGATCGACGTCTCGGCCGCCGGGAGGATGTAATCGACGTGGCTGTAGGTGACGAACCCCTCCTCGATCAGCTCCATGCGGATCACCGGCAGCAACGACCGGGCGAACTCCTGGCAGGCCGGACAGCCCGGATCCTCGTAGACGTCGAGGGCGACCGGACCGTCACCGAGGGTGGGCGTGGGAAGCTGGTCGGGATCCTCCTCGGCGTCGGAGAGGCGGCCGGGCGGCGACGAGCCGAGACAGCCGGCGACGGCGACCGTCGTGGCCGCGGCGGCCGTCGACAGGAACGAGCGGCGATTCATGCGGAGGGCTCCGGGTTCGTGACTGTTAGCCCTGTCGGCTCCGGCTCACCAGGTCTCGATCCGGCCCTCGTGGACGTCCTCGACACAGCCCTCACAGTCGGGGTGGTCCGCCTCGTAGCAGGCCGGACGGAACTCCTCGTCGAGCCTCGCCGCCCGCCGCTCGGCGTAGCGTCGACAGACGATCCGGGCACGGTCGGCCTCGTCGGTGGGGATCGATCGGGCGTTGCGCGCGATCCGGTAGGCCTCACGGGCCTCCTCGAGGTTCGACCGCGAACTCGCGCGCAGCTCCTCGAACTCCTCGCCGGCCTCCCGGAGCTTCGAACGGACGAAACGCTCGAGTCGGCGCCGATCGGACATCGCCGGCGTTTGGGTGCCGGGGCCCATAGACCCGTCGCCCGACCCGGCGGCCGACCCCGCCACCACGGACCGTCGCCGACGAACCACCGGACCACTACCGCCGACCCGGCCGACCACTACCGCTGGCGAGTTCGGGACGAACGCCGTCCCGTCAAGGGGTTTCGACGCCCATCCGCGGGATCACTTTCACCCCGGTTGCGGTGGTTTAAATATCGGTGGGAACCAATCCCGGTACGCCTCCCAGTGAAACCCAGAAGGAGGCGAGACCATGAGCGAGCTACGACAGCACGCGGAAGACGTACACGCGCAGTTTTCAGACCACGTCGACGTCGACGTCGCAGACGTCAGAGAGCGTCTCGAGACGCTCGTCGTCGACTACAAGGTGCCGACCGACGAGGCCAGACGGAGCGTTATCAACCACTACCTCGAGGAGGCGGGCATCGAACGCGAGGAGCTCGCCGGCGGCTCGAGCGAGGCCGTCTCCATCGAAGAGATCGACGAGCCCGAGCGGTGGGTCGAGCTCACGGCGAAGCTGATCGAGCTCTGGGAGCCACGCAGTGACTCCATCGATCAGGTCGGCTTACTCGGCGATCCGACGGGCACGATCAAGTTCACCAAGTGGGCGAAATCCGACCTCCCACGCCTCGAGGAGGGCGGCGTCTACCGCCTCCGGAACGTCGTCACCGACGAGTACCAGGGACGGTACTCGGTGAAGCTCAACCGGACCACCGTCATCGAGGAACTCGAAGAGGACCTCGAGGTCGGCGACGACACGAGCGTCATCGAGGGGGCGATGGTCGACATGCAACGAGGCAGCGGCCTGATCAAGCGCTGTCCCCACGAGGGCTGTACGTACGTCCTCCAGAACGGCCGCTGTCCGGAACACGGCGAGGTCGAAGGCGAGTTCGATCTCCGGATCAAAGCCGTCGTCGACGACGGGATAGACGCCCACGAGGTCATCTTCGACGCCGAGGCCACGGAGGGGTTGACCGGCCTGGGTCTGGAGGAGGCAAAAGAGATGGCGATGGACGCCCTCGACACGACCGTCGTCGCCGACGAGATTTCAGACCGCGTGCTCGGCAGCTACTACCGGATCGAGGGGCCGACGTTCGGCCGGTACGTACTCGCCGACGACGTCGAGGAGCTCGCCGGGCCGGCCGACTCCGAGAGCCTGCTGATCAAAGCGAGGTCGATCTGAGATGAGCTCCAACGAACTCACCCGCGAGGTCGCCCGGCGCGTGTTCGCCGCCGAGTTCAACGACGCGACCTACACGTTCAAAGAGTCGGACGACGAGCGCGCACCAAACTACGCACTGCTCCCGACGGGCGAGCGTGCGAACCGCGTGTTCTTCGTCGGCACCCTCACCGAGACCGAGGACGTCGGTGAGGACAACGAGTACTGGCGCGGACGGGTCGTCGACCCGACGGGGACGTTCTTCGTCTACGCCGGCCAGTACCAGCCGGAGGCCGCGGCCGCCCTCCGGGACGCCGAGGCGCCGTCGTACGTCGCCGTCGTGGGCAAACCCCGCACCTACGAGCCCGAGGACGGTCGAATCAACGTCTCCGTTCGCCCCGAGACGATCGCGGTCGTCGACGAGGCGACCCGCGACCGCTGGGTCGTCGAGACCGCAGAACGAACCCTCGACCGGATCGAGGCGTTTCGCGAGTGGGAGCTCGAGGCCGACGCCCCCGAGGGCGCGACGACGGTCCCAAGCAACGAGTACGCCGCGATGGCCCGCGAACGGTACGACTCGCCCGTCGAGAACTACCGTCGGTCGGTCGTCCAGGCCCTCGAGGGCCTCGAAGAGCCGACGGCGACGGCCTGACCCGGAGCCGTCCACCCGCCCGGGGTCGACCCGCGCTACGCGTCCGGACGCCGTCTGACGAACCGTTAAGTGTCGGGATCGCTAGGATCCGGTGAGATGGGCAACAAGAACAAGACGGTCTCGTTCCGGGTGAACGAGGACGCGTTCGACGCGCTCCAGAGGATCGCCGAGGAGCGTGACATCTCGTTGTCCGCCGTCTTCCGGGACTACGTCGACATGCTCGTCGAGCACGACGGCCGGGTCGAGGTCGTCCCCGAGGACAGGGTCGCCGACCGCGAGGGCGAGACCCCGTCGTTCCCGCCGACCGTCGAGGTCCCGAAGAGTTTCGTCCGTGAACACGAACGCCTCGAACTGGAGTCAGAACACCTCCGGGAACAACTGGAGGAGTACAAACGGTACGCTACGGAGCTTCAGGACCGACTCGACGGACAGGAGGAGGTCATCCTGCTCGACGAGCTCGACGAGGACGAGGAGTACCGGCTGCGATGACATCCTCCGCGCCGTTCACGGCGCGGTTTCCTCCGTGGGAGTCTCAGTCGGTCTACGACTCGCCGGAGGCAACATTCCCACTGCTGCCAGCGGTACTTGGGTCTGTGCGCTGTTCTTTGGGACTTTCGTGAGAGCGTGGTGACTCCGACCAGTTGTGGTCGTCCCACTCGAACCGCACGGGCCGTGCCATCGGCCTGACTGCCTTCTCTGTCTGCCGCTCGAGGAACGTTTCTGACGCTGTGAGGTCTGCGTGTCCCTCGAATCCACACGGACAGGTGAGAGTGTCTTGGTGTCGTGTCGTCCGATCTTTGCCGCCACACTGTGGACACTCCTGACTGGTCCAGGCTTCCGACCGGACTTCCACCGAGATTCCGTATTCCTCGGCAGTACACACCAGTCGTTCGGTGAATTGCTTGAACGCCCAGAAGTTGTGCGTCTTCGCGTTGGTTTCGACCGACCAGTGCGTCTCGAGGACGTAGGTCAAGCCACCGATATACACAGTATCAACGCCTTCGGCGTACAGTCGTCCCAGCAGGTCACGGCACAGGGCTTCTTGGGCGTGGTCGCGTCGACGAGTCCGTTTTCGGTATAGCCGGCGGATACGTTCGCTACTGTACCGGCCATCCTCGAGTTTCGACTGTAACCGGGCGATTTCCCGCGTCGTCTCACGGAATCGCTGGAACAACTCGCGGCCTTCGTACAGGTATTGCTCGCCGGTCGTCGTGGTACAGGCGACGAGATTGTTTGCACCAATATCCAAAGCGGCCTTCTCGTCGGCCAGTGGAGTGTCCCGTGCATCATCAGAAACAGTCACGGGCTGCGAAGCTCGGAAGGTGCAATCAGTCTCGTCGTACCACAGGTCCAACCGGCCCTGTTTCTCGTACTCGGGCCAGTTCGGTTCGCCAGCAATCTCCAGCCGGAGTCGTCCGGTGTGGTCGTATCGGTCTTTCAGCTCCGACCCAACCAGTATCTCCAATCGGGAGCGGTCGCCCCATTCGACGGTGTACGACGTGTTGCGGATGACGGTCTTGAGTTGCCGTCCATCGTCTTCATTACCACGGAATCCCGGCGGTTCCGGGTGCTCAGTAACCGATGTGTTCGACTCGTCGTGGTACTGGTCTTTCAGTCGGAAGAACCCGCGCCACGCTTCGCTGTTTTTCCGTATCACCTGTTGGGCGGTGGACGCACCGAGAACGCCTTTGTATCGCCCTTCGAGTCGCCCGGTATCGGCGTCCCACACGTCTTCGTCCTCGAAGCCGTCCTCGCTGTTGTACCGCATGAGACGCTGATAGTTGACTTCGTTCCAGAGAGCGGCGGAAGCGTCCAACAGGTCCCGTAGCAGTTGCTCTCCATCATCAGAGAGCGGTCGCACGGCGAACGTGTTGGTACGCTTCATCCAAAGTATAATGGGACCCAATGTCTAATAAGTCCAAGGATGAGGCCGAACATCGACATTGACTGGGCAATCCACGGACGAATCAAAGACTACGCAGAAGCGAACGACCTGAATCTCTCGGAAGCCTATGCAGAGGTGTTAGAAGCAGGACTTGAGGCGTTGGAGACTCAAGATCAGCAATAACTTGGTGGTTTCTCACCGAAGCTTACGCGATTCACGCCCGCCGTGAACGGCGGGACTCTCTCGCTGTTGAAAGGTAGGTCAGCCGGTCAGCTCGCGTCCGGCCGAACGGATCCGCTCGCGGGCCTCCCGGTCGCCCTCGACGGCCGCGAGGGCCTCGGCGGCCTCGAGGGTCCGGACGGCGTCGTCGAGAAAGGAGAGCACGTCGCCGGGATAGGCGTACACCATGTACTCGTCGCTCATCACGTCGACGATGGCGTCGGGGCCGAGCCCCTGGCTGCGCAACTCGAGGAGGTAGCGGACGAACTTCCGTTCGGGACAGCCACAGTAGGGGTTGTCCGGACAGTCACAGTCGAGAAAGTCCTCGGCGAACTCGAGGACCCGCTCGCGGCTGGCGTCGTCTAGCTTCTCTAGACCCTCCCCCTGGAAGAGCACGTCGAGGGTCGCGCCCTTGAACGCACCTTTCGGCACCGTCGTCTCGAGTTGCGAACAGAGCTGACGGTGGTTTTTGAGGTAGATCTTGTCGGTGATCGCCACGGCTCGTCTACTCGCGGGGAGGACAAAAGTGCCGCGACGGCCGTCCACCGCGGCGGTCGCCGGTCGTGAGGGGATGACACGGCCCCGCGAGAGCGTAACGTATTTTACTGCCTCGGTGGGTACCTACGGACGCCAGCGTGTCCGGGTTGGGGTAGTGGTTATCCTTCAGCCTTGTGGAGGCTGAGACGCGGGTTCGATTCTCGCACCCGGACTAAACAACTAATTTACATTTAATCGTGCTGAGCCGCCGGACCGTGGCGAGGGGGTATATACGATGGCACGGCCAGAATAGAACGTACGAGCAGTGTGGAGAGGAGCTCCTCCGAGTATCGAGATAAATACTGCACCGACGACCGCGAGCTGACGGATACACGCCCTCGGGAACGTGGTGTCGCTGTGTGTCGGCTGTCACCGGAACGCGGAGTTCGGCGGGATCCCAGCCCCGAGGCTCCGGGAGGCGATCGGCGAGAACGGAGAGAGCGTCGTCGACTCGTGACCGAACTTAGAGCAGGCCGGTCTTTTGGAGTTTCATCAGGTCCTCGGTGTCGAGGGTCTCACCTTCTTTGAACTTCTGGTAGATCTCCTCGGCCTCGGCTTTGGCCTCCTCCTTTTTCTTGTCGCGGGCGGACCTGCGCTGTTTTTCCTCCTTCTTGTCCAGCTCGCGCAGACGCTTCTGGACGCGGACGAAGTCCTCGTGGTGGCGGTCGGCGGCCTCCTGGGCCTCGACGAAGCTCTCGTGCATCTCGTCGGCCTCGTCGCGGATGTCGTCGGCCTCCCGGTAGGCCTCGATCATCATGTTGTGGTGCTCCTGGGCCTCGTCGGCGAGCTCCGTGACCTTCTTGTGGTGTTTCGACGCCTCCGAGCGGACCTCCTCGGCCTCCTCACGGAGCCCTTCGAGCTCGTTCGAGCCCTCGAGTTTCCCTTTGCGGTCGGCGTACTCCTCGCGTTTGGACTCGATCTTCTCGATGAGCTCGCGTTCCTCCTCGCTGGAGAGCACCTCGGTCTGTTGTTTGAACTCGAGGGACTCGATCTCCTCTTTGAGCTGGTCTAAGTCCTTGCCGTCGTCGAGTTCCAGCTCGGATTTGAGCCCGTCGACCTCGTCGAACAGCTCGTTTGCCTTCGCGTTGAGCTCGTTGCGTTTCTGTTTGTGCTCCTGGACCTGTTCGTTGAGCTCGTCGCGTTTCTCGCGGTGCTTCTGGGCCTCGTCGACCTTCTCGCGTGTCTTCGCGTTGAGGTCGTCGCGTTTGGAGGCCCGCTCGGAGGCCATCTGGTTCAGGTCGTTCCGTCGGTCACGGAGCTGGCCCGCCTTCTTGATCAGCTGTCCCTTCGAGGCGTTCTCGAGGTGGTCGTCGGTGAGTTCGATGTTCTTCGATTCGTCTACCATAGTAGTAACCCTCTGTGCCATACCCGCACCGACAGCGTGTGCTCGCGATCCGTGAAACCTCGGTGAGTAAGATTTCCTGTCATCGATCGTCGAGCGATACACGCCGCGCCGGTGGCGTTCTGGT
>LFCJ01003025.1_pt1 | contig 12229 bp, 10 predicted proteins | sample 643141 | NCBI WGS metagenome assembly LFCJ01 (sample SAMN03766243, study PRJNA286221) | soda lake metagenome | biome: soda lake; feature: Kulunda steppe; material: water; isolation source: sample B1-Br-g2 brine of Lake Bitter-1 | place: Russia: Kulunda steppe | collected 2010-07 | reverse complement strand
CATATGGTGAAACATCGCCTCTGCTGCATGGTGAAACATCGCCTCTGCTGCATGGTGAAACATCGCCTCTGCTGCATGGTGAAACGTCGCCTCTGCTGCATGGTGAAACATGCAACACAAGCTTGCGGGCATGCCTACAGACGCGTGCAGCTGCGCTTGCAAGCACACGCACATCCCCCCCCCACACCAGCACACTTGCAGTGGACGCAGCGCGCACCTGCTTGCAGCTGAGCTCGCACCGGTCCCAGCGACGTGTGATACTCCACACCCAGGTGCAGCCCTGGCACGCGGGTGTGGTCAGCGTGCTGGCCAGCCGGTCTGCGCTGTAGGGGTGGAAGCTGATGTGGGTGGCCACCCCACTGCCGCGTGGCAGGTCTGCGGAGACCACGAGCTCCGCCTGCACAGGGCCATCAGGCGGTCTGTGAGTCAGTGGGGTGTTGCAACCAGGGGGGGAGAAGGGCGGGAGGAAGGGGGGGGCATGAATGAGAGGGCGCAATACGAGGGGGTGGGGTGGTGGCTTGGCACGCACGGCGCATGGACAAGAGAGCGCGGGGCATGGCTTGCTGACAGGTGGACGCACACCTGCCCTGTTCCTCGAGGCAGGGTGCAAAACAATCAGGGTCGGCAGAAGAGCGCAGGCGCATGCTGAGAGTGCCTTATGAATGAGGCAGGGGTGACATCAGGATCAGGGACCTCTATGCACCACAGGACCTTCATCCATATGGAGGCGGAGAACGCATGCGGAGAGTGCTGCAGGAGCGCGCGGAGGACCGGAGGGGAGCCGGGATATGTGAATGGCCATTCTGATCTCAAATGTGCTCAAAATTTGTGTGATGCGTGTGATAATACATGGCTTCCATTCAGCGCCAGACACAAGATCTGCAGGAGCCTGCCACAAACTTGCCCGCAGCGTGCTTGTGGCATCACTGTGCGGCTGGCTGGTGCAACCAGCATACCACGCACTGCTACAGAGTTCCAGTGACAGACACAACACAAACCACAGGAGTTGCGCCGGTCACACCTGGCGCCATGCATACACGGCAATGCGTGCATCAGGCTCCTCCCCGCCCACAGCAAGCCTTTCTCCATCAGCTGAGAACGCCAGGCAGGTGTAGCCTAGCTTGAAATCCGGGCGCAAGCTACCCAGGAGCTGGAGGTCTTTTATAGAATGTACATGGATGGCAGGGTTGGGGCCCTGCAATTTGCAGTTCCGTGCACACGGGTTGGTTTCCAACAAAATGGGCACATGAATGGGTCAGGGATGCCTGGAAATCTAAGGCTTGCAAAGACCCAAAAACTCAGACAAGGTTTACTCCTCACCTTTTCAGCCACTGCAAGCAGACCATGCTTCCTGTTTACCGTGAAACCTTGGAGCCCAAAGGAGTTCCCCCGAATAAGGCGCTGCAGATGGGCAAGCAGCTAATCCTTAACGAGCATGCACATCAAATGCACAGAGCGTGCAATTTTCCAAGAGCATCAATGCGTTTGGTTGGGTGGCACTGGGCAACTCTTCACCTGCGAGCTGCTACTCAGGCACTGAAGGACCAGGGAATTTCCACAGATGAACGCAAGTTCATCTTGCGATGCGTAGTCCAAGCTCGAGCACGTATAGCCGGCACAGCAAGCTATATCTAGCATTTTACGATCATCCCATCATTTTCCCATTTCGAGAGCTTGAATTTAAGTTTGGACACACAACATTCATTCTAAAGTCATCCGTTACCTATCGTTGCTAATGAGTAAGGAGCAAGCTCACCAGATTAAATGATTTTATATCTCAATTTTTGATTGCTCTCACAAATGCGTGGGCTCCTCAGGAGTGTCCCAAGCTTGCTCCAGGCATGTGCAAGAACCAGGCGCGCAGGCGGAGGAGTGCAACCCCGCCCCCAACAAATGCAGCAGAAGCATCAGCATATACAGCAGAATTTGCAATGTGGACCTTCCCCTGCCTTCCTAGCAGTTGCAACTGCTGCCCCGCACACATTTATTAGCAAGCTCCCTCTCTCGACTGGCAGGCCCCGGTGCGTAAAGGACCCTTGCTCATGTACTTTAGGGCGGTTTTCTAGTCCACGGATAATTGCAATTGCAATCAAGATGTAGACGTTCGTGATCTACGTAGATCTTTGTATACAAAGTTACTCAGCGATCTCGCGTTTGATGATGAGCACTTTGCACGCGCTCGGAAAAAGAAAATGACAAGTACAAGTTATCTTTGAAGACTGATGGTATGAATCAGGCAATGAAACCATTTGTAAAAAAATTTGTTGCATGCAACATTGCGCAATTCATTGTTACACTAGGAATTGCGGGACTTGTGAGTATGAGTATAAAGCTAAGATTGTTCAAGAACTTTGCATTATAAATGAATGAGATATTTTTGGAACCAGGCACGCTCTGCACACACATAACCAGCAACTCACCAGGATACAAGCATTGCCGGTGCCATTCTCCAAGTTTGCCCCATCATCCCCCCCGAGGGATGTAATGTTTACATGAACAGCCATGTTGTAAAAATTGATGAAGTACACGTGCATTAGGTGCGCAACATGGGGCTGAATGTCTTGAGCCTTAAAAGAGCTCTGTCCTCTTTTCCATGACCTCGCAACACAACTGTCATGACCAAGTATGAACAGTGCGAGCTTGGAGCTAAATGCATTATTATATGCTGTCTGGTTTTGTCTGGTTTTTTGGACTGGTTCAAATTGTTCTTGCATCTTTTTGTATGTGAATCACAATTGTCTCTTGCAACTGCTTTGCTGAGCTGAACCTGCAGGCTCGTCTGCCTGGGCACTGGATGGGGCGGTGCAAGGCTACTGCATGTGAGTGAACGAAAAATGATGAGCGATGTGCGAAGATAGCTGCTTTGAGTAACTAACTTATCCTGATTGTTGTTTAGAGAAAGCTGCTGCAGCGTCGCCTTTAGAACAAATTGCTCTTTTCCAGGCTTTTTCCAAAGCACCAAGCATCATCTCATGTACGATGCATGTTGATTGGCATCCAGTTGTCATGTAGCACAAGCACGCACGGACCTTGACACAGACAGTGCACAGAATCTAAAGTAGCATCATCTAACTGCATCCAATTGTTCGCAGGATCTTGACCTTAAGCTGTATGATGTCACTGTGATCTCTGAACGCAATGTAGGTTTTGAATGAGTGACCACAGTGACTGACATGTGTGTATTCAACTGCATCCGGGTCATGTAATCACTGACCACTCTCCGGGAGCCCTGACTTTAGCACTCGCTCGAAACCTGCTTGGTGAGGCATGTACACAGGCTGCTGCTGTGAAGCAGCCTGGGTGTGGGCTATCGTGATGCTGCGGTGTCAGAGATGTTTCAAGAAAGCACTGTTTTACACCATGGCTTCACCATTGCGTTGGAGCATCTGACTTCATCCAGCGATGGACTTCTATAGCACATGGATTTTCGGTGTGCCTGTTGCACCTGGCAGCTGCAGTATCTGCAGCCTCGTGTCCATGTTGCCACCTAAGTGCCATGAAATTGAGACGCAGCTCTACGCCCCACTGCCGGCTGTGCACGTGACTTGGGCGTGCAGCACATGGTCTTCACGCCGCTGCTGTCCTCCACATGCGTGGGCACCTTGGAGCCTAATGCTGTGGCAGTGCACATCACCGATATCCAGCCGGCCCTCTTCAAGGCAAGCTCATGCGTGAAAGCTTGCAGGCAGTAGCTCACAAACCTTGCTACAAGAAAAATAAGCATGCAGGCTGACAGCCGCAAGGTAAGGTTGCAAAGTTGCATGCTGATGTCTTGCCCTTCATTCTGCAGTTAGCCTACGCTCAGAAGTCAAGCAGATTCTGTGATTCACAAGACTTGAACCCTTGTATCATTATACCTGCTGCTGGGTTCAATGGAGCCTGATTTTCAAGCAAAAGCTCTTGATTCAAGGGGGGGAATTGCTGGAACAGGAGCGTTGCTGATTTCAGTTGCAGCACGTTAGCTGTGGCAAGCACAAAGTGAAATTGTGTTTGGAAGTAGCTGAGCCTGATTAACCAATTCTTAAAAAAAGCTATCCATGATTCTCCCTTGCAAAGGTTATCTTCAATCCAATTGCCTAGATCTCCTAACCCTCTGAACACACATCCTCTGACTTCCAAGTGCATACTTGCCTCTGCGATTGTAGCCTCAGAATCACGTGCTCATAAGCACAGCTCTGTCAGTGTGCCCCAAGTCAAAGCAAGTGGAGGCTGTGAGCGATGGCATCCATTTCAAGGTAGGCCATGTCCTGCATATGGCACAGGGCATATGGCACAGCTGGTGCTCAAAGCTCTACACACAAAGGACTTGCTACCTCTCGAAGCATTCCACTGCCCAAACCTTCATGCGGTTTACTTTGCTTTGCCACTACATCTCATCGTTCTTGAACGGTTGCAGCATAGCTGTCTACCAGGCTAGGAACTGCAACCTTGCTAGGCACACTCACGAGTGCATTCTGGCCCAGCTGCTGCGATTGCAGAGCTAAATGTCCTTAGTCTCCCCGACCATGTGAGCAAGAAGGCCTCTTTTGTGCTCATATATAATGCAAGAGTGTTTAGTTTCTGCCGGATCTTCACCATGCAGTCAGGCGAGCACTTGCTGACCCTGTGCAAGTTTTCATTTACATGCACTCTGCTGGAGTTCTATTGCCCCTGTTCAGGTCCCCTATGACAAGCTCATCATTGCTACTGGAAGCCAGGTGGGTGCAGCTTTTTCATTCTAAAATGCACTGCTCTGAAAGGGCTGCACAAGCTTACCTGGCCATGAGCATTGACGAGCAGGAAAATGAGATCTGAAAATGAGATCCCATCACTGCATGGCAGCTGAAACTTGTTGAGCAAACAGATGTGTTTGTGTATACCTCAGGGACTCACAGGATGGGGAGGCCAGAGGGCATTGTTCCGTGCATGTTTGCTTTGCTTGGTCAGGTAGCTTTTTGCATGTGAAATGACCCTAGAGCTAGAATCAGAGTTGCATTGAGCAAGGTGACATTCACAGCAACATGAAACCGCCTTTTGAGACTGCAGCTTGTCATTGATTGGGGGAAAGTACAAGGCCAGTTGGCGCGTTAACAAAAAGGAACTGCCAGCATAGCATCATATGTAGAACAGATTATGCCTACAACATTTTTCAGGGGCGGGTATTTGTAAAGGCAAGCATGTCTGTGTTTGCTCAATTCACTGCGCTGCGCTTGCATTTTATGATTATTTTGCAAGAACTGGATGCAGGGGAGTACATTTGGCATCCCTGGTGTCCTTGAGCACACACACTTTCTGAGGGACTTGCACCAGGTTAGTACACCTACACTATCAATGCATCTTGCCAGAAAGAAAAGAAAGAAAAGAAAAACTACGTAGGCATTGAAACCACTCCCCACATCAATTAAGGAAAAGAAGCCAATTGGTGTACAATGAATCCTAAGCCTGATTAGGCCTTATCAGCAAATGCAAGTTTGTGAGCAAAAACTGCCAGATTAACTCAAAATGGTGTGTATGACACGCGAGCACACCATTTCACCTTGTTGCTGGCCCATTTGAAGACAAACAGGCAGTATTGGCTTGCAGCTCAAAACATGTGGTTTTGGCCTGCAGCTTAAGACGAGTTGCGTTGGCCTGCAGCTCAAGACAAGTTAACATCTAGTTTGGGCCTGAAACATTGCGTGACCAACGGGCTTTTGCTGCATTGCATACGGGACTTGGATGTCCAGAGCATGTTCAGGATCTCATCATCAAACTTTTCCATTGCTACAGGCTGAAGCCATTCGCAGCAGACTGGTGGATAATGTAGCAAAAGCGGGTATACCAGGCAAGTTGAGCGGTTTGTAGAGCGTTATGAACAAAGCCTCCATAATCAAGCCAGATGTGCCAGTGCTTCTTGAAGTTGCATGATACTCTAGATTTACAGGGCGCAGAAGGATGAGTCTTTTGGGGGATAATGGCATGATGCCTTGCATGCTGCTTTAGCATTTGAACAAATACCTCACATGGCCATGATGCGAATCAAATTTGCCCATGCTTTCCTTTGTAAGAGCTTGCTCCTCGGAAGTATGGAGGTCAAGCTTGGGAATTAATGCAAGCACACTCAGATATCAAGTGCTCCCTTTTAGTGAATTCAAAGACTGTCCTGCCTATTTGAATACACAGGTCGAGCAAAGGAGGAAAAGCAGACTCTCTTAGACACAGTCATTGTTGGTGGTGGCCCGACAGGTAAGTTACTCAGTGAACCCCTATGTCCATTCATTTGCTGGCCTTGTCATATGATTCTGCAAGACTTGAGCGTCCCTCGAACCTTGTTCACACACAAATCTAGGTTCTGCAGCAGGTGGGCTTACCTGAGAGACTGCTTGAAAAATGCACTGTAGTCTGTTTGGCCGCAATGCTTGATTCAAGGGCCTACAGCGCATGAAAGAAAATCACCCACACTGCCGGTAGGTGTCGAGGTGGCTGGAGAGTTGACAGACTTTATTGAGGTGAGCCAGATGCAAAATGGAGGACATAGCGCCTCTGCACACACCACAGGTTCTGTGTTTTTGCGCATATATGACCAGAGATTAAGGCAGGACGTTGTAAGCACTTCTTTTCTACAAGTATGACTTCCAGACTTCAGAATCTGCAGGACGCAAACTTTTTCCATAGTGATATGTTGGATGCACTTTCCCGCCACCTGCAGCAAGATCTCATGCGCATGTATCCAGACCGCGCCAAAGCCATGAGGTATTATCATTGTGCTTTAATATACTCGCTCATCTAAAAAAGCTTTTACCTTTTATTGCTTGAGTGCCCTGCGGTGTATACAGACAGGGACCTCTGTGTTGGATCTGTGCAAGATGCTACACGCTCTTTGATAGTGCTAAATTGATATTCCTTATACTGCAGGGTGACAATTATTGAAGCCAAGGAGATCCTGGGCACGTTTGATGCATCTCTGCGGTAATCGATCCAAAAAGCTTCATAGTGCTGTGCTGTGCTATGGTGATGTCATCCTTATTTAGTCTCTTCCTGCTCATTTCCGTGGGATAAGGTAAAGAGCAGGTCATTCTGAGCATTAGGCCTTTTTCTTTTGTTTCTCTTTGCATGCCAAGCTTGCAAGCTCAGCTGGACATTTGATTCATATGCATTGGTCCTGAGAATTCAACAAGCATTGAAATCCTCGTTCGGCAGGGAGTATGCGGCACAAAAGATGAGCAAGCGTGGAGTGAGGCTCCACAGGGGAATTGTTCGCAAAGTGGACGCAGGAAAACTTACCCTGCAGGTGACGTGTGGGGCTTGTGTGGTTGCAGGAGGACTGGTTGTAGTGTTGCAGCTGCAAATGCATGAAACCAACCCCGGTCCTGTGAAAGCCAGGTGCACCTGCTATCACATGTGCTGTATGTACACCTTTGCTGCATGCAATAAAAGGCATACACTTGACAGTGTGTGTGTACTACTGCCCTGGGCAGAAGTGCACGACGGATGTCAATCCATGGCGTGCTGCGTCAGAGACCCTCACTAAACTAAGCGTGGGGCCTGTTGCTGTACCTCTCCCATGAAGATGGGAGCCAAGGCGGTACTTCAAAGACATGACTTGCAGCCAACTTGACCATCTCTGTAGGATGGGGAGGAGTTCACGTTTGGGCTGTGCATTTGGTCAACTGGAGTCGGTCCCACCCCCTTCATCTCATCTCTCCCCTTTGCAAAGACTGGAGCTGGCCGGCTAGTGGTGGACAGCCAGTGAGTGTAAGGAGGGACTGGGAGGTCAAGGAGAGCCAGTGAGGTCTAGGAGGATGAAGCAATGCTTGCATGCAGATGAGCTGTGAGCAGCACCCCCAGAGGCATACAGACGCTTGCATGCAGATACTTGCATACAGATGAGCTGTGAGTAGCATCCCCAGAAACAGAAGCACGTTCAGGCTGCAGCGAGCTGGCCCTTGTTTGATGCTGCCCTCTAACCCACAGTTGCTGTGAGCATGGAGTACATATGCGAATACATAGCTGCAGGCAGGGCTCCATGAGCTCCCGCCTCGTGCAATCCATCACCCCTCCTCCTGCCTGCACAGTGAATGCCACAGACATTTGTGCATCCTACACTCATCCGCCAGAAGCCCTGAATTCCAGGCACCATTGCATCTTTGTGAGGAGCACAAATGTGTGTTCTGCCTGCAGCCTGCGCGTACTCGCACCGATCCAGCTGGATGTAGGGATGAAAGAGATCAGCCGAGAGGACAGAGACATGGAAAAGGTCAGTGCTTTGTTGAAGTGTGGTGGAAAGCAAAGCATGTGGTGGCATAAGGCCGGACAGTGCTGGCCTGAGGGCCGGCTCCTCTTTTGGATACTGAATTAAATTCTATGGATTATAAACCCTGAACCCTGAGCCCTGAACCTTTGAGTCTAAATCCTGAACCCAGACCCCTGAACCCTGCCTGCCCTCAGGCCAAAACTGTCTGTTCTGGCCACAGGTCAGCATCTTGGCCGAGGAAAAGGCCACAAAGCAGCCGCTGGAGGTCGTCCCAGACGTGTGAGTGCCTGTGCAGGGCTGTGCTGGGCTGTGCCTGTGCTGGGCTGTGCCTGTGCTGGGCTGCGCCTGTGCTGGGCTGTGCCTGTGCTGTGCTGGGCTGTGCTGGGCTGTGCTGGGCCCCCACTGGCGTATTTTCGCAACAGGCCCGCATGGAAGAGTGTGTGCGTGCTCCTTGAGCGTTTTATACTGTGCCTGCCCAGCTTCAACGGCGCTCTGTGCAAATGATGTGGCGCGCTTAAGAGGCAATTCTGGCAACAACACCCAGGAGCACAAAATGCTTGTGAGCGCTTGCGTGCGCAATGTCTGCTGCACCCTGCGCTGAGGCTTGGGCCACCTGCTGCCTGCACATTATCCTCGCTTGCTCAACAGACCTGCCTCGCATGGCCACATACGATCTCTAAGCTTTGAAAACAGGCTTCAGGTGACAGGAGCTTAACATGATCCTGAGGGTCCGCTTTGGCAGTGTGCCTGACCCGTAACCTCACTCGCGGCCTTTGCCCTTGTGAGGCCCTCCTGCAGGTATGGGCTGGGGGACTGCTGTGCCAACCCCAGCAACCCCCTTCCTGCGCTCGCTCAGGTGAGGTAGCTTATGCCAAGAGAGCTATAGCTACAGAGATTGGCTGATGCGTCCTTGAAGCTTTCCACCTTTGAACAACAGGCCAAATGATGTGATGCTGGCATAATTGCAGCTGACAGAATGGCGCTCTGCCCAGCAATGCATCATCCACCGTAGTTACAGTGAGCATATGGTCTCCTGTTTCTCCTGTCTTCAAAGCAGGAGCTTACCAGAGGCTCCGCCCTTTTAAACCAGAGAGAAAAATGTGTCTTTGCTTCTTGTGCTATGAAGCACAAAGCCAGATCTTGCACCTAACTCTTGCCAGGTGGCTGAGCAGCAGGGGCGGTACCTGGCTGCAACCCTGAATGTAGAGGTGCGAGCGGTGCAGAGCATGTGCATGTGAGTTTGATGGGGCCAGCTTATGGCAGATCAAATACACGTACCTGCCAGCAAAGGTAACTGTGGCAAGACGATGCCTGCAGCATCTGTCCCGTACTGATGCCCTGTTGGTGTGCTGTGCCTTGTTGGCTCGCTGCTGACGTGTTGGGAGGGCCTCCGCAGCCAATGTGAGAACAGCATTTGCCAGGGACATCTATTGGTTGACTGAGCAGGCTTGTTGGGCAGCCTCCATGCTTAGCAGGCCCGGGCATCACCGCATGCCTATTCATGCTGTGGCACGCCATGCTCCTGCACAACTTGCCCTGCAGAGGCATGACGCGAAGAGCAACCCCACCGCAAAGCCCATGGCGCCTGGAGAATTTGTGTACAAGTGCGTCGGGTCCAGGCTGCTTGGAGCTGGCGTCGTGGGGCAGCTTCAAGTCCCCAGCCATGCATGCCACATGCACCAACAGCTGTCCAATGAAAAAGACCGGCCAGATCCCTGCAGGCAGGGAGCCACGGCTCCGATCAAAGCGCCTCTTGAAACTGTGCCTCTCGCCTCAGGTCCCTGGGAAACATGGCGAACATCGGGGGCTACTCTGGTGTGCTGGAGCTGAGCAGGGTGAGATGGGGGCACAGCGCAGTGTGCCAGAGTGAGGGCGTGTGGTGCAATGTATGAGATCTGTGCAGTGCAAGAGCATGTGGGATGGACGTGGCTGCCACGGTCTGGTAGATCCATCTTTTCTCATGGCAAGGTGCTTGGCGTAAGCACCGCTCCATTTGCAGTCTACCCATCGAGGCAACCAAGATATGCAGCTGAGACGCTGCCTCAAGCAGTCAACTTGGTGGACGTGCATACCATGCCACTGCGCAAGAGAGTGGCCTGAGAGCGCTGCGTCAAGCTGTAAACTTGGAGGGCGCGCATACCATGCCACTGCGCAAGAGAGCAGCCTGAAAGCGCTGCCTCAAGCTGTAAACTTGGAGGGCATGCATACCATGCCACTGCACAAGAGAGTGGCCTGAGAGCGCTGCCTCAAGCTGTCGACTTGGAGGGCGTGCATACCATGCCACTGCGCAAGAGAGTGGCCTGAGAGCGCTCCCTTCAGCAATCAATTTGGGGGTTATTCATACCATGCCACTGCGCAAAAGAGTGGCCTGAGAGCGCTGCCTGTGCGTGTTTGCTGCCCATGTGGTGCGCGAGCTGCGCTTGCCACCCAAGTGCTGCAGCTACCCTCATGCTGACCTCCAGAGATTTGTGGATCCACAAAGTAGTGCTGAGAACCACTGCTCCCGCATGCTGCCTCCAGAGATCTAGTCCCCCGGGTTGTTTGAGCCGACTGCTAACTGGTGACGGTCTCAGCGGATGTGTGGCATTGCCGCCCCTGTGGTGGTCTGCATACACTCATGTTGGCTCATGTCACGGGGTGACGGTTGTCGCCTGATCTCCAAATTTAAGCTGCCCTTGGGTCACCTTGCAGCGGTTTTCCTGATCTGATCGACCTATATACCACACCTGTCTTTGTCTTCTGCGCTCTGCCTCACAGAGAGGCCCAGGCATTGGCCCCCTTTCCCTCAGTGGGCTTATCTCCTGGCTGGCGTGGCGGTCAGGTACAAGGAGGAAGCGGGAATGGCAGTGGGGGTTGTGGCAGCCGTGAACTTGGCGGGGCCACAGAAACTTGGGCGCCAGGCTGGCCCTAGTTGGCCATGCACCTCTCTTAATATTTTTTTGTGGTATAAGCGTTGAATAGGTTGTGAGTGATGGCTTAATCTGGAACAATGAAGAGGGTGTCCTTCCAGTAGTTTTTAGAATTCGAACCTGCCCCAGGGCCCAGGCGCCGCGGCAATGCCCTTGTAGATGTGGCCTGATAGGATGATACTTCCGCACATGTCGTCCGTGCATGAGGCTCATGGCATGCAACAAAGGACTGCGCAAGCTCTATGGAATTTGTTGCTCATAAACCAGCCTTCAGTGCGGCTACAGACAAGAGCTGCAGGCCTTGTACTGTTCATATTGCGTTCATGAAAGCTCGTGTGGCTTCCATGTAGCAGCACGCTGAGGCTGCCTCGTGATTGCCCCAAGCACCGGCATCCAGCTGCAATGCACAGTTGCTGGCCACAGGACTGCACAGGGGCGCTCGGTTGCCAAGCAGTCTTTTAATTCGTGTCTTCCTTGCAAAAAATTGTTGTGCAACTGCACTCTTTATTTATCTATACTTTAACATGGATTTATACTTAACATGGCATTTCTACTAACATGGCATGGCTTTGCTGCGGTTGCTGCGTCAAGGGTAGAGCAAAACAAGGTTGCTTTGTGTGCTGCCTCTGGATGATGATGCCATTCAACCTCAAGTGTCACAAGCTTTGCTTCAAACCCTCTTTACTCCTTCAAACACTCTGCAGCTTATCTCACGCGCTTGGGCTCTGTCCGAAAGCGTGTCCTGGTCGTCTTCCAGTGGTGAGAAAGCATAACCCAGACTAAAGCAACCAAGATTTGCAGGATGCTAATCACATGGCCTAAACATCGACAATTCACTTACTCTACCAATGGTATGCCAACAAGTTAGCCCATTTTTCTACCGCTGGTCATATCAAGCGTTGGGAGTGTGTTGTTTCATGAGTTACAAACAACGTTTGAGGAGCCGTGGCACTGATGCACATGCAGGACGGTGACGCTGATCTTTGGGAGAGACATGTCAAGGTGGGAATCGCTTTGTCTGGAATGAGTGCACTTGGCATATGCATGCATGGCTTTGTTTCATGTTGACTAATGTGTGTGCAATTACATTATTGTGGATTGCGTGCAT
>LFCJ01003023.1_pt1 | contig 12230 bp, 14 predicted proteins | sample 643141 | NCBI WGS metagenome assembly LFCJ01 (sample SAMN03766243, study PRJNA286221) | soda lake metagenome | biome: soda lake; feature: Kulunda steppe; material: water; isolation source: sample B1-Br-g2 brine of Lake Bitter-1 | place: Russia: Kulunda steppe | collected 2010-07 | reverse complement strand
CTGCTGCTGCTGCTGCCGCCTCTGTTGCTGCTGCTGCCACCCGCCAGGAAGGGGTGCGGGCTTGTCCAGCAGTTTGCACAGTTGCCGCGCCACTTCTGCAGATGATGCGTGCAGGAAGGGCTCCCCAGGGTTGAGAAGGCGCCCTGTTGGGAGGTAGATGTGGAAGGGATAAGGGATTAGCTCCCCAACCCCGAGTTTGACTTGGATGCCTGACCCCCTGGCAAGCACCACCGGCTCCTCCCCGAACCCACAGCTGGCTCGCGCTGTATGCTGTAGGTACATGGCCAGGCTGACCAGGCTGTTTTGCATTGCAGTGTGCACTGCAGCAAGCCATGTGGTGCAACAAGCCAACAATGGGCCTGTGCAGCCAAACAGTGCATTGCAACATAGCATGCAAAGGCTCGCAACGGCGTGCCATCTAGGCAGGCTTGTCCGCAGACAGCTGCTCGTGATGCGCGGAACACTGTTGCTGGCAGCAACTAGCCCTTCCGCCCTCAGCAGGGGGGTGGCTATTTAAGGGGTGATGGTCTGCCGCCTTCCACTGATTGCGAATGCTGCCAACCTCTGCGTACACTGTGCTCCAGTGCACACCCAAGCCAATCCATTGGACTCCCAAGCCAATACAGACGTCACCTCTCTGAACACGAGTCAACCATAAAATGGCAGACCAGCCAAGCGTGCTGCATGTGACAGGATCAGCGCCTCCTCTCAGCCCAAACGCAAACGCAGAAGGCATGGCACCCTTACCACCCAAATTCCAGATTCACAATACCCCATCATCCACTACCTCTCCTACTCAACCTCTACCTCCCAGCAAGTGCTCACGCACAAAATACCTGAGCCAAGACACTAACCTTCCCACGGCCATCCCAGCTCTTCTGCCCGAGTCATCCAGTGCGCAAGAGCGAGCAAATTTAGTATGGCACCACAAAAGGAACAAGGCTCAATCCACACAGCCCATCGCAGCCATAATCTCCATCTTCAAGCATGCACTCAATTATAAATTCATTGGCTGCCACAAACTTTTCAAACCACACAGGAGAGACGGCTCAAACGACTCCCCAAAAACTTATCAGAAGCAGTAACACACCCACTGGGCCCCTATGACCATAGAAAAGTGGGACATCCCCATTTTCGCTGCAGCTGGCTTTAAGAAAGCCTCTGTGACTGCCACAAAACGCTCTGATATCCATTGTGCTTGCTGCAAAATCTGCTCTGATTGGAAAGGAACGGAGTCCCTAGCAAAACCCTTTGAACTAAGTATGTCTGTGATGTCCGCACTTACCACTGGTCCTGCCTCCTAAGGCTTGGCTGCTACAAAGATGAGGACCGGGAAGTTGTTGAAAATGATGAAATCTGGACCTGCCCTGCTTGTGCTTGCCTCACTGATCAAGAGAAAGGGTCCCGGCATCACTTCGCTGGAAATGAGGAAGTAAAAGTGATGACCTGGGGCCCCACCTGGGAACCAAAGGAAATGACCATCCACGCAGATTTTTAACCAAAAATTACAAGAGCACCTGATGAACAGAGACCCAGGCCCAAATCTCTCTGCCCCCACAGCAGACACCATGCTTAAGACAATCTGGCGCGCGAGGCTTTCTCACAGGATGGCATATCTGATAACCCATGGCACCAAAAAAGTGATTACATCCTCAGATACAAAATGACTTTTGATTTCCATCCGGCCAACCCACAACTGGACATCCAGCCCACAGGTCATTGCAAGTATAAGGTTAATAAAGTTTGCCTCATGGACCATACAGACCAGAATGCACAAGTTGTGCAGCACAACGTCATGAGCAGGAACCTAAGCCCATAAGCTACTCTACTATCCTTGCTGCATGCGTCTACGGAACAGATGGGAAGTGCAAAGGCATGCTCAGTGAGGCATTGCTCACACCTGAACGCCTACAAATTCTCAAACAAAAATACAATGAAGCCAAGAGCACAGGCCTTCACAACAATGTCAGCCCTCCACTTCAGAGTTTTGCTTCTGAGTTGGTTGGACTGTTTGTACACAAAGCCAGGGCCGCCAAGCAATTCGATAGCAAAAAGATAAGACTCCTTCCATTGTATCCTCCCTCCCCATGTCATGGCAGCCTTTAAACATTGCGCAGCTGTGACCCCAGAGAAAATGGCCTCACCACTGGACTTCTATCCAGACCTTCCATACTACTGGAGCAGCCACCCACGTGATACCATCTTTGGTGCTTTCACTAACTGTTTCTCCTCCTCTTTCTCTGGCTTCCCTATTTGCCATCCCATCTATGACAATGACACCTGTAAGTACTAGATTTGGTTCCTATTGAACCAAATGTATTAAGATGACCTTCCTACTGAAAGAGCGTACTTCGGTCGCAGGACATTTGGGCCGACCTAGCAGAGAGCGAGAGTCACTTGCTTGTGTTGGAGAGGTGCCTGAGCACCATAGGGATGACCAGCATATGATTCACATGAGACAAAGACAGAGGCATTTTTGTTCAGTTCATTGCTACACTATCACTTATGATGGAGATTATATAATCTCCACTTAGTTCCGAGCAAAAATTGGCTGCAACATATAGTTGCTCAAAGCAATAGCAGACACACAAGTGTATATGTGGTTGGCAACATGACAAGTGGCTTCAGTCTCAGCCATACAACCAACGAGTGGTCTAAAGTGGAGCCTCTCACAATGTGAGGGCCTTTATCAGCGAGTAATAGCCACACGATCATTAAGTAGCACCATCTTCCATAAGAACGTAACAAAGCCTTCCCATATGTTAAGCATAATGGGATACTACAAGTCTTATAAGCAGTTTGCACTAAGTATGTCAATAGAAACTTAAGACATTTTCAAGTTAGTCTTTCAGTACTTCAAACTATGTACAGTTGTGCATATAATGAATTATAAGCACTTATGGAAAACCTTTCACTAGTGAACATCCTTGGATCACATGCAGGCACCTTCAAGGCACCTGACTCAAACTCCATCAGAGAATGTTGCTCTGTTCTAGCCGGAAGCCTTTGCCTACTATTTCCTTGCACAGCCATAGGCCCTGTCTTTGCCAGTGACCTTAAACTACTAGTGCTCGCTGAGCAGAAGTTGGAAATTGTCTTCCTCCAGCTCCATGCACCGAGTCTTTGCGCATAACAGGTCTTCGCGCAATTGCAAGTGTGAGTCATGAGACACAGATATTGCAATTCCAACAACATGCACTTGACCTTAAGGCACGCCATTTACTCTGCCATGAGCAGTCCCCCTGACATACCCACAGCAACCTGTATGCTCCTCCCCTAGGGGAGGCCGTCTGGGGCAGATCCATGAGCACAAATGCATACATGGCACTCTACAATCAATTCAACTGCATGTGTAGCCTACTGGGAACTATCTCATCTCAAAACCTTCAGTACACTGATGTCCCATTCTGAAATGATTCCCGCACCCCACTCCCAAAGCACCACTGGGACCTGCACGTCCTTGCGGTCTGGAACACACAAGCCAGACTGACCATAAACACACACAACCCCAAGTAGCTCAATCACCTGGCACAGAGCATCCCTGAGGCTAAATGGAACATGACCAGTGTGAGCAACGACACATATATCCATATGCTCCCACTTGGCGCCCCACCTCCAGGCTTTAACAAACTCGAGAGATTTAAGCCTGCCCACCTCCTAGTCGCTAAGCGCCACAACCACGACACACCATTGCACCCCGGTCAAATGACAACTACACAAACACGAGACAAATAAAACCTTCACTTGGCCCTCAAAGTAGCGGGCTGGAAGAAGATCGCTTACACAGATGGGAGCTGCATCCATCATGACCACCAGCAGATCATTGGAGCAGGTGTTTACATACCTGACACCAACAGAATCCATCACGTGAATTCCAATGGCTCCAACATTATTAATACTGTCCATAGGGCTGAGCTTGCAGGCATTGCTGCAGCCATTACTCATAAATACTTTCTTGAAAGCTACAGACAGTGAAAGCTCAATGAGACAAATTAGAGGCAGATCAGATACCCAGAATTGCACACCTTCCATATCCAACACAACCTCCTAGAGGCTATCATCAAAGCAATCCGCAACAGTGTGACACTCTCCATCAAATTCCTGAAAGTTAAAGCCCTCACCGGCATTATTGGTAATGAGCATGCTAATCAGATAGCAAAACATGTGGCCAAACATCCTAAAGCTGCTGACACTGGTCTCAAAATGGCAGGGCATGAAGGTAACCCTTTTCACAACATCACCTGGCTCGCAACCTCTACGGATGGTCCAAACACACAGTGTCCTAGTGTTGGCAACAATGATCAATCCCAGCCTTACCAACTCAAGATGCGCTACCCTCCCAACGAACGCAACGCGCTACAAGCGCACATGCATAAGGTCCGCAAACTAGGCAACGCACAAAGTGATGCCAGCTACTACACCTACTACTATAATTTAATTGAAAATAAGAGCACTCACCACAAAATCGGTAATGCCTTCTAGTCTATGCCTGCAAACAATCTAATAGCCTCAGTTGCCCCATCTGCTCCAGCTAAGAAAGTGCACTCCACATCCTCTCAGGGTGCCAGCATCCCATCATAAGAAACATGGTGACCAAACGCCATAACATCGCAGGCAGACTTATCACAAAAGCTATCAGTGAAGGTTCTCTAGGCTCCTGTTTTGTTTCCACAGATGTGGGCAGTGCTGACAAGCATCGTATGCAAGATCTTCAAACACCTGTGACAGCAGAATCCAGAGTTCCTCCGGCTTGGACTTTTGCTGTAAACCGCACTCAAAGAGACAGACCAATCTCTCAATCTCGATGTTAATCTCTTGCCCTAATGCCATTTTAGTGACTCTAAAGAAAACACGCAACATCAGTTCCCAATCAACAGAACCATCCCAATGATGAAGGCCTAACTTTCAGAGTGGAAGGAGGGTGGTTTTGGGTGGGGGGCAGGGTTCTTTAGCAGCAGCCACTGGCAGCCGGAGGCAGACCCCCAACACCAGCCACAGCTTACCAGCCCAGACAGACTTGCCCCGTAGACCTCCCTTGACATCACCGCACCACCCATCTCATTGCAATCAAGTACTGTGAAGACACTTGCCCTGAGCAGCAGCTCCAAGCAGCCCATGCTCAGCACAGTAGCCGAAGACGCAGCATCGCAGGAGATCATGTTCTTCATGTCATTCTCTCAGGTGTAGGGGGTATGGATATATACACATATACATATGTATACATTCCTCACACAATGGTTCCTCTGAAGAGCCTCAGCCTTGATTCGCAAAGAGCCAAGAGCCTTGCTCTCAAGCTTCATGCCCATTCTGTGCACTATGCTCATAAGCTTGTGCAGATCAAAGGTTCTCTCATACATTCTCCTCACTTTCAAACTTATCAGAAGAGGTCTGCTGGCTTGTCTGCTTGCAACCCTCCTGATCCTCACTGACCGCCCTTTTTTTGTGAAGGGGCCTTTCTTCCCAACTGGCCCCTTTTCCTTAATTGATGTGAGCAGCTGTTTTGCTGCTTATGTACTTGTTTCTTTCTTTCTTTTATCTTGTGCCACAGAAGAAATGACAAACGCGTTCCTCACAGGCAGCGCAATCACCAAGAAACCCCTATGTGAGAAAAAACACATCCATACTTGCGGTCTGCAAGAAAAGAAAAGAAAAGACTACGCCAACATGGTGACCCCTGTTCACATGAATTAAGGAAGAAGTTTACATCTGGTGCAAGCACCAGGCAAACCTCCACCATCAAACTAGGAAAAAGGTTATAAGTGGCGGGAGGGTTCTGAAAAGAGCCATATCATGATGTTCTCTCCGTGATATTTTTCAACCTCCTACTTGTATTTATGTTTTTGTTGCTTATTGAATAGAATGAGTGTTTACATCAAGAGTAAGTTTTCTTACTCTATACCAATTATCTACTGCCTGTGCCTCCTCCAAACCAAGGACGGCAACGCCACAGGGCTAAACAACGCGATGCCAAGCATCAACACAAGAGCCACCAACACAAAAGGGGGGAAGGGCCTACTACAATAAATCTCTACTACGTAGAACAGCCTACAGCCTATTTCAGCTAATGAACGAGGCTCTCCCCCAAGGCAAGAGTGTCGATCCACAGGACAGACGTGCTTGCGAGTTAGCTTGCATGGAGTATGCACAATGTGGATGCTTGTGGCTATCAGTGGTGTTCCAGAGAGTTCTGGGTGTATAAATTTCAGTTCCTGAGAAGTGCACAGGTCCAGAGCAAGTGCGCTTTCATTGCAAGTTTCTTGTGGTGTCCAAGGCGTGGCCACCTTAGTGCCTGTGCTGTAGCACCCCCCCGATTGTGAACCAAATTTTTTTCTTGTTTCCTTGTTTCCTGCATACCCCTAAACCTTGTTTCCTGCATGCCCCTAAACCTTGTTTCCTGCATGCCCCTTAACCGGTGGCTAAGGAGAAGATAGTCCTGGGCTATCTGCCGCAGAACCCGCGGTGTTGCTTAGTGTGCCTTCCTTTCTGTTCTGTCCTCTCACTTATACAATTCATCTTTCAAACTTTCCTGAGTGCCCAATTTCCCTTTTGTGTGCTACCTCGAGGAGCTCCAGCTACTCTGCGACTTTCCATTCACTGACATTGCTTGAGTACATCATGTACATGATGTACATATTGCTGGTGAGAAACAATTGCTGGACCTATTTGCTTATCTACCTGGTGCTTGCATACAATCTAACAACTTGTTGAACACGCTGCTATGAACAAATCCCTCTACATGATTTACTCCATTTCAATGAGCAGCTTGGCAGTCGGACTTTTTGACTGAGCCTTATTGTGCATCTTGTAAGCTACAACAGACTAGGCCAAAATTGTTGAGGGGTAGTTGAGCATGACATTTATAGATGGTCCCCATCACTCTAATCAGGATGGTATGTAGGCTTACTTTGTGGCATCATGATTGCGGTGCAAGGGCGCGTTTCAATCTAGTATGCTGTTCAATTGCTCTTGGAAGTTGTTGCTCCGGTCGTGTGTCATCACAATATCTAACTTCAACGAGGTGTACATTCCAGCGTGAAGGGTGCCTGTATGTCTCTTTGATGGCCGTTTTTGGAATACCGACCTTGCAAGGTCAATTGAGGTCTGCATTTCAAATACTCCGAGTATTGCCACCACTTGTCACTAGTGCCACTTGTCACTAGTGGGAAGCAGCGCTACTTAGTACGCTTTTCCAGCAACACAGCAGCAGCAACAGTGTGCAACTTGCCTTGAAGGCATTCAGCGGCAGCAGCAACAGCCTGTGCTGAGCAATGGCGCTGTCATGGAGGTCCTGAAGCACACCCCCCTCCAGAACACCTTGGTCAGCCTAGCCATCCAGTTACAGCATGCAGCTTCTTTGTTTGCTCTTTGCAAGCGCTTGAAAGCCAAGAAAATTATCCTTCACACTATTCTTCTTGGTGTGGGAGGCTCTCAGATAGGCTATCTACACCTCACACACTTTGAATCATCTTAAAGAGCTCGGCCTGCAGTGTTACAGATACACATAAAGCCCATAAGACTGCTCTCAAATTACATGCTCATTCTGTGCTCTATGCGCACAAATCGACACCAACAAGACGCGCTCTTGAAAAATCCAGTTGCTCTCAAGGTCTTGGTCTGGAGCAGGGGGCTGCTTGTCACCCTCCACACCCTCACTAGTTCTTCCTTTTCCCTGGTGGAGGAGAATTTGGGCCAATGTATCTCCTCTTCCTTAATTGACGTGGAGAGTGGCTTCACTGCCTACGTAGTTTTTCTTTTCTTTTCTTTCTTGAGTCAGTTATCATGGCCATGCCGCAAACCTGGTTTCGATGCAGCGGTCTCTCAGTGTGAGTATCACTGTCAAGACTTGTGTGTACGCTCCTTCTTCATTCTGCCAGTCGTCACAACTGCGGCAGTGTTTGCCAGGCTTTTTCATTATATTATATTTACACGTAAGCATATGCACTCAAGCCCTTCCAGTTTGGGAGGAGCATAAAGGAAGCAGTGGCATTTGTCAATTGGAGATGAGTGGATTGCATGGCGTACCATGTTGAGCATGACACCATCATCGTAGAGAGGGTGGCATTCTGAGGAGCCTGTGAACTATAGTGCTTAAGCCTTGAGTAAAGGATTGAAGAGGAATTTTTAAAACCATGAAAGTATAGGAGCTCAAGTCTTCCAAGATTATAAGTGCCCAACTAATTCAGCATTAATGCACAGCCAGGCATCAGACAAAGTACAATCATGCAGTTGGCAAGTGTACTGCCCTTCCCCTGGAAGTGTTAGTTGACTGCAACAGCAAAAGGAACAGCCTGGGAAAACCATGCATGCATGCACTAGCTACTTGCTGTGCGTTTCAGACCTGCAAAGCTAAATTAACAAACGTCAACGTAACTCATGGAATGTCATTATGCGCTGAGCCTTCACAAGCTTGTTTAAATGCATAGGTAATGGAATAATTATCTGAGATTCATGACATACGGCATGTCACGTACCCCATCACATTTGCCAGGGTTTTTCTGATAATTGCTGCTGCTAATATAGCTCAATCCTTTGTGGAGCTGGTCATCTATAAAATCTTCAGTGAGTAGGCTTAATGTAGGAAATGCAGCATCATGAGCCATCCCAAGCACTTCCACAGCAAAAACTAGGATTGCCAAGCAGCTTAAGGAAACTCCACAGGGCTCCACTTGGTCCGGCATCGCACTAATTCATAGCAACCGGTTTTGTCACAGCGCCTCAAAGAGTGCAGGAACATGGGCTTAGCACCTGCTGTTGCCACCCCTGCAATGGCTTTCGTACCATTGGCACCATTTTTGTGGGTACTATCAGAGCTCATCGCTGGTGAGGTCACTTCAGAGCCCAGCGGATGGCAGAGCGATTCAACGACATCACCAGCTTGGCATTCAGCTTTGAAATCAATCTCCACCTGAGGTCAGGAAAGTGTAGAAGGCTTGCAGCTCTGGTGCACACCCGCTGTATGGAAAAGCAAGCTGAGTTGCTGACAGCAGGTCAGACACAAGCATTCTGCTGATTTGCTTGACACAGGCATTTTTACACTTTTGCAGAGGAATAGGCACATGCGCGATACAAGAAGTCGCACTAGGAAGTGCAAGCAAGCACAGATACACAGAGCAACAAAAGATTATGGCATCAACAGTTTCATTGCTAATCAACTTGTCTGGCCTAAGAAATGCTTAACAAGAAATGCACCGCTTCTCTAAGTCCAGTTAGGATGCAGGCCTGATAGGCTTTTAGCAAAGATGCCCTTCTTTGGCAGGCGCAGCTATGTGATACATTTCTCACTTACACAAAATATTTGTAGTATCCCATTCCTCCCAAGTGCATCAGATTGAATTAGTCAAGCATCCAGGGCTCTCCCCCTCTTGTCATCCAGTGGCATGTGCGAGGCTGGTTTGAACTGATCTTTGCACATGTGCGCCCAAGACACTGCTTACAGCCTTTGTAATCCAAACCAGATGTAAGCCAAAGGCTCTTGTGGACTGGGGGAGTACTTCTTAAGGACAGGCATACTTTGCACTGGAAGGGGTTTTCGTTCGATTGCACCCCTTCATTGGTTACTTCTTTCCAGGTGTGAATCGATGCAGCAAAAACATCTGCATCTCCCTGGATAACTGCATCTGCCTAGGCTAAGTGATTTGCATGGTCTTTGATGCATTCTTTTGTTCATGGAATTTCAGGGGCAGTGCATCAAAGCGTTGACCTTGACACCAAAATCTTTGACAAAGCTGAGCAGCAGCGCACCTGGCACACACGGTGGGTAGCATAAACGTCACTGGGCATTGTCTCCAGAGCCCATGCGAGGTATGTGACGTTGTTGATGTGACCGTTCATGTCCACATCACTGCGCCGCGCAACTTGCTTAGGGCCCTCGTAGCGCTACGTGTTCAAGCAGTTGGGTAGAATGGGTAAATTAACAGGTCTGGAAATGGGATTTAGCATCCCATGCAGTGGTACGTGAGCTTATTCACTGGAGCTCATTTGACTGCTAGGAGCAGAAAGTGGTCAACACTTATAATGTTATAATAACAGCATAAACAGTGAGCAAAGTTCTGTTCTGTGTTCAGTGCTGCTCTACATGCCACACGTGCGCTCTGAAGAATTGTGGCACCTGTTTTTCTTCGTCAATGTCTGGAAGCTTCTTCTTTGTCTCTTCTGGTTGAATAGCGTGTCTGCGTGAAAATATATAGGAATTAGTCCAACAGAAGAGAGAATGTGCCCACCAAGTTGCAAGCTTTTTTGGGCATAGAGCTTTAAAACACCATGGCTATCAATTCTGCATTGTATTTCATAATGCCATGGCTCTGAATAGCCAACATGCACGACAGCTTCAAGCATGTGCATTTGACTGCCTCATCCAGGAGCTGCCCAGCGAAATCGGCACCTTGGCTCCTGGGGTGTGAGCTTGAGGAAGAAGTTCCTTAAGTCATCTGGGAGCTTGGAGAGCTTGCGGGTGGCTGTATTGATCGAGACCCATGTGCTGCATCGTGAACACAGAACAATTCATATTAGCAACTAAGCATGGGTTTACTCAGGCTAAGCCCATGTACACAGCTATGCCATGTCTGCGCAAGCCATCACAAAATCATTGCACCTGGTGGCCGTGCCGTACACTTCCCCGGAGAGTGAATTGGTAATGCGCCAGTCTCTTCGCGCAGCCAGGCGGCCATCTGCTGAGAAGTAGGTCTCAACGGTGACCATGTCTCCCCTGCATTGGAAAGGATCACACATACAGGGTTGTCAGGCAGATGACTATGATGCTACTGGAAGCACCAGCACATACTTTCAAGCGCATCCATTAGCATCCTTCATACATGGGCCATGTGTGATGGTGGTGGTGGTGGTGTTGATAAGCGCAGCATGCTGCAAGAAGCAGCAGCAAGAGTTGCAAATTGGGCGACAAATCGCAACACACTTTGGGCAACCAATGAACTGGCCTGATCACCATTACCAAATTACAAGCTTTAATTTACAACATACTTGGGAAGGGGCAAAAGTACAAAAGTTGCCCAACTTTTGCCAACAATTGTCTCATGTGGTGCGTAAGCGTGCAGTAATGCATAGGTCGTCCCCACCACTGGACCCCCTCAAACATGGCCAAATAGCATTTCTGCCCACTTGCTGGCCCCATTTCCAGACCCAACCTTGCACAACATGTACAAATGTCATAGAAAGTCAGGCTTTGTGAGAAAATGCGAGGCGGGGGCGCGGCGTGCGCGCCATTGGCCATTCTGGCACCATTTTGCACTCTTTTAGCAGGAAAATAGTGCATCCCCAAACTTGCTCCAATCCTGCCGCTTTCCAGAATGTTAGCTGCTTTTGCATAATGACTTGATGCTGCAAAGTCGGATTTGGGGGAGGGGGTCGGGAAGGTGTGTTCCGTTGGTGACCCTGTCGCGACCGGATGTGGGTGGCAACACAGGAGATGCGATATCCGCAACCTCTGCATGCTTTCAAGCCGGACCAAGTCTGAGGTTTGCGGGGGAATATAGGTATCTAGAAAACAATAATTGAGGCCAATCAAAGGTGTGGGTAGAAAGCGGTGGGCCAAAACGTTTCCTAACGTCTGCCTCTATTGAGTGCACAGCTCAGCGGCAGAGCTTCCCACGCCCTAATTTACGCAGAATGTGCGGGGTATTTTAACACATCTACAGGCATTTCAAGCTTGGAGTTTGGAGCTGGGTGAGGGAAACAGCGCGCACTCTTCCAACCTAACATACCATTTTCTCCAAAATTGCCTTCCACTCATCGCCCCAATTTCGACCCCAAGAGCACCATCAGAATCAGAAGAATATAAGCCATCTAATGGTGTGCTCAAGTCAGGAAACAAAGCGGTGCCTGCAAAGTTATGCCTTGCGAGGCTTTTTTGGCCACGTTTGCCTAAGAAAGGGGTAACCCAGTGGTGGGGACAACCCATAGAATAAGCAGATGTTCTAGTTTTGGGGCGTAAGGACAGGGCATGCTAGGCACCAGGGAAGTACAAACCGGACGGGAACCGTTAACTTAAAAAGCCCATCTGGAACACCGTTAAGATTCTGCCGGGGGGCCTCCGGGCCCCCCGGCCAAATTGCAGGGGCGTCAGCCCCTGTGTTCCGGGGGGGGCGTTAACAATTAAATTGTCAGTCCCGGGTACCCCCGGGTATACCCGTCCGGAAATTCAAGCCAGCGACAGCGATGAAGGAGGGCAGAGGGAGAGGCAGAGGAAGAAGGAGGGGGAGGGGTGCTTTATCCCT
>LFCJ01003022.1_pt1 | contig 12231 bp, 7 predicted proteins | sample 643141 | NCBI WGS metagenome assembly LFCJ01 (sample SAMN03766243, study PRJNA286221) | soda lake metagenome | biome: soda lake; feature: Kulunda steppe; material: water; isolation source: sample B1-Br-g2 brine of Lake Bitter-1 | place: Russia: Kulunda steppe | collected 2010-07 | reverse complement strand
TGCCCGACAAAGACACCTACATCCGGGCGCTCGTTGCTGGTGGCCTTGTCGACATCGAAAATCGCGAGGACATGGAGACGTTCTTCCGTCGACAGGGGTATCCCGACCTTGACGCTGGCCATCAGCCCGTTGCACTAGGCATCGATACGAATCTACTCGCCTGGCGGATGTCGGATGTACTCCGACTGGATCCGGAGCGCTACAGTGACGGCAAGGGACGAAGCCCAGTCAATGGCTTTGCCCTCGCGACGGGTATCTACGAAGAACTCAACTGGCATTACAACCACTACGAGACGCGAGCCCTCGAGGATGCCTTCGGATCCGAGTTCGCACGGTTGGATAACCAGCCAGCTGGGGCGAATCGTGAAGGATTCCTCGGGCTCTACGAGTACCGCCGTCTCCGCGACCATCGGTACGCGGATACGATCGAGAGTGAGACGGGCGACGAAGAGATTGTCGACGCCTACGCGGAGTACGACGAAGATAGTCGAAAGCGAGTAATTCTCCTCAGCAACGACCACGGGTTCGTCGAGCTAAGCCGTGAGGCCGGGGTACTTGCACAACATGTGAGCTTCCCGATTGACATTCCACGAAAGGAGACCGTTACATGGGACGACCTGCAGGATGCGCTCTACACGCTCTCGGTGCTCTTCGGCGTTCTGCGACTCCCGAAAGTGACGCTATACGGGGTGTGGAACGGTAAATCCGGGGAGGACTGGCAACGACGGCGTCTAGATGTCGACTGCCGTAGCGAAAGTGTTCGGGAGAAACTCCGGCGTGATCTTGTAATCACGACAGAGTATGAGGCGACGAAATGAACTATCCCGTAGATTGATCCATCCGTAAATGCTCTATCAAGCAGTGTCGATCCGTGTCTGAAACACGTTATCTATTTCCTTGTCTGCTCTGTTGAATCTGCAGAGGGCGACGGGATAGCGTCGCTCCTAAGCCAGTAGCGAACCAAAGGAATCGGATGTGAGTTACCTACTCTTCCGCTTCGTTAAGCAAGCCGCGTCGCTGGCTCCATAGCGCTGTGCCGCCAGTCCAACGGCGGCCGGCCCTTGCTGCGGAACCGATTGTTCGCTCATTACGGTCACCGACACAATGCACTGTTGGACAGCGAATTATACGGCCAACGCTGGATGGCCGAGACCGCCTTCTCCGCCATCAAGCGTCGATTCGGCCTGCTGTCCACCCTCGCGCGTGGTACCATGAGTTCCGGGAGCTCGTGTTGACCGCCGCAATCAACAACCTCGAACAGGATCTCACACAGTGATCCCAACGCAGTCATTTGATTCAACAAAGCACTTTCATTCGATGTCCCGCCTTCTTGACATCCTCCTTGATGCCGGGGATCGGGAGGATACGGACCTCGTCCGGGACATATCCTCGGTCACACGTTACAGTAACCGGATTCAGGATTTCTGGCATCGTCGGCGTTCCGTTCGTCACCCAGATGCGAGTCATTGCTCTGTGTGTCTTCCCCTCTTTACAATAATGTAGCTTCAAGCAAAATATCGGGCTGACATAACGAATTCTCGCACACACCGATCGACACGTCGGCCCATCTTTTCTGCGGATAGAAGTGAGGTTCCGTCAGTCGGGGTCGACAGCACTACACGGCAGGTCGTTGTGCCGACACCACTGACAGTGGTCTCCTGCGGTGTACTCTGCGTACGAACTCGTGTCAGCCGCTTCGAGGCCCTCCTTGATTCGGTCCGTCGCGGCAGCGAGGCGGTCGTCGTCGTACGTCCGGAGGTCGATCTCTGGGCCGATGTCGCTCACGTAGACGTAGCCCGCCGTTTGGACCGGCTCGTCGAATAGGTCCTGACAGGCGAGAATATACAGCGGGAGCTGTCGATTCGTCTCCTCCTTCGCTTTGCTGGTCGCTTTGTAGTCGAGCACGACCAACTCGCCATCCGGGTGTCGGGCGAGGAGGTCGATCTCTCCAACGACGGTGTGGCCGTCGATCTCGATACAAAAGGAGTGCTCGGCACTGAGTAACTCCCAGTCGACGACGGGCGTTTCAAAAAATCGATCGACACATTCGAGGGCGCCATCGACGGCGGGTTCCATCCCGAGCTCGACTGCTCGGCGCTTACAGATCTCTCGCCAGGCCGCTTGCTCCGTTCGCCCATGATCGATGGCGGATTCCGCCGTTTCGTGAAAGAGCGTCCCGATCTCTCGGTTGGACGCTCCACCCGCGCTCGGGGTGGCTGCCGCTCCACTCCCTGTCCCCTTCGACGAACGCCCGCCGGCGTCATCCGGCAAGTTGTACGCGTAGACGACGTGATCGAGGTAGTGCTGACGCGCACAGATATCGACGGTCCCGATCGAGGTGTAGCTGTGTCGGCGCCGCATCGACGGATCGGGAATCGGCGAAAACGCATGGTCGATGACACTGAGTGAAGCGGGCGCATCGCTGTCGAGCGCATCGTCCAAGAGATCGGTCGCTCTCTCGAGAACCTTCTCGATAGCGGCTTCGTAACCTAACTTGCCACCGTCATACGTCGCAACGGCGTCCCCGCGGCGGATCTCGTGGTCGGCGATGGTCTCCGTCCAGTCCTGAGCCGTCTCCGGGAGGTTGGACTGGAGGTGCTCCCAGATCGGAAACGACGTAGCCGTGAGGTCCCACTCGATGCCCTCGCTGAACCACTCCTGTGCGTACGCTCGCGTGACGCCGCGGTCCGCCCCGGATTGGCCATCCGTCTGTCCGAAGAGGAACAGGTGCTCTTCAGCGCGTGTGATGCCGACGTGCAGCAGCCGCCGAGCTTCTCGCAGATCGCGTCGCAGGTGATCGGCTTCCCAGAACGGCGTCCCACCCACTGCGTCGACGAGCTCGGCATAGGAACGCCCTCGCGGGGCCCACTCACCAGCGATCAACGACGGCATGATCACGACGGGGAAGTCGAGCCCCTTGGCCTGGTGGATCGTCATGAACGAGACGGCGTCGTTGGCCCCTTCGGTTTGCTCGGTCGGGTTGCCGTCCGTTGCCGCGGCGATATCGTCGTGGCGATCCAGATAGTCCAGGAACTCACCACCGATCGGCGGCTGGGCTGCGGGTTCGCCGTACTCCGCTATCAACTCCTCGAGTCCGCGGAGTTCGCGCCGCTCGTTTCGGGTGAGGTACCACTCGATGTTCGTCGTGTTCAGCAGTTCGTAGTAGAGATGTTCGACCGAGAGCTGCGTTCGACGACTGAACAGGTGTTCGAAGTCCTCACGGGCGGCAATAAGGAGGTCGGGCTCGTCGACGACGGCTGGATCGACCGACAGGACGGCATCGACAAGGCGATCAGCGGATTTTGCGAGCGTTTGGAGATCCTCCTCGGACAGGCGATAGCGCATCAGCAGTACGCGACGAACGCTGACGTCGTTCGACGGCGTCGCGAGCGCTCGGAGGTATGCGACGACCGTTTCGACGCCGATGGACTCCGTCGAGAGGTCGCCGACGAGCTCGAAGGGAATCCCCGCTTTGCTGAACGCATCGATCACCGGCCGGGCGTGTCTGTTCTTTCTGACCAGGACGGCTATCTCCCCAAGGTCGTACGAGTCGTCGACCGTGTCGAAATCGCCTCGCAGCAGCCCACTTACCAGGGTCGTGATCTGCTCGGCCTGATTCTCCTCTTCGTCGAGGTCGCTGTCGTCTGGCGGTGTGATGTCGACGTGGGCGACGCCGTCGGCGGCATCCGCGCTCTCGCTGAAAGCGGTGAGCGTCTTGTCACTCCTACGCCCTTCGAGGCTACTGATGGCGTTATTGGCGATATCCAGGATAGGCTGCTTTGACCGGAAGTTGAGGTCGAGTTCCTCGTCGGTCAGCTCCCCCTCGTAGGCCTCGGTGAGTTTCGTCCCGATGTTCTCGCTCTCTGCGCCACGCCACTCGTAGATCGCTTGGTCATCGTCGCCGACGATGAACAGCTCGGCGTGTTCGGCAAGCCTCGTTACGAGCTCGAACTGGATCCCGTCGGTATCCTGGAACTCGTCACAGAAGATGTACTCCCACTGCCCGGTGATCTCGGTCGCGATCTCGTTGTCCTCGAGGAGGGAGACCGTCTCCATGATGAGGTCATCGAAGTCGACCAATTCGGCCGCTTGGCGTTGGTTCTCGTAGCTCCGATAGCCATGGACCAAATCAGCGGCCTTCTGGCACTCATCGAGATACGACCGCAGTCGATCGAGCAGCGTGTAGGGGAGCTTGGGAATCCCGGTCGGGAAGTCGCTCTTTCGGGTCATCTGTTCACCCTCCGTCCCATACGCGCTGAACAGCACCCCCGGAAGACGGGCTGCGGCCTGCTTCTCGCCGATCGTGATGGCGTCGGTTTCGGCCTGTAGCTTCTGTTTGAACTGCTCGACCGTCTCGATCAGCCGCTGGAGATAGGCCTGGACGTCGTCGAGGAACGGCGAGGAATCCAGACTCCGCTGTTCGAGCTGGAGATCGAGACTGAACGTCTCCAGATCGTCACAGAATCCGCTGATGCCGTCGGCGCCGACGGATTGCCGGCGGAGGTGCTCCCGTGCGGCGTTCTCGATCCGGTCAGCCATCTCGTGGAGTTGAAGCAGTACGCTCGGCTCGGGGAGATAGGCCTCGAGTGCCTCCGGTCGGACCTCCTCTTGCTTCATCGAGCTGATGAAGTTTAGCAGAACTTCCTCTGGTGAATCTCGGTACGTCCCGTCCGGATTCAGGAACTGATAGGGGACGTCCTTGACGCCGCGCTGTGCGAGTTCGTACTTGTCGGCATCGCTCGCGATGGTGAACCCGGAGGGGAGCCCGGCGTGGTACGGATACTCCTGTAGAATCGCGTGACAGATCGAGTGATAGGTGTAGGCATCGATATCATAGCCATCGGCGCCGATGCGGGCGTTGAGCTTCGTCCGCATCGAGTCGGCCGCCTTGTTCGTGAAGGTGAGCGCGAGGATGTTCTGGGGGGAGGTGGTCTCGGTTTCGAGCAACCGCTCGATCTTCCGGACCATAGTGAAGGTCTTCCCCGTCCCCGCACCGGCCAACACCCGCATCGGATACGCGTCCGAGTCCACAATCGCTCCCTGATTTCCTTTCGGTCCCTCGTCGACGTCTTCGTCCGTATCGAATACACTCATGAGAATCGCACCTCTTCGGCGAGCGCGTCGCCACACGCCAGCTGATAGTCACAGTCCCCGCAGGTGTTCTCCTGAATCAACTCCCAGGCGTCCCCGGTCGGGTCGAACGATTCTGCTCGTAGCTCGGCGATATTGTCGCTGATGTGTGACCAGAGCTCGTCGTCGTAGTCTCGATAGAGGTCGGTCATGTCCCACGCTTTCCCGCTGACACTCACGGTGTACTCGTCGGCCGTCGGCGTCCGGCTTTTCCGATCGATGAGACCGTAGAACATAAATCGAATCTCGTCACCTGGGGTGTACAGATCGTGTTCCATGAGGCCTCGACAGTAGATGGCGATCTGGAGCCATTTCTTCAACCGGGAGGGGTAATGCCCCGTGCCATCGAGCTGGCTCTCGAGGTCCGAGCCGCTCTTGTTGGGAAACCGGCGGCCGCTGTAAGTCGCTTTGTAGTCGATGATCAGGAACCCTTCCGCGGTCCGAACGATGTTGTCTGCATACCCGTGTAGCCGCCCGAGTTCGTCGTCAGTCCATTCGAGGTGAACCTCCGTCCCGACGGACCGCTTGAGGTGTATCACGCCGTCGCCGTCGGTGAGCGGGTCCAGATACTCCTCGATTGCGGCTTCACAGACACGACGGTCGTGCTCATACGACGCAGGAGACGGGTAGTTCGCAGCGTCGGTCTGGGTCGCCCACTCCTCGGTAAAGTTCTCCTGTGCGAGCTGCTGCACCGTCTCCGTAGCTATCTCCTCGCCAACAGAATCTGCCGTTCGTTGCAGCGACGTGTCGAGGACTCGCCCCCGATCGAAGTATCGCTGGTGATCCGCATTGTCCTCCCCCTCGAGATCGTGGACATAGTCGAACTCGAACTGCCGGGGGCAGGTCATGTACGTCGCCAGCCGCGATGGGGAGAGCCGGTCAGTCACGGCGGACCAGCCCCCGGTGGAACGCGATTCGGGCTGCCAGCGCGTCGGTGACCGGTTCCGCATCCGGTTGGTCAAGCAGCTGATCGATGGCGGCCAGTTCCTGATCGTAGGCGTTGAGGTCGACCGTGTCACCGCCGACGCTCGCTCCGCGAACGGCTTCGAGGGTGTCGTCAACGCGCTCGACCACGAACTCGCTTGCGCTGCCGTGACTCGCGATCGGCGAGTCACCCTCCGCGGACAGTGGTTCGATGAACTCGAATGTGTCGACGAGCTCGGAGAGGAACCGCGAGGGCTGGAGGTAGTCCCCGAGTGATTGCCCACTCTCGCTCGGCACACCGAGATAGAGTCGCTCCTCGGCTGTTCGAGCGCCAACGCCGAACAGTCGCCGACTCACCTGGCTGAAGTAGGCGTGGAAGGGGTCATCCTGTGGATCGACAACCGGCCGGAACGTGTCGGTGACATCGGCGGCGGACTGACTGGTGAGTACCGGGAACGCTGACTCCGCTTGCAGCCGTCGCGTCGGGAGCAGGGACGTCAATTCGGGGATCGAGGGGTAGGCGTCATCGGTGACGTTCAGGAGGAAGACCGCTTTGCTCGAAGCGTGCTTGAGGCCGTAGATCGTCCCGATCGGGACGCCGCCGGCGTCGTGATCCGTATCAACGTTTTCGAGCCGTGACGAGGAGTACCTGAACGCTCGCTCGAGCGCGAGGTTGAAGCCTGCCCAGGACCCGTCAAGTGTCGCTTCCGTGTCGAGAAACTCCGCGAGTTGGAGCACCTCCTTGACATTCTGGAACTGCTCCTTCGTCTCGTGATCGGTCCAATCACTCCCGATTCGGTGTTTGAGGTCAGTCGCCGCCAGCCAGTCCCAGAGCCCTGCTGCCGCCGTGGGCGCGCCATCGAGTTGCTCGAGCAGTGTCGGTGTTACTGATTCGAGGGCGAGGAGCCGATCGCGACTCGTCTGGGCTGTTTCCTCGTCGACTCCCTCTGCACAGACTCTTGTCAGGTCGGCAAGTTCCTTGACCGCGGGATCATTGCCGAGCTGGCTCACCGCAACGGTCGTCGTCGGGACGCCGTGTCGGCGGAGGAGCCGGATGGTTTCTTCGACCGGCCCACTGGAGTCCTGATACGCGATGGTGATGTCGTCGTACTCGTAGTCCTCAGTTCGACAGAGACGCTCGATCTCGTCGGCGACTGCGGTGATCTGTTCGCGGAACGTCCCGCGCTCAATCACGGCGACATCCCCGCCGTCGACGGTCCCACTTGGTCGATCGCCGGTGGCGAGGTACTCACCGACAGCTGCCGTTGCTGTCAGCGTCTCGCGGTCCGGGTGATGAGCTTGAGCTGTGAGCCCATCGGCGAACGCCTCAATGGAGCCGGCTTCGCGCCAACTGCTCAGTAGGCGGCTATCACGCTCGGCGACGGCAACGACCGACGCCTCGGCTGCGTTGGCAATCGCGGCGAGGAACCCCCACTCGACATCGGCGAACTCCTCGTAGTCGGCGACGAGGATGACGTCCGTTTCGGTGATCGACTGGGGGATCTCTCCCGTCCCAGTCGCGTTTTCGAGCTCCGTCATCGCTCGTGGAATGAGCGATGGACGATCGACGTATGCCGCATCAGCGAGCCGCGACTGAAACGACGCTCCAACGCTGGCTATCTCCTTGAGGACCGGCGACTGATAAGCTGCTGGTGTCAGGGCGTTTCGCGACTCCATCTCGATGAGGAGTGCCCCGATGTCCTGTTGGAAGGAGTTCTGCTCGGCAGCCGTCGCGAGATACTCGGTTTCCCACTCGCGCTCATCGAGAAACGCAGCCAGTAATTCGATCCGTTCATGGTCGGACAGTGTCGTCAACTTCGGGGTAAACGTCCGCAGAGTGTCCGTTGCGTAATCCGAAAGCGACGTGACCCTCGGGTATCTGACTCCCTCAAGCGTCTCAACGATCGATTCCGTGAGGTCGCGCTCGTTGCAGAGACGCGTCACACAGAGGATTTGCTCCGGTTCGTGAGCTTCCAGAAGGTTCTGATACTGGCTTGCGACGACGGTGCGTCTCTTGGTTCGTCCAAACGGATAGATATGGAGTTCTCCCGTAAGCGATAGGCGAGATGAGGCCCCCATTATGGAACGTACGTTCTTAGGCCGTCCGTATAACGATATTGGTGCCTGATGATTTGCCTCTCAACTAATTATTTGGGAACATCTACACTTTGATTAGATGTGGCGAGTTCTCTGCTGTGATGGTTCCCCGATCCAACCAATTACCCCACGAAATATCATACCACAGAAATACTTATATGTTATCGTTTGTACAGTAACAGCCACGGACTCAATTCGACGCCCGGGCGGTAGAATGGGTCGGGATCCAACGTTTGAACGAAAGCAAGACGGACAATGTCACTAGACTCAATTTCAGGACATGCAGAAGCGTGTCGTGAGCGGCCGTACCTTTCGCGGTGGTTCCCGGCGAATATCATGGCTGATGACGAGGTGTATTCATTCGGGAACACGGAACTGGCGATCATCGAGGAGACACTCCGGAACCTCGAAAACAGGCAATCCGTGTTCGTTCACGACCCACTTCCCTCCAATCGTATCGCTCTGGGTCTCTGTTTGGCCTATGTTCGGACACAGGACCCGCGTTTCCCTGAGGATGGGATCGTCGGTGGGGGCCAATCACTGCTCGGATTCCCGGCGCTTCACTACGGCTACGTGTCTGATATTGACGAATTCAAGTTGAACGGCCTGGGACGGCAGCCGTCACTGATCGACCGTAAACCCATCGACCAACTCTCCCAAGTTACCGAGACGGCGGACATCCATACCGCGAAGAACAACTTCGAGTTCGATCGTCAACGGACGCCCAGCACCGTCGGTGCAGTCTTCGTTGATTTACGGAAGCCTGAATGGGGCAACCGCTCCCGGCGCTTTGACGAAATCATGGCCCTGTATGAAGCGAGTGACTGCCCGTTCATCTTCTACACGGACGAGATGACGCCTGCCGGTGAAGCGGCAGCTGGGGAAAGCACGGTCATCGAAGTCACCAACGAACTCCTGGCAACGGCTAAATCAACCAGGCTCCCGGAGAACCCGAGTCTCACCACTCGGTTCGAACACCTGATCAACACCGAAGAGATCTCGGTCGAACACGTCACGATCGGCTACCCAGAACTGTACGAGATCGTCGCCGACCTGAGTGCGATGCGGAACGACCTCCAAGCCAGTTCCAACGTTCAGGGAGTCACCAAGATGGAGGTCGGGTGGCTGTTCAACTTACTCACGCGGCTGCCGGTCAAACCCGAATACTGGGACGGTGTCGTCGCGGACAACTACTACCAGCAAGGTGTTCGCGAGCTGTTGGAGAACCTGCGCGGGAAAGCACAGCGAATCGATGGCCGCGAGGCTGATCTCCTCGTCAATTACTACGAAGCGGCGAACGCGCTCCACGGCCGGTTGAACTCAGCGCACCCGCTTCAGGACGCGCTGTTTGAACACATCAGCGCCGACGGGAAGTCGACCGACGACGCGCGGGCAGTCGTCGTGAAAAACGACTTCGAACGGAAGGCGATCCTTCAGGCACTTACGTTCGAGGACACAGCACTCGCCGACAACGCCACGATTCACACGGAAACGGAGATCAGCCCTGCTGCAGACACCGAGGTGATCGTTGCCCGCCCACTGGACGCGAACTCCTATCTCTATGATTTCCCGACCGCGAGCCGGATCGTATTCCTCCAGTATGAACCCTGGGCGCCGATTGTCGAAGACCGACTCGACTCCGGCATCGAGCGAATCGGGGCCACGATCGAGAAACGCGAGCTCGGGCAGGTCGGAGGACGGCAAGCCCCCGAGCCCACTCAGCAGGCGCAGCCAAGCCAAGAGCCCGAGTCGGCGTATGACCGACCGGCAGACCTTGACCCGCAGGACCCGACGGAAACCCTCAGGCAGGACTTCGAAGCGGGGGAATCGGCTTCGACATCGGGATCCTCTGGCACCAGCTCGTCCTCGCGAGACCCCGATCTCGAGGTGTCGATGTCGAACGGCGACGCGCGAGAGCTGTCGAAGCACACGCGCGTGAGCGTCCTCAAGGACAACGGCGACATCGGGCGGAAGGAGGCGGTAGACCTGCAATGTGGTGAGACCCTGCTGCTGCTCGATTCAGCGACGGAGGACATCTACGACCTCTTCGTCGAGTCCGCCCACCAGAAAGACCAGCTTCGGAAGGCGGAGTCAGTTGTCGAGCGGTGGCGAACCATCCTAGACGATGGCCTGTCCTCAGGGATGACCGAAGCGGAGGTCCTCGAGGAGCTCCAAGAGCGCGGGTCAGACATCTCTGATCCGTCCACGATCTCGAACTGGCGAACCGGCCAGGCGATTGGCCCCCGCGACGCCGAGGATGTTCGCCGCATCCTTGATATCTTCGAGCCAGACATGCGGCCGACGTACTCGATGACCGTCGACGCGATGAAACAGATACGGACGGAGCACCGAAACATCGGCCGTAAGGCGCGAAAAGCGATCGAGTCCCAAATGGCCGGCAGCATTACGAGCGATCTCTCGACCGACCTGCCTACCGATATCGACCAATCCTCACAGCAGGTCCAGAAGGCGACCGTCGAGTCACTCTCTCCACTTGATACATGAACAAGACGCACAAAATCGGCCAGCATCTCATCGCAGAAACAATTCAACGGTCCCGCGGGCAGGACGTTCCCTACTGTGTCGGGGACGAGCCCAACGACAAATATTTCATCGCGAACCTCTCGCCGGAGTACGGGAGTCCCGACCGGGAGGAGTTCGACGCCAAAACCCGTCCCAGCGACATCAGCATCGACTGTCAGCCGGAGGCCGGCTCGACGGCGCATGTTCGCGTCTCCTTCGATTTCTACGTGCCGAGCTTGCCGACCTACGAGGAGTATCTCGAGATCCAGGACCGGCGGCTGCGTGCAGGGCGAATCGACGCCGTCGACAAGTCCGATGGCGGCGAATCCCCGGACGACATCGACGTCTCGGAGATCGACCGGGACATCCTCTATACCTTCGACGAGGCGTTCTATCGACGCGGGTCCGTTTCTGTGACCGGCGACGTGGACGTCGACGCACCGGCAGAGGACGCGGAAGCCCTTTCCAGCGAATTGAAAACAGCTCTCCGTGAGGAAGTTGCGCCCATCGGCGAAGCCCATCCTCTGACTGAAGACTCGGTATCGGTCGATGAGCTGTCGACTGCTGACCTTGCGGATCTTTCGGAGTCGAAGTTCGAGGCCATCCGTGCCCGAGCGGCCACGCTCGCCCCGGAGCGACTTGACTGGGACGTTCGGTTCACCGCCTCTACTGCAGATGGCGAGCTGACGCTTTCGCTATCGAACCACCCAACCGGATCGGCCGATGCCGATCCCAACGAAGGGCCGGGCGAACAGTACATCTTCAACCCGAAACTCTCGGTGCAGGCCCCCCTGGAGCCGTACACGTTCGACCTCATCCCGAAGGATTACCGCTACGACCAGCAGATGTGGTCGAAGGGTCGTAACTGCTCGACGACGGTCGATCACGACACGACTCCGATGACTGTCGAGACGACTTCCGTCCCGACCGCACCGGTCTACGAGTTCGATTTCAACACCGACTACGATACCGATTTCGCCGAACTCAGCCGGGGGGAGACCATTCAGACCCTTCGGGATATCGCGGCCGGAATGCGTGCGTATCACGACGTCTGGATGGGCGAGCGGCGTGCCGAGGTCGCCGACGAGCTCGACCTGGCCCCTGCCGAACTCGACGAGTTCGATGCGGATGCCGAATCCTTCGAGACGGAGATACAGCGGTTCGAACACGGTATCGACGTACTCGAGTCGGACCCGGACGCACTGCGAGCGTTCCGCTTGATGAACGAAGTCAACGCACGCCAACACGACTTCCCCGGTTGGCGACTCTTCCAACTGGTGTTTATCGCGAGCAACCTCTCGTCGATCGTCCGCCGCGAGCGACCCGACCTCGAAACGGAGTACGACGATCTCGCAGACGTGCTGTGGTTCCCGACCGGCGGCGGCAAAACCGAGGCCTACCTCGGGTTGATCATCTTCAACCTGTTCTACGACCCGTACTTCCAAGCGAAGTGTGAATCTGGAGACTCTATTTGTACAAGTTTACTGATAGGTACTGGCTGTAGACGAACTTGACCGAACTATAGCGACGGAACTTATCAAGTGTTAGAAGGATGGT
>LFCJ01003021.1_pt1 | contig 12235 bp, 16 predicted proteins | sample 643141 | NCBI WGS metagenome assembly LFCJ01 (sample SAMN03766243, study PRJNA286221) | soda lake metagenome | biome: soda lake; feature: Kulunda steppe; material: water; isolation source: sample B1-Br-g2 brine of Lake Bitter-1 | place: Russia: Kulunda steppe | collected 2010-07 | reverse complement strand
CTGTGTGTTCGTGCACGTGTGTATCTATGTGTGTGTGTGCGTGTGTGTGTGTGTGTGCGTGTGTGTTTGCGTGTGTGTATTTGTGCGCGCATTCGTGTGTGTGCGCGCGTGTGCGCGTGTGTATATGTTTTGGGTGTGTGTATATGTGCGTGTGTGTGCGTGTGTGTTTTGTGAGTGCCGCGCCACCTTGGGACACCTCATCTCACTTGTGCTCATGGCGTAAGCAAAGTAACGCTGATACAGGGATGGAGAAGAAGAGCTGAGGGAAGTGGCAGCGGCAGCAGCACATCTTGAGCATCCACAGAGCAGGGACCCTGCAACGGCAGCACCACCTGCGCAGGCATGCACCATGAGGAAGGCAAAGTGGGGGCAGTGGCAAAGAAGGGTGCCTGACACACACTGTTTTGACACACGCATGCCACACAAAAATACATGCACACATATTACTCACACACAATTGATTCACACACACAATCCATACACACACAATCCACACGCGCACATTCACAATACATGCGCGCACACGCGCACACACACGCACGCACGCACGCACAATCCACATGCGCACACGCATCATATGTGTGATGTATGCATACACACAAACACATTTCACACACACACACACACACACACACACACACACACACTCTCCACGCATACACATGTACACACACAATTCAAGCACACATACACACGCACACAGACAATCCATGCACGTTTCACACACATACACAAACACAATCCACACACATACAAACACAATCCACGCACACACGCCTGACACTGAACGTGTGCAGGGTGCCCCCCTTACCAATCAGCTGCTCCCTCCTTGTCACAGCTGTGCAAGTGGATACCCTGCTTCTAGCTCTGCTTTGCTTGCCCGTATTGGCCACGGGAGGTTGCTTCAAAACAGGTCTGGCAGTGCCGGCGGAGGGGCACGCTGACAAGTTGTGGGACAGCTTGTTCAGCAGCGTAGCCATATTTTGAAATAACTGATAAGACGAGCGTTGACTGAAATTTTATCATCCGGGGTGTTATCATCTGGATAGTGCTATCATCCGGGATCGTTGGATTGCAAGCATCATGCTGATCATGAGAGAACCCTAACTCCCAAGTCAACACAGAGCACTTGGGTACCCACAGATAATTCCTGTCTTACCTGCAAAATCAATTTTTCACAAACAAAGCTGAGTTAATTCCTTGAGAGTGACGCTCAGGGCACGAGCTGCATGCTGTGTGCTCCGGGGCTGCAACAAGGCTCCCCAGCATACACTGCATGTATTAGCCAGTCCGTCCCCCACAATGCGCTAGGCACACAAATAGTGCCAACGCACGCCTGGAGGAGTGGCTCTCCAGCGAACAAGCAGGGGGGCACACGCCTGCAGCTTCCACGCTCCCTACCTGGGCCACGCTCCATGCCTGGGCCCACCCTGAGGAGGTCATGGGAGATATCGCAGCCCGGGGCAGTGTCCAGGCTGCTGCTTAAGGAGCAGCCGATGCCTGCTTTGAGGCCTGGCCAGGTGAGGACAGTGGTGGGGTGCATGAGGCCTGGCCAAGTGAGGGCAGTGGAGTGTGAACCAGCAAGGCTGGGCACCTTAAGAGGCCTGGCGCATGACCCTGTGTATTACATTTTGGGTGGTTTTCCATCCAGCCGGCCGGCCCAGGTCAGTAGTAGTAGCTGAGCTGCATGGGTGCTCGTTGTCAATCTTGCTCGTGCTGGACTGTTTTGACATGTCTACCCTAATAGAAGCTGACTCGACATAGTTTTCGCCCAATCCCTGCTCACCCTCTGACCCTCTGTACTCAAACTGGCAGGCAACGGTGCAAGTCCATTCCATTGGTGAGGGCGGCACGGTATGACTGGAAACGGCAAGCACAAATGCGCGCACGCGCATGTGTGTGCGTGTATGTGTGCGGGCGTTGTTGCTTGCATGCAAGTGTATGTGCATATGCATGCCCGTGCGCGTGCAGCTGCACCTATCTGCTTGCTCTCAGCCGAGTGCGCAAGATAGAAACGTAAAAATCAAGCCGAGATGTTTGAAGGGCACCCTTGGCTTGACTGAGCAGCCAAAGCAAGCTGTGCGCACCCATATGCATGCAGGTCTGAACATGGCAGACCTCTTCTCTGTCTTGGGACTGTATGCAGCCTTCCGGGTAGGCACTGCCGTAAAGTTGCTGCCATGCTCTTGGAATGAGGAAACCTCCCAAGGTCGCTTGCCAGCAATTTACTGCTGCTGTCTGTGGCACACGTGCCTTGCATTGTGGGGACAGCACGACCAATTGTCCCATGCCTGCCAACGCCCTTATGTGCTCCTCTGCTTCTTGTCATGGTAACAAGCTGGCAGGCCTCGGCTTTTTCATAGTTTGCACCCACCATCGCCCGGCTTCGGCTGCGATCCTGGCTGCAATCCTGGTTCATGCATACGCACGCCATGCGCCTCTAAGATGCATTCCTTTTTGCTGACTCTCTGCTAGAGGTTCCTTCTTGTCCTCATGCTAAGTGAGGATAATTGGCGTGCACGCATGCACGCATATGCACACACACATGCGCACACACGTACGCACACATACATACATGCTTGCACGTGCACAAACACGCGTATAAGCATGGAAAAGTTCACGTTCAGACGTTTATATGCATGCACGGACATGCGCATGCGCATGCACACAGGCAAGTGAATGCAACACTCCAGGCTTGGAGTTTGCAGGCAAAATTACTGCTGTGGACTATGGAGATGCAACAGAGTGCAGCACACTCAAAGTGGGGGACAGAGTGGTAAGCATTACTCAGTGCTACCTTGCTGCTGCTGCTGCTGCTGCTGCTGCTGATGGTGGCAGTGCTGTGCATGATCATGTCGCTGTTGATGCCGCATTTTTTCAAGCTGGTGCTGCTGCTCCCTTGCTTTTGTTATTGCTAGCAGTGGTGTGCATGCCCTAATGCTAGCAGTGGCGTGCATGCCCTAAGGCTAGCAGTGGTATGCATACCCTAACGCTTGCAGTGGCATGCATGCCAGGATGCCATGCATATATGGGCCTCATCCCAGTGGCCAATTCCAACAGCGCATGCCTCCCTGCCGCAGGTGGGCATAAGCAAATTTGGAGCATTCTCTACGCATGTGAACCTTGAGCTGCGCTACCTGAGGCGCTTTCCAGAAAGCTGGTCTCTTGCTCAAGCAGCTGCTTTTCCAGTGCAGGCGAGTTTGAGCGCGCTGCCGCAACCTGGGTGCTGACACGCTGTTAGGAAAGCTGTCTGTCTGCAGCTTTCGCAGCTACTTAGGGATATCCCTGAATGCGGTTTCATCAATGATTGCCAACTTGCCGCTCCATTGTTTGTGCTCCTGACTCTCTGACACTGCAACGTACAAGCAAACTTGGCAAGCGCGCACATGCATGCACTCACACACGTGCATGCGCACGCACGCACACACACACACACATTTGCACACACGCGCACGCCTGCTTACACACCTGCGTATCCACCCCACCCCACTTCAAACACACCCAAGCCCCTTATGTTGTGCCTGCTGCACCCTGCAGGCCCTCACTGCTCTGTATGGGCTGCAGACACTGGGAGCCTTGAAGCCCAATGCCTGCCTGCTCATCCACAGGTAACCTTGGTGTGTTGAGCAGCTGGGCATGGCAAAGGGCATGAGTCTTGCAAGAACATTGTCATACCGGCACCCACTTCCCTTGCAAACCTGTCAGTACCTGCGGCAAACACGCATATGTGGGCATCCTCCAAGGGACACGTGCAGGCAACACTTGCACGTAGCTTGGCATATGATTTGCTCACCCATTGCATTTGGTTTTCTCCCCCAAACTCTTATGTTTTAAAAGTACGATTAGCCACCAGCCAGCGTATCTGTGCTCTTGTTTACGTATGTGCAAGTAACAAAGCATGCTGCACGTCAGAGCAGCTGCACAAAGATTGAATGACATGCTCGCAGGAAGAAAGATGAGCACAGAATACTCAGTGAGGAGTCTCCTGTGCACAAAACGGTTGGACTGCTAAGCTTTCTGTCCGGTCAGTGCCTATACACACACGTGGCGTATGCATGCGTGTGCATGCACACTGTTCATGCTCATGCTCGCAGCGCAGCAGGTGGTGTAGGGCTCGCGGCATTGAAGATTGCCCAGCGCTTCAACTGCACTGTGCTGGGCACTGTGGGTTCGCCGTCGAAGGTGCAGCTCCTGCGGGACCAATTCGGACCAGGCAGGTGACTGCACAATGCTGCTGCTTGTGCTGCACAAATCCCCCCCCCCAACACCTGGTGAAAGCGAGGCACGTGCCAAGCATGCAGGTCGTTGGCACGCAGGCACAGGGACGCACCTGTTGCGCTTCCCCTCTGTGCGCTCTGTGCCTGTGATCACTCTGCCATCTACTCCCAACAATGATCCGCCCGCGCTCACCCACAGGGTGCGTCCATGCATATGGGAAGGGCTGATGTGTTGCTGTTGTGCTGTGGCCCCTACTGGCTCTCACTGAGAGTCTCAGACTAATTGTCCATCCTGGCGCTCTTTGTACCTTCCGTTGTTATTTTGATCCCTTTTGATGCTGCTTAGTCCCCTCCCTTCTAGTGCTATTTATCCCTCCTGACCCCACTGCGTCCCTTCTGGCAACATTTATTTCTTCCAGTGCAGCAGTGTCCCTTCTGGTGCTGCTTGGTCCCATTTGACGCCGTTTGGTCCCTTCTGCTGGTGTTGATTCCCTTTTGTCCCATCGGTGCTGCTCACTCTGGCACCGCATGTGACTCTGTGCTCATCATCATTTCTGCATCGCCCTGTTGTCATCATTCCTGCATTGCCTTCTTGTCATCATTCTGGTATTGCCCTGTTGTTTATCCTGGCAATGCCCTGTTTTCATCAGTCTGGTAATGACCTGTCATTTTGGCACTGCCCTGTCATTCTGACACTGCCCTGCCGTTCTGGCGCTGCCCTGTCATTCTTGCACTGCCCTGTCATTCGAGCGCTGCCCTGTCATTCTGGCATTGCCCTGTCATTCTGACATTGCCCCGTCATTCTGGCGCTGCCCTGTCATTCTGGCGCTGCCCTGTCATTCTGGCATTGCCCTGTCATTCTGGCGATGCCCTGTCATTCTGGCGATGCTCTGTCATTCTGGGATTTCCCTGTCATTCTGGCGCTGCCCTGTCATTCTGGCATTGCCCTGTCATTCTGGCATTGCCCTGTCATTCTGGCGCTGCCCTGTCATTCTGGCATTGCCCTGTCATTCTGGCATTGTCCTGATCTTGTCATGCCGGTCATGCTGCTCTACTGACCTCGTGCAGCGTGCTGGACCCTTGTCATTCCCTTGCTGCTGTTGGCGGCGCAGATCCCCAGGCTAAGGTCCAGAGAGTGCCCCCAGTATGTTTTTTATCACTCGCACAAGCTCAGCACAGTTTCGGGAGGATGCCGAGGCATTTTTGCAGACACACTGTAGATCTGGCTTTGACATTGCATTTGACTCCCTGCAAGGCGATTATTTCCAGCCAGGTAAGCTGCGAGACCCAGCTCCAGCTCATATCCCTATCCAGCCTTGCTGAGCTTGCTTTACAACTGTGCCTAGCATGTGATGACACTTGCATGTCTCCTTGCTCCAGTTGTACCTACTGAACTTTGAGCAGCCTGGTCAAGTGAGTTGCTATACATCAAAAAGCTGGTATACAGTGTGAGCACTATGTACAAACACCAAGCCATTGCTTTTGCATCCATCCTGGATGCAGGTTATGATTTGCTGGCACCCTGTGGACGTGTCGTACTTTTTGGTGCTGGCTCTCTCACCCCCAGGGTTGGGGCTGATGCCTCTGTCCTCACTCTCTCTTCTCTCTCGTCCCTTCTCTCCCTAATCAGCCTAAAGAATGCTGCTGGAGTGGTCGGCACCGTAGTGGGTTTTTTGAGAAGACCCAAGGTACGCCTTCAAGGTCTCCCCACCAGGAATGGAGCTTGCCAGATGTCCTTTGTGCATCTGGTGCAGCACCTCTCCCGCGGTCAAGCATACATCCGCCTAGCTCCTCTGCGCTTCTATTGGGCAATGACAGCCACTGGGTGTGATGCTCCATCCTTGAAGGTGTTTTTTTTGCTTTTGAGCACCTGCCTTCTACCTTGCTCTCTTGTGGTATGCGCAGCCTGTGTGCAATGCCGACTGCGATGCACAGCTGTGCATTTGCGCACCTATAGCGCCGGGAAATTGGTTCATTGCATGCACAAGCCAGTGCGAAGTACACTCAACGAAGTATGCTGAGGCAAGCGCACAAGCACACACACGCACCACACTGCTATGTTGGCCAATAGTCAAAAGCAACATCCAAGCTGGCTTTCATTGTCCCATTTGTACAGCTTGATTTACTTCAGCTCCCAGGCCAAAACAAAGGTGTCCTGGGATTCAACTTGATATTTTTGTATGAGAACATCGACATGTTTGAGGAGCTGTACAAAGCATTAGAGGCCTTGCAGGTGAGAAACCATGTGCATGGCTTGGTCGTCTGCTGATGCTTGTCAAGGAAACAGTAACTCTGGACATCATCATCAAAGTAATGACTGGGATTGTGGGGTGCTGTTGGGCAGTTGATTGGTGACAGTTAGGCGTTGGCTGATCTGACCTCGATATCATTCTGTTCCTGCTGCGCACTCACTGACCAAATCAACCATTTCAAAACGGTTGTTCATTTTTATCCCTCGTAATCCCTTGTGGATGATCATAGAAGGCAAAAGTATGGTGGTGTAATTGCTTAAAAACAGAAGGATGAGGCTTATGCTTCTTCCCATTTGCAAGTCTATGCGAAGGGTTCTATTAGTTCACACAATTCCTTTCCTTATACGCACACTGTTTCGTGGCAAATCCTTACTCTCACACGCAGTTAGATGCCCCGCTGGTAGGCAAGACTTATAAATTTGAAGAGCTCCCTCAGGCACTGGAGTACCTGCAATCGGGCCAGAGTGTGGGCAAAGTCGTCGTCCGTGTCCAGCATTGATGATCGTTTCTTAATCAAGGAAAACATTTATGCGAGTGTCTTACTTACGTGTAAAATGCACACATTTTACCGCACAACAGAACGTATACATCGCAGATTTAAGGTCTTCGAGGAGGCTTTCACGGTATTTTGTAATTATGCGCTATTTGATTAATTATCATGTTGAAGGGCGTTGCTGCCGTGGGTTTGATTCCAGCCATGACTTGTGGATGCTGGCAAAAGCTTGAAAGCATGGCTATGTGTCCAGGCGGCTAAGTCATAAGTGGGGGTAAGGTTATGGACCTTCATGGGAGTAAACCTGTGCCCTCTGATGCAGTGCTTGGTATCCACCTTGAACCGCTCGGGGTTCAAGCTGGGGATTTGGGGATTGGTGCGAGACGGGCCGAGAGTGAGAGAGTAGTTGAAAAGAAGACTCAATGGGACAGGCTCCGGGCTCCCAGTCGCCATGGGAGGCAGCAGGTGGGCTTAAGTGACGGTGCCTTGGTTGGCCTGCTCCTGACCCCTCGTGCTAGACCTCTTCATATCATACTTCTGCTGCAAGCAGGGCTCCAATTCCCGAGTGTACGTCAATCCCGAGGTGAGCAGATGTGTCCTGTTGCAGCTTAGATCACATGATTCACTCAAACAAGGCCGTTTCGTGACTTATCTTTTATCCCATGACACCCGCTCTATTACGAGCATGCGTATTCATGAAGAAGACGGGACTGTAAACTCTTTAAAAAAGCCACTTCCACAACATAATTTTTCATCTGATGGGATGTCTTGTCATCCTGGTTATCCAATGGACCAGCTCACCAGCAGTAAGCCAGAGGATCACCACCCAAGTAACCTCCTTTGTGCCGCTTTCATTTGAGTTCCTCATCAATGCTGAGTCAGCTTGTAGATTCCCCAGTGCAACTGACCAGGTTGCCTTACTCACCTGTCAGGTGTTCGCCATGATTACCCGAGCTGCAAAGGAGTTGGACGATTTCCAATCAGTGATTGACAGCGACCAGCACGCCACAATTTCTCCACGGTAGGCTTGGGTGCAGCAAGGCATGCGCGCATTGCGAGGCTCTTGGAAAGCTTGGCTCCCATGCCTTTCCATGACAAATGCAGATGAGCTTGATTCAATCAATACCGTGACCACCTCAGTTGGGCTAGTGCTGCACTTTCTAGTTCGCTAGACCTGCCCTTCAGCTTTGTTTGCCTAAACACCTCGCTCCTGCTTCTCAGGGCACGCGCTGAAGTGCTGGATGCACTGGGGGTGGGGGGTTTCCGGAGAAGGGGAGGGCTGTTCAGCCAATTAGCCAATCTGCAGACGCGTTCAGGCCAGCATCCGCCCGATCTTGTCGTACCCTCTGGGTCAGACATTACCTCCCCCAAGGTATGCCTGGCGCCCGTTTTGCGCTAGACCCCTCTTTTTCACTGAGGCTCTTCAGCAATTACCCAGCTGTAATGCTCCACTAGGACAAGAGTTTGTTCAAGCATGCAGGCGGAGAGCAACTCAAGGCCCTGTGGGCAATCGCTTTGGCTGCATGAGAGGGACTGATGCTGTGTGGGGTAGTTGGTTGGGGCGGCTGAAGGAAAGAGGCCACAGCGGAGTGTGCAGGCAGTGTAGGGCTGGTTTTGTGAACTAGGTACCATTGCCGGTGGTGCAGGGCACAGTGCGCAACCTTTGAAGTCCTTCCCTCAATGGCTACAGTTACGTCCCATGGAATCTGAATCGCTGCAGTATTTGTGGCAGGGATTAGGAACCTGCCAAGTTCCTGGTGCAGTCATGCAGGCACGGTTATTAGGGACCTACAAGAGGCACCCTGTCCTGGGAGCCCATCCTGTTATTAGGGACCTACAAGAGTTATTAGGCACCTACAAGAGTTATTAGGGACCTACAAGAGTTATTAGGGACCTACAAGAGTTTTTAGGGACCTACAAGAGGCACCCTGTCCTGGGAGGCACCCTGTCCTGGGAGCCCATCCTGGGAACGAAAAGATGTGCCCAGCCTAGGCGCCTAGATTGCTAGCTCTTTAATGCCTGCTGTTACCATCACCAGGGAACGTTGGGACATGCGTGCTGCAGCCTTGACTGGCACACGTTCCATTCATAGCTATCCAAACACACGAGCTGCACACATTTCACCCTCCTCTGCGTTCGCTGTTTGTGCATATATGCTGCAAATTGAGCACAGGCAGAGGAAGGTGCTGTGGCCTCCGGCTTTGGCCGGCCCATAGGGGAACTGCTGAGCCAGCTGGATGATGAGCTGAAGTTGCGTGCTGAGGCTGAGCAGCCACACGGTCCACAGGAGGATGTGGGGGGCATGAGAGAGCAGGTGAGACAAAGACGCGCTCTGCATGCTCTCGGAGGCGCCCCACAGAGAGGCTCGTCTACCATCTGCACCTACTTTGCCTGCACAGCTTGTGGTACATGGCATTACTTATTCAGGGTGATTTGTAGCTTGCTAGCTTGCTTCTTTGTGCTTCTCATGTGCTTGGCATCTCAAGGCACGCCCAGGCCTGATAGCTAGATTTTAGATTCTACGTATGATCAAGATATGAGCCTCATGGCTGAGCCCCTGTACGTTAAAAAGTCCTGTTGGTGCCACTGTAGGGGACGGGAAGTGATGGAGCTGATGAAGAGCTTGAAGAAGAAGATGAGGAGGAAGATGATGAGAGAGACGCAGAAAGCTCCAACTCCACTAAGGAGGAAGCTTTGTAAGTGTATTGAGCAACCCAGCTAGCCTGCGTGCCAATAAGTCTCTTGCATTAGTATGCACGCTCATATGCATGCTGCTAGGCCTCTACAACTTGCATGCATGGAGCGGCTTGAAACACCAGCGAAGTGAGCCAGTTTGGGTAAGATCACTTATTTCACGCTTGGCCTTGATCAATTTATATTTGCAACATGCTGGCTGGTCTCGCCAGCAGTCATTCAGGCAAGTGGGACGCTGGCCATCTCTCTCATTCACCCTCCCTGCACAAGCCGCTCCAATTCATGAATAGCAGAAGTGCCCATGAGTTATGATGAAGGTGCAAAGCACCCAAAAGGGCTTATGCTCTGATCTGTGGTGAAGCGTCCGCTGCTCTGACTTTTGGAGTGAGTGCTCTGACGTTTGGAGTGCCCTGATTTATGGAGCGCTCTGGCATATGAAGACACAAAGCACCAACGAGGGCAAATGATCTTACATATAGATAAATTGAGCACAGATGAGGGTAGATGTGCGTGTTTGTGTCCTTTAGGCCCCCAAAAGCCCCAAGGCGCTCTTATTCAAAGCGCAAGTCCTACACAGACATCTCACAGCCCTTCAATGACGGGTATGCCGGAAGGGACTCGCTACTTGGAGGCCTTGACGAAGATGACGAGAGCGGCTCAGATTTCAGCCCAGATCAAGCTAGCACTTCTGACCTTTCAGAACATGCAGAGGTGGTCAAGGAATCCTCCCTCAGAAGTACCAACAAGGCGCCACCCAAACTCCCCCAGCAGGATAAGATTGATGATGGGCATGGCAGCAAAAACACAGACATCTCTTCAGAGGTACGCATGCATGACCTCCCCAAGCGTTATGTCCTAAATTATGTGTGTGGGTGAACGCTATTAAGGTCTTGGGTACTTGCCAGTTGGGGGCAAGAGGTATGCTCCAACTCGCCACTCACCACGCAGCCGCCAAGCCCCTTCCAAAGGCATGGTCACCGTGCATAGTGAGACGTGAAGCACACAAGCCAACAAATAGACTGGTGCTGGGCCTTGCGTCACCCTCTCACTTTGCTGTGAGCTGTATTTTGTCACACGCTTGCGCACTACAGGCTCAGTGCACACTGTGCAGCTGTGTACAGAGCCTTTGGTTTATACTCAATGTGCAGTCATCCCAAAAGTCCAACCGTGAAGTCGCATTGAGGTTGCAGTCGGTTTATAGTTTTGCCAGTGATACAACGCTTGCCTCGCAATTCTGAAGTCCAGCTCAGTATGAGCAAGTTGTGCAAGGGCCTAGGGGTATCGGAACGTTGTTTGCTTTCAAAGAAGGAGGTAAAGTGTTGCTCAGGGCTCATCTTTTCTTGCGCTTTTTGCAACAGGATGATGCAAGTGATCTATTGTACGAGCCTAAGATGCAGACCTCTAAATTCCAGTCACAAATCATTGAGTAAGTGGGTCCTGGCCAGGGCTGCAGGTTTAGTCTGAGTATCCAAGCTAGAGGACAAGCTATTCCTGTCTTGAGGTCTACTTGAGATGGAGGGCAGGGTTCTTCTGTCTTGAGGTCTGTTTAAGATAAAGGGCAGGTTTTCCTGTCTTGAGGTCTGCAGCATGCTTTGTCTTTCCTCCCTAAATGGCGCTCTATCATTTTTTGTCTATGCATGCCATGCAGACATCTACGTAGTTGCAAGTAGTGTGGCGTTGGGCAAAATAGCCAGACATGAGGATTACTAACGGCCACGCCTTTTTTGGTTCCCGATACTGCAGCTTGAGGCTTGCAAAGAAAAGAGACGGAGGAGGAGAGGAGGAAGAAGAAGAGCGCGATTCAGCCAGGCTTAAGGTGTGCGTACATCCAGTGCCCCCTTCTTGGAGGCATGCATCAATTCTAGAAAGAGATTCACTAGTTCCACTGATGCTCGGGCAGCATCATGAGTCGCACTTGTGACCCACAAGTGCTGTCTACAATCCATGCCTGGCAAGAACGTGGCAGTTATACTTTTGCAAGATGAAGGCATAAAATGAACCATCAAATTGATCTCTGCTGAAACCTAACAGTTATTGTTTAGGTCTTGGCTTGTCCTTGGACAATGCAACATAGTGTGTTTTATCTTTAACTTACCTGTTGTAAATGCCTCTATGCTATGCATCAGGCACAGCAAGACATCCAAGAGGAATTAAGGCTCATTCATGCGCGAGAAGCTCTGCAGGTAAAGGAAAGAGCAGTAAGTACATAAGCTATGTGACTATATGGCCTGCTTACTTCTCTTGACTTTGTCTCTGTTTGCCTTGAAAATGTTACTATATAGGTTCCTATCTGTGTTTGTGTAAGGGTGGGTAGCCGACTCGAGCCTCGGCGAGCCTCGGGCAGCCTCTTTGCAAAGAGTGCCAAAGCCTTGGTGACCCTGGCCCTCTTTCACTGGAACAGCGCTTTGGCACACTCAATAATTTTCAGACAAATCTGATAAATTTATATTATATAGGGGTCGGCGTATAGCGCTATATGGAAAAATATATAGCGCTATATAGCGATATAGCGCTATATTGCGCTATATTCCAGGCGCTATATATGCCGGATCTCCCCCCGCCAGCCCGAATTTCGTCAT
>LFCJ01003020.1_pt1 | contig 12238 bp, 16 predicted proteins | sample 643141 | NCBI WGS metagenome assembly LFCJ01 (sample SAMN03766243, study PRJNA286221) | soda lake metagenome | biome: soda lake; feature: Kulunda steppe; material: water; isolation source: sample B1-Br-g2 brine of Lake Bitter-1 | place: Russia: Kulunda steppe | collected 2010-07 | reverse complement strand
TGTGTGTGTGTGTTTGCGCGTGCATGTGCGCGCATGCGTGTGTCTGTGTTTTGTGTTTCAGCGAATGTGTGTTTGTGTATTTATGTGTGTGTGTGTGTTTGTGTGTGTGTTTGCGCGTGCATGTGCGCGCACGCATGTGTCCGTGTTTTGTGTTTCAGCGAATGTGTGTTTGTGTATTAATGTGTGTGTGTGTGTGTGTGTGTGTGTGTGTGTGTGTGTGAGAGAGAGAGTATGTGAGAGAGTACGAGAGTATGTGTGATCTCTTGCACACATGAATGCGAAAGCGCACATGCGGCAGCTAAACAAATTTGTGCTCACTTGTGCATACCTAACCCATTCAGGCTTCCGACGCCTAGTACCACCAGAGCGTTCTTGAACCCTCATTGCTAGAAGGGAACTTCTTGGTGATGCCCTTTTGTATGGAGCCCAAAACTTGGCACGTTGGCCTCCGCTACCAGCATGGCCGCTGGCAGTGCGCTGCTTTAAAAATGAGGGGAGTGCCATAAGCTATACAAGATATGAGAAGGACTGCGACCCTCCTCAATGTAAGGTATGTATCAAGAGCTGAGCTCCACTATCACCCACCATTTTAAATCAGAGGCTTACAATAAGAATTTTCCAAATATGAACGAATAACTTGGCGTAGCAGAGGCTGACTGCGTTTGATCGTACGCCTGCTCGTGTTTATGCCGTTTGCAGCGTTCAGCTCACAGTCCTGTTCATGTTTAGACATAGATGTATGTTATACCTCTCACACACAAGCATGTACAGGTATTGAAATGTATGCACGCACCATTCGCTCACACACATACATGTATTCATGCACATATATACATGCATGCACACCTATTTACGTGTACACATACATACTAGCCCACCAAGGTTCCTGGAGTACGAAGTGCTTCTCCTAACCACAATAGTGCTGCTGAAAGTGCTTTCAGCACATGCTTTCATACACTTTTGGCTGCTTTCACTAGATATATCCTAAAGCTGTCTAGAGTGCCGCTTTCAGTGTGTGAAGCACTTTCAGCACACGCTTTCGCACGCTTTGGGCGGCATTCGCTCAGCTGACATCTCGCTTTCATGTTATGAAGGCGTCAGTGTAGGCGCTTTGGGAAAAATCGAAAGCGCTTTTAGCCATACTTTAGGCCGCTTATGGATACGTTTACGAATATTTTGTGAGAGCGCTTCAGGGCGCTCTGGAAGCGCTGGCCGTTGGGACAGTGCCTAGTGCATAACTCCTTAGGTTACCATTGAGGTATTCATGGCCATTTGGCTTGAAGCCTTACAATTCCTCCATGTAAGTGGACAGAACCTAGCAAATGACCCTCTCCAGCTGATCGCCATAGAAATGCACATATGTTCCTATCAGCCATTCGCGCAGCTACGTCGGGGTCTGAGGTCCCTCCCTTGGTATAAATCAACATAATTATCACCGAGGGAAATACTCCCCTTTTCTTATGATCATATGATGGATATTTGTGTGCATGTGTACACACGTAAATCTGCTATTACACATGCCAGCTCGGTGCATGCTCAAATGCACTAATACACGCACCAACATGTGCGCATGAGCGTTGAATATCATTGTAGAACTAACTTGCATGTACTTATTTGTGAGGACACATAAGACACTCCTTAACGCACACAAGACACTATAATTGAATGTGTGTGAACAATTGTAGCATGTCGTAAGATGGTTTTTTCGTCCCTACCCTCATGTCAAGGCACTCTACCACATGCATGGACAATATCCGCAATCCTCTAGCCTCTCCTTGCCCTAGCAAGTGAGCCAGCTGGGTTAGCAAGCCAACTGACTCTTCAACGATCGGTGTCCGCCAGCATGAGGGAGCTGTTGTAAACTTTTGCAATACGCAGCGTGGCTCGCCTCAGACTTCGTACCCACACCCTACGAATTGAAACTGTGATCTGGACTCACAATACCTCCCCTACTTGTCACAAGTCACACGGTGTAATGATGTACAAGATAGCAACACGTCCCTTTTCACTGCACCCATCCACATGAGGTCTCTCTGAAGGACTTATGTGTCCCTACTTCCTTTCGCAGGCTTCAACAATGCTACTTTTGGAGACTGGCTCCGGATAGTCGAGCAGGCGGCGGGGCACCTGCGATGGAAAGTCGATTATCCACCCTCGAAACCTGTGGGTTCGGGGTTCGAACCTCTCTGGAGGCCCGGCTAAGCTGCCCTTGTTCGGCGGATACAGCCTTGAAACCTTACCTTACCTTACCTTCAACTTAAACTTGTAAACTTGTAAACTTTACCTTACCTTCAACAATGTGTCTGCTTTTCTGGGCCAGGAAACAATAAACTTTATGTCTTCCTTCATTCACAGAGTTTTTTATGAGCAGGCTAGCAGTCGCACTCCTTGACTGAAGGCCTTTTCTTGTAACCCTTGTAAACTTATGCACGGAGAAAGGTGCAGTGTGTTGCCCTGGGGCTCAGCGGATAAGACTGAAATGGGGCACTCAAGACCACAGACAGACACACGGCGTTACTTTGGGGCGATGGAAGCACAAGAGGCCAGAGGGGCGCGGAAAAGGCTGGCACAGGAAAGAGTTTGTGCAGTACCCTTGGCCCCAATGATACTTTAATCAGACACAATTCCATTTCCAAAACGCTGTTATGCATGCAGATTGCTGCTGGAAGCTGTACTGTGCCCAAAGGCCGTCAAGTGCCCCCCCCTTTCTCCAGCAGCCTTGCTCTAACTACGTCTTTAAAGTGCGTAGGACCCTACTACAAGTGTGTAAAATTGTGCAGGTTTCACCTTCAGAAGGTGCCATAGAAGACATATGATGAGGGTGCCATTTACAGATGAGATGGCCAGAACTTCTCATGGCCAAAGAAGAGAGGTCCCAAAATTGAAGTGAATGATGTGATGGGCATCGTCTGGGCCTTTAGGGAGGTCACAGTTGGTACGCTTGTTTGGCTGTCGGAAAGATGCGAGCTGCCCTACTGTGCCCGTCAGGACCTGTCTAGTGGAAAGAAAGGTAGCCAAACGCCTTTTGAAGGCCGGTCATGTCCAACAGGTCCTTTTCCAAGGGCACTTGCCGGCTGCCCCCAAAAGAGCGTGAGAAAGGGAAGGCCTGCGCACACACTTCTCGCCACTTTGCTGCGGCTGCCGCGTCCCCGACGTCCTCCTCCAAGAGCTTTGCGATGGCGATACACTGGTCGTGCCGGCGCTTTGTGTCTGTGCCGCTGCGTGTGCATGAGCAGCGAAAGGGGCACCAGGTGAGGGGCCACGGCAGCAAGCACGTGTTGCAAATTGGAGCGGTGGCGCCGCCTATGTGCTGCAGCAGGGTGCTTTTGGGTGTGGGGGTGACTGCTCAGACACACAGGCTTTGGATCGCGCTCCCCCTCCTGCGCCACGTGTAAAGCAAGCCAGTCATGTACACATGCAGCATCGCTCGCTCTGCACAATACCCGGTGTAGCAAAACCAGGCTTCCGTTCATCACCAGGTCGTCACCAATTGACTGACCAACTACCGGGTCCACGCTCGGACTGGACCAGGATTCGGCCGGCTGACTCATTTCCTGAGATCGTCACGGGCCAGCTCATTAAAAGACGCTTCTTTTGTTGGCGTTCTTTGCATCTCTTGGCCCTCCCCTGGAGGAGCACCGCATCCGTCTGAGATCTGAGCTGAAGGATTGTGGCATCTCCGGCACCATCGGCATGAAGACATGCTCCCCCACCCCCAGACCAAAAGCCGCCTGGAGTGCCAGGGCGGTGGGAGGCAGGGAGGCACAGGCGCTGCGGCAACACAGGCGTGTGTGACCTACCTACCCCAAGGACCACGCCGCAGCAACCCCAGGCGCATCAGTCTCCAGAAGTACAGCCCTTCCCTCGCACCTGAGGGGCGCAGCTGACGTCAGGAGCCTGGACGCCTGCGCATGGGCTTCCTGCGTGGGCACCTGCCCTGCCGCCGCCAGCACCAGCAGGGCCTTGGCGCCGGCCAGCCGCGCCGCCAGCGCATCCCCCCTGGGTAGGCAGCGCAGGCACGCAGGGCATGAGGGTGGCACGTTGCGGGCATGAGGCATGAGGGTGGCATGAGGGTGGCACGTTGCGGGGCGCTGCGTGTCAGCTGGGCAGGACTGTGTGCGTGCTGCTGGAGAGGAACGTGAACCCCGAGGAGGCTGTGGATGGGGCCAGGTGAGTGCCCTGCGGGTGGGTCTCAGGAGCGCGTGCGAGGAGTGAGTGGGCCTTGGTTCAAGGTTCACCCACAGCCCTCAATCAATCGCTTCATGGCCTGTGCTGCCCCGCTTAGGCAAGCCCTTTCTGCGGCAGCGCGACAGCTTGGAGGAGAACACTGCGCTGGCGGACATCCACTCGATGCCTTGTGGGACAGTACGGAGGCCTGTTGGCTGTCGGTTGGCAAGTAGCCCTTGAGCACTGCTGGCTGCTTTTTGCAGGCGATAACACCCCATATCACACCCCGCAAAACGTGAATGCGCCAGGGGGGACCAAAACACGCAACCCCCACGACTTTGACGCACTTGTGTGGGAGGCACGCAGGCAGGCGCACTGAGGGCGCGCGCCTCCCACACAAGCGTACATGATTGGGAGCGCAGCATGGACACAAAGGTCCTATGGGTGCGTGTGGGGGTAGCAACGTGTGAGCAAGGCGGCGCAGGCACAGACAACACACAAAGGGCGGGCGGGGCATACGGCAAGACCCGCCATTTGAAGAGGCAGGCACAGACAACACACAAAGGGCGGACGGGGCATATGGCGAGACCCGCCAGTTGAAGTGGAAGGCACACAGAGGGGAAGGGGGGCAGCAAGCTGCGGGCCGTGATCACCGGCACGCACCCGCAATCCTGCTGGCAGTGCGCAGCCAGCCACTCCTCGTTGTACGCCTTGGCGCTTGCCGCATGCTTGCCGCCTAACAACGCGTCCAGGCCCGTCTTTAGGAGTGACGCGACTTCAGGGTGGGGGGCGGGCGCGTCCGCGGCAGGGCTGGATTGAGCTGCAACCGCACACGCACACACACGCATCAAGCAGAGCACGCGCCGGCAGCAGTGCAACAGGTCTGAAGGGCACAAAGAGCAAAAGGACAAGGAAGGAGGCAGGGAGAGGGTGCTCCTGGCCAGCCGGTGCCTTGCCTTGCCTTGCAGCCACCAGGGCCTCATACCTTGCACCCCTCCTTTTGGCCACATCTCGCGCTGTCAGAGGTGCGTATCCAACCAGGCTGCCCACGTTTATAGCATGCATGTGTACCACCCTGCTGGGGCGCAGCCCCGTGCCCTGCTAATGTGCCCTCGCGCACTTCATAAGAGGGAAAGAGGTACACACGCACAGAGAGAGAGAGAGAGAGAGAGAGAGAGAGGGGGTGAGAGAGAGTGTGTGAGATAGAGAGGGAGAGTGAGCAGGTCAGGAAGATAAGTATGTAGGTTGGTAAACATGTAGGTGTTGCAGCATGCAGGTCAGTCGCTTGAGAAAGGGAGCACAGTATGCAGGCATGCTCCCACACGTGACAGAGAGCGCAGCCGCTGGCAATGGGCAGGCACGGGAGCTGCGCCCTTGCCTGACCCTCGGCAAGCCTCAAGGCGCGCACCTCTGCTGCAGAACTTGACAATGGCAAGGTGCACCTGTGGGTGCTGCGCGCCTGCGATGGCAGCAGCCCGTTGCGCAGCCGACAGCGCCAGCAGCATCTTGCCCTTGCGCAGGTACACCTGCAGCAGCAGGAGGATGCACACACAGTAGCGTGCAGCGTAGGGCATGGGGCGGCCGACCTGCGGTGCAACCTGGGTGGCCACCCACGCGACCAGCCCTCAGGCAAAAATGTGCAGCACGTTTTCGCGTTGAGCCGCCACAAATTGCTGGAGCTTGCGGTTGATGCCTGAAGCTCGTGATGGATGGATGCAGGCAGCACAGCAAAGCAGTAAAGGGCACAACATGCTTGCGGGCTGCACGCGTGCAATGCGCAGGTAACTGGGCCGTTTCCAAGACAGCCAGAGTTATGTGTAAGCATGTCATTGGAGCATAGAGCAATGTTTTGGCTGAACAGAGCCCTTTCCGCGCGCCTGGGCAGTGGTCGCGGCTTGGCGAACGGTGCACCTGCGGGCAAGCGTCGGATCCCCTCCCACGCCCCGCGTGTGGACTTATGTCCGCTGTGATACTTAAATGGCAGATGTGGCCGCAGGAGGGTGCAGGAGGGTGCGGGCGGGGTGTTCCGTGCAGGCAGTACGGAATAAGTGTGCATCTTTCAAGCCTGTCTGCCCCTCCGCGCCGGCACCCCTCACAGCGCAGCACACCCTGCGTTGTGTGCGACTGGCATCCCAAACAGCAAGGGTATGCAGGGAAGGGGGCGAGGCGCCAGCGCTGGGGTTAGGGTGCGTGGTCTAGGGGCTGGGCACGTATGCAAGCACGCGGATGTCCGGCAATGCGCCGTGCTTGCATCTGCGCCCTTGCCTATAACAATCCTGATGCAAGCTGCTTCAGGATTGTACGAGGCAAGTGCTAGCAAGCCACGACCAAGTTGCTCCCAGCATTGCGTGTGAGCGTGGCCTGCACTTTATTTGTGGATGCAGCGACCCCTGCGCTGCTGCATGGCAAGTCCATAGACGAACCCACAATGCGGCACTTGCCAAGGAGCATGCTGGAGGTTAAGGCATGCCAAATGGTGGACCCACGGCCCGAGGCCCCCGACTACACAGTGCATACATACATGCTGTGCTGTCCCCCCTCACAAAAGCCCCGCCCCACACCACAACGCTGCCGCTCCTGTTTTTTTCTCTCTGAGGAATGTCGCTGTTGTTGGAGGGCGCACCAGGGGGACCCTGCGGGCGCCATCCATTGCACCCTATGGAGCCCCTGTGCTGGGGACCTAAGCCGGGGGCGCCCAAGTTGGGGGCACTGGGCACCATCCGTTGCGCCCCATAGGTCCTTCCCGCTCTCTGTACACATTCAGCTGCACATTCGGCGCTGCATCGGCAGCATGGGGATTTTACTCGTGCGCCAAAGTTACGCCTGTGCGCGTGAAAGATGGTGGTGCAAGCCGCGAGGGGCATGACCTAGGCTCATGCACACATGCAAGCACAGCCATTTCAGGTGAGGCATGCTTGCACTGACCCCTCCTCATTGCCCACCCGCCCACCATGACTCCACGCCTTGCCACAAACATCCCCCTCGTTTTGACCTCTCGCTGTTTCTTTTTCCTTCTCTTTTCCCTTCTCGATCACCCTCACCCTCAATGTCAGAGGAAAAAAATGGAAAGCAGCAAAAGCAGAAAGAGATGTCTGCATGAGTGCAGGCTGGCTTACAGGCGCTGGCATTGCGTGCGCAGCACAGGCAGAGCTTACACTAGATCCGACATAGAGGCACACATACACACACATAACATACGCCGTTGGCTAGGGATTTGTGTCACCACACGCCTCACACGTGGTCAGCAAGCTGCAGCAGCAGCAGCAGCAGCAGCTGCCTGGACACGCACCGAGTCACGCTCATCATGGTACTAAGTGACCTCCTTTACTCTTTCCTCCCTTTTCTCCCCCCTCCCACCTCCAGAGCGAGCAGCTGCGTCTGCAGCAACCCGGGGGCATGCTCTTTCAAGCTGACCACCAGCTTGCGCGCCTCCTCCAGGGGCTCTGCCGTGGCCGCCAGCTTGGCGCCCTCCGGGTCCGGGTCCGCTTCCTGCAGCCAACAAGGTGCGCGTGGATGCATGCATGGCCTGTGGGGCTGCATGCAAGAGGTTGCAGGGGTGCATGGCCTGTGGGGCTGCATACAGGAGGTTGCAGGGGTGCATGGCCTGTGGGGCTGATTGCAGGAGGTTGCGAGGGTGTATGGCCTGTGGGGCTGCATGCAGGAGGTTGCGAGGGTGTATGGCCTGTGGGGCTGCATGCAAGAGGTTGCGGGGGTGTATGGCCTGTGGGGCTGCATGCAGGAGGTTGCAAGGGTGTATGGCCTGTGGGGCTGCATGCAAGAGGTTGCGGGGGTGCATGGCCTGTGGGGCTGCATGCAGGAGGTTGCAGGGGTGCATGGTCTGTGGGGGCGCACTCTGGAGCCTTCTGCCAACAGCAGAGCAGAGGGCCGGAGAGAAGCACGCAGGCCTGGGGCGGGTGCTCGGTAGGGAAGACATCCTCAGCATAGATGACTTGGCGGTGCGACCCTTGCTCTGCGGAAGGACAAACCACGCCGTGCCCAGCAGGGCGAAGCGCCCTGGATGGCAGCAGCGCAGGCGCAGTGCCTGCTTGCCGCAGTCCCCTGAAATTCACTTACGTACGCCTGCACATCCACATGCGCACACATACACACATTGTACAGGGCTCATCCACCCTCCCACCTTCTTGTCACCCTTCTTGCCCTTGCTGGCCTGCTCTTTATGGGCTGCAGCCGCTGCGGCGCGGGCCTCCTCCTCCTCCTTGGACTTTTGCTTTTCCTCCTGCGCATGTGCAGGAGAGGGAGGGGAATGGGGGGGGAGGCTGGGCAAACAGGCCTGTTCCAGCAGAATCCTCACTCATTCCAATTCACACCTACTTGGGCACACTCCTGCCGTGTGCCCTGCTCATGGAGCACGCGACGCAGGCTGGGTGATACAAGGGAACACGGAATGCTGTGGGCAGGCCCTCATGCGCAGGCCGTGCTGCCATGCACAGCTTTTTGAAACAGCGCACTTCCATCTTCAAACCGCGGCACTCCCTGCATGTCTGCCACATGGAACAGGGCGTCTGCCACGGAGGTCACACACTGGCAACGCCGGACAGGATTGCACAGGCAGCAGCGGCAGCTGGACACACACGCACATCCACGCACATACACATACAGGCACACACAAGCGCACACACGCACACACAGACGCACACGCACGCACACACACACAAACACGCCCACAGCTTGCTGAGCCAGGGCAGGTCATATGAAGCCAAGCAGGCCTGCAGGAGAAACCAGCCCGTATGGCAAGCAAGGCGGTGTGTTTTGGAGTACAGACACACACCAGTCACAAGGCATGCCACAGCAAGTGCGCACATCTGTACTGGCAAGCAAGGCCAGGTCTTTGGACACGGTGACTCGTGCCGCATCCACCTCTGCTCATTCCAGCTGTGACTTTCAGTGGGAGGAGCTGGCTACCGAGGTCGCACATATTGTTGTCAGGCAGGAGCAGATCGGGAGGGCCGCCGCGGCCGTCGCAGCAGCAATGCCATCGACAGCATCACAAGAGAGCATGCAGATCTCCCGAACAGTAGCCGCCACTCCAGCTACTGGCCGATACACCCTCCTTGCTCAACAGGAACTCCTCGACACTTTGAGCATTTGCATCCTTACACGGACTGGACCGTGTCTTTTTCCTCAAGAACCCGGATTGCGGATGCAAGTGCCAACCAGGGATTCTGAGACGGATATTTCAAATACATCTCTTATCATTTTTATAAGGCTGATCGTGTCACGAACGGATTCTTGCCAAGCACTGTCTGATAAATGCCACGAGGGCATCGGATATTTTGGGAGGTCTACTTTTCCTGGAGAGTAATGTGCCATGTCTGTTGGAGTTGTTCCACCGAGACAGTGTGGATATGGATACCGAGAAGAATTTACAGACCTGCCTGAGACTGAGGATGACTTTGTAAGCTTTCACAGCAGTTTTTTTAAAGTAGTATGAGTATGCCATGGCTGTCCATTACAGAAAATCAGAAAAAAAGGTTGACGGGAATGGTGTTCCATTTTCGTTGCGATGGGTGTAGTCTTCCAGGACTTCATTTCCTGAGTATATTGAAGCATCACTCAGAATGACATCTGCTACATGTTGCACCCCCCAGCGTCAGATGTCATAGTTGTATCTTGGTCCATGTTCATTTGAAAATTTTAACAACAATCCAGGCTGTACCCATACAGCCCCTCACATGTACCCAGGTCCTATGGTTTTCGTCGTCAAGGTATGACCATAGGTACGGCTTGATAACGTAATTGTCGGTCTTTGAGGGATGCCCGAAACAAAAACTGCTTTTCGTCTAAGACACCCTCCTCGACAATCCTACTTAACCAATAGATGTTCGAAACAAAAAGGCTTATCGGATCCGATAAAGCCAAACTATCGTACTCATAAATTAGCCTTAACGTCATGTTCAAGCCTGTTGAAGGAGGGCGTACTTACAGTGTGCTTGCAACAAGTGGATGACCTTGACCACGCCCCCCTCCGCCTGCGCCGCTGCCCGCCCCCCTCCCGCGCACGCCATTGTTGACAGTGATGCCCGCCGCACGCAATGTGGGGGAAGGGGGTGCGCTGCTGGCACCGTGCGGAAAAGTTGCCAGGGGGGGCGGGATCGCGACCAACCTGATGCAAGCACGACGCGTCCATCGTCGGGGTCCGTGCGGATCAACCCCCTTTTGCTCCCCCCGCACCCGCCCCTGCCACTGGAACGTCGACACACATACACACACTGTGCACTTAATCGCGCGGGAACCGAACGCAGCGCGGCACTTGCGGGTTGTGCGCAGGTTGCCCCGGAGTGCACCGTTCGCCCCGCCGTTCGCCCCGCCGCGACCACCGGCGGAGTCCCTGCCAGCGTTGCCTTATGCTTCCCCGACGCGCTTTCACATTAAATCGTCCGCCCCAGAAACGGCTGAATTACACGCAGAAATTGGTGCTGGCAGAGTGCCTGAACTGGCAATCATAGTACAAAACACAAGCTCATAGTACAAAACAGCTGCTGCAGCAGCAGCAAGCGCGCACCTTCTTTTTCTTCAGCTTGTACTTCTTCCGGTCTTCACTGGACATGCCCGCCATCATGGCTTCCTCTTGCGCGTCCTAGATTGCACCCAAGGGAGCAAGCAAGCACGTGCCGTAATTCATGTGCAGCTGAGGGAGCGCCCAATGCAGCAAGACAACGCCATGAATGAACCCGCACGACAGCTGACTGAGCCCGCATGACAGCATGACAGCTGACTGAGCCAGCACGACAGCATGGCGGCTGCAGGCGCCGGACAGCCCCTCTTAGCATTCAGCGAGACTTACTGGGGGCGCGCACGAGCCCGCATGCACCCCCACAACACACTCACAGAGCAAGGGCGGCATGCACACAAGGGCCGAACAGAGGGGCAGGAGCCGCATAAGGGGGCTTGGAGGGCTTTGTAGGTGCACTCATACCAGCACGCCCACCCTGCATCTACTATCTTGCAGGTTGCTGCACACACATGCGCCAGCGACAAACAAACCTGGTACAAACCCGGCGCACCACATGCACACACACACACTCACACGCACAAACGCACACACACACACACACACACACACACACACACACTTGTGCTTGCGTGCACATGCGCACGCACCGTTTGGGCAGAGCTGGGGGTGTCATGAAGGGCCAGGTACGCAGTGGCGGCGCCCTGCGCGGCTTTGGCATAAAAAGGGTGCCCAAACAGGCGGTCCTCCATGCGCAGTGTGTCCACGTAGGCACGCAGCGTCGTCTTACGCAGGCAGTAGCTGCACATAGCACACGCACGCGCACGCAAGTATGTGCGGTTGCCTGGCCATGCATCGTCATGTATGGCACATGTCCCTCCCTGCCGCAATGTGTGAGTGCGCTCCCTGTACGTCAACTAAGCTCAGGGGCACTGGACAGAGGCAAAAGGAGAGGATACGTCTGCATGCAGCACCCTCTGCACGACAAAGAGCCAACAGACAGCGGGCAACAGCAAGCAGGGTCCTCTGCAAACAGCACCCAGCAGACCTCCACCAGCTGTGCACGAAAATCCCAGCTCTACACCAAAACCCCAGTTCTCATCAACAACCCTCCTCTTGTGGGTGCTTCCCTGAGCGTAACACCTTTTGAAATCACTGTATGCCTGCAATACCAGCGCACATCCCCCCGCACAAACATGCCCCCCATCACAGCCTGCCCACCCCCGGTGCTCACTTGTGGAAGTCAAATTGATCCTCCTCAATGTCCTTGAAGTGCGAAATGACGTGCGTGAACTGCTTCAGGGCCTGCATGTGAGGAAGCAGGCGGAGGAAAGCAGGCCTGGGCCCTGCATGAAAGGAAGCAGGCGGGCATGCATGGCTGCACTTGAGGAAGAAGGCTGGGGGCGCATGGCTGCACTTGAGGAAGAAGGCTGGGGGCGCATGGCTGCATGTGAGGAAGAAGGCGTGGGGCGCATGGCTGCATGTGAGGAAGCAGGCGGGGGTGCATGGCTGCATGCGAGGAAGCAGGCGGGGGTGCATGGCTGCACATGAGGAAGAAGGCGTGGGGCGCATGGCTGCATGTGAGGAAGCAGGCGGGGG
>LFCJ01003019.1_pt1 | contig 12239 bp, 10 predicted proteins | sample 643141 | NCBI WGS metagenome assembly LFCJ01 (sample SAMN03766243, study PRJNA286221) | soda lake metagenome | biome: soda lake; feature: Kulunda steppe; material: water; isolation source: sample B1-Br-g2 brine of Lake Bitter-1 | place: Russia: Kulunda steppe | collected 2010-07 | reverse complement strand
TAATATTTTTGTTTTTATCTTAAAATTCATTTTATCAAACCCCACATTCTCGCTTAAGAAAGATTATTGAGATCTTTAGTTAAGGTAAATATATTACTCCCATCTTCACGCTCATAATCTAGATCATCCATGATATTTTTAATCATATAAATACCTAAGCTGCCAATAGGACGTTCATTTATAGCTAGCTCTGTATCTGGTTCTTTCTGGCTGAGAGGATTAAAAGCAATACCTTGATCAATCAATTTTAAGACTAAAGTATTATCATCCAAAAATTTATAAACTATTTCTATATAGCCCTCCTCATCTTCAGGATAAGCATATTTAATAATATTAACCATAGCCTCTTCACAGACTAGGCGCAACTTAGCTTTGAAGTTTTCTTTGCCTGCAAAATCCCTTTTTTCTAAGCCTGCCAACACAAAATCTATCATTTCTTCTAAATTATCCATAATAGTTTTTATTTTTAAGCTTGGCATCTATATCATCCTCTTTTCTCCAGCTTCTACTGCTCATATTCATCCTTTACAATTAAAAATTGATCTAAACCACTCATCTTCATTACATCTAAAACATCATCTTGAGGAGCTATTAATAATATATCTGAACCTCTACCAATCTTTTGTTTAGCAAAAATTATAGTCCGTACTCCTGCACTAGAGATATACTCTAAATCTTTAACTAAAAATACTATCTCTTTTATACTCTCGCCCATCAACTCTTTTAAATCCTGTAATAACTCCGGTGCATTTGTAGCATCTAAATGACCTGCCAAAGAAACCTTTACAATCCCATCTTCTTTTTCAATCTCAAATTCTAATTTTTCTCCCATAATTTATCACCTTTCTTTTCTGTTTTGATAAGCCTTATTTAGCAATTAAAACTACTAGCGATTTAGGACTTAGTAATACCTCTTCTTGCTCTTCTAATTCAACCTCTGCTCCAGCTTGCCATATATCTTCCGGGGCTTGCATGGCTGTATTTGCAACCATATGCCAACTCTTAGTCTCAGGTAATTTGGGCAGTTTAAAACCATGCATTTCCCAGTGCATATTCATTGCTACATAAATAAATTCATCATCTTTAGTATTATACTTTTCAGCCGGGCCAACGAACATAACAGCCAAGGTTAAACTAGAAGCTTCATAATCAAACTCCCAAGCATTGACCCCATGAAAAGAAACTTCAGGATAGCCAGTCTGGTTATAGCCACTAGCAAAATTTTCTGACTTTAAAACAGGATGTCTCTTTCTAAAGGCTATAATCTCTTTAAAATAATTATAAATTTCTTCATTCTCATCTAAGAAATCCCAATTAAGCCATGAAATCTCGTTATCATGACAGTATGAATTATTATTACCAAATTGAGTATTACAGAATTCATCTCCGGCTAATAACATTGGCACACCACGACTAATCATCAGCATAGTGACTGAGTTTTTAATCTGTTGTTTTCTTAACTTCTTTATTTCTGGATTATCAGTTGGGCCCTCTACTCCACAATTCCAACTATAATTATCATTACCACCATCCATATTATTTTCACCATTGGCTAAATTATGCTTCTCATTGTAGGAAAATAAGTCTTTTAAAGTAAAGCCATCATGACAAGTCACAAAATTGATTGAAGTAGTTGGCCCACGATCGCCGTAAAGATCTGGCGAGCCTTGAATTCTTTCTACTACCCCTCCAATTACATCCCCATCACCATTAACAAATCTTCTTATATCATCACGATACTTTCCATTCCACTCAGCCCATCTTCCCCAAGCGGGAAATGAACCTACCTGGTATAATCCTCCTGCATCCCAAGCCTCTGCAATCAATTTACATTTATCTAAGATTGGGTCATGAGCCAAGGCTTCTAATAAAGGAGGTTCAGCCATTGGAGCTCCATATTGATCTCTTGATAAAATAGAAGCTAAATCAAATCTAAAGCCATCAATATGATATTCAGCAGCCCAGTATCTCAGACAGTCTAAAATCATATTTCTAACTACAGGATGGTTACAATTTAATGAGTTTCCACAGCCACTAAAGTTATAGTAATAACCCTCAGGTGTTAATAAATAATAAGTCTTATTATCTATCCCACGATATGAAATATAAGACCCCTTCTCATTTCCTTCTGCTGTATGATTAAAGACAACATCTAAAATAACTTCGATATCATTTTGGTGTAGCTCTTTAATCAAGTTTTTCAACTCATCAACTTCCATACCAAACTTACCAGTTGCAGCATAGCCAGCTTTAGGAGCAAAAAAGTTAACCGTACTATAACCCCAATAATTATATAACCTTTCTCCAGTTTCTTCACTAATTTTAGAATGTTCAAATTCATCAAACTCAAAGACTGGTAATAATTCTATACAGTTTACTCCCAATTCCTTTAAATAAGGAATTTTTTCTCTAATTGCAGCAAAGCTACCTGGATAATTAACACCAGAAGAAGAGTGAGCAGTAAGACTTCTTACATGAGCTTCATAGATAACTAAATCCTTTAAATCTTTTTCTAAGGGCTTATCTCCTTCCCAATCAAAGTCATTAGAAATTATTCGTGAGCGATGCTGAAATGGATCATCCCAATCTGGTTCTTCACCCCAGACCTGCCTGCCAGAAACTGCCTTAGCATAAGGGTCAAGTAGAATCTTTTCTTTATCAAAAAGATGACCTGCTTCTGGATTATAAGGGCCATCCATTCGATAACCATACTCTACTCTTTCATAATTAATATCAAAGACTGTCATTGTAAAAACACTACCTATTTTAAATTCATCAGGAAAAGGAATTACTGCATAAGGCTCTTTAGCTCCCTTTTCGAATAAAAGCAATTCACAAGAGCTAGCATGCCTAGAATATACAGAGAAGTTTACACCACCCGGTACCAAACTTGCTCCAAAGGGTAGAGTATGTCCTCGACGAAGCTTTATCCCATCAATCTCATGAGTTGGAAAAACATCTACTCTTTGCACCATCTAACCCTCCTCTTTTATATGGGCGACTGCTTTATCTATGGTTTTAAAACTACTTAAGACATGATTAAATCCAGTCATTTCCATTACATCTTTTACCTCTTGTAATAAGTTAGCATAGACTCCTTTAGCCCCCATTGATTTTAGCTTTTTAGCCAGGATTAATAAGACTCTTAATCCAGCACTTGATATATATTCACATTGGCCCATATCAAATACAATCTTACTCTCGGCATTGATTTCAGACATTATCTTTTCTTGTACTTCAGCAGAGTTACTAGCATCAAGGCTTCCTACTAACTCTATTAATTTAATCCCATTCTCTTCTTTAACATTTACTTCCATAAAAACCACCTCCCCTAATTTAACTAATTGGCTTTAATCTCACTTTAATTTTTGGTCGATAATCAACTGGTGGAATTTCAACTGTTAAATCTTTAGCATCAAATCTATTCCACTGTTTCCCATCAACCCAGACCTGTTCAATCTCTACTGAGCCTTTAGGCAAAATATCAGGCTCTACTCTTAATTTATTATCTTTAAAAGCACCTGCTACTGGTTTAAAGTAAAGATCTAAAGGCTTGTTAGTATTTAATAAATTAGTATATACGGCAGCTAAATAAGTTAATTCAATAGAGTGATAGCCACTCATTGAATGACTCCCCTTTTGTCTTTCTGTGCCTAACAAGTAAGGAATTCCATTATTTAAAACATTAAAGTAAACAGCTCCATCTTCATGGTCTAAAAAGTAATTATTATAAAAGGCTGCTGATTCTCTAGCATACTTCAGGTATTCTTCTTTGCCCAAAATACCATATAAAATCTGATAAGCTAAAATACCTTGTTCTTGTTGCCACCAAGCTTTACGGTCATGCCAAGCAAAGCGATGGAAGTTTTCTCCCTCGGCTAAAGTTCTTTCCATAACATCATACCAGCCACCACGTTGTTTATCCATTCCTACTTCTGGCATAATCTCAGCAATCTTTTCGGCAAAGTCAACATACTCTTCTTTAGCAACATGACTATTTACCCGCATTAAATTCCAGGCAATTTTAAGATTATGACCGATAACTCCTCTATTTTGCTGCCAACCCCAAGTATAATCATGGCTCCAATCTTCATGGAACTTTTCTTGAACAAAAGGGCTATTTTCATAATCAGGAAAATACTCTGTTATTGTATCAGCAGTATATTCTAAGAAATCATAATGTTTTTTCTCTCCTGTAGCTAAACATAGATTAATTAAGTAAGCTGGAGCATGATCACCTACAGAATTCCAATTTTTACGAGCTTGATTAGGCCCTAAGCTCTCACTACGGGGATCAAGCATAATTGGATCAATATGAGAAAAGTACCCACATTGCTCATCATCATGATAAAATTTATCAAATAAATCAATGGTCAACTCTATATCTCTTAAGATAGAGTGTTCTCCTGTTATCCGATATGTTTGGGTTGGCCCAGCTAAAGCATAAATCTGTTCATACATCGGGATAGCATCATAATCATCACCAAATTCTGATGTGAAGACTTTATGTTCTTGACCATCACTAACGTCAATGCCATGATACCAATAAATAATATTTTCATCTACATCATAGAATTTCATCTTCTCTTGCAAATATTTTGTCCCTTTTTCTGCTGCTTCTAAAAAGATATCTTTACCTGTTAACATAAAAGCAGAGGCAAATCCATAAACCAAACGAGAGATAGTATCGGTTTCTTGGCGATAATCCCCTTTACGTGCACCAGTTAAAGCAAGATCAGTTCGATACTGAGAATAATCAATTCCATTTTCTGCTCCACCAAATTGGGCTTCAATAAAGAAGTCAGCTATAGATTCAGCCTGTTTAATCCACCAATCAGCCTCTTCAAATCTATACTTGCCTGGCTGTTTAGCAATAAAGTCAATGATTTGTGCCTCAAAATTATACTCTTCTTCACCGTCTGGATAATAAACTCCATAGACAAAGACTAATTGTCCTGACTTAAGCAAATCTTTAATCTGCCCAGTACAATCTCTATAAGGTTCATCAAGGTTTCTAATCATTCGGGCAAACAGGTTGGCCCCGAATTTAGCCTGATACTCCCTCCCATCACTAGTTTCTAAAGTAAATTTCTCCTCACCATCAAATTCTTTAACATAACCAGTAATAGTGTCTGAAAATTCAAATTTTTTTATTTTCATAAACTTCCCCCCTTTTAAAAAATGTTTTAATTAAATATATACCCTGTATTTTCAACAAATTTTCCTAAAAAAGTATAGCTATACAAAAATTTTATCATAAAAAGAGATTTTATTGTATTAACAGAACCTTAAAAAAAGCTAAATTTTTTACTCTATTGATTTTGCAGCTAAATAAAGATATAATAATATATGTTAACTTTAAGTTATGTTTAGGCAAGCTGTCAATTAATTTTAAATAATTTGAATCTAGGTGGTATAAATGAAAAAATTAGCAATTAAATATCTAGCTATATTTCTTCTAGTGCTTTTTTTAATAATGTTGCTTATTCTCCAGCCCTTTAACTCATCTAAAGAGTTAAGAGCAACTAATGCTAGCTTAGATTTAAATAATTGGAACTGGGATGAAAATCCAAGTATTAATTTAACTGGAGAATGGGAATTTTATTGGCAAAAATTATATACCCCGCAAGACTTTAAAGAGGATGAAGTAGTAATCGAGCCAGAATTAATTACCTTAGCTAGGGCCTGGAATAATTATCAAATTGATGGAGAGAAATTATCAGGAGATGGCTATGCTACTTATAGATTAGTTATCAATGATGCTAGCAAGCAAATATTAGGAATTAAAGTTCCTAGGATTATCAGCTCTTATAACATGTGGGTAAATAATGCATTAATTGCTAGTGCTGGTCAAGTAAGTAGCAATCTAGATAAAATGGAACCTCAATATTTACCTCAAGTTAGTTATTTCAAGCCAGAAAGTGATACGATTGAGATAATAATTCAAGTAGCAAACTCTAGTCATTATAGTGGGGGTATCTTAGAAAATATTAAGCTAGGTACTGCAACAGAGATTCATAACTTAAAACTTAAAAGTATTGCCTTTGACCTCTCTTTATTTGCTGCATTATTTGTAATTGCTCTCTACCATCTTTTAATTTTTAAGTTAAGAGGAAAGAATAAGCTTTCTCTTTATTTAGGAATCTACTCATTATTAATTAGTATTAGAACTTTATTAGTTGGAGAAATGTTTTTAATTCATCTCTTTCCTAATTTCAGTTGGGAACTAGCTTTGAAAATCCATACTTTAGCTTACTATTTAGGTATGCCTATCCTCGTTTTATTCCTTAAAGCATCCTTTTTAGATTTAACAAATGAAGCTATTAATAAGTTTATTTATATTTCTTCTTCAATCTTTATCGCTATTGTCTTATTAACACCAGTTAAAACATTTACTACAAGCAATCTTATCTTTCAAGTCTTATCTTTATTTGTAATGCTATATGCAATCTATATTATAGTAATTGCCTGCTTAAAAAAAGAGAAAAACTCTTATTTAATTGGATTTGGCTTTATAATTTTGTTTTTAACTACAATTAATGATATTTTATATCATAATATTATCTTAGCTAATCTAGACAGCCACTTTTTAAAAAATCTTATTATTAGGGCCAACCTATCTTCTTTAGGCCTATTAGTCTTTGCCTTTACTCAAGCTATAGTCTTAGCCAAAGAGTTCTCACAAAATTTCTCTCAGGTTAAAACGCTAAGTAAAAAACTTGAAGCGGCAAATTTGAATCTAGAAGAAAAAATCACCGAAAGAACTTTAGCTCTAGAAAATTCAAAACAGGAATTAAATGAAACCTATCAAGCTATTAGTGAATCAGAAAAGTTTTTAAAAAATCTAATTCAGAATATATCCCATGATTTAAGAACACCTTTATCAGCTATAAAAGGTTATAGTAATGCTATCTTAGATGGGATTATAAAGAGACCGCAAGAACAGAAAAAATATCTAAACAGAATTATAGAAAAAGTAAATTATTTAAATCAAATGGTAGAAGAATTATTAAATTCCTCTCAGCGTCAGGCTAAGCAGCTAAAATTAAAGCCTACTAGAATTTCAGTTAGACTATTAATTGAAAGTGTAATTGAAAAATATAGTTTTGATATGAAATATAAAGAGGTAGTTTTTAATGTTTATTATCCTTCGGAGTGGGAAAAGAGTTCTGAGTTGGATTTATTATATTTAAGGGTTGATATCGGCAAATTAGAACGGGTATTTACCAATCTTTTAAATAATGCACTTACTCATACAACTGATAATGATGAAATTGCTCTCTCCTTCTCTTTTACAGAAGCAAAAGAGGAGTTAGTAATAAAAGTTTCAGATACTGGTACTGGTATTTCTAAAAGTGAGCTACCACATATTTTTGAACGTTTTTACAGAGGAAAAAAGTCAAAAGAAAATTCTAATAGTAGTGGTTTAGGTCTAGCAATTGTTAAAGAGATAATCGAATATCATAATGGTAGGATCTGGGCTGAAAGCGAGTTAGAGCAAGGTAGCAATTTTTATTTTACCCTACCTATTTATCTTAACTAAATTCCTTAACAGAGGGTGATATAAATGGCAGAAGAAAAAATATTAGTCGTTGATGATGATGAGGATATTAGAGAAATCATTACTATGTATTTAGAAAGTGAAGGTTATCAAGTTATTACAGCTGTTGATGGAACAGAGGCACTAAAGTATGCTCTTGCTAACGAACCTGATTTAATAATTTTGGATATGATGATGCCTAAATTAGATGGGATAGAAGTCTGTCAGGAATTACGCAAAAATTTATCTACTCCTATCATTTTTCTAAGCTGCAAATCTACACCAAAAGATAAGTCAATCGGTTTGATAGCTGGTGGTGATGATTATATGAGTAAACCATTTGATTCTATGGAATTATTAGCAAGAGTTAAAGCACATTTACGCCGAAATCGCCTATTAAGTAATTCAAATACTCATGATATTAAGCAGAATTTAATCTCTCATGCTAACTTATGTATTGATTTAAATAGTCGCTGTGTCAAGGTAAATGATAAAAGAATTGAACTCTCCCCTAAAGAGTTCGACCTACTAGTCTTATTAGCCAAAAACCCAGACAAGGTCTTTACTAATGAAGAAATCTATCAGAAGATATGGAAGATGAAAAGTTTTGGTGATTATAGCAGCTTAATGGTTCACATTAGTAACCTTCGTAGAAAGATAGAAGAGAGCCCTAAACAGCCTGAATTTATTCAGACTGTCAGAGGAGTAGGCTATAAATTTTCTAATCTATAAGTTAAACTTTTCCAGCTTGATTAATAAATAAAATCCCCACCTAGTTACTTAGGTAGGGATTTTATTTAAATCACTATAATATTTACTCTTTTCTAAATGCTTTAATCATCAATTCATTTTCATGATAATAAACCTCTACCTTATCAGTCATCATTCCAACTAGGGAAAGCTCTTGTACTTGATTATTCTCTCCGGCTAACTCCCAATAATATTCCTCGACCTGTTTTTCCCGTGGTGTGTTTAATAATACTTCTAACTCTTCTAATTGCTTTAAAGAAATACCTTCTTTTTCACCTCTTATACAGATTTCTGTCTCCTCTTCATTATGCTCTACTATAATTTTTATAGAGTTTATACCAGAACTAAAATAAAAATTCATCAATTCATTAATTAGCTTCATAGACCTTTTAGCAGACTTCATAAATTCAACCCCTTTAAAATTGATAACTTAAATAATCTTAGAACTATTCTTCTTAAAAGCTACTAAAATTGGTACCAAAATAGCCGCTACTAAACCTCCTGAAAACCCATTATTATATAAATTTACACCGCCATGTAATGATCCTACATTCATCACCATAGCCATATGTAGAAACCCGGCTAAAATACCACTTTTATACCCAAACTCTCCCGCTATTGGAGCCAGAGTAGTACCAAATAGAGCACCTAGCAATGCACCAGTAGAAGTAGGATCCCAAGTAAATACAAAAGTTGATAAATAAACCCCAACTAAAACAGGGATAATATTTTTGGCATGTTTTCCAAAAGCTCCAAAACCAACTATGGTAAATATCCCGCCAATAATAGGACCATTTATTTCTCCACCAACTAAAATAATATAAGCAGTAGATATTAAGCCTAATAAACCCATATTAATAAAGCTGATACCAAAGCCTTCTAAATTAACAAAGTCAGCGACTAGACGACCTGAATGCTTGATGATTCTTCTGTAACCTTTTAAGCTTCTATTATTAAATAAATAACCTACCATAATCATTGAAATAAATATTAATGATAAATAAATACCCAAGCTTACATTATATCCTTCAGCTACATATGATGTTGCAGGAGTCTCTAATTCAAAAGCTCTCAATCCAGCCATAAACAAACTCCCTACCATTCCAGCTGTGAAACCAATATTATAAATATTAAATCCTTGGTGAAACTTAACAAAATGATTTGCTAATGGTGGTAAAATAAATCCAGCTAAGACTCCTAAAAAGCATCCTAAAATGACACCTGTGACATTAGAAAATTCAAAACCAAAACTAACCTGACTAATCAACGGTCCTAAAGCTGTTCCAAAGAGAGCAACTAAGATAAATTTACCAAATTCTTCTTCTTGTACCCTAGCATAAATATATATGCCTAAAAATATGGGCCAAACATTATATATATTCTTGCCAAACAAAGCAAATCCTCCTACAGTAAAAATTGCCGCAATCAAAGTCCCATTCATATTAATATTATTTGCCTTTGCTATTGCTATTGAAACTAACATCAACAAACCACAGTTAAACAAAGCCGCTCCTAAGTTTGCAATCACTAGATAATCTGAAACTAATATACTCGGTGAAATAACAATTTCTCCCATACCTAATATAATTTCGCTTGGCGTATTAAATAATAAACTTGATAGTAATAAGAAAATTGAGTAGAAGACTATTACTAAATACTTATTCCTATCTGTCGCCTCAACAGATTTAGGGTAGATAATTTCATCAAATTTAATATTTCTTTCTGTATCTCTATCAACAGGTGGTATACATATATTCACTATGATCTTCCTTTCATTTCATTTTAAGATGGAAAAACTAAGACAGGTTTTTTAGCTCTTCTAACTACTTCATTAGTTGTACTACCAATTACTAACCCTTTGATTGTCCCAGAACCTCTTGTCGGTAACATAATCAAGCTTACCTCTTCTTCATCTGCAACTTCTAAAATATTTCTTGTAGCAACGCCATGATTAATAATAAGTTTAACATTTATTCCTAAATCTTCTAAGTCACTTTTTACTTTACTTAATGTCCTTTGTCTATAGATAATTATATTCTTCAACTGTTCTTTACTAATATTTTTTTCAATAACTGATAAAATAACTACATTATCAATAAACTCATTTGACTCTTTAACTTTATCTAATACATTATCGACTCGTTTAGATAAGTCAGTTGGAACTAAAACCTTATTAAATCTATTTTCAGAAAATAGTTCCACCTTTTTTTCTGTAACTTCTTTATATTTCTCCACCCAGATAGGAGTCGTACTAGTTCTAATCACATCAAAAGTCGTACTCCCCAAGAAGATCTCTTTAATATAACCTTTAGCATAAGAAGAAATTAAAATTAAATCAACATCCTTTAATTCGGCAACTTCAACTATTTTATTTGCTACTGAACCAACTGTAACCAAAGATTCAATCTTTAAGTCTAAATCTTTAAAATCCTCTTCTTGCTTCTCTAGTTTCTTTTCAACCTTATTTTTCTTATTGATTAGTTTCTCTTCACTAGAATGATTTAAACCAAATAGACCAGAAGTATTAACAACATGTAGTAATATAACTTCTTCTAAGCCTGCCAGTTGCAAATTTTTGATACAGTCTGATAATTGATTAGCTGATTCAGAAAAATCAGTAGCTAATAATACTTTTTTAGTAATCATATAACCACCTCCCATGTTAATTTAAGATTAAAATCTTTTTAAGTCAATCTCACAACATTACTTTAGGCATTTATTATTAATATATTTTTTTATCTTTTTTCACAATACTAATTAATTATAGCATAATCTTATTTTACTTTCAAATATGAACTCTAGAGTCAAGAAAACCTCTCCCTTGAACTAGAAATTAAATCTTCAAACTCTAATAAAATATCTCCTATTTCATCTAGATTAAAAGCATTGAGCTCTTTTTTTAATTTATCTGCATAATTAATTACAAAATTAAGCTTTTCTGCTTTTCCAAACTCGTATAAGCTAGCAATAAAACTTTCAACTTCATCAATTATAATTCCTTCTTTAATCTCTTTACTCTTAGGCAAGAATTCTTTCTCTAACTTATCTATTAGCTTCTGGTTAAGATTATTTAGATCTAATTCTTGCTCTTTTTTATTACTATCTGCTCTTTCTATATCTATTATTTCTGTACTTTCTAAATATTTAGCTAATATCTCAAATAGCTCATCATCATTTAACGGCTTAGTTAAAAAACCATCAAATTCAGCTTCTGTTACCTTTTCTTTTTCTTCTTTAGTCGCTGAAGCTGTAAAAGCAATTACTGGCATTTGGTAGCCTTGATTTCTAATCTCTTTTAAAGCTTGATAACCATCCATAACTGGCATCCTTAAATCCATTATTATTAAGTCAATCTTTTTATTGCTAACTAACTCTACAGCTTCTTTACCATTTTTAGCTTCGTAAACTACTAAACCTTGATTTTGAAATTTAAACTTTAAAAGATTTCGATTCAATTTAATATCATCCACAACTAATATTTCAGCCTCTTTAAACTGAATCTTTTCAATGAAGCTTAAATTTTCTTCTTTATCTCTATTATCTTTTAACTCTTTAAATTCCGCATCATTAAATCTTAAGATAAATTTAGAACCTTCATCTTTTTGACTTTCTAAATCTATCTTTCCTCCCATTAAATTAGTCAACTTTTTAGTGATTGCTAAACCTAAACCTGTACCTTCAAACTCTCTTGTACTCTGTCCATCCTGTTGAGTGAAAGATTCAAATATCTTTTCTTGATCTTTTTTAGAGATTCCAATACCTGTATCTTCAATTATAATCTTTAAATCTAATCTTTGCTTATTAGTCTTATCTAGCTCTACTAAAAGCTTAATATAGCCCTCTTTTGTAAATTTAACTGCATTTCCAAGTAAATTAATTAAAATCTGTCTTAATCTAGTCTGGTCTAACTTTATTTCTATTAAGTTATTATTAAACTCTAATAATAATT
>LFCJ01003017.1_pt1 | contig 12241 bp, 16 predicted proteins | sample 643141 | NCBI WGS metagenome assembly LFCJ01 (sample SAMN03766243, study PRJNA286221) | soda lake metagenome | biome: soda lake; feature: Kulunda steppe; material: water; isolation source: sample B1-Br-g2 brine of Lake Bitter-1 | place: Russia: Kulunda steppe | collected 2010-07 | reverse complement strand
TGTAGCCCCTCCTGGCTAGGCCATATGCTTCCAGGTCTGCTGCCGCCACCACCCTCTGCTCATGTGTGTAGCCCCTCCTGGCTAGGCCATATGCATCCATGTCTGCTGCCGCCACCACCTTCTGCTCATGTGTGTAGCCCCTCCTGGCTAGGCCATATGCTTCCAGGTCTGCTGCCGCTAGTACTCTGCGGGTGCACTGCAGCCACCTTGCATAGCTACGGGCCTGTCTTCAGCCCCCTTCATTCTGATTGCGTGCGCAGCCCCAGCTGCACTATTTGTGCGCGTACCCCCGACTGATGGCTGCGCTCCTCGTGCGCGCGCAGCCCCACTTGCTGGCTGTGCACAAGTGCGCTTCTTTAGCCCTGGTGCAGGGCAAAGGGGCTAACCTTGCCTGGGCTGGGCAGCCTGCTGCGCTTGCTGCTTGGTGTGCCTGTTTTGGTTGCACCTCTGCTTGGGCTGCACATGGGACGCAAGCGGAGGCGCTCCCCCGACCCATCTGCCCACATTCTGCCCATGTGTGTTGCATGGAGGATTTACTCTTGCATGTGTGCCTGCCCAGCACAGAAGGTGCTGGTCCGGGCTCTGCACGAACGTGCGCGTGTGTACGAGAGAAAGAGAGCGCGCCTTCCACACCTCGCCCCTGTGTGTGCCCCCCCAACCTACTCAGGTACACAAACGAGGCGGGCGTGCGCGGGCTGTCCCGCTGCCTCGCCGCCATCTGCCGCCACGTTGCCGTCTCCATCGTCAACCAGGTAGGGGGGCAAAGGAGCAGGGCAGGCATGGTCGAAGGGGCGTGCTGAAGTGCGCATGCAGTGGCATTCCGGTCGCCCTGGAGGCCTGGCCAGCTACGCCTCATCAGCCGTACTGGGCGACCCCCCAGCCGTGCAGGCTGCCGCAGGTGTCGTGCCCACAGCTGCGCAGGCCTGGAACGCGTGGCACGCAGCGCTCCTCAGGCGCTGGGGCAGGGAGCTGACGACCGTGTTCCTCCCCGCCCCCCCTTGGTCTCTCTCACTGCCATGCAACCCTCCTGCTGGGCCCTCCTGCTGGGCCCTGCACACACACATAGCCCTTGTGCCACGCGTCCCTGTGCCCCTCTGCCTCCTGCTGGGCCCTCCTGCTGGGCCCTGCACACACACAGCCCTTGTGCCACGCGTCCCTGTGCCCCTGCCTCCTTGGCACTGCATGCCCTCTGTGCTCCCGTGCTCGGTGCAAGGGGGGGTGGCCAAGAGCAACCTAAACGAGGCACAAGCCCTTGCTCCTCGATGCCAAGCCTGCCCTTGAACGCGCACCCTGCGCCTAGCGCCCACACACCGCCGCTGTGCCCGCTCTCGACGCGCACGCCCTCTGCACCCTGCAACCAAACGCTGCTGCTGTGCTGCTGCGCAGCGCGACACCTCCGCCGCCCTGACCTTCCAGCCCACACCTCCCCCCCACACACACTCCGTGCTCGAGGAGCACACAGATGCCTCTGCTTTCAGCCACTACGCCCACCACCCCACGCAGCCCACATTGTCGGCAGCAGTCCAGGCAGCGGCAGCAGCAGCGGCAGGTACGGCCGTAGCAGGAAGGGGGGTGGGCAAGCCCATGCCCCCAAGCCCCTCCTATCCCCTCGAGGTGGCGCCCCAGGCTGCACATGGTGGTAGCTTGGCAGATGTGTCAGAGGCCCCCTTGCAAGGCTTTTCGTTGGTCGCCCAGCGCCACCAGCAGCCCTTAGCACAGCAGCAGCACCACCACCACCACCACCACAAAGCGCCTCGACTGCTAGCTGCTGAGCAAGCGCATACAAGCAGCGGCAGCAGCAGTGCCAGCACCGCGCATGCGCCAGCTGGTGGCAGTGGCGCCCGCGGCGCCGCCGCCTCGGTCAGCGGCAGCCACACAAGTGGCCATGGCAGAGGCCTGCGCGGCTGGCTGTTTGGCAGCGGCGGCACATCAGGCCCGCTGGGGCCCTTGGATGCCGGCAGCAAGGCTGCTGGCCACATGCAGCAGCAGCAGCAGCAGAATGCAGACAGCCACCCGGATCACCCTTTGAGCAGCGGTGACCCTTTGAGCAGCGGTGACCCTGTTGACTGCTTCCCTTACCCCCCTGACCTACTGCAGCAGGTGCGCTGGCCGCAGCTAGGTCGCTTGGCGTTCAGAATGCACTGCGCATGTGAGGCCGCTGTCCCCATGGGTAGCCAGCCCCTGCTTTTTGGCCGTGCCAGGTAGCCGTCTGTGTGTGTGTGTCGTACAGCCTGAGGTCTTGATGCAAAATTGCCATGATTCAGCTGTGCTGCTGAGCCAAGGGAACAGAAGGGCGTCCCATGGTCTGGCATGTGCTTTTCGTAGCCGCCAGCCGCACCACCAAGCACACGGCTGCAGCACTCTTTGGCTTCAGATGCTCATGCCCATTTGGCCTGGCATCGAAATCTAGCTGACCAGCCGGTTCTGTCTCCAGCGATCTCATGCCCTGTTGAGCTGTGTGCTGCGCCGTCATCTGTGTGCCCTCTCCTGCCCTGACCCCCCATTCTCTTACAGCCTCCCTCTTCGTTACCCCTTCCCTCCATTCTTTTACCCTCCATCTTCTTTACCCCTCTTCTTCCCTGCACAGCATGCGGAGGCCATGGTGGTCACAGAGCAGCTGGTGGAGGCCATCCTGGTGCGTGCGGGGTGTGCCAGCCGTGCAGTGCTGTCATGATAACTTGAAGCTGATCATTGGCATCGAGAGGGTGGCAGCCTGTTTGGAAGGCTTGCAGGGCTGGGGCCCTGTAGGAGGGTGGCAGCGGACGGGATGCTGTGGACCTGTGTTCCAGGGTGGGCGTTCTATAGGGTGTGTGGGCGTTCTAGGGTGTGTGGGCGTTCTAGGGTGTGTGGGTGTTCTACAGGGTGTGGGCGTTCTATAGGGTGTGGGTGTTCTATAGGGTGTGGGTGTTCTATAGGGTGTGTGGGTAAGCCCACCTAGTGTCATGCGCCCTTCTTCAGCGCACTGTGGTTTCTCACGTGCTCATTGTCGTAAATTATAGGCGACGCGGAGTGGAGTGGTCGTGAGCGGGCAGCTCGCAGTGCTTTGACCACCCGCAGCTACTGCACAGCCGCACAAAGGGCAGGTGCCTCGGGCTGACCCTGAGCTGGCAGTTGGCTCCTGCGTGCACAAAAGCAAAGATGCCTCACGGGCCAATAGGGATGCCCCACAGGCCGACAGTGATGCCCCACAGCCCGACAGGGATGCCTCGGGCTGGTGCTGTTGCAGCCAACTGGCTCTGACAAGGCATCAGTACGAAACCAATGCTGCTGATGCATGCATGTAAGCATGTCTGCCCTAGGGGCATGCAAATGGTGCACAAGGACAGAGCCGCCGCTGCTGCTGCCGCCACGCTCTGCTGCTGATGGTGTTCCATGCATGCATGTATGCCGCTAAAATGGTGACACACACACACACGTGTGCATCTCTGCACCCTCAGGGCCCTGCGCCCTTTGGCGGCCCAGAGGCGCAGGAGCGGGTGCAAGCGCCAGGCGCCGCGACCGGGCTGGTCTGGACCACAACAGGTGTGAGTGCTAGAGCTAGCTTTTGGACGCCCACTGTTGTGGTGCCCCTCTCTATTGTGATGCCCCTGGGGCAGCACTGCTTTGGTGCGCGGGCATTGGTTGCCCCCTCTCTTTGTGCTCCCTTCTTGAAAGGTTCCCGGCAGGCATTCCCCGTTCGTGGGCGCCCTGGCGATACCTGCGCAGCGGGTGTTTCTTCAAAGCCAGCAAAGCCTCTGTGCCGTGGACAACGCAGCAACACCTGTGCAGCTGCATGGGTCTGGCACAGACCAGGAGGTGCCGGGAAGCATATGATCGTCCTCTGCCCAGCGGCAGCCACGTCGCGTGCTTGTTGAGGCAGGCCGCTTGGCACAGGTGCTGGCTGCCCCTCCTCTTGCTGCGCCCTTGCAGGCGGCAGCGTGCAGTACGTTGAGTGCGTGAGGACTAGCATGGGCCAGCCGGACAGGTGAGTAATCTAGCATGGGCCAGCCGGACAGGTGAGTAATCAGGCATGTGCGCACGCGTGGAGTGGGTGAGTGCAAACAGCATGGGCCAGCCTGTTAAGGCCTGTGCTTGGGCACTTGCACACGTCTGTGCTTGAGTGCAGATATGCGCATGCACCAGTGCCAACATGCACACACACACACACACACACACACTGTTCGCCCCTGCATGCAGGCCTGGCACGCTGACCCTGACAGGCCAGGTTGGCGAGGTCCTGGAGGAGAGCGCGCAGATTGCGCTGAGCTGGATCCGGGCGCATGCGTACGAGCTGCAGCTCGACATGCCCAGGGGACGTGATGCAGGCGCAGCTGGGGCACACCCAAGGGGGCAACCAGAGGGTGGGCGCGCTGAGGGCCATGGCACCAACTGCACAGACAGTCGTGCCATGGACGCGCGGCTCCCTTGCACGCGCCCGGGCGCGCACCTCGCCACGCAGCTGGGCGCCGAGGTTGTGCCTAAGCACGCCGCACGCGTGGAGCTGCTGAACCCTGCCAGCTGCTGGGACCTGCACCTGCACCTGCCTGCGGGGGCGATCCCCAAGGTGCGCCTGCCTGCTATGCGCGTGCGTCCTGCACAGACTGCGTGCTCAAGGCTGCGTGCTGTGCGGCAGGGCACGATGTGGACGTATAGGTACTCTGCTGTATGCCCCTGCATGGCACCCCCCTTTTTGGAAGAGCTTTGGAGAGGGGCTAGCTGGCCTGCACGTGCGTCCACACATGGGGTTGCATGCAGCCGCTGCGTTGAAGACACTCCCCGCGCGGCTTCCCCGCTGCTTGCACTCAAGAAAGGGTGTGTGTGCGTGTGTAAGTGAGGTCTCAGGGGCTCAGCTCCCTCCTTGAAAGTTGCCTTTGAGTCGCCTTCAAGTTGCCATGACCCCTCTTTGAAATTGAAGGAGTGCCCGCATGCCTGAGGGTCCCCAAGGAAAGGCTGGCAAATGGAAGTGGGTGGGCATATGCCTGCCTGCCTTTACAGGCTCCACACCGCCCAACACTGAGAGTTGGCCGTCATGCCCTCTGTGGCCTCTGCCTGCCTGCCTCGCCGCACGCAGGATGGCCCAAGCGCAGGTATCACGCTTGCCATCACCCTCATCTCTGTCCTGACGGGGCGCTGCGTGCGCAGCGACACAGCCATGACCGGCGAGCTGACACTGCGCGGGCTCGTGCTTCCGGTGCGTGCAGCTCGTGTGGGGGGTAGAAGAGGAGAAGTGCTTGGAGGCACATGCGGGCGCGGCGCTGCTTTGTGCTAGTCATGCAGGAGGTCATGCTGCTGTTCCGTGCCATGGGGGTCTACATGCTCCAAGACGCTTCTGTCATGAGTCAGCTTTCTGGGCTGACTCTCAAACTGGCTGTGAACATGAGCACCACCCTGCCCCAACCAGCTCCCAGCACTGCAAGGCCGTAGCGTGACTGTGGGGTCGGCTCTGAATCCCTTCTCACGCACATCTGCCGGCTCTGATTTACATCTCACAAACATCTGCTGTCTCAAGCCGACTCTCACACGTGTGAAGGAGGCCGGCTCTGCCATCTCACACACATGGTCTCACACACACATGAAGGATATCGCTCCCTGTGTGAAGGGTTGCTGAAAGCCCAGTTCATCAACAAAGTAGCACGCAATTTTTCCAATGTTCTTGTATGTGCACTGTTTACTGATTTCAGCGACCCTACCCAATGTGCCTCCTCTGCTGCTGAGGAGTCCCCTGACACACACGCTGAGTTTTTGTCGCTTGTTGGCGGCCGCATCTGTGCAAGGCGGATGGCTGATTGAGGCGCCTCGCCTACACTCACCTGCTGCAAATTGAGCCGGGTTCTGCCCAGGGACAAGGGTCTGGTGCAGTGGCCGCAGTATGTTTTGATCAGGGGAGCTTGCGTGCCTGTGGGGCGTGTGTGCATGCAGGTGGGTGGGCTGAAGGAGAAGCTGCTAGCAGCCAGGCGTGCTGGCCTCAACCGTGCCATCGTACCAGCTCGAAATCTGCCGGAAATAATGGCGGATGTTTCGCCATCTGTACGGGCTGCACTCCAGATCTTGCCCGTGCAGCGGTTGGAGGAAGCGTTGGAAGCTGCCTTCGACCCTCCCATGCATCTCCTGCCCAGGCCCCGTCTGTAGGTCACCGTTATGTGTAATAGCAGGTTCCTTCCATTCTTCTTTAGCTGGGGTTTTGGCCATGTGCTCTGCTCCACTCAGCACCATGTGGTCCCACCCAGCTTGTGTAGAGTAGCTGGCCCCTGATTGGCTGTTACTGAGCGAGGAAGCCTGGCATTACAGGGCATCATGTTTCAAGTAATGGTGGCTACACTAAGAATGCTAGAAAGAAAAGTATGCAGGCAATGAAATCAATCATCATTATGTGTGTATGATAAGAAGTCCTTAAGCTATCATGATCAAAACATTTGGGGAGCTGTACGCTTGAAGCTGGGATCACCCTATCCTTTCCATTATAGGATCCTAATCCTAACCCCAAGCATACAGCTCCCTGAGTGTTTCGTTATGGTACGTTATATTGTTAGTTTGTTTGTCTTGTCTCATGGTTTTTCCTTCTGGTCGAAGACGGACCTGCCAAGAGACATTTTGTAGCCTCCAATTTTGTTTGCTGCATGCGAATTTTTCATTCGTGCAAGTTAGTTGTTAGACCTTTGGTCCTTACATGTGAGGGTCCGCGTTGATTTTGGCTGAGGGGCTCAAGGTAGAAGACAGATTTTTTCAAATGAACTTCTACGTGTAGTAGAAGGCCACGTTACGTATGTTCCTTTCATAATTGAGGATGTTGCAGCAACGGGTCCATGACTAGTCCTTGCACCTTTCTCTCAAGTCTACTGTAGACTCTTGTCCTCATGTCCTCTTTGACTGCCTTAGTCCAGACTTGGTAGAAGTACGCATCGAGCACCAACACCTCTTCCACGACCTCAATAGCGGCCCTAGCAGGCTGAGGATAGCAATAAAAGAAGAAACTATGAAGGCAGTGAAAACTCCCTACATCAATTATTTATTGACCCCTTTTTCCTGAGGGGTCAACTAGGGTGAAGACACTGTGTGACCCCTCCACTATACATTGGCCAATCAAACACCGAACAACTGGCTTTGGTTTTGTTGCCTGAGTGCCTGAAAATTGCTGTGCCTAAGGTTTAATTGAGACCTGGAGGATACCACCTTGCTTCCTGCGCACCTGCTTTTTGAGCTGTTTTTGGTTGCAGGCCTGATTAGCTTCAGATAAACTGCCCTCATTTGGCAGGTACAGCTACGTTACCTTATCTATTCTAAATAGGCTATTTTGTATGACTGGCTTTTATACTTAGAGAGAAGACAGCTTGTCTCCTTACACTGTGTGGAGTTGTAGTGAGTCACAACTAAAGACTACTCCTACAAGTTGTAGCCATAGACTATGTAATGTGTGCCTTGTCAGACAGCTTCGTAAACTACCAGCTTTAGTATGGTAAACTACAAGCTCTAAGCATGTAGCTTTAGCCAACCTATCCTAACCAGACTCTGCACTGCAGTCTCCTTTGATATCGGCTCAACAAATTGCTTTTTCATCTCAATCAATACTTTCAATGGCAATGACAGCTACAAATCTATCAGCCTGCCGATAAGGCTGGTATTGAACCTTACCTTGAGACCTTGAAATGTGTACTCCTCACAGCTTTTTGGCTGGTGAAGACCAGCAACAAACCAATCAGCCTAACGACCTGGCTGGCCGTCGACCCTAACTTGTACTCCTCACGAAAGTGGACTGTTGCAGCAACAGGTAATAAACAACTAGTAAAAAACTGCTTAAGCAACTGGAACCCGGGTCAACTGGGCCAGTTTCCACTGCCTACTTTAAATTTCCTTTTCTTTCCAGATCCCTGGCTTGTCTTTGTGTGTCTCCTCTTCCTTACTAACTTAGTAAATGAAGTAGGGAGTTTTCTCACTGCATACTTTTTTCTTTTCTTTTCCTTGCATTTTCACTGTAGGCTACCAAAGGTGACCGCGGGCTACCCGAGGCGGTAGGCGAAGCGTGAATGCCAGCAACTGGCACCTCTTAAGTATCCAGTTGCCAGATTGTGCTGAGGCGACATCTAACTACTTCAAAACGTACCACTTGTTTCCCTGCCTCTGGTGGGGGTTGGGCATGCGGTACTTCGGACCAATGTGTGTCTCTCTTTCCTTAACTGATGCAGGGGGTGTCCAACCGCCTGCGCAGTCTTTCTTTTTCTTAAAAACTCGTCGCGCAGTTTTTTCTTAAAGCGGACTGGAGCGTCATTGTTGCAAAGTAAAACAGATTACTTAGCTGAACCTGCCCAAGGAGGAGAGCTTGCAAGAAGCTAGAGTTGTTTATGTGACTATTACAGTCCGAACATACCATAGAAATCGCATACGGGGTTAGTACCATCAAGAAGTGCATCACATCACATGGTGTGACTTTGTGTTGGCCCCGACAAAGCACGCCAAACCATGTTTTCATGTTCTCTGTAGGCCTAAATGCTGTCTCCTTCTTTACTTGGACGACTGTTCAGGTTTTCCTTCAATGCTTCAAACATGCGTGTGTGTGCCCTCCTGGATGCAACAAAATGGAGCTTTTGTGAGGGGGATGGTGAACCTTAAGAAGGCACGCCACAGCGATGCATTATAAGCAACACCCACCTGGCCATGTGCAATGTCAGTCTCCACAGCCCCCGCGGTGCCTTAATCCAAGTTTTTTGCATCAAGCTACTGCATTCACGTGCTCGACTGTCTGCCTGTCGTGATTGGCGCAAGGTGATTTGGGCAGGCATGGTGATCTCGTTTTGATCATCAAGCACCTCAAAGGGGAAGCTTGCACACACCAGCAAAAGCAGCTAAGACCCCAAGCACCTGCTGCTCTGGGCTAATGTGCATTTCGTGCTCGACAATGACCCCAGCTTTCGCCTTGGCTCGCCATCGGATAATAAATGTATTGTTGACCGGGTGCGCACTGTACCAAACCTGCATAGTCCAGCAATCAAATGCATGCTTAAAGAATTTGGAAATAACCAGGCGGCCAAACTATGCTGAATGGGGAATGTGCAAGAGCGCATGAGCACTCACTACTTGTTTGAGTTGCCGAATGGAGGACACCCTGTGCACTCACGCGCCCATGGTAGACTGTTCTTAACGGAAACCAGCAGCAGCTGCCTTGGTCTGTGAACTCATACAGCTTTGACATGCTGTGGCCCCCCAGTTCATCAGCTGCCAACTCCTTCACATCTGTCAGCAGCGGATGCTGCTTCTTCAAGTTCTCCACGTCCAACATGTACGCATGCAGATCCTCTGCAGACATGTAGAGGTTGTGGGCGTAGAGCTGATAGTCAGGGGGGCCATGATGCTCAGGCGGGGCACACAGTGGAATCATATCAAGTCATTACGTCGGGCAGGAAAGTGAGGCTGTTTCCAGGAAAATTAAAAACAGGAAAAAGAAAATTGGCCATCATGGCTGATCCCTCGTCCAATTCAGAGGACAAGGGGGTCAACGTGCAGGTGCTCCTGCGATGCAGGTGCGAGATGGTCGTGTATCCTAAGGATACTGGGTGCCTTAATAGTCAGCTCGCGCTGCGTAGGGGTGTTGGCTGGCCCGCTACTCATCCGCTCATAACTCCAGCTGGTCAACGGCGTGATGCCTGTCCAACCGCACAGGCCCCTGAACGAGCGCGAGCTCGCAGACAGGACCCCGCAGGTCATCACCACTAACGAAGCCCTGCGAGAGGTTACTCTGTTCCAGCATGGGCATGGGGCGATGAAGCAGCCCACAAGCAGGACCTTCAGATTTGACAAGGCAAGTGTCCTTGGTGCTGTCCCTCCCTCTTCCCGGTCCCAATGCTGGCGGAGCCTGGCAGGACCGGCCTCGTGTAATCCCTGGCTTCTGCTGCCCTCCTGTCTACAGGTCTTTGGCTGCGATTCCCACCAGGAGAAGCTGTACAAGCAAGCAATTGTGCCCATCGTGCAAGAGGTCATGGAAGGCTTCAACTGCACCATTTTTGCGTACGGGCAGGTGCGCGCTGTCCAGCAGCATGGAAGCAGGTGACGGCAGGCACCAGACCAGGTATTTTGCAGGCTGGTCTGGCTGTGCAGCTGGAGAGGGAGCGGTCAAACGAGCTGTCATGGTGTGTGCTTACTCCACACTGCTTATACCATCCCTGCAGACGGGCACGGGCAAGACATACACCATGGAGGGAGGACCTCGGGGCAGCGATGATGGACGCAAGCTGTCCCCCCAGGCCGGCGTCATCCCACGTGCCATCAAGCAGATATTTGACCTCATTGAGAGCAACAACATGGACTCAACAGTCAAGGTGTCCTTCCTGGAGCTGTACAATGAGGAGCTCACGGACTTGCTGGCCTTTGATGACACCAACAGGCTTAGGTAGGCGCAGACCCAGAAGCTGCTGCGGCTGCCGCTGCTGCGATGCACTGCAGCACACGCACTGCATGCAGGAGCATGGCCCTGCACGCCGCATACCACAAATGGCATGACCTACTGGCTGCCCGTCGTGCGCAGGCTGCTTGAAGATAAATCAGGAGTGGTGGTTCAGAACCTGGAGGATGCAATCGTGAAGAGCCCGACGGAGATCTACCAGGTGCACACACCCCAAGACAGGCTTCATGCTAGCGCATGTGCACTGCTGGTTGGAAGCAAGCCCTGTGCTTCAGAGAGAAGGACCAGTGCATACCAGAAAGAGTGTGAATGCACTCAGCAGCCTGGTGCCTCATCAGGCCTACACCAGCACCCGCCCTCTGCTGCGCTGCCCATGCACCTGTGCACATCAGGCGCGCACCCACCGCTGCCGGCGCGCTGCAGGTGCTGGATCGGGGCACAGCCAAGCGGCGCACCGCCGCCACCCTGCTCAACAACCGCTCCAGCCGCTCACACAGCATTTTCACCATCACCATCCATATGAAAGAGACGACGGCGGCTGGCGAGGATGTGGTCAAGGTCGGCAAGCTGAACTTGGTGGATTTGGCCGGCAGCGAGAACATCTCCAGGTGCGCGTTCGCAGGGGCAAACCCGAAACCCAGAGCACCGCGTATGCCAGCCTGCCAGCTTGGCTGGGGCACCTTAAGCACATGCGGGTGCACACCCAAACGCAGCGCGCCGCAGCTCCAGCAGCGCCCCGACTCTGGCATCTGCGCCGCAGTAGCACGCAGCAGAGGCACACCTAGCCAACCCTGCCCGTGCCTGCCTGCCTGCCTGGCCAGGTCTGGCGCCAAGGATGGGCGTGCGCGTGAGGCCGGCTCCATCAACCAGTCGCTGCTCACGCTGGGCCGCGTCATCACCGCACTGGTGGAGCACAGCGGCCACGTGCCGTACCGCGACTCCAAGCTCACGCGCCTGCTGCGCGACAGCCTGGGCGGGCGCACCAAGACGTGCATCATCGCCACCGTGTCGCCCACGGTGCAGTGCCAGGAGGAGACGATCAGCACGCTGGATTACGCGCACAGGTGCAGGGAATGCAGGCGGAAGGGGGGGGAAAGCGGCATGTGTGTGTGTGTGTGTGTGTGTGTGTGCATACCTGCGTGCAAGTGGAGCATAAACACAGGGGGTGACAGGCATTGCTGCCGTCTCACATACTCCGCAGCGATCCCTTGTGCACGCGTCCCTCACTCGCGCACCCTGCCCGTCCCAAAGGGTTGGTGTTGCAGACAGATGCACATGTGTAGCATGCGCGGGGTCCAGTGCTGCATATGCCTTCCACACTGTGTGTGTGTGTGTGTGTGTGTGTGTGTGTGTGCCGAGGGCTGTGACCCATTCGGCTCACGAACGTCTGTCGGTCAGATCACCTTGGCCCTTGTAGTGTTTGTTCAGTATGCACGCCTGCCTGCCGCCGTGCGCCACCCGATGCGCACCCACCGGTCCACGCTCGCGCGCGCTGCTGCAGGGCCAAGAATATCCGCAACCGCCCGGAGCTGAACCAGAAGATCTCCAAGACCACCATGATCAAGGAGCTGGCAGGCGAGATCGAGAAGCTGAAGATGGACTTGGTGGCCACGCGCGAGAAGAACGGCGTGTACCTGTCGGTGGAGTCCCATGAGCAGGTGCCAGCGCGCAGCGTGCGCAGGGCACACTCCTCACCGTGTGCACACGCTTGTTGTGCTGCTGCCTACCACAGCAGCAGCAGCAGCAGCAGCATGTCCCTGCTTTTACACATGCTGCCACCAGCTGACTGTGCAGTGTGTGTGTGTGTGTGTGTGTGCGCGCGTGAGAGAGAGGGAGAGAGAGAGAGAGAGAGAGAGAGAGAGAGAGAGAGAG
>LFCJ01003015.1_pt1 | contig 12244 bp, 6 predicted proteins | sample 643141 | NCBI WGS metagenome assembly LFCJ01 (sample SAMN03766243, study PRJNA286221) | soda lake metagenome | biome: soda lake; feature: Kulunda steppe; material: water; isolation source: sample B1-Br-g2 brine of Lake Bitter-1 | place: Russia: Kulunda steppe | collected 2010-07 | reverse complement strand
CCAGTTTCTGCAAGCACACTCGACGCCTCTGCATGCTGCAACCTCGTGAGCCTCTGCACGTCTGCAATATCTCTATTGGACCTCTGCATGACCAAATTAGTATAAAAGTAATGTCCAGATGTATATATATAGAGAGAGAGACATGGTATCTCTGATTAATGCTTAGTGTCATGCTGCTCCCAGCTAGAGAGAGCTTGGGGAGCGGTGGTGATAGTGGGTGTTCCACGCGCTTAGACATGATGGTAAGGAGTGATGATGTGGTTTTAAAGGCAATGGGACTAGACACAGGTGTATATGTTGGGCTCAGGACGATGTTGTCATGCGTTTGGCTCTATTTTGGTAAGCAGGCAACAGAACTGAACAAAATATTCACCATTCTGTCACGCCGAGAGACTGCTGCATCCAAATTAGACTCGTAGCGTATTTGAGCAAGTTGGGTGTGTGGACTGGCTGCTGACAGCGACAGTGTACACCAAGCAGACAACAGGTTGCCCGCGATGAGACTGAGGAGCCTCTGATACCCTTATCCTTCCCTACACGTTCTCTCTCTCTTCGGCCTGCAACTTAACAAGGTCAGCGCTGCATGCAGCTGCTATCGAATGCACTCACACTGGACGGACTGGACTGGACTGGACTGGACTGGACTGGACTGAATGGGCGCTGCCACGCCTGTTGCCCCCCAAGGGCTAGAAGGGTCTACTCCCTGGCGTACATGTTACAAGGTCGCTAGGAGCAAACAAGGTATTACTGTGAGTTCGCCTTTGACATGCTCAAATACAGCTATGGCTGACCTGAGCAAGGGATCACATACTCCTCCAATTAACTCAACCAACCTCCGGCTCACAATGCAGCATAAATCTTGCACTGCACAAATCTGGCGTGACAATTAAATGCACTTTTTCCTTTCTTTTATCTTTCTTTCTTGCACAAATCTGCACGGATACCTCCATCTGGACTTTTGTTCTCTTATTTTGCTTATTTTGTCTTCCTTTCCGAAAGAGTCCTTTCCAGTCTGAGGTTCTTATAGCGTTCTGGTTGCAGGCTTCAGCCTAAATTACCCCAATCAGCAACTTCAGCTATGTTACCTTACTCTGTCCTTCATAGTTTTTTGGGGATCCAAGGTGGGGTGCTATTTGACCTCATCGAGCTCATGCTCTGACCTAATGTCCAGAGACTCTCGAAAGTAAGACTTTCTCAGAGGTCCTGAGGTCGGGCGACAGAGTTGTGACAGGCAAAGCATTCCCATCTTCTGTTTAACCCTGCCCATGTACAAACTTCTTTCGTTTTAGGTCATTTCACCCAGCCCATTAAGCGCAAAATACTGATTCTCACTTCATGAGGGAGTAATTCTTCACCACGCACTTTTGGCGTTTGCCTTCGACATCCTTTTCCATCCTTCTCTTCGTTGCTTGGCATTTAAAAGGAAATGACCCAACAGCGACAAAATAATTTAGATATTTACTTCAGACATTGTGGACTATTGTTTGGCTGGTGTTGACCAGCCATACACCAATCCGCCTAATCACCAGGCTGGCGTTTAACACTAACTTACCCGAACCACTAAGGTAAGCAGTAGCATGTCAATTATACACAAGGAAAACAACAAACCCACTCTAAAAAGCTCAGCACCAAGGTCATGGCTCAAATGCGCATTAGTAATCAAAAGTAACAATGTGCAACCAAAAAATAACGTTTATTCCAGAAAGCAAAGGTATCCATGCAGAGGCCTTTGCCTAACAACCCCCACATTCAGGGGACGCTGCAGACCTGAGCTCAGGCCAATGTAATCAGGCCCTGGGCCTTGGAGCACTAATCCATCTTGCATCACTGCTCGTGGGGTGGAAGGCAAAGGCGCAGTTCAGGAGCAACACTTCGACCCCAGCAACAATGCAACCCCCTTGCTGCCAGGTGCAGCTTTGTCCTCTAGCCACTTCCCTCATGACGATCAAGTTGTGCTGGTTTGCGTCCTAGCATGCCCTTTACTCATTGTCCGGCCCACACAGTCTGCCTGCCCTGGATTCCTGTCCAGCCTGCAGCCTGCCTTCTCTTACCGTACGCCCTGCTCAGGTCTTACTCAATGTCCAGCCCACGGTCTGCCTGCTCCTTCATGCGCTGAAAGGACTCCCCTCCTTCCTTACCCAGGCTGCCTCCTCCAAACATAACATCGTTGAGCGCTTGCCCTTTCCTGCAGGCAAACGCGGGCACATGTTGGCGGTTAAAGTGCAAATGGATTTGAGCAACCACCCCCAATCTGTGAGGCAGACACCAACTCAAATTGCAACCCCCTCCCTTATCGCCCAGCCCACACCCCAGCTAACGGGCAAGAAATAGCTCTTGAGCCTTCACCTTCCCCAGTCTCTTCACTGCCCATCTATCTGACAGAACTCGCATGCTCAAAAGGTGTTGGTGATGAAAACCAAATCACAAGCACCTTTTGATGCATTTTGCTTGAAGTAGGAGTTATAGAGCTCTCTGCGCTCTTCTCAGTCAGCACCTTGTTTTACACAGCATGTGCTCGTTTAGGCTCAACACCTCTGCTCAAAATCCCAAGCCCCGAAACTATGTTGGCAGGCCCACCCCACCCTAAACAGTCATCGACTTAGTTGTCAAGTCCGAGGCCTGAAGACCATAACCACAAGCAACCACCTGTACCCACCTGAGCCCACCTCACACACCAAGCCACAATTGCTCGCACCCACCTAACATAATCAACGCCCCTCTTGTCCAGCTCTGGGCAGGGCCGATAGGCCTTGATGGGCCACCAGCCAAAGCCAGGCACTGCACTGAGTCCACCCACCATGCGGCCCTCGCCATCGCACCTGCGCAGCCAGGCGCCATGCAATCCATTCAGCTCTGCATGACCTGCCCAACGGCCAGCCCTGACATCATACTTAGGAAGCATGATGAATAGACTGAAATTTCTCCTGAACGACCACAAACGCCATTCATGTCCTCTGCGCATACCCGCTCACAGACTCTCAGCAACAAGGTTCTGGCTGGACAACAGTGAAGTCCCGGACCCAGCAACAGACTGGTGAGCCCTTTATTTTGTCTTCCACAACATCAAACAAAGAGCTTTAAAAATATGCAAGAGGGAGGGAGAAGTGTCCAGCTTGTGACAATGACTGAACCAGAAAATAAGCGTCTGACAAAGAGGAGCAGCCTTGGCACAACTCAGCCCTGATGGCCATGACTGCATTGTCCTGGCTGACCAAGATTCTGCTCGTATGCCAAACTACACTTGATGCTCAATGCTGTTTATTTGACCCATGTGCTCTTGTTAGCACACGATACGAAGCCTCCTTCGAAAGCCAAAGGACAGGCCTCACTTCACTACCTCCAAAATTTCCTGGCCAGATGACACATGGCCTGCATGACTTCTGTACAACTCTTTAGCATGGTACAGAAGTAGTTACTTCAGTTTAAACTGCTGCCTGGAAGACATCCCCTACTACCAAGCAGACACCCCCAGATACTTGAGATACTGGCTACAACGCTTGCGCGCCACTCTAGGCACCTGCTTACCCGGATTGCTTCTCACTGAGTGGGGCACCACACATGCTGCAGGCACTGGGGTCCTGAGGAGGTGCAGGTGTAGACTCCTGCACTCAGTGCACGCAGTATGTGGTGCTTTGAGATTCTGGCTGGCCAGAACTGCCATCAGTGATGCAACAGAAGCAGGGAGCCCCCTCCCAGTCCATCCCACCTCATTAGTTTGAACACGGACTGCAACTGGCCTGCTCACGACGAAGCGCCGGTGGCTGCGCTGAGCCGTTAGCGAGCGTGAGACACGCTGTTGTTGGAGCGAGCTGTTGATCATCATGAAACAAATTTTCTTCAACTGTATGATCTAAGAGCAATGAAGAATATTAGTTGTGGTGGACATCCTAGTGGTGGACATCCTAGTTGTACATCCTAGCATGTACTTAAAAAAGAAAATGAAAAAATGAGCTCCTTCGACGCGTGCTGATTAAGACTATGGTTGTCGCTGAAGAGGGCTCTATGGCCCCTACTGCCTCTTCTACGGGTGAACAGAAGCAGCTGAGTGCTGCTGATGAGGCAAAATTGCGGTCTCCGGAGCTTACAGCGGAGGAGTTTGCGCGGGTGGTGTCGCAGCGGACCTCCCGCGTTTCTTTCGCAGTTGCTTTCGTCGGGTGAGAAGAGAGGTCTGCCTTGGTGCACTTCCCGTGTGAGCATTCGCCTGGTTGAATTGGTAAAAGCTAATTAGGCAGCAGACCCAGTGAAGGGATGCACATGCTTTAACTGAGCCCTCACCACCACAATCACTGCTGCAGGCTGGGGGCCTGGAGCTATGCCATAATCGTGTACCTGCTGTGCAATTCCAACATTGGAGATGAGGATTTGTCTCAAGAGTATGCCAGGGTGAGTGCAATTTGCTCCAGGCGCAGCGTCCCCGCCGCGCACACTATGCGGTCGCGGCCGCATCCAGAGTGCAGGCCCAGAGGATGCCTGCTAGACAGAATCACAGGTGCATGCTGCATACAGTGCGCATGCGCAACTGGGACGCTGATGCGCTTGGACATGCTTGCATGCTTGCATCCCTGCCTGCTCAGCTGAACCTGCTTGTGCATGCGACCAAGCTGACATGGATGTACTGACATGCTGTCCTGCATTAACTTTTTGCACCCCTGGCACTTTTGTAGACTGTGCCCAAGGAGGCTTACCAAGTACCTATGGTGGCCTTCAGTACAGCCTTTGGCCTGAATTTCCTTACCCTTATGTTCGAGCGGGAGTCTGTCAAGTTCCAGGTGCGCCTACAGTGCCCAAGCACAAGTGCGCACGTTTGCGAGGAGTAGCCAGTGATTGGCGGTGCCTATGGCTCAGGGACCTGCTCCTGGTGCAGTAGGCAGCGCCCAACTGTGTGAGCACTGCCGTGACGCGCCCCACTCCGTGCCATTCACGGCCTTTTGAAGCCGACTACTTGCTCCTTTGAGGCCCTGTCATGACCCTGCCTGGTACTGCTGCCTGATCCTTTGAGGCCCGTCATGACCCTGCCTGATACTGCCGCCTGATCCAGGATCACTTGCTAAATGCACCTCTGCTGCTGTGCATGACCTCATGGCCATATCCGTACAGCTCATGGGCTTGGTCACGCTCATGGCTCGTGGGGGGGCGCCTGTGTGCACATACATGTACAGGCAGTGTTCCATCTTTCCGCCTGTGCCTACTGAGCACACGACGCTCAAGGCCTCTCAAGAGCTCACACTGCCTTATGCTTGCTCCCCTCTATGTTGCACAAATGGCCTGTGCGGCCCATCCGCTCCAAACCACAGCCATCCGAGCAAAATTTTGATCTTAACTGCAGTTGGCGCTTGTGGCTTGCTACATCAACCTGCTGGCGGCCTCCTCAGATTTCCTTGCGTGGCAAGGCTACGGCCCGATCATGCGCGATGCGTGGGGTGTGGGGACGCCCCTCATACGCATGGTGCGCGGCTGTGCCCTTGTGTGCGTGTGTTTTTGTATTTTTGCATGCTTGTATGCATGTGCATGCATGCACGCCTTTGCCCCAGTATTAACAAAATTGATCATCTCCATCCAGAGGCGCAAAAAGCTCCGTAGGTTCTTTAGGCACAGAAACAGCTGCAGCAGTGCTGCTTGACATCTGTGTCTAGGTGCACAAGGTTGCGCAGGCCCCAGAGTGCCTGCAGGAACATTCCATAGAAGAACTCCTGCACCAGGCTCCTGCTTTGTCGCTCGCTGTGACTTGAGGCAAAGGCTATGACTTGAGGCAAAGGAGCCATCATATTAAATGCATCGTGCTAAGGGGCCAGCACTAGCTTTCAGCACTGCATGATGCTTAGTAACGCTCAATTTCCAGGATGTGGTCTGTGGATCTTGCTTGTTTGCTCGTTTGGGGCTCCCCTAGAGTGACGAGTTGGCCTGAATTATCATTCTGAACATCAAATTTCGTTTTGTGTTTGGGACTAAACCTGCATCTGGCCTGGGCAACAGAGCCCCAGGCGCTTCCAGTGTGTACCAAGTACAGTATCTGCAGCTATGATAATCTGGCAGCTGCCCAGGCAAGCATCGCAAAACACCAAGGCCAGCAGCTGTAGCTGGAGCTCAGGCCAAAAATGGTGCAAGCAGCGCCAAGCGCAGCGAAGTGCAGCCTGAGAATGGCATCACAAGCGGTGCAACTTCGCCGGCGCAGCTCTCTTCTTGTCTCTCCTCCACTGGAACAACCCTTCGCCTCATGTATCATCAATGTATACGTATATGTATCCCAAAAGTAACAAACGCACAAACTACGCTGGCATGCCTACACATGCCAGAGAGTATACACGCAAGCATATACACGTGCTTGCACACGCTTGCATGGCTGTGAAAAGGGCACAAACACTTGCCCAAACAAGCTGTGACACGCATTTGTTCACATGCCTGCAACATATGTGGGTAACTTATCCAGGCAGATAGCTGGCATAATGGAGGTGCAGGGGTACAGACAGGTTGGTGTGCATGGGGCACCTGGCCCTTAGTGGGAGCACAGGTGCGCCAAGCATAGCACCTGGACACCACAACGCCATAAAACGCAAATAGATGAAAATTATTTCACTCTTTGCAAGGGAGGTGTACAGACCATATCCCATCCGACAGTCGAGTTTGATGGTCAAGTTTAGGATGCTGCAGGTGAATCCAGCTTGTAGCACCTAAAATGTATCGCGTTATAGCGCTATGGCACTACGTAGCGCTGTGTAGCGCTAAAGAATTGTCTGCATAGTATACACCTACCCATAATCATGTTTTATGCCTATCTGCTCTGCGTTTTGCGTGATGTGGTGTAGAAGACCGGCAATGTAACCTTGCCAATCTTTGCCCTGACCCACCTCATCTTCCTACAGGTGATGTGGTTGTTCACCACGCCTGCCATGGTGTACTTGCTGAGCATCATCTCTGATTACAGCCGGAAGCAGGTGAGGGACATGTGACGCCCTTCTTGCTGGCTGTTAATAATGCGTCAGCGGCAATGCCTCTCGCAAAACAGTCAACGGGATCCTTCAAGGCCGTTGCAGCATATGATACCGCACACTGTTGTTAAGCTGTGCTCTCAGCCTTTGCTGGTGACAAAAACACTAAGGTCTTTTGTGCCTTTGTTTTGCATTTGATTAAACGCTCGGTACCAAAAACGCCCTTGTTTGCCGCTGAACCATCCTAAAGATGTCATGCTTCTTGGTTGAGCAGAGGGGAGTGCAGCCTTGAGTGGCATGCAAAGCGCATGGCGGGCAGAGAAGCTTGCAGCACCGGGCTATCCTTGGCGCCCCGCATTGCTTTTGTGACGCAGGTGTACATGGCATGCAGGTGTACATGGCTTTTGTGATGCAGGTGTACATGGCATTGCTTTTGTGACGCAGGTGTACATGGCAATTGCTTGTGACGTGGTCATGATCGTGAGCGGCTTGATCGGCACCCTGTCTCAAGATAGGGTTCTATCAGGTGCGGCAAAGCCAGGGGCGCCTGGTCTAGTGCTTCGTCCTTGGCCTGGCGCTGCTTCCTCGGCCTGGCGCTGCTTGCTTGGCCTGGCGCTGCCCCCCAACTGGCAATTAGAAAAAAGTCTGCCCCTTTTGCCACAGCAAGGCCTGCTGTGTGGCCTGTTGTTGCTGCGGCACCATGCCCTCCCCAAGCCTTGTTGCCGTCACTTTACTTGCGCACGCCTACTGGGCTTGCACCTTTTGACACGCAGCGTACGCCATCATGCCGTGCTGCTTCCTTTGCCTTGTTGGTATCTCTCACTCTTTGACTCGCTCGCATCTATGTTGCACTTTTTTTGATACGTGCACAATCAAGCTGACCTGCTTCTTTGGCCCTTTGAAATCTCACTCGTTGCTCACTCGTGCCTATGTTGCACTTTTGACGCGCAGCGTGCGCAATCGCGCTGTGCTGTTTTCTCTTCCAGCACCTCATGAAGACTCTTTGGGGCATGTTCAGAGCGTGAGTGTGCATGTGCAAGTGTGCATGTGCGAGAATTAAGCCGCCGCTTGATTGGTGCCTGCAGCGTGTGCACGCACGCGCGCTGGCGCTTTGAAGAGGCGTCGCCCTCCAGGATTTGGGTCGCACCACTTTTGGTTTTAAAGTGCTTTGTTGACGCAAACGCAAAAAAGGCTGACACAGGGACGAGCGCATGGCGGCACAGAGCTACACAAGGACATGCCTTAACAAGCATAAGCACGAGCTAGCATTTTTCAGACGGGGGGGGGGATCATACACCTGCTGACTATCCACTTGGGGTTTCTGCCAGTGCATTGTGATCTTGACTCACTCGCTCAATATGTCAAATCCACGCTGAGACTTTTAGGCCAAGCAGCATAGCATAACTCAACTCTTGACATCCCGACAGTTCAAAAGTCAAATGATTTATGAAATGCCGCTAAAGGAGTAAGTCAGTTTGGCAGCTGAGGCATCGCTGCAGTATCAGTGGTGGTGCGTCCTCTGGTGTGTAGGCAAGGCTGTGCCATTGCTGCGACAACAAAGCTGCTGGCTGCGAATGTGCTGCTGCTGCAATGCAGGTCTCTGAACGAAGCGCAGAATGATGCTGGGAGGCTGAGCCTGGAGATCCTGCGGGCGTTCACACTGGTGCGCGCTGTGGGAGAGCTGTGACCACAACCAGCAGCTGCCATGTCCCGCTCTGTGGCGGTGCTTGTTGTGTGCCACTGATTGTTTTTGCCGCTTTCTTGGTGCGCGCTGTGGGAGAGCTGTGACCACAACCAGCAGCTGCGAGAGGGCTGTGGCCATAAGCAGCAGTGTCCCGCTCTGAGGCGGCGCTCCTCGTGTGGCACTGATTTTTTGGTGCCGCTCGCTTGGAACTAGCTGTGGGAGCTGCAGCCCACTCATTGTGTTCACGCTGGATCGGCCAACCTGCCTGCTGCCAGCACAATGTCCATTGCATTCCAAGTAATCCAGACATGCCAGCACAGGGTGGTGATGATGTTTGTGTTCCCATGCACGCGTGCACTGGCAGGGCCTGTGGTTTTCCTTTCCCACCATCTGGTTCATCGCCCACACCTTCCCGATGGCCTTGGAAAAGGAGGAGTGGATGTGGACCTGCTTTGACTTCCTTGGCAAGGTGATGCGCAGGGGTTGCGGCAGACAGTGTGGATTGTATGGAGTGCTTTGACATCCTGGGCAAGTTGATGGGAGGGAGAGGCGTCAGAGGGTGTTGTCTGTGTCGTGTACTTTGTCATCCAAGGCAAGGTTACATGAGGGAGTGGCACCAGAGGGTGTAGTTTGTGTCGTGTACTTTGACATCCTAGGCAAGTTGTTGTGAGGGAGAGGCGCCAGAGGGTGTGGTCTGTGTTGTGTGCTTTGACGTCCTAGACATGGTTACATGAGGGAGTGGCACCAGAGGGTGGTTTGCGTGAGGCAACTGCAGATAGGGCAGCCAGCTCAGTGAAGAAGCCCACACGCCTGGCTTAGCACAGCTGCCATGGCTGGTGTTGTGCTGCCAGCAAGCGCTGCTGCTGTGGCTGCTTGTGCGCTGTTGCATGGGCTTGCACCTCATATTTCCTCGCAATCCACCGCTCTGGTACCCGTCATGCAGCATGGCGTAACTGTTTTGGAATGCTCCCTTTTGCACATCTGGTGCCTGCACTGAACTTGCTCTCCTTCAAATCTGGCGCGTCTGCATCAGTTGTCCTACTAGGCGCACATATGTCGTTTGCACATTCCCTGCCCCCTTGCGCATCTCGGGCCTGACCATCTTCTTGCTCGCAATCGGTGCCTGCAGGTCATGTTCAGCTCGTCCCTGCTACAAGGCAACTTCTTGACCTTGGAGCAGCGTCGGCTGATCACCATGCGCATCGTTGAGGAGGGAAACAGGTGCGTGCCATGGCCAACAGGGAGCGTTGCCAACTGACCTACTCGCTTACCCGACTGCGCGCTTTCTGCATCAAGGTCATCCTTTCCACGGCTCCACTTGGTCAAGGAGCACCTTGCTCACGAGCCTTCGGACACGATCAAACCTGAGCCTCTTGCTGCAGGACAAGCATGGATGTGACAGCTCGCGTGCGGTCTCTCTTTATTCCCTCCACTCACCTACCTGCCCACCAGCATGGATGCGACAGCTCGCGTGTGGTGCCTCTGTGTTCCATTCACCCACTTTACCTGCCCACCAAGGGAATCTCTTGATACAGCTGCACCGCACTTTGGCCTGCTTACACAATCTGCAGCTCAGGGCTGCCAGACATTGCTTTTGATCTGCAGCTCGGGGCCACCATCATCTTTCTTAATCCTCAGCTCATCAACGCTCGTCTGCTGCTCAGCATTTGTGCTGCACACAAGCAGACTCAGCACTACAAGGAGCAGTGATCTGTCTTGCAGGTCATAATACATCACACCTCAGAGGCAGTCAAGGATTTGATTGCAGATGGGTCCATCCGGACATATCGAGGATTTGATCACAGAGGAGTCCACCCAGACATACCAAAGATTTGATCATGGAGGGTCCATCTAGACATATCAAGCACACACCTAATGGATGATGTGGATGATGCGCTTATGCTGGCCCTGGTTGACCTCATCGCGGGGACATTGTGCCAGTTGGTCATGAGACAGGGGAGGGGCATCTCCCTCCCCTGGATGCAGTTTCAGGAACATCGTCAGGCACCTGACCACAAGCTTCATGTACCTCCATTCCACCCAGGGAAGGGCGGTGCCCCTCTCCCCCTGTTTTATGGCCAACCTACCTACCTGCTTGCTGACTCAATCACAGGATCAAGGTCATCCATGAGCTGAAGGAGCTCGTCGAGCAGAAGGAACGGTTCATGAGCAGCATGAGTCACGAGCTGCGCACGCCCCTGAATGGCATCATCGGCCTGTCCGATGCGCTCATCATCGGCAGCTGTGGCGACGTCAATGAGAAGGTGGCGCTTGCGTATGCACGTGTGTGTGTATGTGTGTGTGTGTGTGTGTGTGTGTGTGTGTGCGCGCGCAGCCTGGGTCTTTTACAGCCGTGCTGGCGCTGTGTGGTTGTTGGTATCAGGGTTCTGTCGTGTTGCCCCGATTTGTGGGTGGTCAGGGGCTGAGAGGGCTTATTGCTTGCCCCATAGGTGTGATTTATCACCAGACAGCGGCGCTTGTGCCACCTGCTTGCTTTCTATCAAGGCTTAAATACCTGGACGCATTGGCTTGTCCGCTGCCAAGGCTCTGAACAGCAGATGCACCAGTGTTGGCCGTTACTCTGGCCAGCGGTGTGGTAGACAGGAGGGGCGTTTCCATTGCTGGCAGGAGCAACAATGTGCGCCTCGTGTTTTCATGGCGGGTAGGTGCTGAAGTCGATGAGCTTGATTAGCCACCCGCAGCTCATGCCTGTCCATCACAGTTAACAGTGCCCTGGACATGACCTCGATGCGCGCAGGTGCTGAAGACCATCAACACAATCAAGACCAGCGGCTCCCGCCTGCTCAACCTCGTCAACGACATCCTGGACGCAGCGTCGATGCGTAAGGGCAAGCTGGCAGTCAAACATGAGAAGGTCAACCTGTACAAGATTGTGGAGGATGTGGTGGAGCTCACCGCGCCCCTGGTGAGCTGCAGCAATGAGCAGTTGAGGGTGGCAGGTTCCTGCATGGACATTCGCAGAATCGTGGTGGCTGTGGTGGTGCTCACTGCGCCCCTGGTGAGCTGCAGTGATGAACAGTTGAGAGCAGCGGCCTGGGGCATGCATGAGCGGCTGTGTGGCGTGTGCATGAGGGACAGCAGCGTGGGCTGCCGCACCCACTGCTTTGCCCCCTACCATGCACACCAGCCGCGCCCCTGGCAGTTTCCCCCCATCATGCATGCCCCATGCAAAACACTGCTCACCTCTGCCTTGCGCGCCTCCCCACCATACACCCAGACATACCGCCTTCCGCGCCAGGGCAGCAGGTGTCCTCAGCGCCACCACCCCTCCTGCAGCGCCCACTAAGCGTGCGCGCGTTTGTGTCTTTGTGCACGTGCACGCAGACCAAGCGCGGCGTGAAGCTGGTGGTGCAGGTGCCCAGCAACATCCCTTACGTGTTGGGCGACATGGGCCGCATCATCCAGATCTTCCACAACCTCATCGGCAACGCCTGCAAGTTCACGCACAGCGGCCAGATCTGCATCGGCGCGGCGCGCAGGGGCGAGGACGTGAGTGGGGCAGCTGGCACGGGCGGGGGGGCCTGTGCATCACCTTGTGCATCCATGTCATGCCCAGGGAAGGACGTGTTGAGCCGCTTAGGGCGGTGGTGGCGAGTGCAGCTGTGGGGGGCGT
>LFCJ01003011.1_pt1 | contig 12255 bp, 19 predicted proteins | sample 643141 | NCBI WGS metagenome assembly LFCJ01 (sample SAMN03766243, study PRJNA286221) | soda lake metagenome | biome: soda lake; feature: Kulunda steppe; material: water; isolation source: sample B1-Br-g2 brine of Lake Bitter-1 | place: Russia: Kulunda steppe | collected 2010-07 | reverse complement strand
CTATGTACTCTTCACCGTCTTCGATGAATTTCTCCAAGGCGGCGTTGTTGATTCCGATAGACCCTGATTTCCGAAGTGAAATCATTGGTTCGGTACTTCCTCTTCCTCGGCTTGAAACCTTTTTGAATGGCATTACAGAGTATTCTACGACACGATTTATAAAATGCTTTTTTCATGTTTGAGTTAGCTATGCCGATTGGTAGATTCGAAAAAAGACTTCCATGTGCGGTTTCACCGACGCTGGAAGTGTTCGTAGACCTTCTCTGTCGTACTTGTCCACCTATGCCTCAACCGATTGCGGACATCGATGAGGCGTGTGTCTTGGTCGGCTAGCATGTAGTTGCTCAGGCTGTGTCTGAGTGCGTGTGGATGAAGTTCTGATGGGTCAGCTGGCTCTCCATCCGTTCGTCTTGGTTGTACATCTCCTTCCACAGCAAGGTCTCTCACGATATTTCTCACACTTTCTGTGGTCATCTGGTTGGACTGGCGACTGGGGAACACATACTGCGTGTCCTTGTTGCCATACCAATCCGAGTTGAAGTAGGTTCTGAGCAATCGAACTGTCCCAAAGTGTCCGTATGGGTCGATACGGAGCGTTGCCGAGGGTGGACTATCCCCGTCAGGATACCGTTTCTGGATACTGCTTGGAATCACGACCTCGGCTTGGTCTAAGTTGAACATCGAGCGTTTGAGCTGAGTTGCCTCATTAACTCTGAGTCCAAGGTCTGCTAAGATTACAACGAGGACTTCGTTTCTCAGAGCCATATTCCCACCTTTGCTGTGGGCGGCGTCCCGCAGTTCCTCGATTTGAGGTAGTGAGAGGTATCTGTGTACGGTCTTCTTCTCGTCTTCGTTTTCTTGTTTAGTACCTTTGGTCGATTTCTTGTATGATTCTACCATCTCTGCTATCTCCTCCTCGGACATATCATAATCCTCTTTAAATCGTTCTTTATCCATCATTCTGAATCACCTCCGTCAAATTCCACGACACCGTACATCTCGATGTACTCTTCATCCGACACATCCGTCTTGTGTAGGTATAGCCGCAGGTCGTGTGGACTCTCTGGATTATCATCCTCGTAGATGTATCCTGTACCTTCATCCTCGTAGTCATCATTATGTGATTCATCCATCTGTGGCATCTCTACGAATCGTTCTGCGACTGGTGTGAATGTATAGAGTCGGCGGATTTGCCGTTTAACCGTCCGTTTCCCACAGTCTGGACAGTATTCAGTCTCGATATGATTTTCTACCTCGCATTCTGGGCAATAGGCAAAAGTGATTTTGTCCCACAGCCATCCTCCGATAAAGAGACCGAGAGCGAGGGCATAGACCCACGCTGAGATACCGAGTCCTAACATCCTGAACCACCCTCGTTCTCTTGAGAATCACCTCCGTTGAGAGCTGCCTCAGATACTGGTATAACCTCCTTGAACGGTCGGGAACCCACAGCACCGAGGTCTTTCCAGAGACATTCGCTACACATCAATTCAGCCCTCCCGCCGAAGCCGATTACATACCAATCGTAATCGGTTCTATCACACGGGCACTTTGTTGGCTCATGTACCTTTTCAGCGAGTGCTTCTTGTACTCTCTGCGTGTAGCCTCTTTGAGACTCATTCCGAGTTCGAACCGCTTTGAGGGCGTCCATAGCCTCTTCGGTTTTACCTGTACCACAAATTCCCCCGTCGATGATGATGAGTTGTGATTCGTCGTCTCTCTTTTTGTTCAACCATTCTTCAATCATTTCGCTATTTGTTGATTCCATAGCATTTATATATAAATTATATTACATTAAAGGTCTTGCCCAGTTTGGGTATTCCCTATCTGGGTGGATTTGGGGGTGATTTGAGTTGTTATATGGGTGGTTTTTGGGATTGAGTTTTGGCTTCTGTTAATAGACTCCCAAACTCATCAGTTCGACTTACTACTAATAGACTCTCGAAGTGAATCACGGATAGAAAACAGGAACCTCAACTTCAAACCCAGCTACGAGTTCTTTCGCCTGTGACTCACTCAGGTCTCCACGCAGGAATGCTTCATAGACTGCTTCTCTATTCATTGTCATCACGCCGTTCGGAAATTACACACCGATGGCAGTCTCTATCTGATTTTGAATCCTTGTCACTACCGAAATAGTACGAAAGGAAGTACACAAACACGATAGCCCCAAAGACGAGTACGACTTCACTCATACCATATCACCTGTGACATAGAACTCTCCGTTTTGGAACTGGACTCTACCCTGAGTCTCTAATATTTCAATCAATGGATAGAGTTCCAGATACTGGAGGTCAAGACCGTTTCTGATTTCATCAATCGATGCGCCTTGTTTGATTTGTAAGTACAATTCGATGCACTTTAATTTCAAAGACATTACATATCTCTGGTTGTATGTCAAGGGTTTAATAAGTATCTTGCGTATGGTTGCTGTCAACCCCATTAGCTAAATGGAATGAGTGTATTAGTCCCGAACATGAATCCTGATATCGGAAAACACCCGACTGAATTCTATGGCTACCCGCACTTCGATGATTCTGAGGACGCTGAGGAAGCGAGAGAAGCGGAATACTGTCCATATCAAGATAAACGGTGTACTAAACGGCGGAAGTCGGATAACGACATCACGATTGGCACTTGCTCTGTTGGATATCGAGGTCGTGGACTATCGGAGTATCGCCCGCATGTGATTTGCCCAGACCGTTTCAACGACGATGCGGTGTTCGAGCCGTTAGAACCGTTGTTCGTTGATGAGGGTGAGCTGTTCCGAGTTCCTGAGGTTACGCTAATGGGAACTTCTATTGACTTCGTGTCGGGCAAGGTTGATGCGAATGGTGATGTGATTGATTTTGCTGGAGTCGAAGTCCAAGCGTTAGACACGACAGGTTCGGTTTGGGAACACAAGACCAACTACGAGAACGGCGACGACATCGAGGATGTGGAGAACTCCTATGGAATGAACTGGGCTATGAGCATCACAAAGACGATGATGCAACAGGCGTTCAAGAAGGGTCAAGCGTTCTCTGAGTGGGATGAGAACATTATCTTCTTGATTCAGGATGTGTCTTTAGACTACCTCCGCAGGAACGCTAATACCTCACAACTCGAAGAAGCAAAACCAGAGAACCCTGTTCACTTCTACGCTTACTCTCTGGAGTACGATTACGAGACCTCAGCCTATGAATGGAGTTTATCGGAGAAGGTATCGACTGACCTTGAAGGTGTGTCTCAGATGATGGACTCCGACGAGGATGAAAAGATACCGACGAAAGACGACTTCAAGGACAGTATCAAAAAGAAGTTTTAGAGGTCGGTGAGAGTTTGTTGAACTCCGCTGTCTAATCGGTCTTCAGCGGTTTCGAGGTATTCTTTGCTGGCGTCGATACCGAGACCTCGACGGCCCATTCGATTAGCGGCCACAACTGTTGTGCCTGTTCCCACGAATGGGTCTAATACAATACCGTCTTCTGGGCAGGTAGCCTCGATTGGAATCTCACAAAGTTCCACGGGATAGACAGCACAGTGAGTGTCTTCTCGATGCTCGTCTTCTGGCACGATATCCCAGATGTTCTCTGGTACTGGGCCGTTTGCGTTGTACCTCAGGAAATAGAATCCTGTCTTGGCCAACTCCTTGGCCCTTCCAGAGAGGTCTTCTGAGTTCCCATGCGTAGAGCGTTGTTCGTCCCGAATAACCATGCGGAAGTCTTTGATTTCTCGGTTCTTCAGCATCTCCAGATGTTCGTCTAACGCCTCTTTTGCGTTCTTTTTCTCCTCAGCGGTGAGAGCATCGTTGTTGTTGATTTGACGGCGATATCGTGTACCAGAGACGCCTGTGGGAGACACTACATCTCCGTTGTCCTTAAACTCCAGCTCGAAGTCGGCTTCTCCACGAATCGTGTCCATATCATAGTAGTAGTCCTTCTGCTTCACAAAATGGAAAACATACTCGTGCATCACACGGAGACGGTCATTCGCTGATGATGGATTCCCTTTGACCTTGTTCCAGATGATATCATTCCGAAGCATCCAATCCTGTCGGTCTTGAAGAGCAATAGCAACTCTCCACGGAACTCCTGCCAGATTCTTATCGTTGTAGGTATCACCGATGTTGAGCCAGAAACTCCCTTCGTCTTTGAGAACTCGATTTACCTCTCCGAAAATCTCCAACAGATTGTCGATGAACTCCTCGATGCTGTCTTCTTGGCCGAGAAAACTTTCACCTTCATATTCTCTCACACCCCAATACGGCGGTGATGTAATTACACAGTCAACAGACCCATCAGGAACCTGCTTTAGAACTTCCTTGCTGTCTCCGTGGACTAACGCATTTCGTGAAGAAGAGTCCATCCACTCGGAGATTTCACCTGCCCGTATCATTCTTACTCTCCAAAAGTCGCTTTGCCATCTTAATAGCTGCCATAGATTTCTACACATCCAATCCACACAACACATAAAACACTCTATATCAATATATCATTTGTATGATACGAAAAGTATTGATTGGTTTGGCGGCATTGATTCTCGCATCAGCAGTCGGCGGTCTCCTCGCAGGATTCTACGACCTCTGGAGTCCTGTTACGATTAGCCTCCTTGAATGGTATCATCCATACAGTCCGATTGCGTGGACTGGGATTGGTTTCGGTACTATTTATTCGATTTACAGGTTGCTCTGGTGATTTACATGGAGGAACGAATGCGTGGTAATATGGTTGACACGATGATAGCTGGTACAGCACTTGGGTTGGGTTACTACTCTCATCCATATATCGTGGACATCTTTGGAGTCAACTTCGGAGATACGATAGCAAACACTTTTGTGTGGACTTTTGTCGGCTATCTCATCCTATACCTGCTCGTGCGGGCGTATTACGGGCGTAAATCGTCTGCGTGACCGCTTGTGTCCGCTCGTGCGAACTAACTCTTTTTTATTGTCCGTTGGCAATTAGAAAACCGCAATACGGCGTCGAGATAGGACATCGGACATCGGACGCTTACCCCTCCGCATAATGCGGGCGCACATATACGCCCATGCGTAAACAAGGAAGTCAAAACGATATTCAGTCGAAGTCTGGATACTCAATCTCATCGAACCCGAGACCTTCGATATGCTCCTTGAATTGCTTCTTCCACCGTCTGATTTGTCGAGGGTTAGTTCCATAGAGTTCAGCAATCTCCTGCTGCGACAGGTCGGATTTGAAATCCATAGCCGCAATAGCCATCTTCTCCCACCTTTCCTGTTCTCGTTCGTATTCCTCACGAGTTACCTCATCATCTCCGTCAAGGTCGAACACAAGAGAAGCCACATCTTTAGTGTCTGGCTCTTGTTCAGGCAGGGGAATACTCTTCACAGACAGGATTTTTCCTACTCCTTCACGGTTGTGTACATCCTTGAAGAAGCTAGCCGACTTCTTACCCGTCTTGTGGACAAACACAGTACACAACGCCCGTATTTGGGCTGTTATATCCTTACCGTCCTGACCGATGAAAATGAAATCAGCGTCAGCCTTACGCCCCAATTTGAGTAACTGTGCCATGTCTTCACCACGACTGATTCCACCCCCAAAACCGCTGAAGAGTTGAGCGGCTTCATCAATAAACACCATCAGGCGGGTTTCGTTGTCTTTCCCTTGGCGTTCTTCAAGCACATCCTTGATTTCTGAATACTTGTAGGTGTACTCAGCATCAGGCATCGGAGTGTTACTGAGGATTCGATAATCACCCCAGATGAGTTTCCACTGTTCAACTTGATTTCGAGCGAAAAATGTTTTCCCTGAACCCATATGGCCGAAATAATACCAGATGTTACAGTCGTGAGAAGTAATCATAGACCGCATCTTAGACCAGACCTTCACACCAGCGATATCTTGGTCGTAGTTAGTCAGACCCATCATCGCATCGATTAGTTGCATATTCCCTGATTGAATCGCAATCTGTGCGAGTTCCGTACCTTCAGATGCGAGGATGTCTTCCACGATTGGAAGTTCAATATAGTGTCGTGGTGCTTCAGGAGACCGTGGTTCCCACGCCCGTGCGATAATATCTAATAACATACGAGCGTCATCAGAATTAGTCAATCCAGCATGTGCGTTGAGGAATCTGTTGTTGACCTTATCATCCAGATTCCCATCCGCTAACTCCCTCAACTCTCTTGACGCCTTCTTAGATGTCTGTGCGTCCGATTCTTCGTATTGTGTTTCACTCATCACTATCACCCTCAATTAAGTTCTCAATTGATTCATCGGACTTCTCCAACTCGTCTAACACATCTCCTTTTCTGTGCTTCTCTGCGGAATCATCAATATCTAACCGCTCGTTCATAGACTGGTCGAGAATCGCCTCCACATCTTCCGACATATTATCTCTCACACGCTCGGAGAACTCTCTATCCTCGTTGTAAGCCACACCAGAGAGCAAGTGGAGAAATTCGTTGAACCGTTCTAACGACTCTTCATCAACCTTGTCTTCGTAGGTTGACCGAAGTTTACGGTAATCGTGACGAGCCTGCCTATCATACAGTTTTAGATTCTCTAAAGCGTCTTCATATTCCTTCAGCTCATCACCCGATAATTCCGAGCGTCGAGATGTAATAGCGATAAGCCGCTCGGGATAGAATCGGTAGCACTCATACGCTCTCTTGATTCCACTTGATGTTTTGAGATACACTTCATTCAAGTCGCCATAATTCCGCCGTTTGAATGTCACATCATATTTTTTCCCAGTTGTTTCTGACTTTGTGAATATAGGTTCAACAACGAGAAGTTGTTCTAATTGGGGGGAGTCAAGTTCCCATGTGCCTTTTATATTCTCTTTAGGGTTTGACTCAGACAAGTAATCATAATCTGGGGTATACAACCTATCGTGTAGTCGTGGGATGACTAAAGCAGCCGCAATCAAACCAATCGATGTGTACATCACCGTTAGTTGAGTCTCCGCTGGAAGTGGCGTATCAACCCCAAACACACCAAACAAACCAACGGCACCAATTATACCAAGGGCGAGTTCGAGACCTTTCTGTTGCAGACGGTATTTTATCTCTTCAAACCTGCCAGAGAAAGAATTCGCTCGATTACTGAGCCGTTCAGTATCAGGCGTATCAAAGTCCCTCTGCGTGTACAAATACGAGCCTGCGGCTATGAGCGCAATAATAACGCCCGCACCCGCATACACAACCGCATCCAACTGTTGTAGGGTTTCCATCATAGATATCACCTTATCGCAATCTTAGGGCCACTCCGAGGACGGATTTTCCGATTATGATACACAAACAGGGCCGCTAAGCCACTCACTCCAGTAGCGATAACAGTTGGAATTGGGTTTTCAAGTGGAGAACCAACCAAACTATCCGAAGAGGTGTCCCCCCATGTCCTGTACAGGGACTCAGTAGCACCGTAGTTGCCATCATCAATAGTCAACCTTGGTTCGTCGTAGGTCACAAACCTAATATCCTCAGTCTCGCCTGGATTAATTCTCACAAGTTGTCTCTCAAGAGGGTCATCTGACTCGAAGTCAATTCCAGCATCAGAGACTAACAAGTCCTGTGTACTGTCTCCACGGTTCTCCAGCGTGGCCGTGTACTCATTTCCATTCCACGACTCCTCAACTACAACAACCTCACTCGGGAACTCGTGGACTGGAGTTTGCTCCACAGTGCCTTCTGTATCGACTTCTTCCGCCTCTTCCGCCGATACTACTGGAACCATCACAAACGCCGACACAACCACCAAGACCGCCAATAAAACGGCAATTTTAGTCATCATTATCACCCCAAGACCAAGTGAGGAACTTGATGAAATTCTCAAGAGTGAACCCGACTATAAACAGGTAAAGGAACAGTACGCCTGCTACGATAAACGAGAGTTCGAGAGCAAGCGAGCTGTTTAGCGCATTCGTCGGGCGGAATCCCGATTGAATCAGAAACATCAATCCAAGGGATATCGCAACCCAAACCCGAATATTACCCTTCATAGCGAATCACCTGTTTCATCAGAAAGTTCAACACCCAACCGTTCAGCTAATTCTGGGATTACAGCCGCATGAACTGTGTATAATAACGCTGTTGACATCAACGCCAACCAGAAATCTCGTTCATCCTGCTCGATGAACTCAATCAGATTAGCCACTTCACCTGTGTACATCGCAGTAAAAGCGAAAAACAGGTACGCTAACAAGGGGAACAATGCTACATACAATCCAAGTTTATATGCCAATTTCATTACACTTTAGACATAACTGTCAAAGGTTTAATAACTTCTTACTGAACAACCGAAAAAAGAAGTGACCGCTGTTTACCGCTTGAACTCGTCCGACTCTTTAAGAACAACAATGACGACACCTCCGATTACGATAATGAAGGCAATCGAACCAGCGTTGTCCTCAATTGTACTCCAGAGGTCGCTAAGACCATCTGAGACATCACCACCAACACCTCCGAAGAGACCGTCAGAGCCGATATCAATCTCGTACACAACAAATCCATCATCATCTGTGTCAGCATCCGCATCAGCGGTTACTGTACCCACATACTCTTCTGTCTCAGTCGTCTCGTTTCCTTCGTCATCTTCGGTCACAACATCGTATGTGACCGTGTAAGTGTACTCTTCGCCGTCCTCAAGGTCTGTTACATCGACTTCACCACCTTCTGTAACATCCTCTGAGTGAACCTCAGTCTCGTCAGCATCTTCAAGTACAAACTCGAACTCATCAAGAGCCTCATCTCCCTCAACTACGCCGAATCGGTAGTCAACATTCACAACTTCATCAGAGTCATCCGTTGAATCATCGTCACCATCAGCGTCGTCAGCTGTAGTTGCGAAGTAGTCGAAACTACCAGAGGCGAGGTCTTCTTCTTCATCTTCACCCATCTCATGGACAACAGTGTAATTTTCATATCCATCTTCGTTAACATCGATACCAGATACTGTAACCGTCAGCGTATCACCGATATCTCCCTCTTGGACTGTGTACTCCACGAAGAGGTCGGATTCGCCCTCTGAGAAGTGAGTGAGGTTAGTATCATCCATATTAGTCGTTACCTCTGCAGTGGAGTAATCAATTTCATCTCCGCTGTCATCAAAGGTCACAATACGGATTACATCTCCTGGAGAGGTTTCACCATCTGCCTCAAGGTCAGTCTCCCAAGTTTGTTCTCCGTCGTCGCCCTCAACATCTGTCACGGCGATAAATGATGCAGCCATAACGGGATTCGCTACCACTGAAAGCACGACAACTAATACTAAACCAATACTCCCGCCTTTCCGAATATTCACATTCATCATTCTGAATCACCGTCATCCTCATCTCTTCGGTCTGACACGACTTCGCCTACTGTAAAAGCGAGGTCAAACGCTACATAGCCCGCAAATAGTCCAATAGCCAATACTCCTGATTCGGGGATTACAGCCGCTAAACCGTCCGTTCCGATGACCTCTCGGGACGCAAAATCGCCAGCGAACACTGCACCCGAATAACATGCAAGTTTATTTCTCCATGACATTGCGTCTGTAACAAATATGTCAAGGGTTTAATAACTTCTTACTGATATAAATTAGTCCTCGTTAACCCAAGACCTGTACGCAATATAAAACGCTGCGCCAGAGAGCAACATCCAGATTAAACCGTTTGAGGAACCGTTAGAACCGCCAGAACCACCGCCAAACATACCGTCATCATCCCCACCCGCATCGGGGTCATACTCACCATACCCCCACGACTGAGTATTATCACCCCAAGTAACAGCGGTAACATACTCTACATCATCTCCAACTTCTTCAGCTTCTAACTCCAAATTGTATGTACCAGATTCAAGTTCTTCAAATTCAGAAGGTAGTCTAATTACATCTTCTTCTAAATCATTTCCCGATACAGATGACTCTGATACTGTTTCTCCCTCCTCATCTACTAACGAAAGAACGAAAGTAGTATTATCATCAAGACCGAAAGAAAAATAACTTGTCGCTATATAGTCCCCTTCTGTATCTACCTCTATATCATCCGAAACCCAAGCATCACCGTCCGACTCGAAGCGCAAGGTAGAACTATTATACTCCGTATTATAATCCCCGAAAATGCTAGTAACCGTATCTGTATCCCCGAAGAACTCTCCTCGTTCGAAGTAAGTTACAGATTGCCATAATTCAGTAGGGTACGATTCTGTAACTGTTACTAAGTAATCACCTTCACCGAAATCAACTTCCTCGTTATAATAATATGTCCGACTAATATCAGACGAATACACAATCTCTATATAATCTAATTGCACAATTTCTTCATCTTCTATTTTACAAGGATTCTCTTCTTCACAAACGATTTCATCTCCGTCAATAGCTATCTCTGATACCCTGTGGTCATCAGCAAGGGTTCCATCAGTCCATTCAACCACAATATATCCACCTTCATCCTCTTCAGAACCTGTTTCTCCAGCTGCTATACCTCCAATCATTACCACTCCTACAAATGCTATCACGAACGACACATAAGCAAATGCAAGTACTCGTTTATCCATACAAATAACAAGTATCTGAAAGGTTTAATAAGTACCTCTACTCCGCAAGAAGAGACTCATACCCCAGATAGCCACCGAGAATCACCAAGAGCATCCACCAGAAGTTGTCAAACCAATTAGTACCAGTATCTGAACCACCAGAACCACCAGTAAAGGTCTCATCAGTATCTTCAGTTCCATCATCAGACTCATCAGAGTCTAAAACAGGATACGAGTCTGATGTCATCCATACCTCTGCGAAATCAAACCCAGTCATATTATCAACCGCATCCTCTCCAGTCATATCTGAGGTCGTCAGACCCGTCCCGACATCCGACTCGTCCTGTCCAGTACTATCTACATTCCAGTAGTTATCTTTATACTCAACATCTGTTGATGATGATGTATCCCATCCCACGACGCCGCCAGTATAATTACCATCCCCTTCAGAGGTAACTAATCCTGTTGCGTAAGACGATTTTACAGTCCCACTACTGCTTCCGATTAACCCTCCGACTGCATCCCCACCAGTGGTTACATCCCCAGTTGCGTATGTATCGACAGTAACAGAGCTATCATCTGCGTCCCCGATTAATCCTCCGACATCCCAAGCGTTGTGATAAACATCTCCAGTTGCGTAAGACTGCTCTATCAATCCAGAGCTAGTACCAACAAGACCCCCAGCACTTCCCGAGCTTGATTCATTATTGGTTACATCCCCAGTCGCATAGGAATTATAAATAACAGCATCCGAGGAGTGAGAACCAACGAGACCTCCAACTCCATTACTACCAGTTGCTGTTACAGTAGCAGAGGATGACGAGTTAAGTATATACCCGTCACTATTAACCCAAGAACCAGAATTAGAACCAGCGATACCACCAACCCTACTCTCTCCGTTAACAGTACCCGACACGGAAACATTATCAATTACACCGCTAGTCCGATTCCATCCAGTAATAGCACCAGCCCTAATCTCACCTTCAACATCCACATCAACTAAATCAAGGTTTTTAATATCGCCTGTGTTACGGGCTGTAAGACCTACATCTCCCTCATAATCAGTTGACTGTGGAGACCGTACTGTTAAATTCGTAACCTCATATCCCTGACCGTCAAGAGAACCTGAAAATGAGTCAGGCTCTCCAGACTCCATGTCATACCCGATAGGATAAAACTCAGGTCCAGAAGCGTCTATATCCCCGACTAAGACATAATGCCCGTCGATAGACATATCTTGTAGTTCAGAAACTGTTGAGATTTCACATGGGTTTGATTCTGTACAACCTGTATCTGCTGTTACGATACCACCAATACCAATCACCCCCATCATGCCGACCACGACGGAAATGAAGACAAGTGCGATTACTCGTGAATCCATACAAATAACAACAATATGAAAGGTTTAATAACTTCTCCAGATTCAAGCTCCCGTCTGCGCTCGCTGACGCTCGCTCCCGCACACACCTCTACACGCCTCTGTACGCTCATACACGCCTCTATACACCTATACACGCACCAGCGGGCACCTACACCCAGACACCCGCTCGGGCATTATACATGGGAACGCTCGGGCACACTCGGACATACACAAGAATACACCCGCCTACGCCCACCTACACCCGCCCACACCCCAGTACACCCCACTCACAAGCACACTCGGGCACTCACTCACGGACTCACCCACGCCTGTGTAAACCTACATCGAGCTGAACCTATCCTAATTTGACCGAGAATACCCCGTAATCGGAAAAGTAAGACCTACTCCAGTATAT
>LFCJ01003010.1_pt1 | contig 12255 bp, 10 predicted proteins | sample 643141 | NCBI WGS metagenome assembly LFCJ01 (sample SAMN03766243, study PRJNA286221) | soda lake metagenome | biome: soda lake; feature: Kulunda steppe; material: water; isolation source: sample B1-Br-g2 brine of Lake Bitter-1 | place: Russia: Kulunda steppe | collected 2010-07 | reverse complement strand
GGAGGAGGAGGGGAGGAGGAGGGGGAGGAATGCCCCTGTCAGGGGCACTATTGAGAAGCAAGGGCTGAATTGTGAGTTCATGGGAGTCATGATGAGTGCTCAAGTGACTTTCGCCCCTGCTGCTCTTGTGCCCGTACGGCGTGTGCAGCTAGGAGGCGCACAACTGCTGCAAATGAATGGAATCCTGGCGTGCTTCTTTTGTGGCCTCCTCTTCTCTGCGGGGCTGAACGCCAAGGAGAGGACAGAGGAGCTCCAGCTCCAGGTGCAGCGTGGTCAGCATGCAAGCGCCTGTCAAGGGCTGCTGCATATGTCCATGCCAGGAGATCCACAATATATGTCCATGCCAGGAGATCCACAATATATGTCCATGCCAGGAGATCCACAATTTTTCTGACCTGCCCATGTGCGCTTGTGGGTCAGCCATGCTTTGCACACCGAGCAGTGCTTAAGGTTTCATGATGATCAGATTACAGCACGCATTGGCACTTAACCAGCCAACCAACTTGCCAACCGACTCGTCCTCAGTACCCTACAAGACATCATGACAATGCCCAGATCACCACCTTGCCTCTGTTACCCTTGCTTGTTTAGTGCTGGTCATGGCTGCAGGCCTGATGGGCTTCAGCTTAGCTGCCCTCGTTTGGCAGGCATGGCTACACAAGCTTGCCTTGTATGTTGATCACCTGTGCGTTGTGTCATTGACTGCTTTCATTCAAAACCTTGCGATGCACATGTTTGCGTTGTGCTGGTGCTGTGTGAGATGTCCCTGGTGCGCCCAACCCGCGACATGCGCAGGAGACAGCAGACCTCTTGGCGGGCAACGTCTTCTTCTTGCTTCTTGGTGCTGCCCTGCCGTGGCGCTTGTGGTTTGCGGAGCTGGACTGGTGGAGGTGAGATGTGACCTCCAGGAAGGGTGTGTGCTGGGCTGGGTTTCTTGCTTGCCTTCCTGGATGGCAGCTTCCTCTGTGCATTGTGTCAGGGATCCCGTAGCTTTAAAATGGCACAATCACTTTTGATGGAGGCAATCATAGGGGATTTTGATGGAGGCAATCATAGGGGATTGAGTATGCATGGGCTGCACTGATGCATCAACTGATGTTAAGGTCAAGCACAGTCGTACCGGTTTTTGAACCATTAATTCTCTCCTGCACCTGTTTAGGCTGGTGCTACTGGCTGTCTCTGTATATACGACAAAACGGCTCCCTGTGGTTATTGCATCCTACCGGTGAGTGCACACAGTGAGGTTGGGTGGGAGCAGCAAGCTGTGAGGCAGGAGTTGTCTGCCTATAGCTGGCAGGGTCTGAATTGGATGAGCCCGTCTGGTGGTTGATCCCTTGGACCCTGCTTTGAGCTGTGACAATACTGCCTTGATAATGTGCCTGAGCAGGTGAGACACTTGTGCTTAGACACACATTCTCGAGGGCTGTACGCCGTGCCTGCAATAGCATGAGTGTGCAGTACCTGCAGGTACATGCTTCAAAAAGCTTAGAATGGGCTGTAGCGCATGTCCACGGGACTGTACCTGTGCCGTCACGTGTCCTCTCCTTCCAGGCTCCTCCCCTTGAACCTCAGGTCTTTTGCTGAGGCTGCACATATGGGCTGGTAAGTGGGCGGTCAGCTTGGCATCTCTTGTAGCCTAACAGGCCTTGTTTTTTGAAAGGCTTGCTATGCCTCCAGAGGCATTCAAGGCCCACGCATGATGGTTGGTTCAATGAGCTACAACGCGTGCACAGGCCTTGTGGTGCATTACCCGCCTCTGCTTTTTAAGACCATGTGCTTGTGCAAACAATTGCCATTTGGCTCCGGCAAGCCACAATACAAAACAATTGCCAGCAGAATTGAAGGCAGCGGCAAGCCCCTTTTGCTGTGCAGGCTGCCGGTCTGAGCTCTCTGTATGCATTTCTTTTCATCAAGCACAAACGTGCGCCTCGTATTGTGTTGAGCTCAACACCTTGTGTGCAGGTTTGGACCCAGCGGTGCAGCTTCATTCCTGTACGCCCTGGAGATCCTGTCACGCATGGGAAAAGAGGACACCTCAGATGCCAGGAAGGCCTACCTTGTTGTGACGTGGCTGGTGCTTGTCTCTGTGTTCCTTCATGGTTCCACAGGTGCCCGTGGATTGAGCCCAGACTCAATCTGAATCCAGTGCAAGATATGCCCGCCAGCTGAAAAGCATCCTTTGCAAGTCCACTTGATTGTCAGATAGCCGCCGCCAATCTAGCCTAAGCAATGTCATCCTTTCTCTTCTCCTTTCTCGCCTCCTGATCAAATCACTTGCTCAACTGCCTTTTCAGGAGTACCTGTTACTAGGTGGATGGCCAAGTAGGTATCCGCATGCCAAACTGCAGTTTTTCAGGCAGGCCAACCAGCAAGCACCCCACTCTTGAAACCTCATCCTTGCCTGTTTTAGTTTGCTCGCTGCTCCAAGCTCTGTTTGTGTTCACGACACTGTGCAATTTTGCACGCAGAGGAATGGTGAGGGACCTCAGTGACCCAGAAGAGCAGCAGGCAGAGGTAATGCCCAGGAGGAGCCAAGCGGCATGCAGCTCTTGCAAATTGCTTTGATGCTAGTTGGCTAACTTCCCCTGCCAATTGGTGATTAAAATAGCCTTGACGTTTGCACGCAGTTTGAGACATGGGACATTCAAGACTGGCAAAACGCAGCTGAAAGAGGTGAGGAAAGAGGGAAAGGCTGTACTGAGAAATCTTTCAGTCAGTTTTGAAGGGTCGAGCTTTTGCTGCAGGCTCGGCAGGCTTTGACGAAGCTGCCCGTGCTTGGCAGGTACACTACTAAAGCATGCACATCTAGTTGATGTGCACATTTTGCCATGCCGTGCAGGAGACCAACCTCAAGAGCAGCACCCTGCCCCCCAGGTTCGACATTCCACAAGAGCCTGGTACCCTGACAGGGGGATAGATACGCGTCCCATCCCAAAGCGGGATTTTTGGGCCACCTTGGTGCCAAGTACAGTACAACTGCCTGGGATGGTCTCATGGAGCCTATGAAGCTTTCACCCATGAAGCTGTCAAACCCTCTACCTCAGGCTGTGCCTCATCGCGCAAAAAACAATTTTGTGCGGTTGCCCTAGTAATTCACAGCAATAAGCTGTTAAGCACTGCAGCAGATCCACATGCTTGCCCTGAGGCAAGAGCCCTTGAAACGTTGGGCTTGTCATCAAGCAAAGTCAAGCTGCGGTGCCCAACTGAGTGACCGCCTAAGCTGTCTGATGCGCGCAGGCTCCGCCTTCGCCAGGGAAGCTCATCGTCCAGGCCCTGCCCATACAGCCTTTGAGGCGCTTTGCCCAGAGGCGCCAGCAGCCAGAGCAGGGCCAGGAGAGTGGGCAGGATGCCGTCCTGGCACAGGAGCAACAAGCCCAGCAGCAAGCGCTTGAGGTGGAGCCAGCACGCACTTCATGTGAGAGGCAACCAAGGCAGGGCCTGCTGCACAGGCTGGGAGAGTGGCTGCGGAAGTGGATGTGGGTGGTTGCGTCCCAAGACAACGCGAGTGCTTGGATAACAAAGAGGGAGCAACGTGTCATCAAGAGCGTGGCACAAGTGACGGGAGCTTCGCGCTCGTGATCAGGGGCCATGTAAGAAAAGTGGTGCTCAGGTGACCTTTCTTTGCAGCTTCACCAGAAGTGCCCCAACATGTAAGTCTACTCACGAACACCTTTTCGAGGAGGAGCCTGTGTCTTTGATGTCAGTCTGTGAGACCTGCGCAACGAGAGAACAACCCTTCCCATCCTCCTCCTGAATTTGCCCTGCGTGCTGGCTGCCCATGGAACTCTAGGAGATGTTGCGTGCAGGTGCTGTGCATTGAAGTTATATTGTGTAAACGCCCCAAAACAATGATCCATCTTGGCACGCCTAGTGCTTGATTAAGTCCAAGCCTTTTCCATGGAGGTGGCACAAGCGTTTTAAAACATGAAGATCAACCCCAGGCACCCCATTTCGTCAGTCCGTTACTTGGAGTTTTTTTATGGAGTAGCAGGCGTGCTCATGAAATGAAAAACTGAGCATGCAGATGATCTAACACAACTTGATAACCTTGGTGCCAAAGTTTCTGGCAGATCCTCATGTGCGCATGTGCAAGTGCACCTAGCAGGGTGCCTGCCTGAGAGGAGCCCAGCATTCCACCCCAGAAATTTCAGAGTTTGAGTATGCAGATGTTTTTAAACACCTTCTGTACTTAGCAACCAAAGTTTCAAGCAAATCCAGCAACTCCACAAGTGCAAGCCTGAGAGCCCAGCAATTGCTGAAATTGCCCGTCCCACAGCGGTGGCCTCCTAGGCAGCCTGGATAGATTCAACAGCTTCACTCCATGCGGAAGTTTGGATGCATGCTGCAGAAGGACCTGTCCTTCTGTGTACACTACAGTGGTTGGGATGCCGTGGCCTGCTGCCTTTCCTCCTGAACACGGGAAGCTTCTTCACCTTAGATGTCCCTCGATATTTAGAAAATACTGAACCAGGCAAAAATTCTTGAAGTGAGTGCAGAAACCAGAAGGAGCCCCCCTTGTATTATTTTGGTCATCGCCCTTTGTAGTTCTGCCCGTATTGGCTCTTTGAGATCTCATAAACGTCCAGGGGTCGTTAAAATTGGTAAACTTTTAGACCTAAATGGACCCAGTGGTCAATATATGTACTCCACGCACCTCTTTTCTGACTTAGACATGACATATCCCTTTTCAAAGTTTGTCCTGTTCAAAATCAATTCTGACTTAGACATAACATATCCCTGTTCAAAGTTTGTCCTGTTCAAAATCTTACAGTTCAAGGTTCTCTAAAGCTTTATCTCATCCTGTTCAAAGTTTTGAAGTTCAATCCGCTCGTTACCCCATGCTAGCCAGACATATCTCTGATAAATAAGGTTCTTTAACTTTTGCTTGTATATAGTTCGTTGCCGGTGGCGTGTTGGCACACGAAGCAGACGAGCATCCAAAAATCCGAAAATTAGTGAAAATCATATTTTAACAGTAAACAAACAAAATGTTACCAAATTTTATTTCTTTCTGAAATTTCATTTTTGATGTATGTGATAGACACTCGACACTGATGAAATAATGACTACTTAGGTGGAAAAAAGGGCTAAATGGTGCAGACATGGGCGAGTGAGCCTTCGCCTCATGTGTCCTACCTGGGAAACGGGATACCCTCCGTGCTGGAAAACAAGAAGGTTTGCTTAGAAGGGATACCAGTGGCTGCTCTTAGATGCCTAGCAGGCTCAAACACTTGTTTGGGGTGCACCCTTGATCCCTCTGTGCACTCGCTTTTGTCACTGGCTCAGAACCTAGAATGGAGGAACTCTCAATGCCTGAAATTTGTGTATAATGTCAAGAAACTTGCCGCTGCTCTTAATTTGAGGAATATTGTGCATGTGTCCCTCTATTTCACAGACAACAACTTTTTCCCACACGCCTCGTTTTGTCCGGGACGGTACGAACAATCCAGAAAAGCAACCGAACTTCCTAAATGGTGAGCTCATCTATGCTGTGTTTGGCAAGGCACTTGCTTGGACTGCGTGCGCGAAGAATTCAAGCATGCATGGTTTAGCTCAGCAAAGAGGACATGTGCAAAAGAAGGAGAGCAGCTGCTGAGTGTCGTGGTCCCGCACGAAGCACGACAACACGTTTAGTGTTTTCAAGGTTCATTTCTTTCTACTCCTGCTAAACGAGCATGTACCCCTTCAGAAAGGAAACAACTGCGGCACAGATGACTTAGCACAGGCTGTGTCTGGATGGGGTGCGCCTGATTTGCACAAGTGCCCCCAATATGCACGCTCTGTGCATAAGTTACGCAGCGTAATACACATGCAGATAGTTGGAAAACGTTTGGGAAGTGTCCTCCATGTGCTCACAGGTTGGGACAAACAAGGATTAGAGCTTGCAGCCAAACATGTGGACGTTGACACAAACACACACACAGCCTTCTCTGCTCCACTCATGCATGGATTTAAGCACAACCTGGACATAGCCGAGCAGGTGCGGAGTGAACAGCAGCTTGCATGTGCACGCTGCTAGCAAGCTTTGAGGGTGTGAGGGTACCTGGAACATGCGTACCCAGTACTTGTGGCACAGCCCAAAGCCTTCTTGGCGCCCTTGGACCTGCTCACCGGGCTATGCTCAAACAAAAGGGATGAGCACCCTTGACATTGTGAGCGCAAACAAAGGTATGAGCGCCGGCTTAAAGAAAAGGATGAGCACCCTTGACATTGCAAGCGTAATCGCTTGATTGTCTAATTGTATGGGGAGGGTTTCATTCAACTGACCAGCTTGGCAGCAGTCGTAGGCAGTTGCAGTTTCCAACAGAAGGTTGTGGTGGCCATTTCGTTAAATGCAGGTGCACAAAGGGCTGTGGTCTACACCTGCAATCAGGTCCACATCCCCCAAAAGAGTCACTCCCCGATCGCTTGTGAACAACGACACACGTTACAACCATGCCAAAGACTCATACTCGGAGCCCATAGGTACGCAGAAGAAGAAGCACAGAAGCTTGCCCCCCCCCCCTCCTTTCCTGGACAGGCATGCCATGATCAGAGTTTGGTGACTCGCTGCATCGGCTGGGTTGTGCTGCTGAAATGGTCTTCAAAGCTGTGTTTCATTCAACATAAGAAGATTGCACGCTCACGCCCTTGAGCATTGACAGCCGCCTGGTCATGCTGGACTAACAGCTGCCTTTGAGGATGCAGAGGCACTGCCTTGATCTGTCCATTTGATCGCTGACTTGAGGCCTTGCGGCACATTGCTGTGGCTGTGGAATCCCAGGGACTGGTACAGCACCGGGACCAACTTAGTGGGATGGTGGAACTATGTGCCTTGAGCTTGTAAGCCGAAACGAATTTCCTAGAGACAAGCTACCGAGCAAAGTGTGCAAAATATATGTGCATAAGATGCATTTCGGGGGCAGCCATTGGCACAGAGCATCAGGCAAGCCACGGATGGCCTGGTTTGGTCGACAAATGTTGCACTGACAATGTAGCCTCATGTCCTGCGAACACACCAACAAGTTAAAACAGGTTGATGATTATTGATACTACATGATGCTGAATGCAGGAGAAGTCAGGGGTCGGTGCGGGGGGTGTGTGGGAGGACCCAAGCACAGTGTACAAGCATAGCATGCGCAGCGGTGGTGCGCAGCTTACATAGTCATTTCAAGCAGCATCACTTTGACGTCTGCTGGCCTAGCCTTCTGCTGGAACTGCTTGCCTGCAGGTCCTGGCCATTACTGGATAGAGGGGGGCCTGCCCAGCTTGGGACCCCTGCCCAGGGAGATGTCCTCCAAGAGCGTCAGCCCCTTGCGCAACCCAGGTGCCGACAGCCCCGGCTGCTTTGTTGCCCCCATGATCCTTCCCGCTCGTGATGCTAGAGTGGGAGCATGGCTCAGTTGCTCGGTCACTGCATGTGATGCCTAGCCTGTCACTTGTGTATCACGGGCCTGCCTTTTGTTGTCTTGTGGTACTTGTCGAGGATGTAGCCGTGCCTGTTGGTGCGGCTTGACACCCTCCAGTGCCTCCAGGCACGCCACTGTGTGCCAACCCTATTGGTGACATGTTGCGCTTCACCACCTGTTGCCTACCAGAGGGTAGCCCTGTGCACCTACCCCCTGTTACCTACACTAATGGGCAACATGGTATGCACGGTGCGGTGCTTGTTCCAGAAACACCCTGCGCATCCTTCCGGAGTCCAGCAAGGCCTGACCCATTTCCCCCACGCTGCACGCCTGACGACTGGCGCATGGGAACAAATATGGTGCGTCACGCATGCTGTTTGCAGCTGCTTGCGCTCAGTGCACGCGTGCTTTTGCAGCTGAGTTACACAGTGCCTAAGATCTCTGTGCTGTGGATGGCCTTGCCTAAATTGTAGCTTGCCCCGGGGCATATATGGTAAGGAGATGTGACTGCTTGCCTCCAAGAGGCTTGCAATTTCACGTACAAAGCCAAATGTGCCGCGCTGTGCTTGCAGCCTGTGAGCAACAACATTGCCCCCTGGAGTGAGCAAACTAGCAAGCGCATTGACGTGTCTGACTACCGATCAGCTGGGCGTATCAGCGAAGCAAAGAAAGAGGTCAGTGAGTGCTTGCATGTTGACTGAGGCAACATGTTGAAAATGCACGTTTTGGATCAACAAGCAGGCAAGGGCAATGCACCCGGTTTGTTTGCTTTTGCACCTGACTCCTCGACAGCTTCTCCACAATATACACGCCATAGCTTGAGTGTTGAGTTTGGGAATTATAAAGCATGTTGTATGAGTGCATCATCATACCCTCAGCTGTGCTTGCCCTGGGGCATAAAAAGACCTTGAAAGCATCTGGTACTGCTGATGCAAATGGCACGTGTCAAGAAAGAAAGTTGGGCATCCCATGGTTGCAAAGTTTCATGATTCCATGTTTGCTGGCAAACAAAACAGGTGGTATGCATCGTGGAATGTAGCAGCAAATGGCGATGTTCTCAAACAGAGCAATCCAGCCATCCGCTTTCATAAAAATCATCTCCCTCCCTTTGAAATGCAGGTCCCATATGATGCCCAGTACCCTAAAGCTGAGGGCATTAACATGGCAGGGGCGTGCACGCGGTTAGCAGCAGGGGCACCACGCTCCAAGAGCCCAGCAAGGTCTTCAACATCTGCCTTTGAATCAAAACAGGTAGGCTGATTCTTCTGGACAAGGTGCAGGGTGGCAGATGTATGTGTGTGTTCCATGCTGAGATGCTAGCCTGCCTCGCCTAAATATGCCAGCTTGCTCGTTGCTGTGCTACTTAATAACTTATGCTTAGTTTCTGGCGTGACATTTCTTTGTTATTTGCAAATGCTGCTGGCCTGATCGTTGTTGGCTTTGTCGCCATCCATTTTCTTGTACTGCAGCACCGCCTTGCTCCCCTCCCAAGAGCACGCATTAACGACATGCGACTAAGCCGGAAGTTTGAAGATGATGATTCCCAGTGGTTAGGTCCAGGTAGGACTTCATCTGTTTGTCAGTATCCTGGCCTACGTAGCTAGATTCTGATTTGCGGCCATCTGCTTGCCTAAGCATTGTTTGGGCAGTAATTGGCGTAGTCCTACGTGTGCCTGTTGCTGGTGTAATTTAACCCTGTCCATGTATGTATATCAGACTTTTTTAACTTATTAACAAGCAAATGTTGGAAGTAGATCATGGTTCTTGGTTTAGCCAGAGTAGCTTTGATAAAAGACTAGAGTGGACTGGCCTGAGACTCTCAAGGAACGTGGTCTTTCTGCCCCTCTTTGCGTTGTGTGTACTTCCAGCTGACAAACCTGAAATATTCGATGGGATAGGCTTGCTTCTGCAACTTACCTCTGGGTCAGACACAATCAAGTCTCGAGCGGTCTATCTGCAGTGTGTATATCGGAAGCAGCAATGGCAATTTTAATCCCTCTTTTTCTTGAACTACAGGTGCTTACACACCCCTGACATCTGTGGGAGGTGCAAAGCGCAAGAGTTACAAGTGAGTCAGGCAGCAGGGTAGGAGGATGGATCCTGAATAGCAGCGGTATGGAGCGCCAGGCGTGTGGTGGGAAGGTGACGGCGTGCTTAACTCTGGACCGCTTTCAGCATTGTGATGTCATGGGTGCAGCTGTATGGGTGCCACTAGGCGGGTGGGGGGGAGGGGCCTTAACACCATTTCTTTGGGCCCGACAGTGCACCTCTCCTAAACTTTTCAAGGCTTGCCTATTCCTGAAGTACATGTTTTTGAAGAAATTGGCATGAAGTGCCTTGGCAAAGAGGCTGGAGGACCAGAAGCTTGCAGAAGCTGGGCACTTTTTATGCAGGCAAGGGAGCCTCAACAGGTGCCACTTTGCACTAAAGATGCATTATTTACAGAAGTTGACGCAACTCATTTTAATACAAATGTTACAGGTCATTGGGGTTCGGGTGTCACCCTCCAGAGCTAATTAGCCCTAGATAAATGGCCAAAATACACGACTCCCCCACCATTGCGCCTTCTTATTCTGTAATTTTGCAGAATGTTTTTGTCCACGACAAAGCGCCAGCAAAATGAAACAAGGCTAACGCTTTAGATTCCCTGCCGAATTTCACCCCGTGTTAGGCAGCTTTCAGTCATGAGACCCAGGATGGAAGGAAGCAGCACTTGAAGCTTTCCAACAAAGTGCCTGGCATCCTGGGTCTCATGACCGGACCTGCCGTTGAGCATAGAGCTCTAGACACTAGTGGCCCCCCCCTGGTGCAGCTGTAATGCCCTGGAAGTGTGCATGCCGCTCATTGACAGCTACTGCAGCTCTTGAGAGGTGGGGACGCACGAAAGCTGCTGGTCGCTGCTTGCATCCTCTGCAGGCTCTTCAATGTTAGCCAACCACCTATTAGGGCAAGCAGACTCTCTGCTGGCCAACTGGGAGCGCGCAGCGCAATCGTGCCACAGTCCTTGAGCAAAAAGAGCCCTCCTTCAAAGTCACATTTGTTGAGGCATGTACCACAGGTGAGGGCTGTGATGGTGCAGCTGCATAGTTACAAAACACATCATGTGTCTACAAAAGCTGCAGCATGGGAGCATTGCAGCGCTGCTTTTGTGCGCTTGTCTTACTTTTGTGCCATGCAAACATTCTCTGAGTGCAAATGCTCCATTTGTCTGTATCCTTGATAAGCACCAGCTGTTGACAGTAATAATGCGCTTGTATCTCGCTGCATGCCCTACATTCAGCCTGCCGGGAGTAGCAGCTCATTTAGCACAACCACCAGGAGCCACAAGTATGGCCCACATACCTGGCAATCAGACTCATCGCTCACGAGGACTGTATAGATTTGTCATGCAAAATTCATTTAGGAGGTACGCCTTTAGGAATGGATTGACTAGGAGGTTTGCAGCTTGTATGGTTTGAGGGCCAGCTTGTCCTGTAGTCTTCTTACTCTGGTGCAATAGCCTCAGGACTTTGCCTTTAAAATGATCCGTTTCGCTTGCCTAGTCCAAAGCTAATCACAGTGCCATTTCAATTTTTTATCATTATTTGCTGCTGCAGCATGTGCAACCCACTCACTGCTGAGTGACAAATTAGTGCACGAAAGCTAAACGACATTTTTTGAACGATGATGATGATGATGATGATGATGCTATGGTACTTTGTTCATCTTTCTGGGGGTGTCAGGTGTGCATCAGTGCGCCTTACCCAAAGCATGACATCTTGGTGGTTGTAGGCTGGTAACAAGGAAAGAATGTGTCTATGAGCAGGCAGCAGACATCAAGGAAAGGACTTATTCATTTTGTAGGATGTCTGCGTGTGGCTCTGGCTCAAGTTGGCTTGTTCACCATTAGGCTCAATCTGCAGAATTTGCGGACTAACTGAGCTGTTGGGAGGGTCAACAGGCAGAGTCAGCTCTTGTTTGCACACCAATCATTGTACTGTCCCCTCACACACACACACACACATGCGCACTCATTCTGTCATACATGGTCCATTTCTTAGCTGACAACTTTGATACGTTCCAAATGTGAAGAGCATTGTAACAATGTGCAAGGAGCATACCAAAGAAAAAGAAAAGCAAAAGAAAACTACGTAGGCAGTGAAACCACTCCCTACACCACTGATTTAAGTGGCAATTAAGGAAAAGGAAAAAAACTGAAAAACTGAAAAACTACGTAGGCAGTGATACCACTCCCTACATCTATTAAGGAAAAGGAGACATATTGGCCCAAAGAGCATTTAGTCTCCTCCACCAGGGAAAGGGAGGAACTCGTGAGGATCTGGAGGATGACAAGCTGCCCCCTGTTCCAGACCGATACCTTAAAAGCAATTGGATTTTTCAAGAGTCTGGTTGGTTTGGTTAGGTTAGGCTACAAAGCTGTACCTGCCAAACGAGGGCACTGCTGGCAGCTTAGCTGAAGCCAAACGGGCCTGCAACCAAAACCAACAAAAGGCAGGCAAGATTGTGATCTGAAATCTAGGCACAGCATTCTAAGCACTCATAAACAAACAAGGCCAGGCCTTTGGTACGTCTGGTTGCAGTCAGTTTGTGTGCATGACGCACGAGTGAGCATGTACTACTAGCTCATAGTATGAGAGTGGTCTTATGGGCTTTTTGTGTACCAAGGCCGAGCTCTACAAGATGATTTAAAGTATGTGAGGTACAGATAGAGCCTCCCATACCAAGAAGAAGAGTAAAGGATAGCTCTCTTGTTTGTTTGTTACAAGACGCGAGCGGACACAGCAATGTCCTTAAGGCAGGCAAGGCAGAAGAGCTGAAAAACGCTAGGAAAAAGAGAACTGCCAGAAAAGCCAACTAGCTAAGAGGT
>LFCJ01003008.1_pt1 | contig 12257 bp, 8 predicted proteins | sample 643141 | NCBI WGS metagenome assembly LFCJ01 (sample SAMN03766243, study PRJNA286221) | soda lake metagenome | biome: soda lake; feature: Kulunda steppe; material: water; isolation source: sample B1-Br-g2 brine of Lake Bitter-1 | place: Russia: Kulunda steppe | collected 2010-07 | reverse complement strand
GATCGATCGGGATCGATCCCGCGGGTCCACACCAGGGTCCTGAACGCGATCGAGGCGGGCGACCTGGTCGTCACCGGCGACAGCGGTATCCGGGTCGAACCGCCCGAGCGCCCGCGCAACGGGGGCGGCTCGTTCGGCTTCATGCAGGGCGGCGTCTCGAGCGAGCGTCCCTCCGCGTCGTTGATCGGGGAGATCGCCGACGAGATGCGCGAGGTCAACGCAAACGACGGAACCGTCCTCGCGGTCTGTGGGCCGGCCATCGTCCACTCCGGCGGTCGTAACGCCCTCGCGGAGCTCGTTCGTGCGGGCTTCGTCGACGCGCTGAGTGCGGGCAACGGCTTCGCGGTTCACGACTTAGAACGGGACCTCTATGGCACCTCGTTAGGTGTCGACACCGAGTCGCTCGAGCACCCACGGAAGGGCCACAAACACCACATCTACACGATCAGCGAGATCGTCCGCCTCGGCGGGATCGAGGCGGCCGTCGAGGCGGGTGTCGTCGACGAGGGCGTCATGTTCGAGTGCGTCGAAAACGACGTTCCCTACGTTCTCGCGGGCTCGATCCGCGACGACGGCCCGTTGCCCGATACGATCACCGACGCCATCGAGGCCCAGGCTGCCATCCGCGAACAGGCCCACGAGGCCGACCTCGTGCTCATGCTCTCGACGCTGTTGCACTCCGTCGCCGTCGGCAACTGTCTGCCGTCGACGACCAAGACCGTCTGCGTCGACATCAACCCCGCGACCGTCACCCAGTTGCTCGACCGCGGCAGCGCCCAGGCCATCGGCCTCGTTACGGATATCGGCACCTTCCTCCCGATGCTTCGCGACGAACTCCTCGAGTAGCCCGGTCGAACGGGACGTCCTCCCTACGTCGTCTACTCTGAACAACGACCGCGTCGCTTACTGAACCGAGTAGCCGCCGTCGACGACCAGCGACTCGCCGGTCACGAACGACGCGTCGTCCGAACAGAGCCAGACCACGGCCGAGGCGATCTCCTCGGGGTCCCCGAGGCGTCCGATCGGCGTCGCCGCGGCCGTCTGCTCCATCATCTCCGGATCCTCCTCTCTCGTTCGTGCGACCATCGGCGTCTCGATGACGCCCGGACACACCGCGTTGACGCGGATCCCGTCGGCGCTGAACTCGACCGCGGCGGTCTTCGTCAGGCCGAGGACGCCGTGTTTGCTCGCGACGTACGGACTGAGATTCGGGAAGCCGAGCAGCCCGGCGACCGACGCGGTGTTGACGATCGCGCCGCCGCCGTCCTCGAGCATCGCGGGCAGTTGCTCCCGAATCCCGAGGAAGACGCCCGTGAGGTTGATGTCGATGACCTGATCCCAGTTCGATCGCGACTGCTGGCTCGAGGACTCGTTTGCCCCCTCGATGCCGGCGTTGTTGAACGCGAAATCCAGCCCGCCGTAGGTGTCGACGGCCGTCTCGACCGTCGCTTTGACGTCGTCTTCGTCGGTCACGTCCGCCTCAAGGAACGTCGCCTCCCCGCCGTCGGCCTCGATCTGACTGACGGTCTCCTCGCCGCCGTCGACGTCGACGTCCGTGACGACGACCCGTGCGCCCTCGCTCGCGAACCGCGTCGCTGTCGCTCGTCCGATACCAGACCCGCCGCCGGTGACGATGGCTACGCCATCACTAATGCCGTTCATAGGTGCTCCCGAGCCCAGAGGACTCGTGTAGATAAAAGCCGTGTGGGGACAAGAGACATGACGTAGGCTCTCACGCCGGGACAAACACCCAAGCAGATAGTAGCGGCCACGTCGAATTGGCTGAGCTCGGAGTGGACATGGGGCCTCCTGATCGGTCGGTCCGGTCGAGGCGTCACCCCGTCCGGTTTCGTTATGTCGTTCAATGTCGTAGGTGTCCGCGATGGGTACCCGGAACGACCTCGCCGCGGCGACGCTCGAGACGCTTCCCGTCACGGTGGCCGTCATCGACGGGGACGGCGAGATCCTCCTGACGAACCGGACCTGGCGCGAGTTCGGATCGAACGGCCAGCCCGACGATCACGTCGGGGTCAACTACGTCGCGACGGCTGCGATGCACGAGGACGACGAGTACGCCCGGCAGGCGGTCGAGGGCCTCGAGTCCGTGCTGGCGGGCGAACAGGAGTCGTTCGTCATGGAGTATCCCTGCCACACGCCCACGCGTCGGCAGTGGTTTATGATGCGGGCGAGCCGGTTTACCGTCGACGACGACGTCCGCGTCTCGGTCGTCCACCTCGAGATCACCGAGCGAAAGCTGGCGGAACTGGCCGCCGAGGAGTCCGCCGAGCGCATGCGCGACGAACACCGGGCGCTCGAGCACGTCCTTGAGCGAATCGACGGCCTCGTCCGTGACGTCACCGACGCCGCCGTCGGCGCGGGAACGCGCGAGGAGATCGAACGTCGCGTCTGTACGCGCCTCGCGGAGACCGAGCCGTACGTCCTCGCCTGGGTCGGTCGGGTCGACGTGACGAACCAGCGCGTCTCGCCGCGCGAGTGGGTCAGCACCGACGACGTCCCCCTCGAGGACGGCGACCTCGTCCTCGGCAGCGACGAGAGCCACCCGGCCCTGCGAGCGCTCGAGACCGACGAACCGTATGTCGTCCAGGATCTCGCGTCGTTCGACGACGCCGACACCTGGTGGCCTGTCGGGGCCGGCTCCGAGTTCCGGTCGGTCGCCGCGTTGCCGCTCTCGTATGGCGACGTTACCTACGGCGTGCTCGTGTTGTTCGCGTCCGACGCGGACGCGTTCTCGGATCGCGAACTGCTGGTGCTCGAGTCGCTCGCCGGGACGATCGCGACCGGGATGAACGCGATCGAGAGCCGCCGGATGCTGACGACCGAGTCCGTCGTCGAACTCGAGCTGGCGATCGAGGACTCCTCGCTGTTCGTGACCGCCCTCGCCGAGGCGCTCGAGGCGGCGGTCGCCTATCGCGGCTTCGCCTACGACGGGGGGACGCCGCTCGCGTTCTTTTACGTCGATCGAACCGGACCGGTCGTCGACAGGGCAGTCGAACTCGAGGGCGTCGCCGACGCCTCGGCGCTTGCCGCCTACGAGAACGGCACGCTGCTCGAGCTCGAACTCGCCGACGGCATCGTGACGACGCTCGTCGAGCACGGGTCCGTGGTCCGGCGGTTCGACGTCACCGACGGCATCGCCGACCTCGCGCTCGAGCTGGCCAACGGCCAGTCTGCCCGGTCGGTGTACAACTTGCTCGAGAACCGCTACGACCGGGTCGAACTGATCAGCTACCGGGAGACCGAACAGCCGACGCGAACGCCACAGGATCTGGCGGCGACGCTCGAGCAGAAGCTCACGGATCGCCAGCAGATGGCCCTCCAGAAGGCGTACGTGGCCGACTACTTCGAGTGGCCCCGAGACGTCTCCGGCGAGGAGCTGGCCGAGTCGATGGACATCTCGCGGTCGACGTTCCACCAGCACCTGCGGTCGGCCCAGCGAAAGCTGCTCGAGGAGCTGTACGAGGGCGAGACGGCCATCGGTCGCCAGTCGGAGTGACCGTCCCGAACCGGGCCGCTCGAACGCACCCACTGCCGGTCCCTCGACGAGTGGACGGCGGCGTCGGGTTCGACGGTCACCCGGTGACATTCAGCCATCTGTTATAATCACCCTACTAGTGAGGGGCTGGTATTTTATAGGAATCTGTCGTAATACTAATACCCAGCCTCCTTCGGGCAGGATACAAGACCGAGAATGCAACAGGAACATATCGACGCCGGCAAGGAGATTCAGAAGCGGACTGGAAAGACGTTCTATCTCGCGACGCGGTTTCTCCCCAAACGCGTTCGCCACGCGACCCACGTCCTCTATGGCTTCTTCCGGATCGCAGACGAAGTCGTCGACGACGCCGCCGACGCCCCGCCAGCAACCCAGCGTGCCGACCTCGAGTCGCTTCGTGCCCAGGCCCTCGGTGAGGCCGACCCGGACGAACCCGTCCTCGAGGCCTTCCAGGAGCTTCGCGACCGCTACGACATTGACGACGCGGAGGTCGAGGCGTTCATCGACGCGATGGCGACCGACATCACGACCAGCCGGTACGACACCTACGCCGACCTCGAGTCGTACATGCGCGGTTCGGCGGCCGCCGTCGGCGTGATGATGACCGCGATCATGGAACCCGAGATGGAGGAGACGGCACTCCCCCACGCCGTGAAACTCGGCGAGGCGTTCCAGCTGACGAACTTCCTGCGGGACGTCCGCGAGGACATCGTCGACCGCGACCGGATCTACCTCCCCCAGGAGACCCTGCGGAGCCACGGCGTCTCGAACGACCAGATCGAGCGCCTCGAGTACTCGGAGTCCTTTGCCGCGGCGATGGCCGAGGAGTTAAAACGCGCCGAGGCGCTCTACCGCGAGGGCGTCGCCGGCATCCGATACCTCCCCGAGGACTGCCAGCTGCCGGTGTTGCTCGCCGCCGTACTGTACGCCGAACACCACGCGGTAATCCGGGCGAACGACTACGACGTCCTCTCACAGGAGCCGTCGCTGTCGACGACGCGCAAGCTCTGGTGTCTGGCGAAAACTCGCTGGCACTGGCACTGGAACCGCGACCCCGAGGCCGTCTTCCAGCGCGTCTCGGCGGTCCCGACGCTCGAGCCCGACACCCACGGTCCCGGCCACGGTGGCCACGTTCCGACGCGCTGAATCCGGCTCGTCGCCTCGGCTGCCCACCGGGAGACGGTGCCGACAGTCTCTTTATGCCAGTCCGACGTATCGGCCCCTATGAACGCTCACGTTCTCGTTCCGATCGACGACTCCGACTGTTCGACGCGAGCACTCGAGTTCGCCCTCGAGGAGTACGGCGACGCCCGGATAACCGCCGTCCACGTCATCGACCCGGGCGACGTCTACCGGGCCACCGGCATCGAGAGCGGCTCGATGGCCAACTACGAGCAGCTCCGGAAGAACCACGAAGAGCGTGCCGAGGGATTGCTCGAGTCCGCCCGCCGGACGGCCGACGACGCCGGCGTCGAGATCGAGACCGACCACGTCCTCGGCGGCGTCTCCCGGACGATCCTCGAGTACGTCGAGGACCACGACGTCGACCACGTCGTCGTCGGGAGCCACGGCCGCACCGGCGCCGGTCGGATCCTCATGGGTAGTGTCGCCGAGCGGATCGCCCGGCGCTCGCCCGTGCCGGTGACGATCGTCCGCTGACCGGTTCGTCGCTCGCTTTCCGTTCAGTTTCCGGGGCCGTCTCCACCGACCGCCGAGTGGCCAGGCAGCGCCGTCCGGACCATCTCGAGGTCGTACCGATCCGTGCTGAACAGGCCCGCACAGAAGAGGCCGGCGACGCCGGCGGCGAGCCAGTTGCCGTAGAGGAGGTTGATCGTCCCCCAGAGGAGCACGAAGCTCACCAGGTCGTCGAGGACGAACTCACAGTCGCGGACGCGCTCGAGCAGGTCGGCGCGGTCGAACGCGAGGTCGACGAGGACGACGGCGACGGTACCGGAGATGACCCAGCCGACGTAGTTCGAGACGGGCACGCCGTAGAACACGCCTGGGGGGTCGAACGCCCAGAAGCCGATGGCGACGGCCGCCGGATCGAGCACGACGTCGACGGCGACGACGGCGGCGATCGCGACGGGGATCCTGACGATCGCCCGTCGCGTCCACGAGCCGAACACCAGCAGCGTGAGCAGGTAGGCGTTCACCACCAGCGGGATGAAAAACAGCGGGAGCGCCAGGGGCACCTCGCCCAGTAACATCGGTCCGAGCGAGATCCCGTACTCGAAGGCGCCGTAGGGCCAGTCCGTCCGGACGCCGACGATCTCGATCGCGTAGGTGTAGACGGTCAGCGCGCCGAGACAGCCGAGTGCCCACCAGCCGATCTTCGGAAGCAGGCCGACGATCAGCGGCGAGCGCATCACGAACGTCCCGAAGAGGATCAACAGCGGGTTGTACGCCAGCGGCTCGGGGAGCAGTCCCTCGGCGCTCGCGACCAGCGTCACCGCACCGATGAACGGGAAGACGACGGCGATCGTAAACCGGTTCTCGCGGATGACCTCCTCGAGGCATCGCTGGGCGGTGGTTCGATCCCCGAATAGACCCTCGTTCGACGACTCGACGCGCGCGCCAACGTCTGCGTCCTCATCCATGGACGATCACCCAGAGGGCGCCCAGCGTCAAGACGGTCCCGACGGCGGTATTGATCGCCGGGAACCACCAGTAGGCCCGATCGACGCCGACGCTCGAGCCGGCGATGGCACCCACGAGCAGCGGGTAGACGGCCATCACCGCGCCCAGTCGGACGTCGATCGCGCCGAAGGCGAGTGCGGCCGCGAGCCAGCAACAGCCACAGTAGGCGTACGTCCGGCGTTCGCCCAGGGCGGTCGCCGTGGTCCGGATCCCCGCCCGTCGATCGGGCTCGAGGTCGGGGATCGCCGAGAAGGTGTGCATCCCCATCGCCCAGAGCCAGGCGCCGACGATGGCGAAAACGGGGGGCTGACTGCCCGCGACGGCGACGTACGCCGCCACGCCCGGGGCGACGTAGAGGCCGTTCGAGACCGAATCGAGCACGGGCGTGGTCTTGAACCGGACCGGCGGCGCGCTGTAGGCCGCGCCCAGGACGAGGAAGACGCCGACCCAGAGCAGCGCCCCCGCCGGCAGGAGGGGGACGAGCGCCAGCGCCAGCGCCGCACAGCCGGCGACGACGGCCGGAACCCAGCGCTGGCCGCCGTAGCGTGCCTCTTTCGTCTCCTTTTTGGGGTTCTCCACGTCGATCTCGCGGTCGAAGACGTCGTTGATTCCATACAGGAACACGTTCGCGGGGAGCAGAAAGTACGCGAACAGGGCGACGGCCGCCGGCACGAACAGCTCGCTCCGGGTCTCGGCGGCGTAGGCGACGCCCACGACGACCGGGCCCGCGAGGTAGAACCAGAAGCGCGGCCTCGAGAGCACCACCAGGTACCGGACGCGCTCGACGACACCGCCGTTCGTCGCTACCGTCATCCGTTGTCTTCGAGGACCTTCTCCGCGGTCAGCTGGCCACTGATGAGACACATCGGCATGCCGATCCCGGGCGTCGTGTCACCGCCGACGAAGTAAAGCCCGTCGACCTTCTTCGCGCGGTGTGGCGGCCGGAACAGCGCCGTCTGGCGCAGCGTGTGTGCCAGCCCGAGCGCGGTTCCCTGGTAGCTGTTGTACCGGCTGGCGAAGTCCTCGACGCAGAACCGTTCCTCGAGGACGATCCGCTCGCGGAGGTCCTCGCCGGTGTTCTCGGCCAGATCCTCGAGCACCAGGTCGCGGTAGGTCTCGCGGCGGTCGGGGGTGTCCTCGAGGCCGGGGGCGATCGGAACGAGGACGAACAGGCTGCTGTGGCCCTCGGGGGCGACGTCGTCGTCCGTCTCGGAGGAGACACAGACGTAGTAGGCCGGGTCGTCCGGCCACTGCGGGTCGTCGAAGATCTGTTCGAAGTGCTCGTCCCAGTCGGTCGGGAGCACGAGCGTGTGGTGGGCGAGTTCGGGCACGTCGCCCTCGACGCCGAGGTAGAGCAGGAACGCGGAGGGGGCGTACGTCCGTTTTTCCCAGTAATCGTCGTCGTGGCCGCGTCGTTCGGGGGTGAGCAGTTCCTGTTCGGTGTGGGCGTAGTCGGCGTTGCTGACGACCAGATCCGGGCGCAGGGGGCCGTCGGGCGTCTCGAGCAGAAACGCCCCCTCGCGGCCCTTGATCGCGGTGACGGGGCGGTCCGTCTCGTACTCGACGCCGAGTTCCGAGCCGAGGTCGGCGATACCGTCGACGACGCTGGCGATCCCGCCCTCGGGGTACCAGACGCCGAGGTTGAAGTCGACGTGGCTCATCAGGTTGTACAGCGCCGGCGTGTTTTTCGGCGAGCCGCCGAGGAAGACCAGCGTGTACTGCATGATCTGCTGGAGCTTCGGGTGCTCGAAGTAGTCCTCGACGTGGCCCTGCATCGATCCCAGCAACGAGAGCCCGCGGGCCTGCCGGGCGACGTCGAGGGTCATGTAGTCGCGCAGCCGCGAGCGATCCTCGTAGACGAAGTGTTCCATCCCCACTTCGTAGTTCTCGCGGGACTTCTCGAGGTAGCGCTCCAAGGTCTCGCCGGCGCCGTCCTCGTACTCCTCAAAGATCTCCTTGGTACGCTCGAGGTTGGGCGTGACGTTCACCTGGTCGCCGTCTTTGAAGAAGATCCGATAGTGAGGGTCGAGGTGGGTGAGTTCGTAGTAGTCGCTCGGCGTCCGGTCGAAGTGACCGAAAAACCGCTCGAAGACGTCGGGCATCAGGTACCACGACGGCCCCATGTCGAACCGGAAGCCGTCGCGTTCTAGGCGACTGGCCCGGCCGCCGAGCTGGTCGTTCTTCTCGACGACGCGAACGTCCGCCCCTGCGTCGGCGAGATAACAGGCCGTCGAGAGTCCACCGATTCCACCACCAATCACGACGACCGACTCGCCGGCCAGCGATTGCATATCCGAAATCTACAGCGGGACGGACATAAAGATAGCTCACACGTAGGTAGGGTGACTAGTCAACGATCGTGGTAGTCGGGTGGGATCGGCCGACGTAGAGGCCATGGCAGGTACTCCACGTCAGATCCATGTTGGGCGTCGGCCCTGCCGTCCCTCGCAATCCGTCGTTGCATGGGTCGCCTGACCCGCTGATGCATAGGCCGCGCGATCCGTCGTTGCATAGGTTGGGGATAGCTTCCTGTAACCGCTGGCTGTAGGGAGAGTATGGACAAACACACTGTCGTCGTCACCGGTGGCACTCGCGGGATCGGTCGCGCCGTCGCCGAGGCGTTCGGCGCCGAGGGATCGACGGTCGTCATCGGCGCTCGAGACGCCGACGCGATCGACGCCGTCGTCGCCGACCTCGAGGAGCGCGGCGCAACTGCGGCGGGCGTTCGCACCGACGTCCGGGACGAACTCGACGTCGAACGACTGCTCGAGGTGGCCTCGAAAACGGGCGATGCAAGCGGGGTCGACCTCGTCGTCGCGGCTGCGGGCGTCTATCACGGCCCGCCCGGTAAGACGGCCACCGACGACGAACCCTACGCTGCCTTCGACGACCACTGGCAAACGAACGTCCGCGGCGTCTTCGCGACGATCCGCGAGTCGCTGGCCCACCTGAACGACGGCGCCCGCGTGCTGGTCCCGAGCGGTTCGGTCGCCCGGGATACCAAACCCGGCTACGGCTCCTACGCCGTCTCGAAAGCCGGCGCCGAGGCCGTCGCCCGCGGGTTCGCCGCCGACACCGACTACGTCGTCGGCGTCGTCGATCCGGGGATCGTCGCGACCGACCTCACCGGCGGGCAGGGGCGGGACCCCGACTCGGTCGCCGACCTGTTCCGCTGGGCGGCCCTCGAGGCCGACCCCGACGACCTAGACGGCCAGGTGGTCGACCTCCGGACCTGGAAACGCGCCACCGCTTGACTGGACAGGATTTCCTCCGACCGACCGCTGGAACGGACGAGTACGGGCTCGAGTGATCCTCGAGAGCCGAAACCACCACGAAAGCCCCTGCCGCTCTCGACGGTTGCGACTCGCTGCGCGCCTCGCTCCGCTGCGGTGCTTGCGTCGTCTCACTCGTCGAGAGCGCCAGCCCCTTTCAGTCCCACCCGCGTCGGCTGGTTAGACTGGCCATCGCAGGGTGGGACCTTCGTGGTGTTTACACCGTTCAACCGACGGACGCCGACATCCGAGACGGCCACCTGTACGACGGGATCGATAGCCCCTCGAGAGCCGGCGACTGCCCCACTCCTGTCCGAGGTCGTTCCGTAAGCGCTCCATTATTATGGGCGGCCCGACGGTGCGGACTGGTACGCATGGCTTGCTCGAGCGTCGGTTGCAGATCGTGGGCCGTCGGCGTCACGCTTGTCGCCGCGGCGACGGCGTCGGCGGGCACGCTCTCCTGGGTCAGCTGGGGCGAGCGAGGGCTCGAACTCCACCCCGTCGTCTCCGCCCTGCTCGGCCTCGTGGTCCTCGGCATCGTTCTCTCGCTGGTGCGGTTTCTGCGCTCACAGCACGAGCCTGCCGCGGACGACGCGTCGCCGATCCTCGAGACGGCTGACGAGGGCGGCCACGTCGACGTTCGGCAGGTCGACGGCGACTGGACGTGGCGGGTTCGCCGGCTCGAGACGGTCGCCCGGAGCGTAGATCGACCGGACTCACAGGCGGAGGCGACGGATCGCATCGAGGCCCTCCGGGACGTCGTCGCCGACGCCGGCGTTCGCGAACTCTCGGAGCCGGCGGTTCGGCTCTCCGAGACCGGTGACGGCACCTGGCGGTGGACGCTGGCCCGGCCGGACGGGACGGTCCTCGCCGACGCGCCGCGACCGTTCGACGACCGCGAGGCGGCCGAGTCGGCGGTCGCGTTCCTGACGGCTCGCGGGCCGGACGCCGACGCTCTCGAGGTCGGAACGGGTGCGTTCACGATCGTTCGCCGCGAGGGCCGGTGGCACTGGCGGCTGCTCGACGCTGACCGGGCCCCGCTCGCCGAGAGCGCCGCGGGCTATCCGGATCCCGAACGGGCCGACGCGGCGATCGATCGCTTTCTCGAGGCGCTCGAGTCCGCACGCGTCCTGCACGTCGATCGCGTCGGCGTCGAACTCCACGCCGACGACGAGTGGGGGTGGCGACTCGTCGACGCGGACGACGAGGTCCTGGCCGACTCCGTCGCCGGGTTCGAGGGCCGACGCGGGGCCGAAGACGAGGCCGACGCGGTTCGCGAGGCGCTCGCGACGGCGGACGTGACGGTCGCCGGCGAGCCCACCTACGAACGGTTTTCGGTAGAACCGGGCGATGGCCGACGCTGGCGGCTGGTCGACGACGCCGGCCGTATCGTCGCCCGCTCGCCGGACGGCGCCTCGTGCGACGAACCGACACGAGGGATCGACTCCTTTGCCGACACCGTGGGCGAGGCGCCCGTCCTCGAGGTCGACGATGCGGCCTACGAGGTCTTCCCCGCGACGGACCTCGATAGCGTAAGTGGCTCCACTGCACCCACGGAGGCCGCCGCCGTTCGGACGGACGGCGAGGGAGCCGACGCATCATCGAACGGATCGCAAGATGGGGCACAGGAGGAGGGCGACTCGAGCGGGTCACGGGACGGAAGTGACTCGAGCGAGCCGACGGACGAGTCCCGCGAGTGGGGCTGGCGGCTCGTCACTGAGGATCGGACGGTCCTCGCTTCGGGGGCCGACCCCGTTTCGGATCCGGACGCGGCCACGGCGGCGATCGATCGCGTCCGTGAGCGGGCTGCAGCGGCCGAGGTCGTCGCGCTCGAGGAGGCCGCGTTCCGGCTGTACCGGACCGAGTCCGGCGAGTGGCGCTGGCGGTTGCTCGACGAGAACGGCAGCCTGCTGGCCGACAGCGACGCGGCACACGACTCCCGGGGCGAGGCCGCCGAAGCCATGTTGACGCTGACCGACAGGGCGACCGGCGCGGACGTGGTCGAGGTCGACGCCCCCGCGTTCGAACTGTACGCTGACGAGACGGCGGACGAGCCGAGCTGGCGCTGGCGGCTCGTCGACGACGCGGGGAAACACCTCGCGCTGGGCTCGAGGGCGTATCCGACGACGGCGGACGCCCGGGAGGCCGTCGAACGGCTGTGCGAGCACCTCGAGGCGCCCGTCCACCGCGTCGAGCGCCCGTTCGTCCAGCCCTACGTGACCGACGCGTGGCACTGGCAGTACGTCTTCCCCGACGGCGCGGTCGTCGCGGTCGACGGGGACGGCTACGCGACCCGGGACGAACTGCTCGACCAGCTCGAGGATGTCCGCGCGGTCGCCGATACGGCGCCGGTGGCCGACGTGGGTGAGTACTTCCTCCAGCTGTACGACCGCGGCGGGTGGCGCGTTCGCGTGCTCGACCGCGACCGCGAGCCGGTGGCCGACTCGAGCGTCTCGTTCCCCGACCGGGCGTCCGCTCGGGACGTCGTCGATACCGTCCGGGAGCACGCGGCGGACGCGCCCGTGTTCTCCGTCGACGGGACGGCCCTCCGGCTCGAGTGCGACGACGGCGACTGGCGCTGGACGCTGGTCACCGCTGACCGCGAGCCGATCGCCGGCGCTGCTGTGACGGTCGAACGCGAGTCGGCGGTCCGAGAAGTCCTCGACGAGGTGCGACGGCTCGCGCCGCTGGCCGATCGGATCGACCGTGCGGGAGCGTCGTTCACCCTGGAGGAGACCGACGACGGAGGGTGGCGCTGGCGGCTGCTCGCCGCCGACGGTCGGGTCGTCGCGACCCCGGCCGACGAAGTTGCGTCACCCGACGAGGCTCGG
>LFCJ01003007.1_pt1 | contig 12257 bp, 16 predicted proteins | sample 643141 | NCBI WGS metagenome assembly LFCJ01 (sample SAMN03766243, study PRJNA286221) | soda lake metagenome | biome: soda lake; feature: Kulunda steppe; material: water; isolation source: sample B1-Br-g2 brine of Lake Bitter-1 | place: Russia: Kulunda steppe | collected 2010-07 | reverse complement strand
GCAAAAATGGTATAAACGCGAAACTTAATTGCCCCCGCCCCGTCGGTGCACCGCGGGGTTTTCCTGGCGCCGCACGCTGGCACCCTGGCACACGCTGGCACACGGCGTCAGCTCAGGGCTCAGAGGCGCTCAGCAACTCAGCAGCTCAGTGGGTGTCAGGGCCATCGTACGGTGTCTGCTGGCGCGAGGGCGATCGAGAGCACACCCAACCACCAATGTTGCGGGGGGGCTATGGGGGCGTGCCCAATAGCAACCCCCTGATGCTGCTGGAGTCATGGGGGAGCGTGCCTTACAGCACCCTGCACCCTGTGGGCGCTGTGGCCGGGGGAGCACAGCCACACCTTGTTGCTGCTGGGGCCAGCGCTGAAAGCCTGCTTGGTCATCATACGCTGCCGCTGCCACCCGGGGGCTGTGCCGCTGGTGCTGAGCGGGGTCCTCGGCGGGAACCCCTCCGAACAGCGCGGGGTGGGCAAGCAGAGATCTGCAGGCGCAAGGCCGCGGGTGGGCGCGTGGGGCGTGGGTGTGGGCCGCAGCCCGTCGCTGGGGAGCCCCACGCGGTGCGCCCTGCGCTTGATAGCGCTTGATGAGGGCTGGCTTTGAGTTTGGAGCGGGGCGCAAGCAGGGACGTGGCAGGTAGAGGAATGGTGCATGCTCCAAGCAGGCTGTGGCGTGGAACAGTGGTTGCTGCCTGAGTTGCTGGCACAGACGTAAAGAGGCAGGCTGCCTGTGCACAGGCGAGCACAGCTCTGCAGGGGCCAACAATGTCCAGAGTTCCTGCGTGAGCATCCGACTTCCGCCTGTGGGCACGTCCTGCCAACTCGTTAGGGAACCACATGCAGGCAGCTACTTCACGACGACTGCCACCTACACATACACACACGTGCGCATGCACATACATGCACGCATTCACGCACATGTACGCATACATGTGCACACCCACACCCACACCCAGGGCTAGGAAGGCACTAACAGCAGGCGCACCTGGGCGAGGGCTGCATAGGCTGCACCTTGTCGTCCTCCATGTCCAGGGCAGGCCCATCATCCAGGTCCAGCTTCAAGGTCTCCTTCAGGGACTTGTACAGCGAAGCCTTCGGGGCCCTTGGAGGCTCAGGCGGTGGCAAGTAGCTCTCGTCCTCCTCTTCCTCTTCCTCCTCTTGCCCCCCCTGCTCAGCTGCATGCCCATCAGCGCCATGCTGCACGTTGCTCAGCCCCGTACCCTGCCGGCTGGCACAGGTGCCAAACTCGGCGACTGCATCAGTGCCCTACATTTAAGAGCAGTGTGTGCATGTGCGTGCGTGCGTGCTTGTGTGTGCGGGCGGGTGCGTGCGTGTGTGCATGCGTACATGCATACGTGTGTGGTGCGTGTGCGTGCATACGTGCGTGCGTGTGTGTGCGTGCATGTGTGCATACATATGTGCGTGCATGCCTGTGTGTGTGTGCGTGTGTGTGCGTGCAATGTGGTCGGTACTGCACAAGAGGCCCCGTGCACCTCAGCCTAATCACCTCCTTCCCGCACAATGCCATCACGCATACATCCTGGCACCTCTGCCCCAACAAGTGCAAAGAGACCAGACCTGTCATCACATGAGCAGCTGGCACCAGCTGTAGACACAGCCTCCCCACTAACCCTCTCACACATGCACGCCTGGACTTACGCCCACATTGGCGCATGTCTTACTGCTTCCATGCTCAAAGAAGCGACAGTCACTATCCTTGTTCTAACCAAGAGAATGCACCTGTGCGCTCACTCACACCGGTGAATGCGCTCCTTTTTGCCTCGCTTGCCTTGCATGCCATCTGCTCACCCAAGCCTGTTCATCTACTTCTAAACCTTAACAGCCGCTTGCCTGGTCTAGGGTGTCTTGAGCGGCGCGCTCAATGCTCAGTACCCACTCCAGCGCATTCTGGGTGTCAGGTGCCTTCAACCGCAAGGATCTCTGTTTGAACACCACCTGGGAGTTTTGGGAAGTATCATGCTGGTGCTGTGTGTGGTTTGACAGGGGGCTGTTTGAACACCACCAGGGAGTTTCGGGAGGTATCATGCTGGTGCTGTACGTGGTTTGAAAGGGGGCTGCTTGGCTGCTGACAGGTGGGACCCCCTCCACATGAGGGTTGTTTTGCTAAAACAGGCACACGAGTGGCCACTGCCGCCACTCGAGCGGCGCACCAACGCCAGGGATTGTGCCTCGCAGGCGTGCTCAGGCAAGTCATGTTCCCTGGCTGAGAGCTGGCAGCTCGGCTGCCAGTGAGACCTCTGCAATGCCCCCCCCACCCTCGGCTGCCTGCCCTGCGGGCTCGCCCCTTTGGTCCAACAGCCCGTGACCCCAAGTGTTGGGCTGCCTTTAAGGCAGTGAGTGAGTCACAGCCTGCAAGGCACGCTAGCTCGCCTGGGATGGTAGTCCTGGACGGTTCCAAGCCATTGGGACCTTGCATCCGCCTCGGTGCGAAGAAAGTGCCACCCAAATGGTTGTGCATGTTTACACCTTCTATGTGCAGCGGTTAGGCAAGAGTGCTCGTGGCGTGGCAGATCAGGCGCAAGCGGCCACCCGCTTGTGCTGTGCACCAGGTGGCAATGGCAAGGCTGCAGACAGTTGCGCAGCAGCAGAGCAGTGCGTAGCTGCCCCCCAGTCAGGCAACCTGAGTCATCCATTCTCGTCCCCACCTCAAGCTCCCTGCAGATGTCTTCCTCTCCACAAAGCTTGACGTCCTCCAGCTCAGTCAAGGGGAACTCTGCAAGCTCACAACCCTCAGCTTGGAACGCTTCTGGGTTCTTGGCGTACATCAGCGCACTGCTCGTGAGAACAAAGAAGCGCTTCTGAAAAATGTTGGCCTGCGTGGCGACCAAAACGAAAACCAATGGGAGTCCTGAGACGGTTTGTTGGCTGGCATTGCTGAGAATGAGAGCTCCATGCTGCCATTTGAACACCTTGGCTCTCTTACACGCTCACAGGGATGCCTGAATACAAGATGGCAACAAAGGAAAGCAGAACAGATGCTAGGTGCCACTCAGGTGACAGGTGGGTATCACCCCAGCCCACAACCACGCACCATCATGCTATGAGTCTTCTTGCTGAGCCAGCCACTGAAGATCTCATCGGTCTCAACATCGGGCTCACTCGGGGGAGGCACAGCCACCTTCGATTTCATTACACACCTCACGGAGAATGTTTACGGAGAAATGAATTATTTTAAAGAGGATCCATCAGCCAAAATTTGTCAGCGTGTCCGATGCTTGGTAATCCTATCGACTAGGCTGACTGTTACCCTTTCATGTAAACTCGCTTTTAGCCTGTCCCTATGTTGGTCTGACCTGCCTGTTCACATGATACTGCAGTCCTTCTGCATTTCTGGAGGCAGTTCCTTTAGAAGGTCTTCGGGCAAGTCTTTCAACAGGTCAGGAGGGAGCTCAAAATTTGCAAGGTCGTCAGGGTTAAGGCCGTCACTTCCTGCAATACCACAAAAGGGTAAATTTATCCTCCATGTCATAAGGCTTTGATGGACTGGGAATAGCTCTGAGAACTTCATGCTCATGCTGGCCATCAAGTTATACCAGGACTAGTACATGTTCCTGCAAGGTGCAGTTATCATCTGACACATGTGCACATGGCTCCAACCATAGCTCAATCAGCTTCTTGGGCTAAGGATTGTACATTCTTTGCACAAGTTTCCACCATACACGTATGCCTGTTGGGAATATACTTGTTGTTTCCTCCGTTAATGTAATATTACTGAATTACGACAGCACTTGCAGTCAAAACTACTGACAACCCACTTCAACAGGCAGCTCCAATCAAGACTGATTGTGGTGGTTAAATAAAAATACAGCTAATGGATGTACATCTTATGGATGGACAGACATCAGAATTTGGAGAGAAGCACCTACCAAGTTCACTGCCAGCATCGCCAGAAAATAGACCGGACTGCTGGACACTCCCTCCAATTTCTTCTACAATGGCTGCGGGGGGATCGCCATACTTTTGCATCTGCGAGCCAGATGCAGCGAACCCAACTTGCTCAAATTTCAGTAGAACTGTGGGGGAGTGCCTTGGTGACAAAGCCTCATCACACTGCCTCACACCAAAAGCCCTGGACAGAAGGCAGCTTCATGCGCTGTGTGGTCAAATCCCACACAAAAGGCTGCAATCTAGCACCTTCAAGTCAGGATTCTAGGATTGACATGTTTAAGCGGACAACACAGCAACATAATGCATTGCCGCGGAGAATGGCCAACTTTTGAAGCTTAGCATAATTAACTGAGCATAAAGCCAGACCTTGTCCAGGACAGTGATTAGTGCTTGACTCAGAATAACTGCATGTGCAAACAAGCACACAGATATGTGCATAAACGTACAACCTATGCGTCCACAAGCATGCACTTGCAAACAGTCAAGCACCCATACAAGGTTTACAAGGTTTACAAGGATAAGGCCTTCAGTCAAGAATACATAAGCATATTCACACTGACAAGCGTGCATGCATGTGCGGGTGCGCGCGCATGCATGCACACACACACACACACACACACACACAGAGCTTGCACCCACGTACCTCTTGTATTAGGTCTGTCAATTTTGCAAAATCGTTGGGGTCCTCATCATATTGGCTCACAACGGCTTGGATGGCTTCATACTGTGCGTGGTGTCAAGTTGGAACACCAAATCCATGCATGCCAAAAATTGTGTGTTGTGCTGGAGATGAAATAAAAAGCGTTGCGGGGCAACAGCAAGAGAACTCAGAGGGGAAACAGGTAGCAAAATGGGCAACAGCAAGAGGGCTCAGAGGGGAAACAGGTAGCAAAATGGGCAACAGCAAGAGGGCTCAGAGGGGAAACAGGTAGCAAAATAGGCAACAGCAAGAGGGCTCAGAGGGGAAACAGGTAGCCAAATGGGCAACAGCAAGAGGGCTCAGAGGGGAAACAGGTAGCCAAATGGGCAACAGCAAGAGGGCTCAGAGGGGAAACAGGTAGCAAAATGGGCGACCGGAGGAAGGCAGTTGCTTCGTGCCTTATGAGAGATTAGCTTTGCAAACGCATCAAGGCACATGCGTAGCTTGCTGGGCGCTGCAAGCGCCACTTGCTTTAAGTGGCGCCGTGCGCTCACTCACACCTCCACGCTTGCTACACCCATTCATGGGCTTTACACAAGGGCAGCATTCAGCAGCTATATTTCAACTCACACCAATTTGAGTCTGCCTCCCTTATAACTGTCACAAAGAAGCTTCTGAGGGCTCTTGTCTCCACGATGCCGCTCACTGTCTCCAAGAGTCTTATAACTATCGCCGAGAAGGAGCTGAGGGCCCGTGCCTCAACAATGCCATGTCACACCTGAGCGCGGTACCGCTGCACTTCCTCTGCTGGCAATGACGCCGCCTCCAGCCAGGGTGGGTACTTGTCCTGGATTTCCTGCAGTGCAAGAGCAGGCAGTAAAGGGCCCGGGCACTCGGTCGCATGAGTTTGCCTCATGAGTCAAATGCAGCGAGAGCTTTTTGATGCCCAGGGCCACGTGGACAGAAGGTGCACAGAGGAGGAGGCTCGCGCGCACCAAAGGGCATCCATCATACATGGCGTTGTTCACGAATGGGCCAGTCAAAAGAAATCCCGATTGCCCGTTCTTGGTCTGACACTGCACACTCTGCTTTGCCTGCAGAGCTGCGTGCTGCTTGTAGGCTAGGGAAGGGTCTCACGGCTGTTTACCTGCCAAACTGCCTGTAGGTCAACAAATCGAGGCACCAAGGGTGGGCCGCTGTGCAGCCGTAAAAGAGAGCTCACCTTGAGGGGCGTGTACAGCACTTCTTTGCTCAGTAGCTGGCGCATAATCATGTCCACCATGCCGCTGCCCAGACCCCCCTCCTCCTCTGCTCCTCCGCCTCCTCCTGCGCCAGCAGCGGCACAAACCACAGGCAGTCCAACACTTAGTGCAACCTGCTAGGTGTCATAGACAGGCGCTAAGGCAAGATAAGGTCAGAAGCGATGGCTGTCCTCCTTCACAGACGTGGCCAACAGGCTGCCAAAGACCTGGCCAGCGATCTGCTTTGCTCGACACTAGCCACAAAACTGGTTATGTGCCCTGGACGATATATGTAAGGGGCCCGGGTACTTGCATTAAGGGTTCATGCATGGAAGCTGCACACGGCAAGAGAGTAACCAGAGGGCCAAGAGCGTGATTGTCGCAAGTGCTTGCAAGGAACAGACAGCCATGCCTAGACCTGTGCATAAATCTAATGCTTATACCAACATAGGCACTACTGGTTGGGAACACGCTGCATGTGGACAGACATGCGCACACACATACACGTGCGCACACGCGCACACACGCACACACGCACGCACGCACACAGATGCGCACATAGACGCGTGCACACACGCACATGCACGCACGGCACAACACAACGCAGCACAACACAGCACAGCACAAGGACGTCCGGGTAATCACTAGATCAGCTGCAAGGCGTTCATAGGAAGCAACAGCACACAGAGGCAGTGACTGGTGCAACCCCCGCAGCTCACACATGGCACTATTGACCACAGCCTCCTCACCTGCAGCACCCAGCAGCCCAGTGAGTCCACCCAAGTCCCCACCCAGGGCAGAAAGCAGACCCCCTGCTGCACCCCTGGGAGGTTGCTGTGCCCCAGGGCTTGCTTGGCTGCTGCTCTCTGGCCCTCGCTCGCCCCTGAGCACACATACACAGCACAGCACAGTGGAAGCAGGCCGCAAGGCTGCGCAAGGCCTGCCGTATTGGCCCACACAGCGCAGTGCAGCTCATCCACTGCACACAGCTGTCCACGCCGCAAGGGATGTCTTCGCACTTGCAGCACAACTTATCCAGCGTGCTCCACTGCAGCAGGGCACCTGCCAAGACCACTTTGCAAGATCACAGGCAGAGTTGGCTGGCCGTCCTTGGGTCGCACGCACACCACACACCTAGACTTCACATACGCGCAGGAAATCGCGGAATATGGATGGAAACACACACACACACACGAGGGTATGAGCACACATACAGACGCACACACACAATTTCACACACGACATGTGCACACATGAACACATACATGTACAGACGTGCGCGCGAGTCCCAGAGGAAAATTTGGAAACTTTTCACCTACAATTCATACCTTCAGACTGTGTACGTATTATCATGTGACGTCTCCCCCTCCTACCACCCAGGTGCACAACACCCAGGTGCACCCAAGGTGCACAACACAAGGCATCAGGCCTGAGAAGCGCCCACCCCATAGGAGCACTGCCCCCCCCCTCTCCCGCCCCCCTGCCGTCCACACAATCCACCTCCAACGCTTGCCCACCTGGAGAATTTGGACTGCGCCGCCACCGTGCGCCTTGTCTGTTCCATGAGACCTTGGATGGTGGACGCGTGCCCCGTGCCGCCGCCCAGCGCTGCAGCGGCTGACGGGCCGCTGCTGCTGGTGGATGGCTGTTGGTCCTCACTGGGGCCTGCGCTTGACCCTGCAGGTGGGCCGCGGGCAGTGCGCAGCTTGGCAGTCCAGGCAGCAACCAGCCGGCACCGAGGGCGCGAATGCGGGCAGGGGGGGGCATGCAGGTTAGGGGGGTGAGGTCTGTCAAGTCACAGCGGGGTTCAGGGGCAGTGAGGCAGTGCCGGCCACCTGGTTTGAAACTCCAGGGCGTGTGTTGTCTCCGCTTGGTGCGGGGGACCTGGGTCCAAAAACGATGTGTCAGGGCCTCTCAGGTGTGCATGCGGGTGGTGCACCGCCGTTGGTTCGAGTGCTTATACTAACTACCGACTAACCAACTCAGTTACTCAACACAGGCCTCCATACTGTCCCACAGGGCATCAAGTGGGTGTTCGCCAGCGCAAGCAACCTGCTGGTGGCAGCAAACATTTGGTCCTGACAAGCCACAGCACAAAACAGGTGCCTCTTGGAGGATGGCAGCTCCATTGCCATTGTGGTGTGCTACACACAGCAGGCTGCGTTTCCGTAGTCAGAGGCACAGCACCAACGTGTGCTCCTGTGAGGACCTACAGGGTGCCATGCAAGCTCAGGCAATATGCGGCGTAGCATCGGCATGTGCTCCTGTGAGGCTCACTCTACTGGGCACCATGTGAGCTGCGTGGGCATCGGCTGCGTCTAAGGGGGCCATCAGCTAAACGCATGCATCAAGTGCACTCCACTGCCAGCCCACTAGCTGCAACTCCAAAAGCATTGGGCAACCCTGCTTCAATACGGGTGACACAGCGCCTGGGCATGCATGCCCAAGGAGCCTGCTGTAAAGAGGAGTGTGGACTCCTTGACCTGGGCTGCTGCTCCTGCCCTCACCTATGTTGCTCTCATGCACCAGGCGCAGCAGGTCGTCCGCTAGTCGTTGCACATCAGGGGGCAGCTGCCTCCCCTGAGCTGGCTGGGGCTGCTGCTGCTGCTGCTGCTGCTGCTGCCTTGAGGCGGGGCGCGCAGCACTCGCGCCTCTCTTCAAGGGATCAAAAGCAAGGGCCTCAGGGGCGGCCGATGCTGCTGCTGGTGCGTTTAGGGATGTTTCTGATGCTCTAGAGGGTCCAGGCCTAGAGGGTAGACTTGATCCGAGCCCACTGGGCCCTGCTGCACGAGCCGTCGATGCTGCCTGCGAAGGGCTGTCGTTACCTTGGGAGAGTGCTGGTATTCGGGCTACGCTGGCTGGCAGATCACGGATTTCGGCAAGAGATCCAGGCGTCTGCCTACAAGAGATGCAAAGCCACGCCAGGGTGCAGGTTAGATCTTCAACCACTTGCATGAGCGTGCCAGCATCATAGCCCTTGGCTGGGCCTCAACCATGCCAGCTTGCGAGAGCTTGACCACTCCAACCTACCCTGCTAACTGCTGCTGTTGTGTGCGCTCGGGAGTTGTCGTAGATGTAGGGGACAGGATGTTGAAATCCTTGAGCACATCTGCGTGCATGAACAAGGATTTAGCAGCTGCATACCAGAATATGAGCTCAACGTGACATTAGATTTCATGAACACCCACCATCCAGCAAGTCCTCCAGGTTTGCCTGCTGCTGCATGTTGATGCCGGAGCGGTCAATTGACTTCAAAAATATTTTTTGGTAGAAGTTTATGTGAAAGCTGTACTGCTGAGTAAAATGGACAGGGGCAGCAATCAAGGAGAGCAGGACGCTCAGAGCCTGACCTACAGTCGCACGACCAGTGGCCTCTCAACGACGCCACCTACTCCTCCCAATGAGCTCGCAAACGGATTCGTCGACGAGAGGTAGCTTCCCAATCTCTTTTCTGACCTTTTCCGCTGCAGAGTCAGCTCGAGGAGGATTTCATATCGAGGGGCTGCCCCATCAAACCTACTGCTTCACAGTTTCGCAAGCTCACTCTCGAGTGTGTGTGCGTTGTGGCCCTCCTGTGTCCTTGCAGAGAGCCCCTGAATTTCAGTGCCAACTTTTCAAACCATGCCCCCTTCAACAAGCTTTGGGATGTGAGCTGCCCAACGCCCTGGTCTTGCGCCAAGAGGATTGTGTCAGAACTCTTGTTGTATATTAATTACGGTTTCAAGTTGCTGGGCTACCTTGGGCTTGGTAAGTGCGGTTGCATCATCCTGAAGTCAGGGTTTTCGTGTGTGAACCATCAGGCTCAGGGTTGCCCTTGTACTTCAGCCCACGCCAACACCACGTGTCCCTCTCGCAAGTACGCTCGCTTGCTCTACATTGTACTGCATTCTTTTGACTCTGCTCTTCACTCTTCAGGCTACAAATGGGCGCTCAAACTGTACCAACTCATCGTGTATGCAACACTGCTCTTACCAGGCTTCATCCAGGTGCGCTCCCCATCTGCATTTGTGTGTACAGGTCTTACATGTATGCTGTGACATGTGTGTGCAGTCCTTGCACATGACTTGAATGTGCGTGTTAGACATGAGCGCGTTGACATGTGGACCAATGACTTCAGAGTGTGCCATGCTGGTTACCAAAATGGATCATCTGCCTGCAGTCCAGTGTACTTGTCTGCATGAGCGCCCCACATGCTGCATGCGCGTATGCAGGCCAAGCTTGCCAGCTAATGCTTAGTTTGTGAGCTTGTTAGGATATGGAAGGAGCTGTGTGTGATTTGGGGTGAGCCGCTTTGCCAGCGGAAAGGCCACCTCAGTCAGCAGCCAGACTGTGAGGCCATGCTCCTTAGTGCCTTTTGTAATTGCTTTATCTGACATGTTCCTGCAAAGCCTGGCATTATTTTGGATTGATATGCTCAGACTGACCCCGCCCTTTGGCCTGCGCATGCGCAGGTCATTCTGTTCTACTACTTCTCACCCAGAGTATCCAGGAGTGTAGCCTATGGCGCAGGGGTGCGTGCCGTCCTGGTGACCGTGGGCTGCGCTGTGTGGGGACAGGGGGACGTGCTGGGGGGCCTTGCGGGCAGCAGCCTGAGTGGACGCCTGTGCAAGCGGCACCCGTTGCACTTGGCACTGGCCAATGCATGCATGCAGCTTTGTCAGTGCTCTGCCATCCTGGGGCTCTCAGTTGTGTCTAGGTCACCACCTCCTCAGCACCTGCCCCTGCTCAGCAACCCATGGGCCCGTGCCCGCCTGCGCTGCTGCTGCCTTCGCAGCCGAGGCAGCGCCTGGACATGTACCTGACCAAGAACAGGAAGCCCGGCCACAAGTACCCTGTGGTCATTTTTATCACAGGTGGGGGCACACCTTGCGCGCTGTGCACACCTGCTTATGCATGCGTGTATGGGTGCGCAAGTGCGTGTACGTGCACGTCTTTGTACCTGCACGCGTTACAGTACCTGGGAATGCTGGGTTGAGTGACACAGACTTCCATCAAGCTGCTGTCGCGCCTTCAAGCGCGTTGATGGCACCTGGTATCTCACAACTGTGCGCAGTCTGCTTGCGCAACACACACGGCACGTGGGGTCCCTCTGCTGGCATGTTGTGTGCGATGAGCCCCGTAAGCACGAAGGTAGGACTGCATGGATGGGGGGGAATCACGCCTGTCCGCCCTCCCAACGGCTCGGGAAGAAGGGCGCGCTTCCCTTGGCACACCCACCCCCCTGCCGCGCTGCTGGCTGGCTGGCTGCAGGCGGCGCTTGGACTATTGGCTACAAGGCCTGGGGTGCACTGCTGGCTAAGAGGCTGAGCCAGGCCGGCGCCCTGGTGGCGTGCTTGGACTACCGCAACTTCCCGCAGGCAGGTCCCACGTGCTGCAGCAGTGCAGGGAGTCACGGTGCGCTGTGGCGCAGGGGCAGGGGTGCGCGCGCGGCAGCGGCGGCACAAGGCAGACAAGCGTGTGCACTGATACAGCTGGGGCATGTGTTTTGTACTATGATTGCTGTTAAGGCCACTTGTCAGTAGCAAATGTGGGTAGTAGCGGGTAATTCAGCCGTTTCTGGAGCGCACGATAACATGTGAAAGCGCGTCGTGGAAGCATAAGGCAATGCTGGCTGGACAGCGCAGTTCCCGCGCATCCGGCCGGTGGTCGTGGCTTGCCGAACAGTGCACTCTGGGGCAAGGTGCCCCCGGCCTGCAGGTGCTGCGCTGTGCCTCTTCCCGCGCCCTGCGTGTGTTATTTGGTCAGTTTGTGTTAGCCTTCTTGTGACAGTGGCGCACACAGGAGGGGCGGGGGGTGCGCTGTGCTGGACCTGTGCTGGACGCGCGTGCTTGCAATTGATTGACGCCGGTCGGTCCGCCCCCCCCCTTCCTGCAAAGCGCTTCTCCCAGCACAGCGCACCCCCCGCATTGCGTGCGACAGCCATCAATACCTGCAATGGTGTGCGGGGGAGGGGGTGGGGCAGCAGCGCTGGCGGACACCGACGAGGAGCCTTGAGGAGCCTTGACACCCACAAGGAGCCCTGACTGCACTGAGCTGAGTGGTTGAGCGCCTGAGTTCTGAGCTGCCTCCGTGTGCCGGCAGAGCATAGTTCACAGGGTTGTTAAAGTCTAACAGCCCTGTGAACTATGCCTAAGGCTGGCATACGTTTTGCGAGACCCTGTAGACTTTAACAACCCTGTGAACTATGCCTAAGGCTGGCATACGTTTTGCGAGACCCTGTAGACTTTAACAACCCTGTGAACTATGCCTAAGGCTGGCATACGTTTCGCGAGACCCTTATGATTACTTATGAGCTGCCTCCGTGTGCCGGCGTGCGGTATTGAATTGTGGAAAAAAGTTTTAATCTGAAAAGTGGAGTAAGGAATGTCGGTGCATGACCAGAAATGGAATCATGAGAGGTGCATGTGTATGGGTGCAGCAAGTATGCAAATGAGTGTAAGAATGCTTCTTGTTTGCATTTTTGGAAGGACG
>LFCJ01003006.1_pt1 | contig 12260 bp, 13 predicted proteins | sample 643141 | NCBI WGS metagenome assembly LFCJ01 (sample SAMN03766243, study PRJNA286221) | soda lake metagenome | biome: soda lake; feature: Kulunda steppe; material: water; isolation source: sample B1-Br-g2 brine of Lake Bitter-1 | place: Russia: Kulunda steppe | collected 2010-07 | reverse complement strand
TCTTCCCTTTCTGCCAATCCTTTTCCATGGAGGCCCCTTATATTCCACATGCCTTGCCTAGTCAGACTGTCTTTGATTTTCTTTCTCAACGGCACAATAGACTCTGCCATTTCATTTCGGACATTATTGACTATTTTTTGGCTGGCGAAGACCAGCAACAAACCAATCAGCCTAACGATCTGGCTGGCGGTTAACCCTTTTAAACTTTATGACCAGGTGGGGGGAAATGTTACGAGGTAACATCTCTCTGTTAGAAGGTGTGTAGGAGCTGAGATCACGATGACCAGGTTAGTTGGGTTCGACTCCCAAAGGCAGACAATATAATAGGAAATACACACACCACCCTGCTACCTCACCCGTGATCTAGCTAAAGCTAGGCATTGCTACAGTGTTAACGATCCATAGCGCACTTTGATAGAGGTGGTCTCCAGGACGCAACGCAATGCATGCAATGCAATGCGCAATCTTGCGTTTAGCCCGGCAGATTTTGAACGCTTATCAGTAGAACCTGGAGGATGCAGCACTTCATGATGATTCTAAGAAGTCATCCCTTCAAAAAGAAAGAAAAGCTAATCAAACTAAAAAAGCTGGCACTGTTTTTCCAAAGAGCTCATAATCTTTGATCACTCCTCAACTATTTTCATGTTTGATTATACATCATGTACATATATGAATATGTATGAAATCAGCAATTGGGATGACTGAACTTAAAGACACGTTCGCAAGCGAACATGGTGTGCACACCTGTGTCAACATGTACATTTAGGCAAAGGTGTCGAAAGTTTATTTTAAATAAGAATATATGTAACATCGTGAGTTGGTCCACGAATGTGCTAGAAGATGCAATGTCGTGATTAGTAATTTGAAATTTTCAAGTCAGCCATAAAAATCAACAAAATAAATAAAAGTATGATTTCAGCGATCATTTGCGTCCTGGCCGCCGCCGCAGCCAAGGCGGCCCGCCTGCCCCCCAACGTCATTGCAGAGGTCCACAGTGAGGGTGGGTGTGCATAAAATGAAGTTTAATGCAGAAACTGTTGGAGGAAAGGATGGCGTGTCTGTGATCATGGCTGAAACTCGAGTGCAGCCACGCGTGGCTGTGCACGTGCACACAGCATGTGTGCGTGCGTGATCACAATCAGTGATGATGCTGCACCCAGCGCGCTCCCACTGGCTGATCTTCCCCCTTGCAGCTTTTCCTGGTGGACTTAAGCATGTGCCCAGCCACCTTCAGGCGCTGAGGGCGGCAGCTCTGCAAAGGTACAGCAAGTGGATGTGCGATGTGTGATCCTGTGAGTCACAACTGCTGGCCAGACGTCCTTCGCCGCTTCTTGATGTGGCGTACATTTAGTTGTCTCTTTGATTGAAACCTGTGTGAGGAAAATATTGAGCTGCTGAGCTCAGTTGTGATGATCATCATGATGTACATACATCAATGTATATATTGATATGTGAACGATGTGCAGGGAGGAGGATTGGACGGAGAAAACAGCATACGCCACCATCAAGTTCACCGTGCCCCCCTCTGTGTCTGACAAGTTTGAAGACGCCTGGTGCGCACGCACGCAGCCTGTCCTTCTTCTTTTTTTCCTAGCCCTTGATTTCTGTCCGATAAAAGAATGCGTACTGCTTTCTGTTTTAGAAATTGAAACTTGGATCCGATCTGCATTGCCTACCCAAATTCGAGCGTAATGCATGCAAATTACAGGCTGAATCTTGAGGAAGAGGTCAAGGATAAGGAAGAGGATTGGGAGATCTTCGACCTGAAGAAGACATCACTCGACAATGTTTTCTATTGGTCGTATGGTAGGACACGCTCTACTGGACAAATGGTAGAGACTTGAGGAAAGTTAAGTGAGTTGAAGGCCACTTCTGGCACTGTCTTCTACTGGCATTGTCTTCAATAGGCTCCATACTACACAATATCATGTGCTGACAAAGTGCGCCTAATGTACACTGTCACCAGAGTTGTGCCTGTGTGCTGACCTGTGCAGGCGAGTGGAAATCTGTTGATGCCTTCATCCACCACCTGCATTCTGATCACTTCAAGGACTTTGCTGAGGCGAGTAAAACTGAGTCAAAATTTCCTTACTTTACCCAAAGCCGATGCTGCCGCATCCAGGCTGCTGCCAACGTTGGGTTGGAATACTGGGAAATAGTTCATGATGAAACTTTTTCACGGTATTCCCGCCCAAGGACAAGGAAGACGTTGGCGCGTGTCCTTGTTGTGACACCTGCCAGCTCCACAAACAAAGTTCTTCCAAGTTGTTGCACAGCATGTCGCACGGTCTTGGGAGCGTGTTTGCATGTCCTCTGTCGTGCAGTATATCTTGCCTGTCTGATCCATAATACCGCCTGCCTGCCTGCCTACCTGCCTGCCTGCCCCCACATGGTTGTAATCTGATTGGCTCCCATATTTTGTCTATCTGCCTGACTGCCTGCACTTGCAGAGCGCCGACAAACTGGGCATCAGATGGGACTTACAGTGGCTGAAGGACCTTTCCAAGGATCTGGAGAAGCATGAGCGTGGGCACAAGGTGCGCAGATCTACTGGGAGCTGTCTGAAGCAAAAGCAATGCTCTGGATTCACACATTTGCTGATCAGCAAAATCTAAATTCTATTGTGGGTTTTTGCACCTGATATGATGATCGTCAAAATCAAGTTGTAAATCGCATTGTAAGCATTTGCTGAGCACTTTCAGTGCAACACTGTCATGGTAGAACTTTGCCACAGAAGCGGTGTGCCCACCATTGCTTCAAGCACAGGAGCACAAGCGTGCCTCAAAGGGAGAGGTTGAGAAGGACCTTGCCCACGTACTGGTCTACTACATCGTGAGTTGAAATGAGGTTTACTTTGAGGGTGCTCGCTTTGTCTGTGGAAAAGGTTGGGCTGGGCACACCATGCCCCAAAATGCAATGCGACCTCGAAAGTCCAAGGAGTTCAAATATCTGGCAGCACCTATCTAGGCAATGAGTGACCTGTGTAGTTACAACCAGCAAAGGACCATTAGCCTGTGACTTGTTAGTTGACCACACACTCTCACTCACAAGCAAAATTCCTTGCACCCTCAGTCACACACCTGCTTGCATTGTATCCTCTCAGGTGCCCCCCGGAAAAGGCGAGGAATTTGTGGATCAGTGGCGCCACACTGCCAAGAAAACGCTGTCTGAGGAGAAAGGCAACAGGCACGATTCCATGTGGATAAGCACGATGCTCCCTAATTTTAGTAATTGCGTGTGGCTGCCTCCCCTTGCTCCAGGGACGCTTTTGTTCAATTGCTCTAAGGCTAGCCTCAGCGCTGACCCATAGACACCACCAAAGCTAAGAAACACAGAGTGAGAATCCAGCGCACGCTGCCCTCAGGATCTACTCCCTGGCGACAACTTACGATGACAACACACGCTTCCTGGCATATGGTACCTGGGACACGTAAGTGCTGCTTTAGGCCAGGTTAGAGTGCTTTGCATGAATGCCCATCACAAGCCCAATTGAGAAGTCTTGTGTATTGAATTTAATTATTTCATAGACAACAAAGCATGCTTTGTGCCCCCCATTCCTCCTCTATAAGCCTAATGTGTGCTGGATGCACCCCTTCTGACATGTGTGCTGGATGTGCCCCTCTTGTAATGTCTACTGAATGCAGACATCCTAACGTCTGTGCATGCCCTTGCAGGATGGATGACTACCTGGATCATTACTCAAGCAAGCATGTGTTGAACCTCCGCGAGTATCTGGCAAAGAAGGTGAGCATTCCTTTGCCATACACTAGCTGTGTTACGTACATGCCAGGCAGGCTGATAGCAGCTCAAGATTGGGTGGCCATGCAGACATTTTTGCTGCTGAAAATAGAAATAATGCAAAGAAACCACATGCACTGCTGTAATTGGCAAACCTCACAGCATTTTCTCCTTGGGCCCAAAACCTCCACCCTTGCCTTGGAAAGTGATTGCAATTGGCCCACACAAGTGTGCACAGAAAATCTAGGGAATGACTGAAATTGTCCATTTCAAATCAAAAGTTGCAATGTCCACTGCTTGTCAGGATATCATCTGGTTTGTAATCCCACTGGACAAGGTCGGGAATCAGCCGGAGTAAGGCTTCTTTCATAATGACTGAACTGGATTCAGAAATGTTGAGCGACCAAATAAGATCATTCTGCTGTTGATCTGTCACCATTGCTAGCTTAGTTCACGGACAATACGCATCTCATTTTTGTTGGAAGCCAATTTTAATGCTGGACAATGTTTTTCACGGACAATACGCATCTCATTTTTGTTGGAAGCCAATTTTAATGCTGGACAATGTTTTTAAGAATCTGAGCAACCACTAGAAAAAGAAAAGAAAAGAACGTGGGCAATGAAACCCCCCCTACATCAATCAAGGAAAAGGAGACACTTTGGTCTGAAGTAGCACCTGTCTTCCCCCACCAGAAACAATGTATGATGCAAGTCTTGAGTCAAGGCCAGCTATCTTATAAAAGCCTCCTGGAACAATAAGTGCCTAATACCATCAACAATTTAGATTTGGTAAGGCAAGAGATGGAGGGTTATCTAACACTGTACAGCTGTTTTCCTCCTTATAATTACACTAAAATTTTAGCTGCTAACATCATACACATTGATAAATGCATTCAGCTTGGATTAGCAGGATCTCAAATATTGATGTCATGTAAGTAAAATGCTTACATCAAGATGTGATCTCATGATCATTAGCAGCAATAACAACAGCATCAGAGTAAGCTGTATGCCTAGATGCTGAAGCAGAAGTGCTTACATCAAGATGTGATCTCATGATCATTAGCAGCAATAACAACAGCATCAGAGTAAGCTGTATGCCTAGATGCTGAAGCAGAAGTGCAACACAGAGCAGCCATGCCTGCCACGCCTGCACAGCTTAGAAGTGGCTGGCGAGGCAGCAGGCGACTCAGCCACAGCACCAGTGCTGTAGGTCAAACCATTGATTGGGCCTGTTGCAGCCACCTTAGGTTTTAGTGTCATCAAGCTGTGCCTGTGTGCTGGCCTGTGTCATTGAATGGAATTCTGTTAATGCCTTTGTTGAACACCTGCTTTTGATCAATTTAAGGACGTGCTGAGGTGAGCACAAATCAGTCCAGGTTTCCATGTTTTAGCCACTGAAGCCTACGCTGTTCATCCAAGTTATTGTACAGCATGTCGCACGGCCTTGGGAGCGTGTTTGCATTTTTCTGTCATGCAGTTTATCTTACCTGTCTGATCCATAATACTGCCTGCCTGCCTGCCCCCTTATAGTTATATGCTGATTGACTCCCATATTTTGTCTATCTGCCTGCCAGTCAGTGACTGCCTGCACTAGCAGAGCGCCGACTAACTGGGCATCAGATAGGACTTACAGTGGCTGAAGGACCTTTCCAAGGATCTGAAGAAGCATGAGCGTGGGCATAAGGTGCGCAGAACTACTGGGAGCTGTCTGAAGCATAAGTTATGCTCTGGGTTCATACATTTGCTGACCATCAAACTTAAATTTCAATGTGGGTTCTTGCACCTGATGACCGTCAGAATCAAGTTATTAAACACATAACATGCATTTTTTTAGCACTTTTAGTCGCAGAACTTTGCCATAGAAGCATTGTGCCACCTCATAGCTCCAAGCCCAAGATCACAAGAGTGCCTCTTACACGAGGCCTCCCTTAATTAAGGGAGATATTTAGAAAGTCCTTGCGCATGTACAGGTCAAAAATACTTTCAATTGAATTTGAATGGGGTTTGCTTTGAGGCTGCTCGCTTTTTTTGTGGAAAAACATGGGCGCACCGTGCAAGAATCAAATGTAGAATCCAAATTCCGGCAGTGTGTATATTGAGGATTGAGGCAGAGAAGCAGCATAGCTACAATATTAATTAATCTAGCTTGAGTACTTTACAAAAATAAGAGTAAAGCTACTTATACAAGACTCATTAGACGGAGTTTACGCACTGTGTACATACATATATACGCTACGTGGTCCTAGGCCTTGCCTAATACGCAATGACCTGCAGGTGCATCGATGAGGATATCCTCATTTGCACACCTACTTGCTTCTGGAATCTATTCATTTGCCGACAAGAGGAACACACAGGACATGATGGGCAGGCACATGCAACTAGGGTGTGTGAGCCGGCTGGCGCTGTTTTCAGTTTGCATGCACATGATATATATCAAATGTGTTTGTACGCATTTGTAGTTGCGCCTGGTCTACCTATGTGAGAATATTATGACCAAATTGTAAACTTATGCTTCCATAAAAAATCATGCCAGCAGGAAAAGCCAGGCAGGTGCAAGGTATGTGCGATTCCCTGTGCCTTTCCATTTCTTGGTCTTCTTCCTAAAATTTTGAATATTTCATATAATATAAAAATATTTGAAATGTTTACGTGGCGAATGTGATGTTGTCTCGAGGGCGGACGAACGGGCTCCTTTCATCTGGCATTGGGAGCTCCTTCAGCGACGATGTGTGAATATAATCCTTAGCTTTTTATTCAAAACAAATAGTACTGCGAGTCTCAATCATGGGCATATACATGCTTGAACATGCACCATACAAGCCCCCTGAGGAATACCGAGTTATAGCTGTGGAGATGGAAAAGCATGCAAGGAATCTGCCAAACTACAATGAAGCGATGCGTGACTTCATGCAGCGGGTGTTCTCTAAGTCAGGTATTTCACCAAATGGCACTTACCTTCCTCCTGCTATCAACCCGATGCACACCAAGGACCCAAAGGTGAGATTCTAGAAGGAAAAATACATACATCATGTGTGGTTGTGCCTCTCATTCTTCACTCATTCAGAGCAGGTTTCACTCATAAGAGCAGACCTTGAGCTGGCCTCTGGAAGGCTGGATTCCAGGCCTCCTACACTGGCCATTCCCTTTAAAGAACTGTGCTTGAGTGTGTACGTGCCAATTTCATATTTTGGCTTCAGTTGAGTTTTTGGTTGACTAAACCTGAATGCTGCCATGATCATGGGCTAGATACAAACGATCTGCAAGCCTAATAAGTAAGCCACATGTAGGCCTGATCTCTTGGTAATATCCTGATCTCTCAATAATCTTAATCTCACAACAGTCCCAACAAAATCACAATCAAATTCTGCAACTGCACATGTGCAGCTGCTGCAGCATTTCTGACTCCATCCACGTGTTTGTTGAGTGTAGCTTGCAATCTTTATGATCGTTAATATGCGTGTCGCAATGGGTCTCTCTTCTGGTTTGATTGCCTGCACATGCTTCAGGTCAGCATTCCAACTTCTCTCCTGGAAGCCGAGATGGTAATGACAGGCGCTCTGAATGAAGTGCTTGAAAAATCAGGTATTGAATCATCCCAGGATCCACTTGGACTTAGCATGCACTTGAATTCCTTCTTATTGACGGTCGCTGGAGGTGCGCTGTTCATCAAAAGACATGAGGTCCAGCAAGTTTATCAGGCATGTCTGGTAGATGCTTTAGTATGGTGAATTTCAGGGCTTATAAAAAAAGATAATGGCAAATGAATATGCATATGCATGTGATCACTTCTGTGGATGTGATGCAGCTTGAGGCAGGGAAAGCCACAGATCTGCTTTGTATGCCAGCATGCCTTTTGACCAGCGCATGTGCATGTGCTCCAAGAGTTCTCAACTGCACCTGCTGCTCCTCTTGCACTGATCACCCTAAAACACTCCACATGTAATGATCCTCTCATAATTTGTGCTGGTTGCCTCTGCTCATTGCTCTTGTACAGGTCTGGGGCCTCAAGACATTGACATCCTTGTCACCTGTGCCTCCATTTTCTGTCCTACGCCCTCCCTTGCTTCCATGCTTGTGCACAAATTCAAAATGAGGGAAGACATCCAAAGCTACAGGTGAGCTCAAGGACCTGTGTTCCCAGAATTGGAGCTGCTATTTGGATCTCAGCATCAAACGTCTGAGTGGAAATTAGGCAAAGAATGGAAAAGAACCCGCAAGGTCGTCAAAGGAGCTATCCAACAGCTCTGTCTTGCTGGTGTGTTTTTGTTCGTGCTCTGACTCTGCAGTAAGCCAAAAGTTTATGCCTGGAAAAGCATGATCAATTTTTCCTGTGGATGGCAGCGCTTACCTTAGAGGGTAGGAGGTCTTTGCATCGGCCCTATTTAGATGGATAGTACTTAATTGAAGATTGATTGCTCTGCAGTTTGGGAGGCATGGGCTGTGGAACAGGCGTACTAGGAGTGAACCTGTGCCGCGACCTCCTTAAGGTCAGTGACATATGTATGAGTCAACCTTTAGCACGCACATGCTCCTCAAGGTTTGAAATGCTGCCGTGCTGGTGTGATTTGGCGCCTTTGTGTACAGACCCCAACTCACAAGAGGGCCTGTTTCACCATGTATGAATTAGTCCTCTACATCACAGACACCATGATTAAGTCACTGATGAATTTGCATGCAGGCCCGGCCAAACTCCGTCTGTGCCTTTGTACCAGCAGAGATCACCAGTGCATGCTACTACCCTGGACAGGAAAAAAATCGTCTGGTTGCCAATGCAATCTTTAGGTGAATTGCCTTCAGGGCTGTGTATGGACCTTTTTTGCTGCATCGTATCTTCAGCATTCTGGATTTACAGCCCAGAAGTCACAGTATTCTGTTTCCCTTTTCACTTAGCATATGGGCTTGTGACCCTGTATAGTACCTGAGCCCGTTGCTTGGGCCGTACAAGCATTTGCTAGACAGGCCTCTGTCTATACTTGCTATGCGCACGCTGCTTGATCTCAGCACCAATGCTGCTCCATCAGAATTGCAAACTTGTAATGTGTTCATCAATATCCTTACAGCAGTGAATACGGGTTCTACTCAGCTAATCCACATCGGCCTATTGTAGGGAAGCAAGGTGCCAACATCCATGCATATATTTTTGGCAAACAATTAATGTGACTGTGCCAAATGAATTGCCATTCCCAAGCCTTCATCCATACATGGCGCAGCTGACTGGCTGTTGCAAACATGAAGGATGCCAAACAATGCTCATCTTTAATGAGGACGAAATTCTAGCAGCGCTGTTGGATTGCTGCAGTTGCCTAATCCATCCACTCAGCTTCCTGTGTCAATATGAATGGCTGAAGGATGGGAGGTGCAGCCATTCTGTTCACCAACAAGCCCTCCCTGCGCTTGCGGGCCAAGTATGAGCTTGATGCTGCATCGCGTGTTCATATGGCAGCAGATGATGAAGCGTATGGGTGAGTGTTGGAATGATTCAATTTGCCAAGCTGCCCACGAAATTCTGCAAGATCACCATGCAAGTAAAGTGGCGGCGCAGTTACCTAAAGCACCTGCAGCAAGTATCATGCATCAGATTGCAGAGACTGCACTTTCTGATCACAGTGCGGAAACTGATCCATACTCAGCAGTTTGGCAACAACCCTACACTCAGACAACCCGAGGTAGCCAGCATGTGCGCTTTGCATGAGCACGCGGCAATTGTGATGAATGTCCATGTCAATTATCAAACCAAAAATCTAGCTCCAATGGGTGCGCAGATGCATGAGCTGGGGCCCAGACGGTTGTGGGATCAATGGTGTGCATCTTGGCAAAGAGGTAGGTCCTGGTTGTTCTTCTTCACTCACAGTTAGTCTCGACTTGCAGCTATTCCCAAGTGTGCTTCCTGCATATTATAGCCAGGCACAGTCATATTGAAGATATTCCCTTGCAATGGCACTGGTGAACAAGATAATGCATGCATTTATGATAGATAGAGGGAGTGAGTGTGTTTGTTCTGCGCATGCCACACACGCCAAAGATTAATACATGCAGCTGCTTTGCCTCTGTTCTTTCTCAAGGTGCCAGCGTCTGCAGGGGCAACAATAAGTGCTGCATGCACAGCCATTGCACCGTACATACTGACGTGGAAGGAGTTTGGCCGGGCAGCATTCTATGCTGCACAGAGAAAGTGGGTGTCCGCAAGGAAGCAAAGGATAGGTGCTCTATAGGAAGAAACAGTGTCCAAACGGAAGCTGACCCGCCAGCTTTGCTAGTGCCTGCTCCCCGTGTGCACAGATGTGTGTGCATATTCTCTTGCTTCACGGGCACTTGCGGCTGTCTTGAATCAAAACCATAAAAAAGGTTCAAAACCACGCAGGCTTGTTGGTGGCGGTCCTGAATTCAAGCCAGAGTGGCCTGAGCTGGCCCAGCACTTTGCCCTGCATGCTGGTGGGTGCTGTGCGGGTGCAGAACTCCTTGTGCTGGCTTAGGCACGCAACCATGAGCTTGCTTACAGGATTGGTATGGTTTCTTGCTCATGCTAGCATCATGCAATGCACCGCTGACCTTTTCATGAAGTCATAGGTTTGCCAGATCTTAGAGGCATGCACCAAAGGGAACCTCAGGCTCACTCGTGTGATGCACAGTGTGCATTCCCACCCTAGGCAATACGAAAATCAAGTATCCCATCAAACCAGGATAGGCGTCAACAGCTAGCATATGCTTATGACCATGGACCTTTGTCCAATTCTCCTGCTTCAGGAGGCTATGCTGTACTCAAGGGCCTGCAGAAGGGCTTGGACTTGCCAAACGAGAAGATGATTCCCTCCTTTGCATGTCTCCGTGATTACGGGTGGGCAGGGATCTGGATGTGCTGAAGTGTGTAGCTGCTTGTGCCCAGGCTTGAAAACTTGTGTGCAGTCTTGACTTTTCTAGGCGTCCATCAGCCAAACTTGTTAGCATAGGATTGAGATTGCAGTTGCAGCTGTGATCCTGCTTGACCTTGTTTGCAATTGACCTCTCGTATGCAGCAACACATCCTGCTCGACCACTTGGTATTCCCTGGCCTACATTGAGTCCCAGTTGGGCGTGCGTAAAGGGGAGCGGGTGCTGCAGGTGGCCAGGCCTCGATAATTAGTTGAATTGCACACTTACTTGGGTGATCTACTTCTGTTCCCAATGATAACTGCTGTTGATGAGCACAAAAGTCCTGTTTTATGACGCCTTGATGCTTTATGTAATGAGAATAAGGGAATGGAGCAAGCCTGGTTGCAAACATGATGCTTAAGAATGCAAACCTCATTGAACTCAATCATTCTGCGTTGGCATGCCGCTGCAGCAAAACTATTTGTACAAATAGCTCTTGGCCATAACTTGTGCGTTCCTGTTGGAATGCAGCTGGGCGTCGGCGGTGGCACGAAGGCTGGTGTCAATTGCTGGCGGGCCTTGCGAGATGTGCGCGTGGACCACAAGGCAAGGCCATACTTTTTATTGAGAAATGCCAATTATGAAGTCAGGATGCACTTGGACGAACTTAGCCATGCATTGTGCCTTTAAGCTGCCAAAAATCTGCCCTGAAGCACACCTGCATGGTTGCAAAGCTTCAACATAATGCAGGGCGTTCCTTATTATTAAGGCTACATCAAAAGCACGAGGCAGAAAGCTTGAAAGTGATGAGCCAGGATCTCAGAGACACTCCAGAGATAGCATTTGAGATGCTCATTCTGTTTCTCCCAGAAGCTTGCGGCAAGCCCTGACAGGTTGAGGACTCCATCCCAGCCTGGGCAAAGCTTGCACTCAACTTACACACTGAATAAATGCCCAGACCTAGCAAGCAACATGAAATGTAATTAGTAAAATGCACTATGCTTGCAGGTGTGGCAGCACCTGAAGCAACCCCTGGCGGAGGCAGACTTGCCACGAGGTATTGGAGGCAAGGGGGACGTGCGCGACGCCACGATGGCTGAATGGGGAGGACCGTCAACCAAGGGGGCAACCGATGGAATCCCCACGCATGCCGTGTAACAATTGTAGCAAATCTAGTCTGCGCATTTCAAGCTCACGACCATGATCCCAATTGGGACTTGCAAGCTGTGATCGATCCTCAGCAAACATGCGTGATCCTTGATGTGCGGAGCACACACCCAATCCTCTGCTTTTTTCAACCAGAGATTCCATTTTGATGCTTTGACCCGAAGGACTTTTAAATCTTGACTCAGATCACAAAGCACAGCCTTTTGGCGGCACAACCTTGGCAACAATTTGTAGTTCAAGTATTTGTAACAACAAGTTTCATGCCTTTGCCCATGGTGGAGGTCTTGGACAAGATCTTCAAGCTTGAAGCTCTGGAGCAGCAGCTGTATGCATGGTCTTGAATGAGAGTATGCTTGTGTATAATCTAAAACACTTCTACCAGGGTTGCACGCTACGGTGCTACGGCCACCATTTCGTAGCGTAGCCGTAGCCGTAGCGTAGCGTAGCCGTAGCAGTGGCTACGAAACAGTGAATGGTCCAGTGCGCTCAATCCTGCTACCTAGACC
>LFCJ01003005.1_pt1 | contig 12262 bp, 13 predicted proteins | sample 643141 | NCBI WGS metagenome assembly LFCJ01 (sample SAMN03766243, study PRJNA286221) | soda lake metagenome | biome: soda lake; feature: Kulunda steppe; material: water; isolation source: sample B1-Br-g2 brine of Lake Bitter-1 | place: Russia: Kulunda steppe | collected 2010-07 | reverse complement strand
GAAGTTGCTCGCGCAACTTCGCCGAGCCGGCATAATCGCTGAGAGTTATGTTCCGTCCGAAGAGCTCCGGGAGCGCCGCGCACTCGTGCGCGGCCGTAAACGATTATGGTCGAAAAGCGCACGGACTTCAAAAACGAAGTCCACGCCCTACTCGACAAACACGGGATCACCTACGACTGGGATCCGTTCAGCGTGGACGGGCGAGAAATCATCGCTGGTGAGGATTTCTCGCTCGGGATCGTCGGCGATCAATTGCTGGAGTCGTTCCTCTCGGTCATCGACGAGCTAACCGCTCAGATCGAGGAACTCGAAATGCTGATCGAAGAAACCGGTGCGTCTCTTGAGGAGACGCAGCTGTTGATGACGATTCCCGGCGTAAGCTTCTACTCGTCGTTGCTAATCACCTCGAAGATCGGTGAAATCAACCGATTCGACGAGGCAAAGCAGGTGGTGAGTTACGCAGGATTGGATCCAGTCGTCCGCGAGTCAGGTGACTCGCGGACAGAAGGATCGATCTCGAAGCCCGGAAGTAGAGACTTACGCTGGATCCTCGTTCAGTGTGTCCAAACGGCGGTTCACCAGTGTAACGATCCGTATCTTGGATGGTTCTACGCACGGTTGAAACGGCGAAAGAACCATCAGATAGCGATCGTCGCAACGGCGCGGAAACTGCTCGTGTCGGTCTTCCACATGCTCGACCGAAAGGAGGTGTACGATCCACCAGAGGTGAGTGCCTGAGGGCCACCGAGCCGGCGGCCCTCACCGGCCGGTCGCAGCGGGTGTGAGCCACAGCTAACGCGTTCACGTTCTGACCGCCTGCCGGCTGGTTCCTGAGCCATCACCGTGCCTGCTTGTAGTTTCTCTCTCATGACCAAGCTCGGCATCGATCCCGGCGAAAAATATAGTATCGCAGACGTGGTTTGTTGCGCTAGCAGGCTTTCATAGGTGTTGAATCCGTAGAGTACGTCGGGATGCGTTCACTCAGTAGTCGGTTCAGCAACGCTGCCGAGAGAATCCAGAAATAAAGTCTCGGCATAGGAGGTGCGGATCGAGATGACCGAGTGATTTGACCCAATCCTTTGACTACAAAGAGCGGAACAATCCACCTTCAGATATCATGATCCCCGCGCAGCCATCGTATTCAACAGAACAGTGAGACCCGGATTCGCCAATAAAACATCGTTGCCAATGATACGAGCGGTAACTGTTCAACGAAGGTCTTATATTCTCTCTTTGAGTGAAACTAGTGATGCCTAATATCACCGATCTCGTGGAGAATAGCGGTGCTATCAAACGCGGCAAATTCAAGTTATCCAACGGTAAGTTGACCGACTACTACATCGACAAATACGCCTTCGAAACAGATCCTGCTATTCTATCGAAGATTGCTACCGCGATCTCAGAACAAATTTTGGGAGAAGATATTGACGTGATCGCCGGCCCTGAACTCGGCGCGATCCCACTCGTGACCGCTGTGTCTCTTGAGTGCAACATTGATGCGGCGTACGTCCGCAAAGGTAAAAAACACCAAGGTACGCAGGCGCGTATCGAAGGGTCAATTGGGAAAGGGGACCGTGCCGTAATCATAGAAGACGTCTCGACAACCGGTGGAACCATCCTCGAAGCTGCGAAGTTAGTCGAAGAGGCGGGCGGCTTCGTCGAGCAACTGATCGTCGTGGTTGACCGGAACGAGGGAGCTGTTGAAAATGTCCGCGAGCAGGGATACGAACTCGAATACCTCGTCCAAATCGGCGAGGATTATGATGTCGTCTCTCCCGAATGATATCGGGTTTCCTAGGGAACCATTCAGACGCGCATTTTAATATCTTATAGAAAATATACTGTTTCATGTCGACATCAGGCTTCTATATCACTGGAGGGCAGGTCTATCTTGACAGTACCCTTCAGAACGTTGCTCTTGGCATTGAGAATGGCGAGATAGCCGAGATAACAGATAACGACTCTGTCCCGTCGAACGCAGAGACCCACAAGCTGGATGGGGAGTATGTGATACCAGGGCTCGTAGACGGCCATGTCCACTTGCGTGAACCCGGATACGAAGAGAAAGAGGGTATCAAAACGGGTACGGCTGCTGCTGCGGCGGGGGGGATCACGACTATCGTGGAGATGCCGAACACAACGCCGCCGGTACTAACTATTCAAGATCTTAATAAGAAGCGAACCTTGTTTGACGAAAAGTCACACGTTGATTACGCTCTGTTTGGTGCTGTAACCGATGAAAACGTCGGTACTGGAGATATTCGTGAACTGGCCGATGCAGGTGTGACTGCGTTTAAAACATTTATGGCGACTAGTTTCGGGCCTCTCCTGATGGACGACAAGGGCGTCCTCTTCCGTGCGTTTGAAGAGATTGCTGACACAGGGCTCCCAATATATATTCACGCCGAAGATCAGGAGTATCTCAATGAGTTCCGCGATAGTGCCGATGACCTCTCGGGGATGGACGCATTTCTGTCATCCCGTCCGCCGATCGCTGAAACGACAGCGATAGCGGATGTGATCGAGATAGTTCGAGAGACGGATGCTGAGACTGTAATCCCGCATATCACGACATCAGAGGGGGTTGAGTTAGTGACCCGAGCCAGAGAGGACGGAGTCCCTATCCAAGCTGAGGTAACGCCGTACCATCTCGCGATCGATCAAAATAAACTCAAGGACATCGGGACAGTTGGCATCGGTACGCCGCCCGTGCGAGGGGCAGAGAACAAACACCGACTTAACACAGCTCTGGAGTCCGGCAAAATCCAACTTATTGGTAGCGATCACGCACCACACACACTCAGTGAAAAACAACGGCCTCCGATAGAGGTCGCCCCAGGAATGCCACAACTGGAAACTGCCCTGCCTGTTCTTTTCGATGCCGTTTTTGATGGACGACTCTCGCTTTCGAGAGTTGTTGATGCGTATGCCACGGAACCCGCGAAGAGACATGGACTCTTCCCACGAAAGGGAACCATTCGTATCGGGTCGGATGCTGACCTCGTAATCGTTGATCCTGACCGAGAGACCGTGATCGACGCGAGAGAATTTGAATCCACTGCGTCTTACAATCCGTTTGATGGCTGGACGCTTACCGGATGTCCAATATCAGTATATCAGCGTGGTGAACTTATCGCACGGGAAGGCCAATGTTTGGCAACACCCGGTGATGGAATGGATCTCTGATCCAGAAGGCAACTCAGGCATCAAATGGATATGAGTGTAAGTAGCTTTCCAGAGAGATTCAGATAAAAGTCATCACATATGTTCTGCTGACAGACGATACTGATCGCGTTTGAACATTTCTCCCTCCTCTTCAAGATACTTTTGGACCTCGTCCTCACTTCTCTGGGGGGGGTTGAACTCTTTTTTAGCGATTTCAACTACATATTCGGCCAACAGTATCCCATTCTCACGTATGTTTCTTGGATCGACTTTATCCAAGGTGTCTTCGGGTGTTAGAATACGACCGCGCGATCGGCCCTTCGTATCATCGGTCACGAAACACCCTGGAATTCCCTTTTCAACGAACCTCCAGTGATCACTGGAGAGAGAGTGTCTAGGGTCGACGATTTTGGGGTGTGAGAATCGTGCGCACACATCTTCGGCGAGGGTCCCCAATTCATTGAACCTGTGAGTAATAAACCGTAGATTCCTCATCGAACCAATGACGTCTAGATTTACGACGGCTTTGATTGTGTTCGTCTCCGTAGACCGAGCATGATGCGCGGATCCTAATAATCCAACTTCTTCCGCACCATACACTACGAACTCCACTCGAGTTTCAATTTCCTCCTCACGCGCGATGAGTGCTTGAGCGATCTCAAGTACTCCCGCAACCCCGCCGCCGTTGTCGATTGCGCTTTCCGAGATATCATGTCCGTCCACGTGGGCCGTAACAAGAACGCGTTCATCCGCATCAGGGCCCAGTTCACCGTGGATGTTTTGGCTTTTTGCTGGAGTGATTTCGGCCGCCACATCGATCATCACCAGATCGCGTTCACACCGGCGCGACAGTCGCATGCCTTCCTCCTTACTAACAGCGACCGCCGGAATTTCACCGATGGACCCCTCTGCTCCATTTACACTTCCTGACCTGGGATTACAACCCTCGCGGTGATTTTTATAAATAAATCCGACAGCACCGTTTTCAACTGCCATCCGGTACTTTTCACGTCGATGAACGGGTCGGTGGTAGTGGTCCGGAACCGTACTAGAGACCATGACGACCGCAGATTCGCTTTCGGTGTTTTCGAAATCAGCTGGCAGACCGTGACCCAAGTCAACGAGTTCGCCCTTCACCGAGTCACTGGGACTTCTAGGGAGTGCGAACGCGTCCACGCTTGTTTCCGAATCCTCAGAACGAACAGTTGTAGCTCCACGGTTCCACCCGGTAATATCGAACTCCTCCAAGTGGACATTTCGAAGTCCAACTTCGGAGAGTTGGTCTCTCGTAAGTTCTGCTGCGGCCCGTTCACTCTCACTCCCAGCGAGGCGATGACCGGAATCAACCAACTTCTCCAGAGTTCTGTATCCAATGTCGTTTCGGTGTGCTAACTCTAGCCAATGAGACATCTCGTACCAACCTTCTCACACAACCATATAACAATTGACCAAGCCAGTTATATAGGTGTCAGTTCGGATTAATTCTATGCTAAGGCGGATGTGCCTCCTTGATGGTCACTCGTACGCCGCCAGCCCCATCGCGAGTGTTCGTGTTGCTTCTTCGATCCCTTTTGATGTCGTCTGTTCGCCTGGATTGTGGCTCACGCCATCTATGCTCGGCACAAAAAGCATCCCGGTGGGGAAATTGTTCAACTGGAAATTCATTGCATCGTGTCCCCCACCGCTTGGCATTATTTGGTGATCGGCTCCTCCTCGTTTGGCGGCTGATTCTAGACACGATACTACTCCGTTATCGAGATGCACTGGGTCTGTCTCTTCAATCAACTCTGTCTCCACACCGATTTCTCTAGAGTCTGCAATATTCTCGATCTCGGATATAATTTGCTCCTCTATCTCATCACGATGGGTGGCATTCGTGCTACGGAGATCAATAGTAAAGATGACTTCACCACAGATCTGATTGATTGATCCATCGACTGATTCGATCGTCCCGACGGTCCCGACCATATCTCCCTGTTCGGCGCCGTTTTCTGCTATCGCTTCAATCTCGACTATCATGTCGCTGGCAGCTGTCAGTGCATCTTTCCGAATTCCCATAGGCGTCGCCCCGGAGTGATCGTACTTTCCGTGAACTGAACATTTGTACCGAACGGGTGCTCGAATACTCGAGACGATCCCCACATCGTTTTCCAGTTCCTCAAGGACGCGTCCTTGTTCGATATGGACCTCCATGAACGCCGCAATACGGTCCAATTCGATCGATGGCTCCGACAGGTTTGTCGGTTGGAAACCTACATCCTGCATCGCTCTCCACAAAGGTACACCATTTTGGTCGGCTGCGGCAAACGTATCGGTCTCGAGCATACCCAATGCGCCGCGGCTGCCGATAGTGTGGTAACCGAATCTTGCTGATTCTTCAGCTCGAAAGATGGCTAGAGTTGGTGGATATGCAGCGTCCACATCAGATCTGTGTATCGCGTTAACCGCCTCCAGTGAGGTAACAACACCGAGTGCGCCGTCGAGATGGCCACCATTGAAAACAGTGTCGAGGTGACTTCCTGTGAACACGGAACGATCAGCGTCCGGGTCAGGTGTGGCGAACAAATTTCCGATAGAATCCTCTTTAATCGAATAATGATCCGGGATCTCGTCGATGAGATACTCGAACGCCTGGTTTTCTTCCTCACTGTATGCCAGTCGTGTCACACCTTCAGTCGTTGAGCTGATTTCACTCAACTCATCAAGCCGTCTACGGATCCGTGAGACATCAACGTACTCCAGTAAATCAGTTTCAGTAGTCATGATCTTATCGTGGGTTTAGCAGCAGGAGTATGGATGTTATTCTCAATCCATATCAATCTAATGAGCGATCATTCTATGTTGATCAAATAGTGTTTGTGAAGATCGGTGGTACGTTTGACGGTTTATTTAACTCTCATTTTACTGCGGATATATTTTCAAATTTTAGAAACTATGGGGATCCTTGGTGTCCGGATCAAGTTTTTCCATCGGCACTCAACCCATAGATTGATTTATATTGGTTTGTTTTGCCACATTACGGAAATGACCGAATCCGATTTTACTTTGGTCGGTGCAGGAGACGCGATTCTTGTTCGGAAGTTGCGAACAATCGAGAGTTCCGACTTTGATGCCGTTGTTGAGCGAATCCGAGATGCTGATGCGGCTGTTGTGAACTTTGAGAGTCTTGCTCATGATTATGAGCACCCCCCTGCAGCGGCGAGCGGCGGAACCTACATGCGCTCTCCCCCTTCTGTGCTGGACGAATTGACCTGGGCTGGTTTCAACCTATTTGCGGCCGCCACCAATCACTCGTTTGACTACACCCACGAAGGGCTGCTGACCACGATGGAGCACATGGAGAACAGAGGAATCGCCTACGCTGGGATCGGGCGTAATCTTGCAGCGGCACGGGAACCGGTGTATATTGATACACCTGCCGGGCGGGTTGCTCTCATTGCTTCTTGTTCAACGATCACGGGAGGAAGTATCGCAGGCCAACAGCGACAGGATATGGGAGGACGCCCGGGTATCGCACCGATCAGACATGATTCTCGGTATGTCGTTCCCGAGGAGGCATGTGACCACCTTCGTTCTCTCAGCGAATCATTGGGACTTGAGGAATTGAAACAGATCGGGCAGAATTCCAGTTACCCGTTTGCATATCCGAACCCCGACGAGGAAGGATTCGTGTTACCCAACCTTGACGGAGAGGATATCAGGTTCGTCCCCGGCCAAGAAGCTCGAATCGAGCGAACAGCCAACGAACAAGACATCAAAGCTCTATTAAAACAGGTCGAGAGGGCCACCCGGCAGGCGGATTGGGTGATTGCAAGCCATCATTCTCACGAATATGCTGATCCGACGGATAGAAGCTACTGTGCGGAGTTCGTCGAGAAGTATGCACGACGTTGCATTGATCAGGGAGCTCACGCCTTCATAGGTCACGGGGCACACGTCCTCCAAGGAGTCGAGATTTACAATCAGCGTCCGATATTCTACGATCTAGGAAACTTCGTCTTCCAGAGTCAACTCGTGTCGCGACTCCCGGACGAACTATATGAACGGTACGGCGTTGATCCCGGTGGTAACCCTGCTGATTTGTTTGATGCACGGGCCTACACTGATGACGGGGAGCGAAAGGGGTTTCTTGATAACGAAATGGAATGGCTAAGCGTTCTCCCCATGTGCGAGTTTGATGACGGCGAATTACAAAAAATAACGCTCTACCCGTTGGATCTTAAAATAGACCGACCACGCCCCCAGCGTGGTCGTCCATTTATACCAACTGGTGACAAAGCCGAACAGGTTATTGAGCATCTCGACACTATTTCGGAACCATACGACACTAGTATTGAGTATCGGGACGGAATCGGAAGGATAGAGTTTTGAAATCCTCCTCCGTTTTCATTCGGAGGAATACCGAGCGATGGGAGTTTCAGGTCTGCAACCACGGATGCCGCTACTTCACGGGAATCCGCATTTAATCCAGCTATTGTGGTCGGCGACTGTCTGGCTATGCCAACTGGCCATTACTCCTATCCTCCGTCATGTTCAGACGCACCGTGTTGTCTTTGCCACGGAGAGTCCGGCAGATCCCGACGGATTTGATTTACATGTGAAGGAAGGACGATTTGGTGGGCATAATGAAGGACGTGGATTAGTCGCTCATACACTCTGTGCTTACATTGGTGAATATGAATCGTTAGAGGATGATGACAGCCTTATCACGTATTTCTATGAAAACATTTCGCCAGACACCGCTGGAGACGCCTCCTGGCAGTTAATGAGATGGGGGAATGATCAGTCGGAATTCAAAGAACACTGGAACAAGGTTCAGTACCTCACAAAGCATCGTCAGCTAACCTGACCTGAGCCACCTACTCTGTTACAATAAGTCGTTGGTAGCGGTTGATCAACGCTGTTCGAAGCCAGAACTGTCGCTGTCGGCGGCGCTCAGCCGCCGACACGACAGCGTTGCCAGTCACGAGACGCCGTACTCGGCCGGTGATTACCGGTGGAACCGGTCGTCTGGTGGCCGATTCGCGGGGACGGCCCGACGCACCGCGAGGGCCGTCCACGCAGCCCGTCGAACCATATTGACGAATTCCTTGTATGGCCACCACCAGAGGCGACGCCCGCCTTGGCGGGGCGTTGCCACGTATTCGTAGTGGAGATACCGCCACGCATTCTGTAACAGCAGACTCACCACAACGAACAGCAGTCTCACCGTTGCATCTCGGGTCGTTGTCGTCGCTATCGCTTGTCCGAGCAAGCGATAGCTCGACTCGATACCGAACCGTTTCGCGTAGTGGTATCGAGCGTCGCGTGGTGTCTCAATGAACGCCGCTGACGCGCCGTAGCCGTGACGCGCCACACCGTGTTCGTCGTACTTCCCGTTTAGGTACGTACAGTCGATGTAGACGGGAAACTCGACGGTCCAGCTGTGACCGTCGAGTTTCCCTGTCAGATCATGCTGAATGACACGACTCCACCCTTACGAGAGCTCTTGCTGGAGCGTCTTCCCCCACCGGATGATCGGGATCACGTACGCGTAGTTATGCGCTTGAAGCAGCGTGAGGCACTTGCTGTCGTAGAATCCGCGATCAAGATAGACGGCCTTGACCTCGGTGTCAAGGCCGTCGAGGACACCGAAGAACTCAGCGAGGACGCTGCTGGCGGTGTCGCCGTCTTCGAGACGGCGTACCGCCAGCGTGTAGCGTTTGTTCTTCACACGTGCGTAGAGTGTGGCGTAGGCGTGGAATGCGGTGGTTCCACGCTTGGCTTCCGAGTCATAGAGCTTCTCAGTGTCGTCTTCATCACCGTAGTAGGGCCGCAGGTGGAGGTCTGCGCAGACCTCCACCTGCTCGGGGAGCAGTTCAACGATATTTCATCGGAGAAGGGTGTTAGCGACTCGTTCGAGCCGTTCCGGCTCGAACTTCGTCCTGAGGTGATAGAGGATCGTGTTCGCCGATGGCGAGTCTTGACTGGAGTTGCAGAGCGTCGAGATCGAGGTCCTCTGTATCGATTTCAGCGTTGTTGGCGAGGTTCAGAGTAACTCCCTCGTCAACCAGCTTGACGAGGAAGTTAACGAGTTGGTCTTCGTGGAGTTCACTGTCTGCTTGCTGCTGGTGTTTGGTCACATTCACAGCAAGCAGACGTTCTAACTAACCGGCTTTGTGAGGTACTGAATCTCCGTGACCGACCAGGATCTCACAGCTGCTCGCCGCTCCCGACTTGACCTGTACACGGAAGCCTACGACCTCTTTGACCGGTATCAACGATTACAGACAGACCGTTTCGACCCAGACATCAGCAAGCTACTGACCGAGACGCTCATCATCCCAGCGTCAACGCCAACGCTCTTCGAACTCTTCTGTATCTTCCGAATTCTCCGGTATCTCAACGACGAAACACCCGGCGTCCAACTCCAGCCACTCGCTGAGGAAAGCACTGCCTTAGCACAGCTCGAAACCGACGACCGACGCATCGAGATTTACCACGACCAGAACGGGGCAATCGGATTCCACGAAACACTTGACCCGGACGTTGTGCCTGCCCATCCGACATTCAAACGCTATCAGGACGCACTTGTCGACTATACCGACGCTCTCCGCGGGTTGACTGGGACCGACCAGGATCCCGTTCTGTACAGTGGTCGCCCGGACATTGTCATCGAGATCTATGACACGAACTCCTTAGACGCCGAACTCGTTTCCGTGCTTATCGGAGAGGTCAAGTACACATCTGCGGCACAAACCTTCCGGCAGGGACTAGAGGAGTTGGCTACCTACCGACGGTTTGCGTACCACGACGACTACCTCGTTGACGACCCAGATGTACCGATCACCAGTCTCCTCATCACAAACGGGTACTCCACGGCCGGTACCACCGACGAAATCAGTCACCTGAACGGAAACGAGTTACTCACCGACAATGTCGAAGTACTCCGATCGTTCGCTACTGACTTACTCACGTCGAATCCTACAATCGGGCCGTAGGACGACTCAACCCTTGATCGATGCCTCGATGAGGAATCGAAGTCAGTTATTCCGTTCACGAAGCCCACCAGAGAACTCACCGGCGGATTCCTTACCGAACACCTCTCGATATGTCTCTTCGAACACTTCGTTGATGACTCGTGAGAAGTCGCTCGGCTCAGCACAGAAGTCACCTACCGCATTATCGAGCTGACTGAAGTAGGAGCTAGTGAGATTCTGTGGATCAAGCGGGTAGTTCTTCACAACAAGCGCTGACGCGCTTCCCAATCGGAGCTCATTAACATTGACCCCGTCCAGTGACTCCTCAATGCGCTTAGAGTCAGAGGTACATTTCCGCGTAAACACCTCATTGAACGACTCGCCGTCGTGTCGTTTCTCTGTATGTACGTTCCGTTGTGGTGGGAGTCGCAGCCTGAAGCTAAGCGTCTGATCCCGGAGTTGCGTGGTCGTCGGTGAATGCCGGAAATACAATTGGATGGTGCTGTCTCTGTTGAGTGGATCTTGATCCCAGTACGTCGGTAGAATCTTCTGCCACTTTGGGCTACTCGCGCTCGATGTTTTCCACTTGGAGTTCTCGAAGTCGTACTTTTTACTGAGTGGATTCACCCAGCTGTCTTTCAGGTAGGTGCTGACATCTTCGAAGTCGCTTTCGAACTGGCTATTCGCTTGTTCGACCTGCTGAATCAGGTCGCTATGTTCGAAATACAGGTGAAGCCGTTCGTTGAGTTCGTCTTCCTCAATAGGTGAATCCATATTCTCTGTCTCCTTTAGTGACTGAATGAAGTCGGTGAACTGAATAACACTACGATTGGGGTACTCAAAAAGCGAATCCTGCGTCTCGGCTTCGAAACTCTCCACGAGATCAGACCACGCAACCGACTCGAAGGTTCCAGTCTTGTCGTCCGGGCGCGCAGCAACGTCCCGCTTCACGTACACGTACTTGGTTGCGTCCAGTTCGTCAACGTTCACCGAATCCGCGTCAAACCAGGTGAAATTCCACGTATCCGCTGACGCGTACGTGGTTGTTTGTTCGTCACCTTCCTCTGCACCAACCTTCAATTCCAAGAATACTGCCCATTGCGGGTGGTCATCTAATGCATTTCCACCACAAACAACCAGATCAATTCGACCGTCTGAACCCTCATCTCCAATCTGGACTTCATCTTCAATTTCAATATGCTGTCCGGGGAGATTGAACTCATAGAAGTCGATACAGTCTAAGAAACAGTTGAGGAGTGTATGACCGAAGCCGTGGGATTTCCGCGGATCCAAGAAGTATCTGAGAGTGTACTGATATTTTCGTTCCCGTGGCCCGCGGAGTATCGAATAGATGCCTTTCGGCCGTTGAACTCGACGGTCAAGCTCCATATACTCCTGTACAAATTTCTCCAGATCATCGTGGTCAAGCTCAGGGAGATTCTCAGACACATGTAGTCTGAGCTGCCAATCGTTCTTCAAACTAACTCACAAACGACCGCGGAATCTCATCTGATTCAGTCAGTAGAATTCTCCACGAATAGTGGATGGAAGGTCTCAGAAAGCGTGATGAGTTCGTCGACGATCGCATCAACATACGAGTCGTATTCCGGATTCTGAATGGCGTCTTCGTGCCAAACTTTCGTACTGATGATGTTCTTTTTGCGACCGGGATACGACTCGTAGTCTGAGAGGGCGTCCACGTGTTGAGAGGCGATTGATTTGAGAGCCTCTCGTTCTGAGTCAGTCAACCCTTCATCGCTAGTAATCTGTAGTCGAACGGTTGATCGTCCTTTCATGCCGGTCTCAGCAATATACACGTCGTACTGGACGGCATCTGGATGCTGCGGATGCGTCGATTGGAAGCCCGCACGTTTTTTCAGGTCAACTGTCTGTACAAGGTCCGGAATTTCGGTCCTCGCCTGGAATTGGTCAGCAATGGAACGCAGCACATCGGACGCGTCGGTTGTAGGAGATCTGCCTCTCCGCATTCCCGACTCGAATACCTTCGAGAGGCTCTGTTGAAATCCTCTTCTTTAGAGGAGTATTCACGTGAACCTACTGCACGCTACACATGGAAACTGGATATGAAGAATTATACACGGTTGTCATCTCTCCACTCTTATGAGAAGGCGGGAGTT
>LFCJ01003004.1_pt1 | contig 12264 bp, 13 predicted proteins | sample 643141 | NCBI WGS metagenome assembly LFCJ01 (sample SAMN03766243, study PRJNA286221) | soda lake metagenome | biome: soda lake; feature: Kulunda steppe; material: water; isolation source: sample B1-Br-g2 brine of Lake Bitter-1 | place: Russia: Kulunda steppe | collected 2010-07 | reverse complement strand
TTCAATATGCAGACTTGTTTCACGATCTCCCTATGGCTCACAAAATTACTGTCAATCAGACTGGAGCTTTTTATTTCTCTCAAGCTTGTTCTGAAGATGTCTTCAATTTTTTCCAGAAACAAACTAACGATTCCTATCGTTTTATTTCAAAGCTTATGGATGTTTATATGATGGCTGGTGTTCACCAGCAACATGATCAGTCAAACTACCTGGCTGAAGGTCAAACTTAAACTTGTAAACTTTTGGTCTGTCTGGCAGTGCTCAGCAAGCCCAGCAGTCAACGCATCAGGCTGAAGGTCTAACCCCATTGTACCTCCACCCGTAAGGACATTCTTACAGGCGTAATGTTGCTTTGCTGAGCTGCTGCAGCAGATGCGCATCTGCATGCAGAGAAGACGGCCCCCATGGACCCACCTTGCCAAGGTGATCAATCGTGAATGTTTGCAGTGAATCACCCCGGCTGAGGTGTGTCCAATGCAAGCACCAGACAGGATGGCAAGTACACTGTACTCGCCAGCTGGCAGCTATGTGAGCCCATGCATATGCGAAACAGAAAAAGTGATCATTTTATTTCAGGCATCATGGATTTGTTTTTGGCTGACAAATAGACACAAACTGATCTTCCACACTAAAGGGGTGGCGGGCAAGTGTTCAGCTGCATGTCCGTGGATGACCAAAAGTCATTTCCTCTGCAGTGGCTTGATTCCAGGCCTGTACCAGCCAGGTCTGTGCTGGACAACTCATAAGCCACAATGGAGGTACAAAACGCCTGAAAAGCAAGAGAGAGATATAAGCTTTTTAGCGCCGTGCGCGGTAGTCTGGGGACCTATCCCTCCTTCGCTCCTTCCCCTCCTTGGAGGACTTGAGCTTGTCCTTGCTCCGGCCATCTTTATCATCTTTTCTTCTATCATCTATGCTTGAGTAGGGCCTGCATGTGTTAAGGTACGACTTAAGTGTGGCAATTATGGAGTAAAATGGGTTTTAAGCAAACAATTCCGCTTAAAACCTGCCCTGCGGACCATCTTTGAACACCTATCGCAAACAGCCCCCATAAAATCCCTTATCAACAGGGTCATCATTGTCTTTTGAGTGGCTTGTTTGCGTGCAATTGTTTTGAGAGACATGTCTGTCTCGCAATCTTTGCCAGCCACCAGCGCCAGGGTGCAGATGCTGCCTTGCGATTGGCATGACATGCATAAGAGCAACTACACTGGCTCATACCAGCAGTTGCGGCACTGCATAGATTAACCAGATGCTCCTACCCAATAATTTTGCAACACTAAGCTAACAAGACTGGGCTAAACAACCAGAGCGCTGTCCAACGGTACATCCACAAGCCTCAAAGTGGCTCAGCAGGCAGTGGCTGGTGGCCCTGGGCCGCCACACCATGCGGCACACTGGAGTCCCTTGTGCACTGCAGGCCTTGCATGTGACCTGACTCAGGAAACCAGCCTTGGTCAGACAAGCTGCACTGACCTTGAGCGATCGCGGCTTCTACTCCGGCTCCTGCTCTGACAACGAGCCCGCTGCTTCTCTCGCTTTTGCTCTTCCCTCTCCTTCCCTGATCCACCCCGCCTTTCCCCATCTTCAACACGCTTGCTTACATCCCTCTCTCTGTCTCTGTCTCTGTCCCTGAACCTGTCTCTGTCCCTCTCCTCCCTCCTCCTCCCTTCACTGGCCGAAGGCCCGCCTCCTCGATGCCCAGGTGCACCCCTATGGAAGTCCCCTGTCCCTTGCCCTGGTCGTGGATCAGCCACCAAGTCATCATCCAGCATGAGAGTGTGCTCGCGCTTCTTCCCGAAGGGTCCTCCCCCGCTGCTGCCAGCGCTGCTAGGCGGCGGACCCAGCCCGTAGCTGCGTGCATTTGCTGCCCCCTTCATCTGAAGACGCCCTCCACTGCCGCCCCTCTCCTTCATGGCGTTGGGGTTGCGCTCGTGGTCATCAGCTGCGGCCTGCATGTCTGCGTTGCCCTTCTTCCCACCCCTGGCAGCCGGTGCAAGAGGAAACAAGGCACCTTCGATGAGCTGGCGATCAGGCAGGCTTACGCCTTTGGGTGGTGTCGCAGCATGGCTTGTGGTGTCAAGACGTCAACCTCGACCACCTAGGGCCATCATCCTTTGGTTATCTAGCAGAGCCCTGTGGCAGGGGTTATTGAGGCAAAAGAGGTTTGCAGGCCAGAGCTGCTCAGTGAATGATCAGCAAAATATGGGATTCTGTGCTAAGAGGTTCCCAGCAGCAGTGAGCGCAGGCCTTTACCGTTTGAACTGCTTCCAGAGGTGTGCTACAGACTGGGAGAAGTCCACTTTGATGCGACGATCATCGATGAGAACATTGTTCATCTTGAAGTAAGCCTCCTCGCACGACTTGTCATTGTCAAAACCGATAAAGGCTGCAAGGCATGGGCAGCAGTTCGAGACATGTCATCTGTGGTTTTGGCTGACAAGTGCCAAAGTAACCCCTGGAACAATGTCCAGCTACGTAGCTGGTTGACAGAATTGCATGGACTCCTCAATCCAAAATGCAGAAAAGAAGAGACGACGACATGTCATAAACGCACCATAGCAAAGACTGTCTCCCGTCTTGAAATCTCTGATGATTGCGCAATCGACAACGCGCCCAAATCGGCTGAATATGATCTCCAGATCCTCCTGTTTTGGGGATTAAAAAGGATATAGGATTAACCAAAGTGGGTAGGTTTGAGTCTGAAAGGAGGTTCGTTGTCAAGGTTCTACTGTCTTGCAGCACTGATTTTTGTCCTTTTATGCCCATTCTCACACTTCAGAGATCACACCACACGACTCTCAGGAAGGGCTGTCCCCTTTAATTGTAGCCATTTTTAAGTTCACCACACTGCCAAAGAAACCGCATGAGCCCTTGGCTGGGCAGATGAGGTATAGGAAGCCTTGCAATGAATGCTTGTTTGTTGGCACAAACGTCATGTTCATGATTGTATGTGTCAGCAGCATAACAAAGGCAGGTGAACACACACACATCTATAAAATTGCGTTGAAAGTGTGTGTGCATCCTGAGCAGCCCTGTGCATAGAAGGTAGCCTCTAGCTGACTCTTCTAGGCCATGACATTGCTCTGGGCACTAGTATAATTGAAGGACAGTGTGCTGCTAGAAGAGGGCATGCTAAAACAGTTCTTGGCGCATAAGTCAGCGCACACCAGACACATACCACTGTTGCACTTGCAACATGCATTTATCCACATGCATGACACGGGCATGCACACACACACACACACACACACACACTCAAAGTGGTGAACACAATCCATGCGCAAGTTTGTCACCACCCGTCATTGATGGTTACCCAAAGCACTGTGTTTGCAAGAAGCTGCACATGCGCGGACTGAGCAGGCAAAGCCCTGCCTACCTCTGATGTCACAGGGTTCAGCTTGCATACAAACAAAACGTTGGAAGGGGGCTTTGCATCAGCTTCTGGCAAATCACCAATCATCTCCAGCACAACTGCCTGGGGGGGCAAGGCAGGCAAAAAGCAGATGAGTCATTGGAAGACAGATAATCGTGTACAATCCTCCACTTAGGGGCAGCTGCAAATGGAGGAGTAGCTAGCACTGGAAGGGAAGGAGTCATGCCAGCAGCCAAATTTGCCGCTTTTAATCTGCTCTGGTGTGCTGCATGCCTTGGAGGCTGTCTCACCCTGTTTCGCGCATCTGCTTTCCTGGTCTCCTCTTCGATCTCCTCAGCTGGCCTTGTGTCCTCGACAGGCACCCAGTCATCCTCCAGGCGGTCCCCCTGTGGCATGCCCAAGTCACCCGCACCTCTCAACGCTGCGTCTCTAACAGACACTGCCCCAGTCACCCACACCTGTACACGGTGCGTCTCTTGCAGACACTGCCCCAGTCACCCACACTTGTACACGGCGCATCTCTTGCCGACAATGCCCCAGTCACCCACACCTGTACACGGTGCGTCTCTTGCAGACCAAAAAACCTCCACAAGGTCCTGCCAGTGTTCTCCACATCGCAGGCGCAGGCGCAGCGAGTGACAATGTGATGGATGGGCCTGACAAAACAGGTGGAGCATCCAAAGCAAGATGCTGCAGAGTGCCCAGACCTGACATGAAACTGGTGGATCCATCCATACCTCGCCAAACTGCGGCTCCGGGGATGCGGGTGGGACAAGGGCTTCTAGCTCTGGGGGATCATCAAATGGGTCATCCAAAATGATGGTATGCCGTATTCTGCGCGCGCAAAACAGGTGTAGGCCACAAGGCAGGGCACTGCAGCCCAAGCATGGTGTACAGCAAAGCAGCTGCTACCCGATGGAAACAGCAATGGGAACAGAGGCGGTCGCGGGAATGCAATGTTTGTGCGTACGTAAGGACAGGCAAAATGCCATGGCATGTGCATGAAAGGTTTATGCCATGCAAACCTTGGTGCAGCAGCCAAGTTATGCCCACAAACCTGATGTTCTGGTAAGGCCGCCCAGCCTCATCCACGTAGGCCTCATTAATGGCTTCCAAGACATCCAAGCCCTCAGTGATCTGTGGTTATGCAATTGCAAACACAGATTCTTGCACCTCCTGGAGCATGCTGCACACTTGTGGGCAAGTTTCGCATGACCAGAATTCCATAGCATGCAGTGAGTTGCAGCGTGGCCATCTTGGGTGGAAGACCCGCTTGCAAGCAAGCACATGCTTGTCAGGTTCCGATCCTCGCTCATTCCCTTTGTGAGGGGTCCTTCCTCACTGAGACCATGTGCTGCAACATTTACCTGGCCAAATATGGTGTGCTTGTTGTCCAGGCTGTCCAGGGACTCTCCTGGGTAATACCGGAGGGGTTTGCACAAAACAGGTTTTGAAGGATGGTCAAGTGCCTCCACAGGGCTTGCAGGATTGCAGGGTGCACGTCGCACAGCACAGAAAACAGTGACAGCCAAGAGGCATGTTCATCAGAGCAGCACGCAGTCGTTTTATGCAGTGGGGCGAATAGCAGCTGGGAGGGAGCACCCTGCACAGTAGGCTGCTGCTAGCACCATGAAGCAGCAAGCAGAAGGGCCTGGCGGGCGCCGTGGTGCCAGTTACAGGTTCAGCGGGCGCTGCGTTGCCAGTACAGGGTTTGGCCGGCAGGCTTGCACCTTCCTGCTGCGCATGCTCACTCTAAAGGTGTGCTTGAGGCCGTGGCAGGGGTGCGCATGCCTCATTGGAGGGGTAGCCGCCCTCTGTAATGGGCGGGACCAAGCATGGGTCCAGGCTGTTTGAGGCGGGTTCCGGTTGAGGACATCTCAGACAGTGCTCTCAGACCCAAAGCCACTGGAAGCAGGCCCTATTACGCGCTCCGCACCTGTTGTGATGTAGAACTGGGATGCGTTGGCGTTGGGCACCGGGGACGCCATGCCAACTACGCCGCGGACGCGGTGCTTCAAATGCGGTCGCTTCTCGTCATCAAAGAAGCGCGCCTGGTCTCCATACATGAGCCTGCATGGTGGGCGTTTCCCCAACGAGCGTTCCAAGCGGACCAATGTGATCAAAGGAGATCCATGACAGGGCTTGGGACTGGGCGTAGTGCACAATGTTGACCGCATGCTCAGCCCATGGCCTATCTGATCTCTCAGACTGAGCGCTCTCGAGGTCCACAGGGGCATAAAAACAATGCACATGTATACAACCTTTTGATTATGGCTAGAATCGTGTACTTGCATGAAAGAAAGAAAAAATAAATGAAGAATTGCGTAGGCAATGCACATTCCATGTATGTATGCTTGAGCCTACCCATACACGGAGGTGCCACCCTTGCCAGTGCCAGTTGGATCACCAGTCTGGGCGATAAAGTTGCGCTGGACGTTGTGGAACAAGCAGTTGTTATAGTACTTGACCCTGCAGGAGCGGTGTTCCGCACAATGCTGGTGGGTGACTCTTCATGGCATGAGGATACATACACACAGATGGGGCAGGAAGCCACCCACGCGCATAGCTTCAGGAAGTTTTTGGCTGTGACAGGGCAGTCGTCCACGAATAGGTCAACCACCATGTCTCCCTTGCTGGTCTCAAGTAATACAGCCATCTGGCTATGCTATAACCTTGATTTCGCTGCTTTAGGAACCCTGATCAACGGCTCTCATCACGTCTTGATAGCATGTCTTTACTTACTTATGTCTTTATTTCACTACTACTTGACTCACTTACAAATAAAACGTTTTTACTTGGCAGAGAAAAAGGGCAAAGTTGACATTCTACCCTTGCGGCGTCGTAATATGAGACCGGTATTTGCAAACCGGCTGGAAAGAAATATCGGTTCATCCGTCTTCCTTTTGTTCTAGGCTTTTCAGTCCTTTACACGACTTGGACGAAAAGGCGGAACCCAAATCATGTCCCCTTGCCTCCTGGTTTTTTCCCTCTTTAGTGAGTGTTGTAATTCTTTGAAGGCACTTCTTTACACAGGAGCAATAACTACCTGGGCCACTGACACAATTGACCGCACAAGAATGTGCAGCACTCATCTGGTACCGCATGCCATCAGTGATCCTTTACATAGTATGAGCAGAAATTCGAGTTTGGACCTGATGGCTTCCATCCTGTATGCCACAGTACATGTGTAAGACAAATACATAAACAACCCCGCTATCTGACGTAATGTATTGGACGCACAGGATAATGCCAGAAGCATTTTAACAAGGCTATTTTTCATTGCCGGACTGACACAAGCCTGGCCTTTAATTTGCCTATTTCAAGGCAAATTGAAAGAGCGTGCTACAGCCTGAAACAATACATAGATAGAAACTTGCGGTCTCCTTCCCACACGATGCTAAGGCGTCTCGTTTGCGGTCAACAAACCTCACAAAAAAGTGCTCAGGCATCCGCAGTGAGGAAGTCGCTGGCAAGCTGGATCTTCTTTCCTTGCTCAAATGGCGGCAGGCCTCGATACGGGCAGCCGGCACATCGAAAGGCATCACCCAAGGTGCACTGCATGAGAGCACAGGGAGGCAAGGGGTAGGGGGTGCAGCGTGCACACTGCCACCAAGGAGTTGGCGGTCAAGTTAAATTTATCACAGCCAAATCAGCACGCTCTCTTCAAGCATAAATGAAGAAGTAGACAATGACTACAATTGCCACCAGCTTGCGTGTACTTGAAAGTGCACCAAGGAACGCAGCCACATGGAGGCATAATACGCAGCTTAATGTTTCGTCGAGTCGAAACATCTGCTCGTACATTCAAGCAAGAGGAGAGATTTGATGCGAGGTGCAGAAAGCACACGTGAACTAGAAATGTTATTTTATCCAGTAAGCTATCGTTAGCTCAACATGAAGCTCAACAGGCGGTGTGCAAGGGTGCGCAATACTCAGTGTACTGATCATCCCAGCTCAATGCAACACCACTTACATTGCCACATGAGGACTGGGGGTTGTCAAGCATCTCTTGGGTGAGCTGGACCCGCTCTCCTGCTGCCTCCTTCTCCGCGCGCCCGCACGAGCAGTTCTTGCATGCCTTGCGAGAGGTGCTGCAGTCGCCTGCAGAGCAAAGGGAACCATGAACAGGGACATGAGGCGTAGAGGAGATGTGGGCAGTGCCTGGCAGAGTGCAGGTTGCACACAGGCTTGGCGTGACAAACACCCCCTTGCGCACACATTTGGTTCTTGTATCCATCCCACCAAGGCATCAATACAAAACACGCTATTGTTGCACTTTTTAAGTCCCGTCCATGTCAGTTGCCCACTCCACACACCTGCAGCAGGGACTTCAGGCCTGGTCTTATCCTCCTCGGTGAGCAGATCCTCATCATCCAGCATCTCATCGTCCTGGTTGCTGAGCTGCCAGGTGTTGGCGGCAGGGGCTGGTGGGGCAGCCGGAGCAGCTCCTGGACGCTTAAGGCTCAAGGGAGCCTTTGTCCCAATCTCGTAATTTGGGCGGCGTGCTCGGACCTGCATGCGGGCCAGGTAGGCCGTTATTCTCTGATTAAGGTGCATGAGAGTGAGTGAAGATGGAACAGCATGCAGCAGCGGAAGTTGGCTCAAGGCCAGGTCAAATTTGTGTCAGCCCACCACTGAATGGCCTTTGAACAGTCATGAAAGGTAAATCTGCGCCTCTATTTCTCACCAGGAGGCCCATTTGGGCAGGCAAGGCATCCACAGCTTGGCCGTCCACAAAACCGTTAAGGACGAGGTCCCTCTGCATGGACTGCATCCCCTCAGTCGTGTCCTAAGAAGAATAAGAGCATGATGTGAAAGAGATGAGAGCATACATTCTCATGGATCACACGGTGTGCAAAATGACCAGGCTGCGTGTCTTTGCAGAAGTGGTAATGTGTCAGGTTGGCCCAATCCTGTGGGCAGGTTCTAGGCTCCAACCCTTCATGTCCCCAACCCTACCTGGCCATGCAGGAAAAGCGTAGCGCCAGGTAGAAGGCGCCGTGAAACTGCAGCCAGGGCTGCACCATGGCCGGGGTTCTGCTGGGGCGAGCTGAGCAAAGCCACCTCGTACCGCTGACCAGGGGGTGCAGAGGTGGAGGCCTCAGAAGCACAGTTGAACTCCACACTTGAAAGACTTAGGGATGCTGCATGCAGGAAGGCCTCTACAACTCCACCAGGCACGCCAGAGCCCCCGCTCACAAACACTCCCGCGGGCATAGTTTGGAATTAAGAATCGAACGTAATTATAATTATTATAAAAATTAGAAGAATGACTAGAGTCCAGACACGCTGGGGTACTCCAAGAAAATGGTGCCTACACTGGATAAAACTTTAGACATTCAATCAATTCTTCTGACACAGAATGTCGGATCATTGCAAGGCCTCTTCTCCTTTTGAGCTGCGGGAGGATGGTAGTGCGGTGGATCCCAGGTTAGAATCCACATCCAGTGTGCACAGTGAATGGTCTGGTGCATGCTTAGCATCACTTGCTATAGCGCCCAAATTCTCTTGAGCTGTAGAAGTAGTTATACTGGTCTGAGATCAAATCTCGGAGCTGCATGTTTAAGCAGATCTCCTGCACACTGACTGGCATGAAAATGCGCGCACCCTTGATTTTACCGCACAGAGCTTTCAGGGAGGCCCTGCAGGCTGACGAGACAAAGATGGCAGCTCTGCGACAAGACAAAGAGGTGCAGGGATGCTTTTCGTCCTTGGACACCCCTTTCTTTCCATCATATTGCATCCATGCTTCATCATAGATAATATGATCATCACAGGAGTCATCTTGATGCAGCCTTAGAAAGTGGATCAAAGCTTCAGCCACTGTAAGGGGTTCTTTGGTGACACCGCCGTGCAGTTGTCGTCAGAGGGAACATACAAAGGCAGATTTCAGTCTAACTATCGGTCAAATTAGCCAGTCATGCATTGCCTAAAATTCATATATCATGACGTGATGATTCACATCTGAGCAGGTGCACGACGTTGTTATGGGTGAAGACCTGCAATACTTCCAGGGCCTGCTGCGGTCCATCTACCAGGTGTGCTCAGAAACTTCTTCATAGAGTAAGTAGTTTGTCATCATAATGTCTGAGGTGACAAGCTAACATTGACAGTGGCAACTGCTCCGCAATTCTTCTAACTTTTTAAGAAAGTTTACTGAAATTTTTCATTGGAAATTTTTTCTGTAACCAAATTTCCTGTATTCAAAAATTGCAAGGAAAAATGCATGAATTGAACTCTACACGTTTAGAGTGGCATGGTCCTGGCATACTTATCCTGTGCATAGGTGCACATACATACACATTGTTGCACATGTGTTTTGTGCAAATATGCATGCAACAAAATAAAGAATGGCATCCATTATTAATTAATGTGAATGAGAGCGTGATTACAAGCCGTTCAAATACTCCATTGCAGGCTGAGAAAGCAAAGCAAGAGCGCCGGGAGCAACGGATGGCTGAGCGCACCATTGACGCACAACGTGCAAGCGCCACAGTGCCCAGGGACACTGTGCAGCTGTATGAGCAACTAAGAGCCTCTGGTTTGGAGTATGGTCCAGCCTTCCGCCTGCTCAGGAACGTCCATGTCCCTGACACTCACACTCCAGCAACTGCCTGAACAGGCATGTCATAGCTGCTATGTCTATGTAAATGTTTGATAGGGTGAAAATCTGGACTTTACAGCGCCTCCTTAGGAGAGTACACACGATGGTGAGATTTGGCCTTCAATATAAGGATTATAAAAGCTGAAGGATATAAGATGATCTCTTGCGACTCTTACTTTGTCAAGTTGGCATGTCTCGTGGCCATGGAATGTCAAACACAAGAAAAAAATTCTCTGGGGCGAACACAATCTACTCTGTGGCTGTCTTCTTAGTAAAACTGCAATTACGACCAAGTGTTGGTGTTCTTAGATAGAGGGGGAAAACACAAAAAAGAGAGCGTGACACCACCAGGGATAAATCTTTTTGGCGTGTAAGGGGTTTAGCAGCTGGTGCTTGCACCAGGCCATCGTGTGCGGAACAGGGGGTGCCCCCTAATACCACCTCACTATCTATACCTGGACCTCCCTGTGCATGTTATGAATAAAGTGAGCAGGTTTTGTCGGCGTGCACATACTCTCGCTGTGGAATCTTCCATCTGGTGCAGTGGACTCCACATTTTGGAAATGGCGGTGGTAAGTTATGATCATCATGATGCTACGAGTCTATTTGGTGTGCAGCAGCCTCTCAGCATGACAGCCCACTTTGATAAGTGCTCTTGTGTTGCTGTGCAAAATGTGCCAGTGGTGCATGTTCCTTTTAAGTTTCAAGACTTGTTTGTGTGCACTCTCAGAAAGAAGTATTCGTTCCTGATTTCCCTTTTTGCCAGTCCCTTTCTGTCGAGGCCCCATATATTCTGCATGCCTTGCCTAGTCACACAGTCTTTTATTGCCTTTCTCAATGGCACAACAAACTATGCCATTCTTTCTCGAACGTCATGGACTTTTTTGGGGCTGGCGAAGACCAGCAACAAACCAATCAGCCTACCGACCAGCTAAGCTGCCCTCATTCGGCAGGTACGGCTATGTAACCTAATCTAACCTACCGACCAGGCTGGCGGTTAACCCTAACTTGTAACTTGCACCAGGCACAAACACGGAGGAGACGCACGGCTCTCCAGGCCAATGTGTCTCCTTTCCCTTCATTGATGTAGGGCTGTCTACATAAAGAAAGCCTTGAAAACCTGAAAACCTACATTAAGAAAATTGCAGTAAAACCACTCCCTTCATCAATTAAGAAGGCTGCCTGCGTAGTTTTTCTTTTCCTTTTTGTTGCAGACCTACTTTGGCTCAGGCTCCAGCTCAGCTGCTTACGCTCGGTAGGCACAGCTATGGAGACCTTGAAACCAATGAGCCTAACTAACAATATAGCCTGACGGTAATCCTTTCGCCCATTTATACTGGCTTGCAGAAGAGAAAAATGAGATTACTCACACTACCACTAAAATCAACCTTGGACCACTGCAAAACATTAAGGACAAACTAAAGCCCACATGAGCAAGCATCACAGACTTGGAGATGCTAATACCAACTCAGGTTACTATAACAATTGGAAGAGACCTGCTCACCTCCGTGAATCTTACAACTAGCAATTCCTTTTGGAGCACTACAAGAATCAACGTATCGCAGAAAAGGAATGCCTTGAAGTTTAGAACGGGTACTATTTACACTCAGAAAATGGCCCACCTCTGAGAGTCTACGGCAGAGCCACTAATTCATCTTGTCTGTTGTGTCATCAGCCAGACAGCCAAATCCATATGCTTTCGGGCTGTCAGAATGCTTCAATTCAAAACATGGATGGCTCAACAAAGTCTGGTCTTGCCGGCACATGTGGCCAACAGAATCCTACCTCAATGGCTTCTACCAAACCTTTCAGCAGACGAACTTCGATCCTGCTCAAGGTCAGATGCTACTTGCATACTACCAGTTGGAACGAAAAATGGCTATCCAAGAGACATACAGGCTGTACACCCTTCGCGCTGGGATGTACACCTCATTCAAGCAAAATATTGTGATTGTCGGAAAGTTGTGCTTCGTTTGAATCAAGCTTGAATTCAATTGAATACTAGTTGAATCAGATGGGATTCAAGCGGGCAGTTGAATCAGGTCAAGCTGGTATTGAATGCCCCCTGAATCAGATGGCATTCAAATGGCATAATTGATTCAAGAGGATTGATAGTTGAATGGACCTTGAATCAATTGTAATTCACATGTACTTCAAATGGTTTGGCTTATAGTGCTGGCCAGCTCAGCAAAAGGCCGTGTGATGTGCTTCTAGACTTTTTATAAGATAAGTGTAAATATATTTGGTGCTGAGAGGCCATATGCCTTCCTCACTTGAAGAGTGT
>LFCJ01003003.1_pt1 | contig 12264 bp, 13 predicted proteins | sample 643141 | NCBI WGS metagenome assembly LFCJ01 (sample SAMN03766243, study PRJNA286221) | soda lake metagenome | biome: soda lake; feature: Kulunda steppe; material: water; isolation source: sample B1-Br-g2 brine of Lake Bitter-1 | place: Russia: Kulunda steppe | collected 2010-07 | reverse complement strand
TCTCTCTCTCTCTCTCTCTCTCTCTCTCTCTCTCTCTCTCTCTCTCTCCTCTCTCTCACTCTTGCACACACATACACACATACGTTGACCAGGGTAACCAAAAAACTGCAAGGTTTTGCTTGCAGAATCAAGGCTGATGCTGCAAGGTGCTTGAGTGTCCATTGCACAGCTAGGAATATTTTCCCAGCAGTCATAAGCTATCTCTTGGTTTGTTCAGTGGGCACACCATCATGCAGAACAAGCTGGGAAAACTCCATAGGGCTGCTAATTAAGAATGATGCAACTCAACGATGCAAAGAGTAGCAGAGTTGGTAGCCTGATCACATTGTAGCAGACATTGTAGTGAATGTTTTAAACAATTAGAGTGTGTGAGGACAAGCCAATGCAATTCTATTCTTTATCTTGAGCCACAGCTGCTTGATAAGGTAAAGTAATGCCTCTGTCTAGAATAACCCATACCAGCCATTAAAGAATCTCAAGACCAATTTCCCTTCCATGCGCTCTTTTAAGGCCCTCCCCTTGTCTCTGCCTTCTCTGCTGACGGAGATCAGACCATCCATCACATACACAACCTCGTGATGCCCCTCGACCTGGAAACATGAGATTAGAATAAAATTGGACATAGGTAGAAAGGCAAATGGAATTATCACATGCACAAACGCATGCCATCATCCACCTCCACTTCCTCTCTCTTGAGGAAATTCCCTTGAGCTTTGCACAGGACCAAAGCAAGAAGCAGATGGAACATGTCAAACACCTGATGGAGGTGTGCTCTGAAAAAGAGCCTAAACAAGCTCTTGAGACATTACCTCACAAATCCAGTCGCTCCATAAAGGGCTCGACGTGATGCGTCTCTCGGGATCTGGGTTATCCTCATCAAGGAAGTCGTTTCTGTGCGATCAACACACATGGGTGACCAGCAACAGCAAATGCTGCTCAATACATGCAGCAAGTGCACTAGAAAGTGTCCATAGCCAGATTTTCTATAGCACACATTTGATTGCCATTTATAGGCTAATGCTAGCCACCGCTTACATGGCACATCCCTTGAGTAAATCTTACTTACTACTTGCTTAGCTGGGAAGTGCATGACCCATGTGCCTTGTATAAGCTGCCCATTCATTCTTGAATTGACACACAAACAAGAGGCAATCTTGCAACTAACCCAAGCCGCTAGAATGGCGTGCACAGCTCAGGACAACAGGAGCTACACTCCTAGTCTAGTTATTTCCAAAGGTATGGCCCCTTTTCTGTCCTGCCTGCTTGCTTGCGATCCCGAGCAACCAGATCGTGGGTTGTTTGTATACCTCACGCACGCATGTCAGTCAGCCGGGGCAGGGATTCACACAGGCCCAGGTATGCTAATTCAGCCAATCACAGTAGCAGTGGTAAATGAGATTGCTCCCACTATAGCTGCTGGAGATCCTATTGCCCTCCCCGCCTTGGGTCTGAGTAAGAAATTGGGATTCCAAAAACAATTGTGAATTTCTGCAATAGGCAACTGGCCTGTTGATGTTTTGTACTTTTGAGCAAATTGATATGACATATTGACAGTACATACTAAGCAGCTCTTCGTTCTCATGCCAGTCTGTTGCATTACCCTGCACCCTGTAACCTGGTGGCACGAACGAACATGTTTTAGATGCATCAAAAGGCATGTCCACATGCCCTTGCGTGGCACACTTGCTCAGCGGTTATAGCCTCAGCACCCCACCTGAGCCTTACAAGGATGTCTTCGTTTGTCTCAATGAGTGCCAAGTTAACTCGGCTTGGCTTTGCGTTGTCTGCCTCCATGAGGTTGCCAACCTGCAGTACATGAATGCACACATCAAAGATTCATCCAATGACGCCCAAAAAGGCATCTTGAAAATTCATCTTTCTTCTTGAAACATTATATGTCTTCTGGTTCATGGCTGTTTACAAAGTAACATGCCCTGCACCTTATTGTCAGCCTTGCTCTTGCACAAAGAATGGTACGTGTTCACCAAGCATGCCTTGAGCTCACATGGTTTATGGCCACTTTTGGCACACTCTCCTTCGGAAGCATTGAATTGAGCATTGGCTGGGCAGAATTTTGGAGCCATTCTTAAAAACTGGGCATGTTTTTTTGTAGAGTGTGCTTGCATGTATGTGTATGCATTGGAGCGTCATAGAGGTAAAAAAGATGGGTAGACAAGCCCTCTGATATAACGCCACTGCAAAATGTGGCGTTTAGCGTTTGCAGACGATAGCATTGACTACATCCCCTACCAAACAAGACAGTCCTTGCAAGACCTCCCCTCCCCCCCTAACTAGTGTGCCCCCAGGGAAAGAAGTCAGCCAGTAGCAACAGCCCATGCACTTATTTGCGCTGTGCCATAAATGGCGCTCTGCAGTGCACCCTTATTGTTGTGATTGCATCTTCATTATATGAATTACTTATTCCTGGGTGCATTTTGCAAGCTCTGCATGCGTCATTTCTGTTTCCAAGTTAGGCGCAAGTCCTTAATTTGTGATGGAACACGTGCGTTATGAGGAGCCCGTTGACCTGATACCCTGGTGGTAAAGGTTAATTGCATTGGTTATCTCTACAAAAAGGATTGAGACTCTTTTTCATTCAGTCAATGTAAGTCTGTACTGGGCACAATGCAACAAGGGCCTGGGCACTTATTTGTGAGATTCCAGTCCATTCCTTCTTTTGACCAGTGAGTGCAACACAAAAGCCAGGCGGGCAGATACTGCGTTACTTCTGGCTCAGAAGCTACTGCAAACCCACCTCAAACCACACATAAGAGCTTTCTTCTCCTGCGACAAGAGAGAGCAGGTTGACTGAGCACTTGGAGCACCGGAATTGAATTGCGTTCTTAAACACTAAAGAGCTAAAGTAGCAATATGTCCCAACCATGGAGCATGTTGTCAGGCAAGATAAATCGGCAAGAGGATTCAATGAAAGACAAGGGGGGCAAAAGAAGCCCAGAATTGTGCGACGAAGGGGAAGCAATTCTTCTCTTGGGCGCGGGTATGCGTGCTGGCAGCAAGCATGGAAAAAGGTTAAGCCAGTAGTGTTTGATGAGCAAGCCAGGCAGTCGCAATATAGAAACAGTGCATCGGAGTGCACGTGCACATACCTGGGTTGGCCTTTATGCCCTTGTGCAAATCCTCCAGCAAGGCCAACATGCTGTGCTTAAACTCCAGATCTTGGTGGCACTGCATCTGGTACAAATACCTGCATCCATAGCAGCAAGATACCGTTGCTTTCCTTAAGGTAAAGGATCCACCCATAAAAGCCAGATAGGTGCCAGAAACTTAACGGAGAGGGAGACAAATGCAGGAGGTGGGAATTGACGATGGGGAACAGTCATGATGGAGAAGGCAAAATTGCATTACAGGATTGGACACACTAGGAGCCCAGGGCCTCGGTCTCACAGGACTAGGCACTTCATTGAACATGCAACTATGAAACTAGCTTGGCCGGGGAGCAAAGCACCAAAAAACACAGCACACTTTTCCGAACAGAGGTCTTACTTGTCGGGTTCTTGAAACCTATCAGGTATGCGCGCCGCTTGCCCGAACTTTCCGCATCTCTCCCTTTCCATCTGGCGGCTTTTAAATGCCATCTGGACCTCAACGCTTGCACCCTCAGGACACTCGAGCTTCGGGAAGACTAGCTCAAAGAGGTGAGGAAATGATGGGAGGGTAAGCTTAGGTGGTTCTTCAGCTTGACCCCAGGCCTGCAGGTTACATCCCACCACACAATAAGAGGCACAAAATATGTACACTTACGTGAGTTGTGCATGTGCATCATGATCAGAGGTGTGCGCACACATGCACAATGTGAGTGCCACCCTACTCTCTGTACTCTGTACTGTACTGTAGGGCTCTCTGGGTTTGTCATGAATATGAATGAAGCAATATTGCTCATTAATGGTCTCCACTGTGTACCACCACGTAAACCTGCGTGTGCCAAACCTTGGGCTGGATATCCTTCTTACGTAATACGTGTATTCTTACGTGTATACACCCTAATTGATGAGTGAGGGAGGCTAGTACGGCTTATCGCATGCCCCCTCAGCGGCTTTTACCTCGATTTCGCTGCTGCTTGAGGAGTCATCGGAGCTGTCCTTCCGTTGGAACTCCGCGTACGGGTCATAGAACTTTTCCTGGAGCACGAGCTTCATTATCAAGCCACACGGAACGTTAAAAGCGTGGCTGATTCGACGAGGACGTGACTACAGACATGCACGCCAACCCAGCAACTACAGCTTCAATGTTGCCATTTGTACTTCTCTAATCTTTACTTTGGTACTCAAAGATAGAAATTCAATGTTTACGATGTGTCGCAAGATCATGTAATTCATTTCATACAGGGATGCACGCTAAGGTGATACAGTCACTATTTCTTAGCTTTACGTTAGCCAGATCGTTGCGTAGCTGTAGCAGTGACCACGAAACAGTGACTGGTTCATGTGCTCGATCCCTCTCTTTGGACTCACTTTTCTGGTATTTATTGTAGAATTGTGTTGTTTGGGTAATCGATTCTTTCTAGCCTCAGATTCAGGCGTAGGCCCATAGTCTATGCAGTTCACACGCACGGCCTCTAAATCAGTAGCAGGAATTCAATCTTTGCGTTTAGCAATCTTTTTAATCACCCTAAGTCTCTGGATGTGGCCTTTCGTGTGGCTGGGCGAGAGCACCTCTTCGTTTTCCCAAGGAACACGAATCTGGTGATGATCTGAGTCGGCAGAATCTCAGTGGAGGATAACAAATACAACAAGCTGCGCACGCAACTGAAGTCCAGATGGCGAAAGGCGGTGCTGCGAAGCATGCTTGACCGCCTGCCTCTGTCCAATGCTGCAACTGTCCCGAGTCCACAGCTATATGGCATCATGCAGCAATGGGAAGGCATGCAGTAGAGGGGCATCCGTGGCGCATCAAGTTGCTGAATGTTGAGACAGGAGTGCGACAAACTGCATGCTGGCCCAGACTTACGATGCAAGTCCCCATATCCTTGAGGTCCTTTGAGGATGTCCATGTTGATGTCCCTTTTGCCCCTTATAAAATATAAAATGAGCATTATCATTGTATTTGGTGATTGCTATGTTACCTGAGTATATTAAGACTGGCGAGCTTACATCTGAGAAGTTTTCAAAGCATGCAAGGCACGGCCCTCTGTATGCGAACAAATGTCTGCTTGTCCAAGCAAATTCAAGGGCTTTGCTTTTATGCTGCATACAGGGGTCGTAGAAATGAACTTGAGTGGAGTCAGTTACTCGGCCCAAGGCTACTGTCTGATAGACCATAGGGTAGCCGTAGCGTGCAACCCTGATGTCATACATCTCAATTTTCTTAACCTCTTCTTTTCAAGTGGAATGATCTGAGCAGGGATTAATTGATTGCAAGACTCCTAGCTTGAAATTAAGTGAGATTCATATCAGCTATCACACATAGCTAACAAAATTAATACCTAGCAACTTATGTGAGAGTCGGGTGCTTGTATGCAGGCACATATAAAGCAGCATCAACGTTTTGTATGATGTTTCATGTATGGTTTCAGCATCCAGGCTCATCTTGCATCATGATGGAAGTATACTGAAATCGAAGGTGGAATGGGCTGAATCAAGACTTAATGCAAGACTGGTACACCAGCTGAGTACTCAATTGTCATCATAAGCACATGCTGGAGGCTCAGGGCTGCAACAGTCTACCTACATTCTACCACATACTACTCTTGTGGGGTTCTTGGCACCATTACAAAAATCATACTGAAGTGCCGTTAAGTAGAATGGGCCTCAATCACACTATAATTCAAAGAATGACACACAACTTTTACAGGCATTCGATTCAATAGGCCAATATCAGAAGGGAACTACAGTCATTTCATCAACAGGGGATGGGGGGGGGTGCTCATGGAGTCCCCTGGTCCCCAATTAAGCAACCTGTGTCCCCTTTCAATTGTTGGGGTGAGCTTGGTGCTCGCACCAGGACCAGGGAAGTTCAACACCTGCGTGGGCCAAAGCTGGTCAGGGTTGACCGGCAGTTTCATTTCTTCCCCTTCTGGGCGTCACGGAGTCCTGGTCCAGGATACACCTCTCCCTTAACACGCCACTTCCAATTGGGTTACACCTGCCGGCAAATTCATTTTCATCTTTCTTTTTTCTTTGGGTTTTTGGTCGTTCTGGCTTGATACCTAAGCCAATCATGTCAAAAACTTGTAGTCACACTACTTTGACTCATGGCTTATAATACTATATAATACTAGAACCCTAAAACCCCCATGTCTAGAATAGATGGCACCAACCCAAGCCACCAGTGACCTCTTTATTGTCCAAACTTGACAATGCATCTAATCATGCCATATGATCTATATGACAGCACTTAGACTTGTACCAAAAAATTTGGAGACACTTAGTCAACGAGCCTCCTCTGCTACTTTTGTGCATGAGTGCTTAGTTTGCTGTGCCTTAAATCTCAGAATACAACTTTGCTCCTTAGCTCTTGCGCCAGTTGTGTACACAACACACATGTGTTTTTTTTTGTTGCAGGACGTTGACTATGCTGGCATTGTTTGACAGGCACAGCTATATAACCCTTGCCTCACTTTTTCCAAAAGGATTGGCCATCCTTCGACTCATCTCAAGTTTTGAAGTTGAGTGAACTTCACTCAGTGAAGTACTACCTAAGGGCCATTTCAAGTACATGCAATGTGTCATTCTCTTCCCACCAAGGTCTTCTTAAGAATTACATTGTATGTTAATTGTTTTTTAAGATGGCATCAGCTATCATATACCCAATGCCGGCAGGCATGCAACTGATTGGAAGTGACCCTATTGGACTTGATAATCCTATGCTCTGCCTGGCATCTGGATTATCTTCGCAAGAAAATTTTGGAACTCAACTGAATGAATCACCAATGATTAATGTTCCTGACCGATATAGCTCTGCAGTGGAAATTAGTACGAGTGTAGATACATGGGTTAGGCAAAAAGTTTAATTGGAAAAGAAAATGACCACATCTATCAAACCTTTCTGCAAAGCAGTTTCCATGCCTTGCGAGTCTGCAGTACCGCATTTTGGCACAGCCAGGGAGCAAATTAGACCAATTTGTAACCAGGATCTTAGCCAAGGTACAAATAAATCGAAGGAGCAAGAGTCTCATTTGAGCACACCCCTACGTGGTAGCTAGTTTACCACCTTGACTGGCATGCAAACTTTCATCTAGTAAAAATGTACAGAAAAGTGTAGGAGTTGACCTTGGCACACTTGACTTAGCAGTAAGTTTAATAAAAGAAAAAAATGGACAAGATGAGCTGGACAAACCGCACTGTAAGGTTGGTAATATACAGGGATGGGATCGGAGCGCAGTCTAGCCATGAAAATAAACACATTCATAACAGTGTGCTGGCTTGCAAAGTTCATGTGCTTGAAGGTTGTAAGGCAGCATAAGGTGCATCTCAACCCCATTGGCTGTTGCACCTGAGTTCATTGTTTACACTTAGGCGAAATATGAGAAATCTATTAAGCAAGCTCGTTGTATAAAAAAGCTACCTCCAGAATGACCTCGACAGGCTCAATGAATGCCCTGAGAATTTCATCTTAGGTTGCAGGTGTGTGCTCTGGGTTTGATCTACGGCAATCAAGGAAATAAATAGCTTAGTGGACATGCCTCACAGTTGCATGATGCACCTTTTCTCCAGCAAGGGCCTGTGGCCTCTTCATCGGTACAGCTTAAGAAAACTTAAGGGTGATTGGACCCATGTTGCCTGCTGCATGGTGCAATGTTGCACCCAAATAGCCTGCATGCACCAGGAAAAGGACATGTATTATTTCATGCATGTCTCTGAAAAGGAAGGCGCGTGCATAAAGAATTTGCCAGTCCACAGTTGGTTGCAAACATGTCAAAATCACTCCTTACCCTGGCATCTCCAGCTGCAATTTGTTTTGTTGCTGGGGTAGGATGAGGCTTGGTGTTTGTGGCTACTGCAACTTGTAGGCTGCCTGGACAAAAGAGCACAGGGTACGGCAGGGTCTTTGAACAGTGCCTGGCGTGCTCCAAATACAAAGCTTACTAAAGGCAGGCGCAGGAGCTGCGCATTGTCTGCACATTACGGCCGATACCAAAGCAGGCCCAGAATGGCCAATGTTTGATTTGCAAGTCCATTCTCTACGGCTTTGCCATTCTTTGCAGCATTGCCAGATGCGTCCACAGCATTCCCTTTAAAACGTCCAGCGCCATCCAGCAAAGCTAGTGCAGGTCCTCATTTAAAAGACCTATGAGGATACACAATAAACTGGTTCTTGCAACATGCGCTTCTACTGCACCTGCATGCCAGGAATCAAGGGCGCACCTTCTGCAGCAGTTGATGAGCTGGAGCTGGCAGCCTTGGCACTGGCGCGGATCTGTATAGATCAAGATAAGCTTTTAAGTATTTGCCATGGTGCATATTGCTTGGCTTACAAGGATGCTCACGTGAGGATGGAATTTGCCTTGCAAGTATTAAGTGCACAGCTTGCATGATACAAAGTAGAGATATACCCCATGACATCAGCGTGAAATGAAAACCTAAATGATGAGCACTGATTGGTACAATCTATGCACGCATTGACAGAAGTGCACCGAAAACTTTTTCATGCATTGACACAAAGTTCCACAGACATACTCGAGCAAGAGAAATCCCCTGTGTGTAACCCCTTGGCATGCAAGAAACATCCCACATGTTGTTTAAGCGCATTGTGTAATAGCAAAAGAGAGGGCCCATCAGCTTGTCAGCAGGCACAATTGAAATCTTCACTTGCCTTTCAACATTGAGACCCAGTCAATCCCAGGCGGACCCGTCAAGCCAGATGTACAAAGTAGGTTCCATGTGCGAGAATCTGAACTACAAAGTGGAGTCTGAATCAAACATTGTTTTCACTCACCAAACGATCACAAGCATTGAGGAAGCTGGTGTTGTAAAAAGCCCGCATGCTGGTGATGAGTTGCTCCTGTTCAGCCTGCATGCGTGGCAAGGGGTTCCAAGATGATGAAAACATCTATCAGAAGATCTAGATCAAATAGAGTGCCGGCGTACTTAGGTTTGGGGCATGGTTTGGCTAGGGTCTAGTTTAGGGTGAGGGGTTGGGATCCCGAATTGACTATGTAGTATGTGGTGCCTGCCAGCAAGAGCTCCCTCTTTGACAGTAAAGTATGCTTGCTTCATGGTCAGCATGATTTGCAGTTGGTATCACTCCCAGCATAATGATCAGCCAATTGTACCTTGTGCAGGTTCAGCATAAAGATCAGCTTGTTGTACTGTGTGCAGGACCAAATAGCACCAGCGACCATATGCTGTTCTGAAGGAAAAATTACGCACGCACTGGAATTACTCCCTCCACCAATTGAGTAGCAGCACTGAAAGTCTAACCGCCTACCTATGATTTCACGTCTGCAAAAGTTGAACAGCTTGCAGCCACGTATTTCCGGTTATAGATAAGCATGTTTTTGTGTAAATGGTATGCATTAAGTTCAGATCTGTTTGCATTGGAAGGCATAGAATCACTGGGGTGCTGTGCCCGCCCATGCATTGGCAGCACCTACATCTGTTTGCAAAAAGTGTGTGCTGAGCTCATGCTCTACCTTCCTCCTCTTGATCGCCCCAATCCTATGGAATGTCATTGAATATAAGCAGCACAATGCATACCTGGGGGGCGCCTTACCTCCCCCTTGGCCTTCTTCAAGCTGTTGCTGTCTGGAAACATGCGTGACACCAGTAATACCACAGATCGGAAACCCAGGGTTGCCCCAAGCACCTTGGCCACGCCGTAGATGCTGCGTGCGGTGAGGCAATACTTTGGTTGTGTGAGTTGCTCGACTCCAATGGCAGCATGCCTGTGCCATCATTCACTGACCAGGGAAAATGGCTGCCATAAAAAGTGGGATCAATACAAAGTGCAATTGTTCAGGCCCAAGCATTTAAGTTTCTCAACAGGACATGCTGGTCTGTGGTTGCAAGCATGAGCAACAGACACAAGTCCTGGCAGCACGTAAAATTGCTGCCTTTATCTACAACTTATGCCTCTTGCTTCATGTGTCATGATGATGGCGTCGTGGTTTCCTATAGAATGGTTCCTATAGAATGCTGCTGGCAGGCAAAGCCATGGGGGTTTGCAATCAGGTGTGCAGATGCATCCGGTGCGGCCTCAGAACACTCACTCTTATAGGAACACTTTTGATCAAACAGATCCTTTGGAAGAATGCTCGTTAACCCAATAAATATGAGCTTGTAATGCACGTTCAGCATCAAAAGGCTTTGCATACAGCAAGCGCATGCTGCTTTTGTTTGCTTGCATAAAGAGGGAAAGAAAAGGGCAGCACTGGCCAACACTTCAAGAATATATGATCACTTTTAGCTACATGTCAAAATAATCATCCAAACAAGCTCCATGATCAGAGTAAGCTACATGCAGTGGGGACATGTAGTGGGAACGAAAAGCTACATGTAGTGGGGACAAGCACTCCAAGCCCTCAGAATGAGGGGCATACTTGGCGTGGTAGCTTGACTCTCACAGCAGCACAAAAGGTATGGCTGTGGGAGGGACAGCAGCAAGAGACTTACATGACTAATGTGACCCAAGCAACCACTTGCAATAAATGCCAATGATTGAATCATCTGTTGACCCACAGTAAGTGCGTGAGATTGGGCCTGCGTGCCTGCTTGTATACTTTCACTTGTTGAAACTTGAGGCAATGCACAGTGGTGATAGTCCTTATCTGCATGGCAGGGGGTGACCCCTGCCCCTGCAGTGCGCATGAGGAACCCCCTTACATACAGTGATGTCACAGGTGAGGCTGACCGGAGGCCCGAACTGCACAGCCACAGTGCCCAACCCACAAGCACTTGGTGAGCACCCAAAACTGAAGGTGCTAGCCAATTAGGGCCATTCATGCTCTTGGCCAGAGTGCCCGACCCTCCAGCATGTGGCGAGCACCCTAAATTGTACTTGCTGGCCGATTAGGGCTGTTCATGAACTTGGCCACAGTGCCTGACCCACCAACACGTGATGCGCACCCCAAATAGAAGGTGCTGGCCGATTAGGGCTGTTCATGAACTTGGCCACAGTGCCTGACCCACCAGCACGTGATGAGCACCCTCAGGTGCCGGCCAAACAAGAGGTCCAGGCGCTGCAGCAGCACGCCGTCCATCAAGTGTGCGCAAGCCAGAACAAAGTCCGCCGCAGCCTGCAGAGCGGGCAGCACGCGGGGGCAGGTGCGCAAATGCGCCCGTGCTCAGGCCATAGCAAAGAGTCCGCATAGGCCATTGCAAAAAGTCTGAACAGGCCATCACATAGTGTCCTTACAGGCCTGCACAAAAAATCTGCACACACTCTTGCAAAGAGTCCGCATAGGCCATCGCAGAAAGTCTCACAGGCCATCGCAAAGTCTGCAGCAATGACCTGTGCACAGGCGGCACACAGTCTTAGACTAGGCAAGGTGTGTGAAGGACAGCACGAAGGGGTGCAGCAGCCGTCTGCATGATGAAGGCAGCGCACAGTCTCAGGCTTGCGGCAAGGTGTGTGCAGGACAGGACTAAAGCGTGCAGCAGCTAACTGCACCTGGCTTCACATAGGGAGCGTGCCATCCCTCCAAGGCTGCCAAGCCCGTTTATACTTGCACATACAGATGCATGAATACACGAGGCTATAGCAGCACATGCGTACACAGTGTCATGTCCTGGGCACGAATGCACAGATCTGGACTGTGTGGAACCAGACACAAGTTGTTAATACTTGCACAATCTTGCAAAGACATATGCGCACTCCGGTTGCCCCTCTCAAAACCTGGAAGGCATGTCGCACGCATGTACACACTCGAGAACAGTCACTCCGGCGCTGTGACACAGGAATCTCAGTTGCATGGTGCCCGCACCACAGGGAGGTTGCTGATGGTGTATTCTGCTAGGCTCTGCGCTGCCTTCATGGTATACTGGACGGCTGTGTGGCCCAGGGAGGCAATGAAAGCGCCAACAAGCGTAGTCGTTCCACCTGCGTACAGGCTGCCTCCGCCTGTGCATACATGGGAGCTAGTTTGGGACAGTAAGGCGGTGCGTCATCGGAGCCGGTGGTGAGGGAGAGGCGGTAGCAGCAGGACAGCATCAGGGAGGAAGTGGCGTGGCTCGAGAACATGCTTGGAGTGTAGGCGCTTAGGCCAATAAGGGGCACACAATGAGCGTGAGGATAGCTAAGTCTAGGTTTGCGTACTAGATGCTTGGCGTGTGTGTGTGTGTGTGTGTGCATGCGTGTGTGTGTGCG
>LFCJ01003002.1_pt1 | contig 12266 bp, 10 predicted proteins | sample 643141 | NCBI WGS metagenome assembly LFCJ01 (sample SAMN03766243, study PRJNA286221) | soda lake metagenome | biome: soda lake; feature: Kulunda steppe; material: water; isolation source: sample B1-Br-g2 brine of Lake Bitter-1 | place: Russia: Kulunda steppe | collected 2010-07 | reverse complement strand
GCCGGCCTCGCCCTCCAGGCGGAAGACCTGCATGCCGTCGGCCTCGAGCTCGGCCTGCTGCTCCTCGGCCAGCACCTCGAAGCGCTCGGCGCTCTCGCGCTCATGCTCGATGGCGACCTCCTGGAGGATCTCGCGGGCCTCGTCGCTCAGGCGATTCCAGCTGTCCAGGTTGACGATGGTGCCCATGTCGGTGGAGAAGAAGTCCGGGTCGATGCGGTAGTTGAGGAAGCGGTCCCAGTTGAGGTCCTTCAGACCGATCTGGGTCCAGCCGGTGGCGTTGACCACGTTGCGCTCCAGGGCCGAGTAGACGTCGGTGGTGGGCAGGCTGATCGGCTGGGCGCCCAGGTAGTCCTGGAAGAAGGCGTCATAGACGGGATTGCTGCGCAGGGTCAGGCCGGAGACGCTCAGGTTGCCGTCATCGTCAAGACGCGGCTCGTTGATGGTGTAGAGGTTGTAGCTCACGCCGCTGTCGAACCAGCCCAGGTAGTAGACCCCCATCTTCTCCTGGTGGATCTGGTTGAGCAGGTCGATCCCGCCGTTCTCGCGGGCAAAGATGGCGTTGGTGTTGGAGGCCACCATGGCGTCGCGCTCGGGCACGGTGCCGGCATAGAAGCTGGCCGCGGTGTAGGCCATGTCGACGACCCCGTTGCGTACGGCGTCGGGCTGCTCGGAGAGGCCGATCACCTCGGGGCCGCCGCGCACGTCGATCTGCACCACGCCTTCACCTCGCTCGTTAACCTTGTCAACGAATTCGAGAAAGCTTTGGGTATAGATCAGCGACGGCGGGAAGGCGTGAACCGCACTGATGCGATCGACAGCCAGGGCATGGCTCGAAGCCATCAGGACAGCGAGGCTCAAGGGGGTGATGAGTGCCTTGTTCATGATTGTTCTCCTTGTGAACAGCGGGTCTTGGTCCAGCAGGTTGTGGTTGACCCCGGGGCTACCCCCGGGAGATGACCGTATCCCGGGTGTCGGTGGTGGCAAGCCAGGGATGAAGCCTGGCATAGGCGGCAGCAAACCGCTCGATCTGCTCTACACGCTGGCGGGTCAGGTCGATATCGTCCCAGCCGTTGAGCAGCTTGGTGCGCCAGACGGGGACGATGGTGAAGGCCAGATCGAGCTCCCCGGCCTGGATGCGACACTGCTCCAGATCCACCCGCAGGGGGGCGGGTGCCTCGCCCAAATGGGCCAGCAGGCGCTCGATATCGTCCTCCGGCAGGGTGGCCGGCAGCAGGCCGTTGTTGACGGCGTTGGAGGAGAAGATGTCGCCGAAGCTCGGAGCGATGACGCAGCGAAAGCCGAAGTCCACCAGGGCGTAGACGGCGGCCTCCCGGGAGGAGCCGGCCCCGAAGTTGCGCCGGGCCACCAGGATGCGTGATTCGCCGGCCCGGGGATGGTTGAGAATGAACTCCCGGCGCGGCTGGCCCTGAGCGTCGTGGCGAAGGTCGTGGAGCAGGAACTGCCCGTAGCCAATGCTGCGCGGCTCCTTCATGAAGCGCGCCGGTATCAGCTGATCGGTGTCCACGTTGGCCAGGGGCAGCGGGCAGGCCAGGTCGTCGAGAATCCGGATGGGGTCCATGGGTGCGCTCCTCAGAGTTCCCGCAGGTCGGCCAGGTGGCCGGCCACGGCGGCGGCGGCGACCATGGCCGGGGACATCAGGTGGGTCCTGGCGCCCGGGCCCTGGCGCCCCTTGAAGTTGCGGTTGGTAGTGGAGGCGCAGCGCTCGCCGGCCGGCACCAGGTCACCGTTCATGCCTACGCACATCGAGCAACCCGACTCGCGCCACTCCAGGCCCGCCGCGACGAAGATTCGGTCCAGCCCTTCAGCCTCGGCCTGCCGTTTCACCAGGGTGGAGCCCGGCGCCACGATCCCCGGCACCCGACTGCGCCGCCCCTCGAGCACGGTGGCCGCGGCGCGCAGGTCCTCGATGCGGGCGTTGGTGCAGGAGCCGATGAACACGCGATCGATGCCGATATCGGTCAGTTTCTGGCCCGGGCTCAGGCCCATATAGTCGAGGCTGTCGCGAATCTGGCGGGCCTTGCCCGCGTCGGGCTGTGCGGCGGGGTCGGGCACACGCTGGTCGATGGGCAGGGCCTCCTCCGGTGAGACGCCCCAGGTCACGGTCGGGGCGATCTCGGCCGCGTCCAGGGTCACCTCGCAGTCGAAGCGGGCGCCGGCGTCGGTGGAGAGCGTCTGCCACCAGGCCATTGCCTGTTCCCACGCCTCGCCCTCCGGGGCGAAGGGGCGGCCCTTCAGGTAATCGAAGGTGGTGGCGTCCGGGGCGATCATGCCGCAGCGGGCGCCGCCCTCGATGGAGAGGTTGCATAGCGTCAGCCGGGCTTCCATGGAGAGACCGCGAACGGCGCTGCCGGCATACTCGATGGCGTGGCCGCGAGCGCCGTCGGCGCCCAGACGGGCGATCCAGGTCAGGGCAATGTCCTTGGCGGTGATGCCAGGGGGCAGGGGGCCCTCCACGGTGAGTCGCATCTGCTTCGGGCGGGTCTGCCAGAGGGTCTGGGTCGCCAGCACATGAGCGACCTCCGAGGCGCCGATGCCGAAGGCGATGCTGCCGAAGGCGCCGTGGGTCGAGGTGTGGCTGTCGCCGCACACCATCAGCAGCCCCGGCTGGGTCAGGCCCTGCTCGGGGCCGAGCACGTGCACGATACCCTGCCGGGGATCGTCGAGGCCGAACAGGGTGATGCCGTGCTCATCGGTGTTAGCGGCGAGCTGCTCGATCATGCCGCGCACCTTGGGGTCGGCGATCTCCTCGAGTCGCCGGGTGCGGGTCGGCACGTAGTGGTCGGCAATGCCGATGGTGAGGTCAGGGCGGGCCACCGGCAGGGCGCGCTCGTGCAGCTTGTTGAAGGCGTGGAAGGAACCCTCGTGCACGAAGTGCCGGTCGATCCACAGCAGACTGGCGCCGCTCTCGTCGCGATGGATCTCGTGGGCATCCCATACCTTGTCGAACAGCGTGGTTGATATTGTCATCGTCGCCTGGCTCGTCGGAGCGGAGCGGGCTGGGCCGCTCCTGTCATTGTCTTCTGTTACAACTAGCTCAGCTACGTCCTACAGGTCAAATGTATTTTTTGTATTTTTTTAAATGTATTAAAAATAGTACATATTGGGTGAGGGATGGCGTCGCGGAGCGGTATCGACCTGCCGCTCAGGCATCGGCGGGCTCGTCCCGGCGCTGCTGGCCGGTCTGTACTGTCTCCGGGGCCATGGGCTCCCAGTAACGAGCTGCCTCATCGCCGGTGCGGTTGAGGTCGATCTGAATGCGATAGCGATCCGGCCGGTAGAGCGCCGCCAGGTGCTCGACCCCGCGCCCCTGCTCGTCGTAGACCACCCGGGTCAGGGCGATCAGCGGCGAGCCCACGGAGACGTCCAGCGCTTCGGCGACCTCGTGGGTGGCCAGGCTGGCGGAGATCGTCTGGGAGGCGTGGTCGACCTTCACGCCGCTGCGCTCCAGCAGGGCGAACAGCGGCATGCTGGCGAGGTCCGCCTCGTTATAGTGCAGGGCGATGTACTCGGGGACGTGGGTGGTCAGGTAGGAGAAGGGCTTGTCGTCGGCCAGGCGCACTCGGACGGAGCGCTGCACCCGCTCGCGGCCTTCCAGGCCCAGGCTCTCGCGCACCGCTTCCGGCGGCTTCACATAGCTGAACTCCAGCAGCCTGACCCGCGAGGCCTGGCTCATCTTGACCATATTCGGCAGTAGGTTGGAGACGCTGGCCGTCATCACAGTGGCGTCCAGGGGCTGGTCCAGCACCACGGTGCCCAGGCCCGGCCGGCGCTCCACCATGCCCGCCTCGCGGAGGGCCTCCATGGCGCGGCGCACGGTGACCCGCGAGACACCGTGCTGCTCGGCGAGCTTGATCTCGCCGGGGAGCTTGCGCCCCGGGGGCAGGCGCCCGCTCAGGATGGCGTCCTTGAGCAGCAGGAAGATGCGATGGGACTTGGTACCTCCCACGGAGCTCGCGTGCATGTTGTTCATAGCCCATACCCTGATGGTGATTGGGACTTGACGTGAGCGGTCAAGTACACATAGAAATGTATTATGCATAGTACAGGTTGCTATGCCATGCGAGTACAGATTAACCGAACCGCACCAACCCCAGAACAAGCACAACAACATCAGGGAGAGTCCCCATGCCCGTCGTGCAGGTCAGCCTGATCAGCGGTTACTCCAGTGAACTCAAGCAGCGGCTCTGCTCGCGGCTCACCGGTGCCGTGCGCGAAACCATCGCCGCAGACCCGGAGGCCATCACCGTCTTCCTCCACGAGGTGGCGCCAGACGGCTACCAGCGTGGCGGTCGCCCTCGGTCGCCTGGTGCCGAGGCCGCGCCGGCTCCCGACCCCGAGGAGCTGGTGCGCACTTTCCTCGAGGCCATGGAGGCGCGCGACCTGCCCCGCGCCGCGACCCTGCTCGCCGACGACTTCACCATGGAATTTCCCGGCAGCGGGCCCCTGACCCGCTTGGAGGAACTGGTGGCCTGGGCCAGCGGTCGCTACCGCTTCGTCAAGAAGCGCCTGGCCGCCTTCGACACCTGCGACAAGGGCGACCATGTCGTGGTGGTGTGCCACGGCGAGCTCTACGGCAAATGGCCGGACGGCAGTACATTCGACGGCGTTCGCTTCATCGATCGTTTTGAGGTCCGCGACGGCAGGCTGGCGCGACAGTGCGTCTGGAACGACCTGGCCCTGGCGCGCGGCTGACGCCCATGACCAGCTGCCGCCGATCCACTGCGGTCCCCCACGCCGGATTTTCCCGCTACACGAGGAACCCCCTCCATGACACCCACCGCCACCGGCCTCAAGGGGCGACTGCAGGCCCCCGAGATCGTTGTTGCCCCTGGCGTCTTTGATGCCCTCGGGGCGTCGCTCGCCGAGCAGGCCGGCTTCGATACCGTCTACCTCTCCGGTGCCAGCCTGGCCTACACCCAGCTCGGCCGCCCGGACATCGGCCTGCTCAGCCTCTCGGAGGTCAACGATGCCCTGGCCCATATCCGCGAGCGCACCGAGGCCGCCATCGTGGTGGACTGCGACACCGGCTTCGGCAACGCCATGAACGTGATGCGCAGCGTGCGCATGCTGGAGCGCTCCGGGGCCAATGCCATCCAGCTCGAGGACCAGACCTACCCCAAGCGCTGCGGCCACCTGCGCGGCAAGACCCTGGTATCCACCGGCGAGATGGTGGGCAAGCTCAAGGCGGCCCTGGATGCCCGCCACAGCGACGAGACGCTGATCATCGGCCGCACCGACGCCCTGGCGGTGGAGGGCACAGAGGCCGCCATCGAGCGTGCCCGGGCCTATCGTGACGCGGGCGTCGACATGCTCTTCATCGAGGGTATCCGCAGCGACGAGGATATCGCCCGCATCATGGCTGAGTTTCGCGGCCAGGTGCCGATCATGGCCAACATGGTGGAGGGGGGCGATACGCCGCTGCAGAACGCCGAGGCGCTGCAGGCGCTGGGTTTCTCGCTGGTGATCTTCCCCGGTGCCCTGGTGCGCGCCCTGACCCACATGGCCAGCGAGTTTTTCGCCACCCTGCGCCGAGACGGCACCACCGACGCCTTTCGCGACCGCATGCTGGATTTCACACAGCTCAATGACTACCTGGGTACCCAGGCCATGCTGGAGCTGGGCCAGAAATACGAGAACCGCTGACGGCGGGCGCCCCAGGCGCCCGGCGCACTACACTCCGGGAGAAATCAGATGATCACGACCGACAAGACCGCCAAGGAGCTCTTCTTCGAGGTGATGGCCAAACCCCAGCGGGTGCCCTTCGGCTTTGGCCGCAAGGCGGTGCTGGTCAACGTCGACCCGCAGAAGGCCTATACCCGCACTGACCTCTACAAGACCGCCTACGAGACCGACCCTCACCAGCTCGACCACGTGAACCAGCTGGCCCGGGCCTTCCGTACTCTTGGCTGGCCGGTGGTGTGGACCCACGTGGCGTTCCTGGACTCCGCCGAGGATGCGGGCGTATGGGGGACCCGCACCGATACCCCCGACTCGCTGCAGAACATCAAGTACGGCTCCGACCGCGCCGCCTTCGATGAGCGGGTGGAGATCGCGCCGGGCGACGTCGTCTACACCAAGCGGATGCCCTCGGCCTTCTTCGAGACCCCGCTACAGTCGCTGCTGGTGTGGCATCAGGTCGACACCGTGATCGTCACCGGCGGCTCCACCTCCGGATGCATTCGCGCCACCGCCGTGGACAGCCTGTCGCGGGGCTATCGCACCATCGTCCCCATGGAGTGCGTAGCCGACAAGCATGAGAGCTACCACTATGCCAACCTCACCGACCTGCACCTCAAGTATGCCGATGTGATGCCGGTGGCGGAGGTGCTGAGCTGGCTTGCGTCACGCGCCGATGAGCAGGCCTGAGGCGCGCCTCGAGCGCAGGAGGAGAGTGACATGAAGGAAACACTGGGCGCCTATGACTACTGGCCCTGGGAGAACCGGCCGAAGATCACCTGGCCAGGCGGGGCGCGGGTCGCCTTCTGGGTGGCCCCCAACGTCGAGTACTACGAGCTCGACCCGCCGGCGAACCCGCAACGTAAGCCGTGGCCCACGCCGCACCCCTCGGTGCCTGGCTTCAGCATCCGCGATTACGGCAACCGGGTCGGCCACGCGCGCCAGATGGCGCTGCTCGACAAGTATGGCATCCGCGGATCAGTGTCGCTGTCGGTGGCGCTCTGCGAGCACCACCCCGAGATCATCGAGATGTGCCGCGAGCGCGACTGGGAGTTCTTCAGCCACGGCATCTACAACACCCGCTACACCTACGGCATGAGCGAGGCCCAGGAACGGGAGATGATCCGCGACGGCATCGAGACCATCCAACGTCATACCGGCCAGGCGTGCGCCGGCTACCTGGCGCCGGCGCTCTCCCACTCGGAGCACACTCTGGACCTCTTCGCCGAGGTGGGCCAGGAGCTGTTCGGCGAGGAGGGGGGCATATACACCTGCGACCTCTTCCACGACGACCAGCCCACTCCCATCCGGCTGCGCTCCGGCCGCCGCTTCGTCTCGGTGCCCTATTCGCTGGAGATGAACGACACCATCGTCTATGCGGTGAACAAGGTGGAGCCGCGCCACTACCTCACCATGCTCAAGCGCCACTTCGACCGGCTCTACGCGGAGGGGGCCGAGTCGGGCACGGTGATGTGCATCCCCACCCACAACTACCAGATCAGCTGTCCGCATCGGATCAAGGCCTTCGAGGAGGCGCTGGAGTACATCACCGGCCACAGCGATGTCTGGGTGGCTACCGGGCGCGAGATCGCCCGGCACTACCTCGAGCACCACCACGACGACGCCCTGCACGACATCCAAGCCAAGGCCGCCGCGGCCGGGAGGAGTTGAGCCATGTCCTCGAACGATAGGTCCCTACCCGCCGACTACCTTGCCTATCCCTGGCGGCGCCACGGCTATGACCATGACCGCTACGCCTGGTCGATGCTCACCGAGCGTCCCCCCGTGCAGTGGCCCGGAGGCAGGAGCCTGGCGGTATGGGTCAACGTCTCGCTGCAGTTCTACCCGCTCAACCAGCGCGGTGTGCCCTTCAAGGTGCCCAACGGCATGGCCATGCCCTATCCGGACCTGCGCCACTACTCACTGCGCGACTACGGCAACCGGGTGGGCATCTTCCGCCTCCTGCAGGCCTTCGAGCGCTTCGGCGTGCGCCCCACCTGGGCCATCAACGCCCAGCTGGCCGAGCAGACCCCCTATTTGATGGAGCGCCTAAAGGCCTTCGGAGGGGAATTCATTTGCCACGGTTGGAACATGGATCACCTGCATACCGGCGGCCAGGACCGCGATGAAGAGGCCGCGATCGTACGCCGCTCGGTGGATACCCTGCGCGCGCTCACCGGCCAGCCCGTGCGCGGCTGGCTGAGCCCGGCCAAGCACCAGAGCTGGCACACCCCGGAGCTGCTCGCCGAGAACGGTATCGACTACTGCTGCGACTGGGTCAACGACGAGCTCCCCTATGCCTTCGCTACCGAGGCCGGGGAACTCGCCATGATGCCGCTGACCACCGAGATCGAGGACCAGTTCGTGATGTGCCAGAACCTCCACTCCGAAGATGCCTGGGTCGACCAGGTCAAGGATGCCTTCGACTTCCTGGTGGAGGAGTCGCGTCGGGAGGGTGGCCGGTTGCTGTCGCTGAACCTGCACCCCTGGCTGGTGGGGCAGCCTCACCGCATCGCCTGCCTGGAGGAGGTGCTGGCGCACATCACCGACCACGAGGCGGTCTGGCAGGCCCCGGCCGGCGAGATCCTCGACGCCTTCCGGGCCAGCCAACAGGAGGTACGCTGATGGGTATCGTGACCTTTCGCGACGACGAGGCCTTCGACGTCCACCTGCCGCTGGTGATCATCGGCGCCGGGGCCTGTGGCCTGGTGGCCGCGCTTGCTGCCCACGAGTGCGGCATCGAGCACGTTGTGCTGGAGCGCGATGCGCTGCCGCGGGGAAGCACCTTCATGTCATCGGGCTTCATCCCGGCGGCTAGCACCCGCTTCCAGGTCGAGAAGGGGGTCGAGGACAGCGCCGAGCGGATGGCCGCTGACATCCAGGCCAAGAACGGCGGCGAGGCGGACCCGGCTATCGTCCAGACCCTGGCCGATTACTCGGGCCGTGTCGTGGAGTGGCTGGCTGATACCCACGGCATCCCCTTCGAGCTGGTCGAAGGTTTCCTCTATCCGGGGCACAGTTGCATGCGCATGCACGCCACGCCCCGGCGCACCGGCGAGGAGCTGATGGGCTGCCTGCTCAATGCCGCCGAGGTGGCAGGCATCGATGTGCTGACCCAGGCCCGGGTGATTGACCTGCACGTGGACCCCGAGCGCCGCGTGCGCGGGGTCACCCTGGAACGCCCCGATGGCAGCCGCGAAAGCATCGGCTGCGATGCCCTGATCCTGGCGTGCAATGGTTACGGCGGCAATCCCGAGCTGGTGGCGCGCCATATCCCATCGCTGAAGGAGGCCCTCTACTACGGCCACGAGGGCAACCAGGGTGATGCGCTGCTGTGGGGCGAGGCCATGGGAGCGAGCCTCAAGGACCTCGCCGCCTGCCAGGGCCACGGCTCGCTCGCTACTCCCCACCAGACGCTGATCTCCTGGGCGCTGATGATGCGCGGGGGCGTACAGGTGAATTGCGAGGGGCGGCGCTTCTCCAGCGAGCACGGCGGCTACTCAGAGCAGGCGGCCAGGGTTCTGGCCCAGCCCGGGGGCATCGCCTGGAACCTCTTCGATGCCCGCATCCACGAGGCCGCTCAGGAGTTCGAGGACTACCGCAATGCCCATGAGGCCGGTGCCGTGCGCATCTTCGATAGCCTCGAGGCCATGGCCGCGGGGCTGGAGATGCCGCTGGAGGCTCTGGAGGCGACCTTCACCGAGATGCAGGTGCTGTCACGGAGCGGTGAGCCTGATGGCTTCGGTCGCACCTTCAGCGAGGAGACCCTGCTTGTGCCGCCTTACTATGCCATCAAGGTTACCGGGGCGCTGTTCCATACCCAGGGCGGGCTCGAGGTGGACACTCGAGCCCGCGTGATTCATGGAGAGGGAGCTCCCTTTCCCAACCTGTTTGCCGCCGGCGGGGCGGCGCGCGGCGTGTCCGGATCGAACGACACCGGCTACCTTTCAGGCAATGGGCTGCTGAGTGCCGTGGTGATGGGCGCCATCGCTGGCCGTGAGGCGGCTCTGGAGTTGCAGCAGGTCATGGATGTGATGGCTCAATCGCCAGGAGAGTGAAGACGTATTATCGAATGCTGTAAGATCCCTCCAGTTTATGTCATTCGTTGCTATCAGGTCTGATGGCTTGGCCATGAAGGCTGCGCCCGGTCCCCGTAGACTCTGGAGGTGTCTTGTTCAAGCAGTTGATCCCCGGTGCCTTGAGACGGCCCCTGCAGACCCTGCAGGGGCGGCTGCTGGTGGGGCTGGTGATGACCTGGCTGGCCATCATCGGCCTGCTGCTGGGCGTGGCCTGGGGCATCGGCCAGACGCTGGTGCGGGACGCCAGCCTCTCCCACCTGGGGTACCAGGCGGAGGTCTTGAGTCGGGGGCTGCAGGACCGGCTCGGCCAGCGTATTGCGGCGCTTGAGCGCTTCTCGGAACAGCTGGCCGACGGCCCGAGCGGAGAGGTGGGTGAGCGCCTCGAGCAGAACCGCAGCCTGCTGGCCTATTTCGATGGCATCATGATCACCGACGCCGACGGCAGGGTGCTGGCCGACCTGCCGGAGGTCCCCGGGCGCGTCGGTCTCGAGACCGCCCGCACCGAATACTTTCAGATGCTGCGCCACTCCCGCTGGCCCTATGTCAGCCAGCCCTTCATCGGCCGGGCCAGCGGGGAACCGATGGTGCTGATGCTGGTGCCGCGCTTCACCGCCGACGGAGCCTTCGATGGAGTGCTGGGCGGTCTCGTCAATCTGGCCCACGGCCAGTTCTTCCGCAGCATCGCCTCCCTGACCTTCCAGCACGCCGGGCACGTGGCGATCTTCACGGCCGACGGTGCGCCGGTATTCGTGCCCCACTCCCTGCAACGTCCCGTCGAGTCTCTGCTGCATCTCGATCCGCTGGATTTCCAGCTGGCGCTGGATGGCTGGGAGGGGGAGACCCGCCACGAGCTGGAGGGCGACACCATGCTGGTGAGCTATCGGCAGGTGTGGCAAGCCGACTGGGTGGTGGCCATGATGATGCCCCGCGAGTCGGTGCTGGCACCGCTGCAGCGCTTCCTGGAGCGGCTGTGGTGGACCTGGCTGGTCGCCGCCCTGCTGCTGCTGCTGGTCACCCGCTGGTGGGTCGGCCGCCAGCTTGCCTCGCTGCACCGCCTGGAGGGGCAGATTGCCGAGGTCGGTGCCGGCAAGCGTCAGCGGCTGGCGCTGTCGACCGATCTCCAGGAGCTCACCCAGGTCTCCGATGCCTTCAACCGGCTGGAGCATGAACGCCACAAGGCCCTGGATAGCCTGCGTGACCGCGAGGTGTTCCTCGACGCCGTGCTGGGCTCGACGCCGACCGGGATGTTCGTCGCCGATCTCGAGGGACGCGTCACCTACCTGAATCCGGCGCTGCAGTCCCTGCTGGGCCTGTCGGCCACCGATCCGGGCGGTAATGTCTGGGCGCGGATTCACATGGATGACCGTCAGGATGCCGTCGATCTCTGGCGCCACACCCTCGAGCACGGCAACGATTTCGTCCGCCAGCTGAGGATTCATGACGACAGGGGCCGCCAGCTCTGGATCGAGGTGCATGCCAGCCGAGTGCTGGGTCGCAGCGAGCCGCTGGGCTACGTCGGTACGGTCAAGGACATCACCGAGCGGCAGCACCAGGAAGCGCTGCAGCGCTGGGAGGCCGAGCACGATCCGCTGACCGGTCTGCTCAACCGGCGCGGCTTCGAGCGCCGCCTTGAAGAGGCGCTGGCCGACTTCACCAAGACCGGCACCCCCTCGGTGGTGATCCTCTTCGATCTGGATCACTTCAAGCCGGTCAACGATGAGGGCGGTCATGCGCTCGGCGACGAGCTGCTGCGCCGCCTGGCCCAGGTGGTGGCCTGGGAGACCCGGGCCAGCGACCACCTGGGGCGCCAGGGCGGCGACGAGTTCGGTCTGCTGCTGCCGAGCTGTACTCTCGGTCACGCCCGGAAGATTGCCGAGTCGGTTCGCGACGCCGTTGCCCAGGTCAGCGTGAGTCACGAGGGCAAGGAGTATTTCGTGACCGCCAGTATCGGGCTGACCCAGTTCATGGAGGGCGATGACGCCATCGAGGCGGTGCTCGCCCGTGCCGACGAGGCCAGCTACGACGCCAAGCGTCGGGGGCGTAACGTCGTGGTGGTGGATCGAGGCGATGCCCGCCCGGCAGCGGTGAGCGATGCCCGCTGAGCTCGCGGCTAGTGCGGCGCGGCGCGATGCTCGGCGGTGGGCAGCGCGAGCTCCCTGACCTCGCCCATCAGGAAGGCGCGGTTGGCCTCCAGCGCCTCGCGCAGGAAGTCCCACAGCAGGCGCACCCGGGCCAGGCGGCGCTGCTCCTGGCGAGCAGTGATCCAGAACTGACGGTCGACCGCGACCTCCTCCTCCAGCACGTTGACGAGTGACTCCGAGGTGCTGGCCATGAAGCAGGGCAGTACCGCCAGGCCCGCGCCCTGCAGGCAGGCGGCGTGCTGGGTGGTCACGCTGGTGCTGCGCATGGCGAAGTGCGGGCCGGGGTGGCCGACCACCGCGGGGTCGAGCAGCGGCTCCAGGTAGCTGAGCTGCTCGCTGAAGATCAGGT
>LFCJ01003001.1_pt1 | contig 12269 bp, 17 predicted proteins | sample 643141 | NCBI WGS metagenome assembly LFCJ01 (sample SAMN03766243, study PRJNA286221) | soda lake metagenome | biome: soda lake; feature: Kulunda steppe; material: water; isolation source: sample B1-Br-g2 brine of Lake Bitter-1 | place: Russia: Kulunda steppe | collected 2010-07 | reverse complement strand
TCTGTACCTAGGTATCTGCATCTGGATTTAGGCAGGCAAACACAGCGCAGTGTGGCACGTTTCAGGTTACATTCCCATGCGCTGAGAGTCGAGACAAGAAGCTGGGAACATCATGATGGTACCTGTGCTAAGTGTGGCTTGCAAGCAATTCAAGATGAAAAACATGCTCTTTTCTTGTGCCGTTGCTCGCAAATGTGTTCGTTGAGGCTTTAATTTGCAGACTTGTTTCACGATTTACCTATGGCTCACAAAATTACTGTCAGTCAGACTGGAGCTTTTTATTTCTCTTGTCACGCCAGCAAAAAGTTTTTGGACTTGCTCATGAACCTCCTTTACTGTTTTTTAAAGCAGGCCAACAGTCGAACTACTTGACTGAGGCCTTATTCTTGCAACCTTGTAAATTGATGTGTATAGTGGTTTCACTGCCTATGTACTTTTTCTTTTCGTCTCTGGTTTTTCTTTTTCTTTTCCTTTATTCTTTTCAACCACAAACCAATCAGCCTAATGGCCAGGCTGGCGTCCAATCCTAATTTGTAACTCAGGCTAATTCTAACTTGTGAACCTGTACTACATGTAGTACATTCTCAATTTTGTCTCCCACATTGGCCTGTCTAGTTTTAGGTTGAGGTTCAACAAACAGACCTGGTATGCTAAGCGGCCTTAGTTTAGCAGGTACAGCTATGGAACCCACCTCGTTCTTGAGTGAGAGAGAAGTCTGCTGTTTCCTGTGTGCGAGCGGCTAAAAAGCCTTGAGCCTGGACAATGGAAGTTGGTGACCGAAAGCTTTCTGGAAGGCAGCTGGTCATGAATACCAGGTGTTGTCATGGAACATGACACAAGCCATATAACAAGTGGTTGCAGCCCAAGGCAGAACTATAAACAAGGGAGAGGAATAGCTACTTATTTCCACGATCCAAGCAGTCATATGGAGTATGTAATTCAGTACTCATGCTACTCATGCAAAAGGTGTCCTCAGGAATCAGTTCAGTTGCCCTGAAGCCCACTTGCACGTCCGTCATACTATGCTCGACTTCATGAGCACACTTAACACAAACCAATCTTCAACAGTATCCTTCATGCCTGATGTGGTGCCAATAGCTAGCCTCAGCTGCCAGATCAGGTATGCCATCATTTGCAAAATGTGGGGATGCGGTGATAGGAACAAAACTTGCTCTGGAGGTCAGCAGGTCAGTCATGCTGAGTGGCCTGGTGTACTCAGTTTGTGGGCAGGCGTTGCTGCTCAAAATAAATCAACCTAATGTTGCACAGAACTAGAGAGACGAAGCCTGCATCACAGGCAATGGAGCGTCAAACTCCTCCTCTGTGACCGCCAGCTCGTCTGGGCAAAAAGCAATTTGAAGGGAAGGCTGCAAATGGGGAGACTCGCGTCCTTCAACGAGCCACATCAAAAATTTAACGAGCTTTTGTGCTCAACCAACCCCTGCCAGTCCAAGGAGCAGCTCATTGTCTTTCACCCCCATGGAGTCGTCAGCGCAGTCCTGTGCTCTACGTTTCTCTCAAACCCATCACTGAATGACCTCCAGCTCATCCTCTTCCTGTAGGTCAAGCCAAGAAAACTAGGAAGTGAATCGAGTGAATTGGACCTGCTTTGCAGGTACTAAGCTCCTAGAGCGCTGCAGGTAGACCAGGCACGCAATGTCAACAAGACATGAGGATGAGGAGGGGTCAGAGCGGGTGCCTAGGCACACATAAGATGATGCTGGCTGCATACCCCCTTAAACAAGCTGGGTCTATACTTCACAGGCATGCTAACAGGTGTGTGAATGTGCTCTTGCGTGCCCAACGCCTCATTTATCCTCCCTCTCATGGTGTGGAAACATGATTAGAAGTAACATGCTTGTAAAATCTAGCATGCCCTTGAATGCTCGAGTGCTTGCACATGTGAGTGACGTGGGTACGTGTATGGTTTGTGAACAATGTGTGAGTACACAGTGTCTTTTGTCACGTGCATAGGTGTCTGCATGTGTGTGCACGCGCAAGCATATCTGCCTGCCTGCCTGCCTGCCTGTGTGCATCTGTGTGCTACATAGTGATATGTGTTTGTGTGATCAGTAGCACATGCTTGTTATGCAATGCAGCAAAAAAGAGATAAGCTTGCAACAAAGGATGGCGCTGCCCGTGGGTTCAACTGAGAACGCGCCCTGATGGCAAATGTTGCCAGGGTGAACTGGACGCCAAGTCAGCATCTTCATGCACCCCCATTCTCTCCGCCCCAAGGGCCTTCGCACACTTACCAAGTGTGCTTTGATGGTGACGTCCTTGCCATCAATCTGGGCTTGCAGCTTCACAATGTAGGGAAAGTTGGGCGACAGCACATGCGATTTCCCTTGTTTGTCCGTGTACAGCGCGACGTTCTTCTCGATCTCCCCTTGCAAACCGTGCAGCTCCACGCCCTGGGGCTGCTTCGGGACATGGTACACCTTGATGGACGTGGAAACCCTCACTTTTGTGCCCTCCTTTAGCAGGCTGGGAGCACCCTCTGGTCCGTCTTGCGCTCTGACGCAAATTGAGGCCACTCTCCTGCAGCCTGCTGCTCGCCTTAACGGGGTGAGCGCTTGTCCGGAAGAGCTGGCAGTCCTAGGGGAAGACATGGCTCGGTTCAGTGGGAGCTGCCTAGACGCCATCATAGTGAGCTTGTTTTCAGTCAAGGTCTGAGTTGTTTTTTTAAGGTGTATGGCGCTTACTGGTTCTTCACCCTGTTGTGTGAGCCAATATTCAGCCAGAAAAACAATAAAGATATCATATTTATGTGTTCTTAAAAACTATAAGATACAATGCAAGGACCTGTGCCAATGCAGCAAGAAGGCATGGGCACTGGGTACTTGCCAATGGGGACTGGAGTGGGTTTTAGACAACAGCAGCTTCAAGAGGTGAGCATTTATAAAGCTTTGAAAGCCAACTTCTACGTCTCTGCAGGCCCATCTAACCACTGTTGACCAAATGTGTTGGGCGATGCGTGCATATGTTCCGACCTTTCTTTGCTCACATTGGCACAAATAGACTGAAACAATCTGAATAAGGCACATGCGATTGGGTCATGTTGCGTACAGGCCGATGCAGCAGTGAAGCAGCAGCCCCCCAAAAAGCCAGTCCGCAGGGTCTTAACCTCCTTAACCCTTCAGATCCTGGTGTTCTTCTCCATATGGTGGAACTGCTTCTACTATGTCCTCAACATACTTGTATTTGTATATAAAGGTGAGGAGGGTGTTGAGGCTGGGGAGCTGGCACGATGACAGCCTGCAACCTTCCAGCTGTCGCCCAATGATCATCTAATGTATGATCAGAAAAAGGAGGTTCTCTTCAAGCATAACTTTCACATTGAAACAAATGAATAAAGTTGTGCATGCGTGTACGTGTGCACGTGTACATGCGCGCATGAACTATACAGAAATGAAGTGTAAAACCTCCCACTGTGTGCAGGTCTTGAACTCCCATACCCCCAGCAAAACTTTGACATGGAGTTCTCATTTGCATGGCTGTACATCATCCTTGAAATTCCAAGGCTTTTTCTCAGTGAGTGACGAGGCAGGGACTAACGATTCAAACATTATGTTTGAACAGTTGTTGACATCTGCAGCAGGGTTGCACTGTAAAGGCTTGGTGACTCAAATTTGTGCAATAAATCCTTCTGCAGTTACAAAAGGCAACAAAGCAGAAATGACGGCCCCCTTGATATTGAGCTTGGTATTGGCCCTCCCGTTGTTAGCTATGTACGCGTACTTCATAGACTTCCAAACATATGTGTAAGTGAAGTCGCCAGCATCACACAATTGCTTGGTCACTCTATTAATCAACATCATTCTCAAACTTTCCTGGGATGCATCCTTTTTTTTCGGCAGGCTAAAAGTTGACTTGATATTCAATGGGATATCTCTGGGGTTCATTGGATTACAGGTGTGGGCAACAACAGGATTGCAGGGCATATGCACATGACTTAATGAGCTGTGCATATGAAGCCCAACTTACTACCACAGCCCATACCTCATTTTTGAAATATTTCGATAAGCATGCATAAACTGTGTGATTTGCTTGCACACTTCAAAAACTCCTGCCTCACATCTTTATACACTAAAAAGCATGACAAACTGCCTCATGCAGGTCATCTTCAGCATAATTGCAGCTTACAGATTTGCAACAGCTACGCGGTTTGTATAATATTTATGCCTTTGTTGTGGGGCAGCAACAGCCTTTGTAAGCATGATGTGTAGATACAACACCGCGTTTTCTTTACCAATGACCCTATACTGGTCCCTGAACACCTGTTCTGTATGTCAGCTACGAATCAGGTGTATACCCTAATTTGTTGCATGTTTTTGTGTGGATATGTCTTCCTTTGACATAATGCACACAAGGGCTTGACACTGTTCTCATTTTCTTGCTCGTCTACTGGATGTTTTGAGGTAGAACCGCGCCTTACCATCCTAGTCCAGGCAACTTGAAAATTGATCTAAAGTTCCCAAAAGTGTATTGAAAGAACAGCCGCAGTTATTGCCATCGGGGATTGATCTGGCACAAACTTATGCAAACCCAACCAATCAGGCACAAGAATGCCAACAGAGATAGTCTCTATAGAATATGATTAGCAGCTGCGGCAGAGATTCCATGCCTCTCAGGAATTTCTGGAAGAGTTCAACGTTTTGTTCCTACCAGTTGCACAGCAAGCCCAGCAGCCAGATGGCTTGACTGCCTGGCTTGCTGTGCATCTGGAACAAATCAACATCTATCGCATGAATACAGCTGAACTTGGATAGTGCGGGCAATGAAAAGCATTATTTAGTTCAGCTGAAGACCTGAAACGACCCAAGGTGTGCTCGAATTTATGAAAGTACATACTTTACTTAAGCCTTTCAGCAACACGAGGGCCAGTGCCAGACTCGTGATTCGAGATCCAGATTTACCCAACAGTCCTGTCGATTTCCAACATTGACGATTTCAAAATAATGGCAGCGTTTGTAGACACGGAACGCGTTGCCTCGGCCAGCAGCAGGTACCCTAAGCCGAAGGGCTATCAGCCTGCTTACGGCACGGCTGGCTTCCGCTCTGATGCCTCTTTATTGGCCTCCACTGTATTCCGTTGTGGCCTGCTCACGGCTGCCCGCGCTGCGGTGCTGGGCCGTCCGTGTGGCCTAATGATAACGGCCTCTCATAACCCGGAGGATGACAATGGCGTGAAGATTGTTGAATCAGGGGGAGAGATGCTGTCACAGGTGTGCATTCAAGGCTTTGGGGTGCCTTTGTGCGCTGCTTGTCAGGTGTCTGCAGGCACAGATGTGCATGCTGTTGAATGCGGTCATCCAAAGGCATAAGCAGGTGCACGTGATATGCACCAATTTGCCTTTGTGGACTGATGCAGGCATGGGAGCCCCTTGCCACAGAGCTTGCTTGCAGCAGCAGTGACGACGAGGTTGCGCGCTTGATTGCGCGCTTGCTCCAGCAAGACCAAACTGCAGCCTCTTCCTGCCAAGATTTACCTGTTCTACTGGGCTGCGACACGAGGCTCAGCTCCCCTGCTCTCATGCAAGCTGCGAGTGAAGGCATCCAGGCTATGGGCTTGCGTGCTGTACAGCTTGGGCAGGTTACCACACCCCAACTGCATTTTCAGGCGAGTCGCCATCCAGGCCACAGATTGTCTGTGCCTTGCTGCATGCATTACGTGCTCATGGAAGTGCCAACGCTTGGGCTGACACAGGCATAGGCATGTGGGATGGGGAGAGTTCGTGCCTCTTGGTGTCCTGACAGCTGGCCAGTGGGCGTTTCTGGTGGGTTATCATCTACCGACGGATGAAATGTTTGTTGCACAAAAAAAGTAAACATCTTACAAGAAGCAAAATGTATAAGCACACACACAACACACAAATGCACCATAAACATGCATGCGTAAACCAACATTGCTGATGTGATATTGGTGCACAGATGTGTACGCGCATCAATGTGTGCATGCAAACATGCATGCGCATACTTTTGCAGGTGGCTGCATTGAATGCCGGGCAGCTAAGGCTTGAGGGCACACCTCAGCAGCTGCAACATGAGCAAGCGCCTGGCCAAGCTTCTCATGCACATGAGCAGGCGCAATCACAAGCCCTGCCCGTGACATCCATGGACCTGTACTTTAGCACCCTCCTCTCGGCCTTTGAAGAGATCATCAAGGGGGACGCAGATGTGCATGAAGATGTGCGTACGTGCGCTGAAGCGCCTGGTGTCATGCGAGCCAGAGCGCGCACACTCTTGCCTGCATGCAAACGTTGCAGAGCCAGCTTTAAGCAAATTTTTTAACATCTAGAGCTTTGAAAATGTGGCTTGCGTCATGGAGTTATGCCTAAGACAGGCTGTGCGTGACCTCCAACCGCTCCTGCGAGAGAACAGCATTTGCGGGCGCTGGGGGCACAGGCATGTTGCCAAGCCAGGAGCCTCCCTCCCTCTCCCCTACCCTGCATTCTATCCCCCTCAAATTGCTTCCTTCAGAACGCCATGCTTCATGGGTGCAGGTGCCAAAACTTCCTGCTTCGCTGTACGTCGACTGTGCTAATGGCGTCGGGGCGCAGCACTTGGCGAGGGCGGCTGTCCGCTTGGCTGCTGCCGTTACGGGCTTACATTTGCACCTCCTTAATCTTGGAGGTCAGCCCTGATCAGTTACGCATGTGCTCATTCCTGTTGAGTGGATGTGCTTTGCGTGTGCGCAGTTGCGTTTGTGTCAGCATGTGTTTATGCATGCACGTGTGCACATTCAACAACATGAGAGCAAGGATGGCTTGCTCTTCAGGATAGACAAAGTCTCTAGGGAGTTCTGTTCCAGATCTAGGTAGCTGAGTATCTGCGCATCACTTGCCACAATTGCGCTGCAAGACCCTCACAGCTCATGCCTGTGCTCAAGGTTTGAACAGGAGTAAAGCTTGCGACCACACCGTCAGTGTTGTTCAATCTAGAAGGCTCAGCCTGTACGGAGCAAGTGCCCAAAGGCTGTGTCACAGCCACGCACACAAGCATTTTATTTGCCCTTCTGACGGCCAAGCAGGTGAAGAAGGGGGGCGCTTAAATCACCTTTGTGGCGCGGACTTTGTGCAAAAAGAGTGCAGGGCACCTGTAGGGTTTGCTGGCCTGCCCTCCTCAACAAGGTGCGCGGCATCAGCTTAGTGTCTTCAGGGCAGGCATGCACAAATAGCAAGCATGCTTGAGAGGCCAAGGAACTGTACTTCTAACTTTCTTCACATTTGGATTTTCTTCTTTGTCTCACAGGCTGCTGATCTGTGACTGATGCTGATTGTCACCCAGGTGCTGCAGCATTGATGGCGATGCGGACAGGCTTGTTTACTTTGCACTCCAACCGGACTCTGAGCCGCCGCCGCCACCGCAGCAGCAGCAGCAGCACACTGCTCCCAAGGCTGGAGTGTCATCTCGGGTATCCTTGCTGGATGGGGACAGGATCGCAGCCTTGCTGGCAAGCTGTGTATCAGACCTCCTTAAAGGCTTACCTCCCAAACTAGCAAGCACGATTAAGGTGGGGCTGCATGCAGAGCGCTGCAAGCTTGGCCCGCCCGTGGCCTTGCACCTGCATTGGACAGTGTGGGGCCGGATGCTCGTGGGGACAAGCCCCTCGACTGTCAACCCTGTAGGTGCATGACGTATAGCAGTGCATAACCATCAAGTAAGGAGCCATTGTGCAAATGGAGTCCTTATGCCATCTGCCTCAAGGCATGCTGCTCCAATGCTGAGCTCAGCAGAGGGTGGCACGAATTCTATGCAGCAGAGGCAGAGTCCTAATCACGTGCCGAGCAGAGGCGCAGTGCCCATGTGCAAAGCAGAGGGTTGCTGACCCATGAATCCGATGTTGCCATTGGGCGCCCCTGGGCGCTTGCTGCTCCAATTGCCGCCTTCTGTCATGAGGTGACCCCACTTGTGTCCTTGCCAGCTCCTTACGTTGTCAGTGTCCATATGAATGCCGGCCAGCCTTGCTCAAGCCCCTGCCCAACTGTTTGCTGGCTGGCCTGGCCTTGGCCATCCTTATGATCACTTGCCAGCCTTGCTTGAGCCCCTGCTCAACTGCTTGCTTGCTGGCCCGACCTTAACCAAGCGGCTGGGTCCCTGGTGTTGTACAGGTTGGCGTCGTCCAGACAGCGTACGCCAATGGTGCCTCCACGCGGTACATCACAGAAGCCCTGGGTCTGCAAGTGGTCTGTGCAAAGACGGGTAGGAGCATATGAGGCAAGAGTGAGGATGGTAATGGAACTAGGGAGGGTCTCGGTGGAGACAGGTGCACCAGGCGAGTGGGAGCACAGGACGTCAGAGGGTTTTGAGGGGGAAGGTGAATTCAAGACGAGTTCAAGATGAGTTTGCAATTGGCCAAGTCCTCAAGCTGAACTGGTTGTTGCTGTGAAGGTGTTAGTGGGACATGGCATCCATATGAAAAAGAAGGTGTTAGTGGGACATGGCATCCATGTGAAAAAGAAGGTGTTAGTGGGACATGGCATCCATGTGAAAAAGAACGGGGTAGCCCTGGCGTGCCCTGAGCATGAGTGAGGATAGGGGCGAGTGCTTGTCAATTCACCTAAGGCCGCGGTCACACACATTTTTTCCACTTTTTTTCACTTTCTTTTTCACTTTGGATTTTCTTTTTGCACAAGCACGCCACGTTCCTTCCTCAGAGGCACAATAAAATTTGCTACTTCATTTTGACATCATGGCCTCCTTCTGGCTGGTATGACCAGGCACAAACCAACCAGCCTAACAACCAGGTTGGTGGTCAACCCTTAAATTGCGCCTGTGCATACGCATGTATTACAAGTATGATGCTTGAAGTATATGTGCCTCCACTTGCGCTGCAGGTGTGAAACACCTGCACCCAGAGGCCCATGCCTTCGACATTGGGATCTATTTTGAAGCCAACGGCCATGGCACCGTGCTGTTCAGCCCTGCGCTCATTAAAGAGCTGATCAAGGTGTGCCAGGCATTGCCCCCCACATTCCACTGCACATGCAGCCTCAAACACCCTTCTCACGCAAGCTCTGTCTCTGAATTTAACCTGGGGCCTTCTTCCAAGTAAACAAGCAGCGCACCTGGTCTTGAGCCCTGGAAATCAAGCTCCCAGTGGTATGTGTGCTGGATGCATTGTGTGCATCATGTCTGCACATTTTATGTGCAAGGGCTGCGCCCGTTGTTGTTGCCTGCAAGTGCTGGCTTGATTGCATGCTCCTCGTGAGCAATAAAATGGTCCCCGCTTGAGTTGCAGGCCTGTCTTTTGGCTCAGCTATTCTTGTCCAGTAGGTTCAGCTTGTTGGCTTGCCTTGTCTTGAGCAACTTGTCCTTGCTATTGAGAGGCAAGTGGATATGTGCTTACTGCTCCTACCTATGCAGCTCCGAGATGAGTGCAAGCCCGCTCGCCAGCTGATGCTGTTGTCTCAGATGATCAATCAAACAGTGGGGGACGCCATAAGCGGCATCCTGGCTGTGGAAGCGGCCCTCAGGTACTCACATGGCAATGCTGACCACTATGATTGGGTTGCTTTTTAGTTTTAATACACTAGAGGTTTTACACACCGGCAGGCAGCCCATGCACTGGGCAATTAACTCTCCTGCCGACAGTTGAGTGCGGAATGGGCAAGGCGGCTGGTTTCTCAGTGACGCTGCACGTCAAGCTCTAGATTGGCGGCCATGCTGATTATGCAGCACAACACTTGGATGCAAAGCATTGTGACTATGGCAGCCAATGCACACATTATCTTGGCCATGGGGGTATCAGCAAGGGGGCAGGTAAGCTTGCATACCTTGCTCAGTCCACTTGGTGGGGGCCAAAAAAGCCTTCAGAACTGCTCGCGCCCAGCCTTATGTGCGGCAGCAACAAAGAGCATTCAATGTCTGCTGTCACGTAGGCTGAAGGACTGGGATATAAGCAACTGGCAGGCCATGTACCATGACTTGCCCAGCAAGCAGACCAAGGTTTCTGTGCGGGTGAGTCACCTTTGTATTATCAACTGTGCGTAGTACAGCCTGGGCGTACTGCTTGCAATGTTGAAGGGACATGCGCGTAAGCACGACTCATTGTGGAGAGCAACATGGTTCGCGCACAATACCTACTTGTTAGGAGCTCAGGGCATGCGAACATGTACAAACCTACCATGCACGCCCCTAAGGTCACCACGCATACCACCAAGATCACCATGCATGCCACCAAGATCACCATGCATGCCACCAAGATCACCATGCATGCCACCAAGCCCTCACGACAAGCAAAAATACTGATCCGCTTCGCCTCCTCTACGCACTCTAAAATGCCGGTGGTGAACCCCCCAGGCCGTGCTCCGGAATCCTCTGGAATGGTAGTGTTTTGTCCTTTTGAGGACATGCAGTGCCTTCGCGCGTCCAGCTTCTGAGCCAGCAGTCTGCACTGTCCCATATGGGTGCATGCACCCTCTGGAATGGCTCGTCTATTCTATCCCATGCCCTGCATATGATATGCCCCGTGCCCCTGCGTCACCCTATCCCTCTGAAGCTCCAGCGCCGGTGGTTGTTTGTGCAAGCAGCTCCGCCAGGTGCTGAGTCAAAGATAGGGTGCTCGCAACCGCTACTGCCACGCCCCGAGACTTCCGCCGGCATCACCTGCCCTGCTGCTTCCGCGTGGTGTGTCCTCGTGTGATGCCTTCCCTGTCATGTCTACAGGACTGGATATCTGAGGATATGGCCTTATCTGACAATTGACTACTGCTGCCCAGACCTCACTATGCACGTGCCCTTTCCTGGTTCAAAAATGCTGTTGCCAGGACCGTACCATCATCGCCACCACAGATGCGGAGCGGGTGGCTGTCAGCCCCCCCGAGCTGCAGCCGGCCATCAACAAGATTGTGGCCGAAGCAGGCAGTCAGGTGAGCATGGACAATTGGTACCGCTAAGGGTCAACATGGTGCAGCCAAGAGGGACAGGTGCATCAAGTTACTCTCCCCACAGTGAACCATGCTGCTGGTGTGCTGCCCGTAAACAGGCAAGGGGGCAGCGTCGTCCTCCCTTGCCGCAACCTGACATGTAACTTAATCTAGACCTGCTGAGCAAGTCCCAAGCTGATTGGTTGTGCGAAACTGTCAGTCTAACGCTGGTGCACACCTTTCTCCATGGTCAGCATGGCATTTGACAGCTTTTTCCTACCTGGCCCTCACGGACGCAGGCCCGTGCCTTTGTGCGGCCATCAGGAACTGAGGACATTGTGCGGGTGTATGCTGAAGCTGAGACCAGGGAAGCCGCGGATGCATTGGCAGCAGCCGTGGCACAAGCAACACAGAAATTCGCTGGAGGAAATGCCTACTGACGGCAGCCTCTGGATGCCTGCCTTACGAAATAACTTGAAGGGCAAATGGCCACCATGGGCTTGTATCAAATGTGTGTGGCCATGGCCTGCAAGCCGCAGAGAGCTAATTGGAATTCCCTTGTTCATGATACCAGATTGTAAACATCGAACTCGACTTGGAGCTGTACGACTGCAATACGTTACGCCAAAAGACACCGTTTTTTCAAATTTGTCTTCAGAAATCACGCTGACTTATATTAATTTGTTTTGCGCTGCTAACCGGAGTGTAACCTGTACGCGAGCCCGCAAGCCCTAGTCACGAGAGCGCCACGCCATGGATGATGTATCACTACCTGGTCCACCTTCCTTTTCGCCGGCCACACAGCGTACCCTGAAATCCTCCATGAGCAGGTTCGTGCCGCTCTGGAATAGTAACGCGGAGTTCATAACCGCACAGCTTCCGGCCGACCGAGGACCGGACTGTGGCAGTTACAGGTCGATGCACCTATCCTGACGCATCTACCTGCTCCCCCCCGTACCGATTTGCAGGATCCCACAACGCAGCAGCGATACGGGGGCGTCAGTCAAGCGGTCGTTCAGTCAGATCCCCCAGGTACTGGTAACTCCCAGCTGCACACATCAGCAAGCTCGCGCCAGCACACCACTTACAAGAGCATGATTGAGCTTGAACAGACTTTTGTGCGGACGACCTTTAAAGATGCTGTGGACTTACACAATGACCTGTGCCGACCTCTCCCACCCTATGCAGTACCAAATCCCCTGGTCCAAGCAAGCAGAAGCTACAAAAGCAGATACCAGGGACACTGACCAAGACAGCAATAGGGTGAGTGAGTGGTCTCAAGAAGCACATTTGTGCGTGAATGCGCGTGCGCACACACACGCACACGCACACACACACACACACACACACACACACACACACACACACACACACACACACACACACACACACACACAC
>LFCJ01003000.1_pt1 | contig 12273 bp, 23 predicted proteins | sample 643141 | NCBI WGS metagenome assembly LFCJ01 (sample SAMN03766243, study PRJNA286221) | soda lake metagenome | biome: soda lake; feature: Kulunda steppe; material: water; isolation source: sample B1-Br-g2 brine of Lake Bitter-1 | place: Russia: Kulunda steppe | collected 2010-07 | reverse complement strand
TTCTGATGCAGTGTAGGAAAGTGCTTTGGATTTGTGCTATTGAAGGCTTGACTGGCTCTGTACCTGCACTTTTTTTGAATGTCTGCATTTCCTAGGGCTCAAAAAGTAATGTCTAAGAGTCTGAGGCAACCAAGTGACAACATATGTGTGTTTGTGGTGCAAGCACTGGAGCTCTTTAAGAGGGCTGGAGGGTTTGAGGGGCATCCAGCTTACCATACGGAATGCGGAAGATGGTCAAGATGAAGCCGTCTCGGGTCATGACCTTGTGCCTCTGTGCCGGGTAGCCCTTAGGAGTGATCAGCTCTGCCAAATCGCAGGGGTACCACTCACAAATGTCAGCCGCAAGCCAGCCGTGCATGTACTGAGCAACACATGCAACACAACACAATGTGTTCAACACATTGCATCCAGCTTGAGGCGCTCCTGCAAGAGCGCCCACATGGGGATGCTGGAGATGGGCAGGCATTTAACATGTTAATGCCTGTACAGGCCAGCAGCCCCACTCTCCATGGAATAGATCTAGGCCTTCCCTCGTCACCAGATCACAGATTCACAACACCACCTTCAGACTCATGATCATGAGTCAGGCATGGGCTCAACTGGAGATTTGGACCAATGTTGAACTGAATACTTGAATCGAGATGTATCTAGCAAAATTTGCCCCACCTTCCATGTCGGTGGCCCTCAGCCGCCAGAAGTCCAGCCACCGCCCTTGCCCATGCCCTGGCTCTTCATCATTCTCCAACCACCCTGTTCCTTCTCGCTCCGGTAGGTCATCAAAGGAGTCCTCAAGGCTCTCTCCAATCATGTTGGCATCTCCTGCAACACGGAATGAAGTTGAAGGTGTATATTTGGCTATTGCTGTGAGTACTAAAAAACGCAACCCTAAATATTTGAGATCTCAAAATTCTTGTCACCAGTGCCTTGTCCATTGCTGCCATCCGTGCTCGACTGGAACAAGTCTGTGACAGATGACTGTCCTCCAGATCCGAACGCAGAAAATGCACGCGTAAGCAGGGGGCGTCGATCCAAGATAGGACCTGGAGAGGGTGATGGATTGGACTGGCTGCTTGTGCCTGCCTTTGGATTGGACTGGCTGCTTGTGCCTGCCTTTGGATTGGACTGGCTACTTGCGCCTGCCCAGTCTTCAACATTGCTCAGGCCGTGCCAAGGCGTGTACGCACTCTGCTGCTGCAAGTCCGCTAGGCCTGCCAGTCCAGCAAAAGGACTAACTGCTTGCGGTTGGCAGGATAAAGGATAGCCTAACAGTAACAAAATTAGAATCACAGTAGAAGCTTCGCTGCGAGAGGGGAAAAGCGTTTGCATCGCGGGCTGGACCCTTGGCTCGTTCACAGCCAAGTGTCCCCACCAAAAATGATTGAACAAAAATGTATCAGAAAAAAGAGGTTTCCATACAGGTGAGGTTGCGGCCGACCGGCCGAATCTGCGGTCAAAAAGGCATTTCGCGAGAGTTTCCCCCAGGTCGAGGCTGTGCCGAAATGACTACTCACAAGGATTTTAATAAAATTTCTTGGTCAAGACTGGTTTTAACATTTAAAAACTTGTTGTCCCCTAAAAGATCCACTCTTAATCAGGCCCTACCCGCAGACCTCAAATTGGTGCCTCGGGCTAAAACATGTTGGGGCTTCGGATATTTTGCGCACATTTGAGGGATTGCGAGGTAATGACACGTATACACAAGCTTTCTTGCAGGGGCTCCCTTTCTGCTACTCAAGATTTTATGTAAAAAGACAATGCTCTGTCTTGGATATTGTGCTTGCCTATCGATAGGGATCGATAGTGTGTAAAAACATCGCTGATGTGAGAGATAACAACAATAAACCGATGATCATCAATCATTCTTGAGCTCTCCTAGATCTTCAAGCTGATCCTCGCACTCGTGTGCCAGTGCGCACACTCTGCGCGCGGAATGGGGATGCTACTCTGATGCCTCCTCGCTATCTGCACCTGCACCTCCCTAAGCATGTTATGAGGAACGCGATCAGGTTTTATTTGCGAGCACATGCTCTCGCAGTGGAATCCTCCATCTGGCGCGGTGGAAATGGCCACTGTGGCAAGTGTTCCTGGGCTGCTGTACAAAATGAGGTGCATGTTATTTTTCATTGTCAAACATTATGCTCTCTCAGAAAGAAATGCTTGTTCCTTTTCTACCCTTTCTTCCAGTCATTTCCTGTTGAGGCCCGGGCCTAAGCCCCTTATATTTTGCCATGCCTTGTCTCGTCAGATTGTCTTTGATTTCCTTTCTCAACGACACAACATAGTCTGCCATTTCATCTTGGACATTGTGGACTATTTGTTTTGAAGCGGTGTGAGTAAACAATCATCAAGGTACTTTTGCAGCATTGCAGGGTGTGCAGCTGCGCATCCATCCCATCCTAGCACAGATGCAGCGGTCTTGCTCATTGCCAGCCTGGTGGACCTGAGACAAGACCAAGTGACCTGCGCGTGTGGAGACTTGCTTGTGTGTGAGCGAATGAACGGCCCTGGGCCGACGCTACATGGCCTCCCCAGTGGTAGGGTCCACGAAGGCGCCGCCCCCGTTGTACTGCTGGGACAACAGCATGCTGTCCCCCAAGCCAATGCCATAGTCGTCCAGCAAGCTGGCGCCTGCGTCGCCCGGGCCCAGGCCCCCGAGCCCACCGGCACCAAACCCATCTTGGCTGAACATGGGCGGGGCTTGACTGTGCATCGGGTCCTGCGCATCCACAGAAGCGTGTGTGTGTGTTTATGTGTACGCGCATGCGTGCTCTCGTGAGCGCATGTGCGCACTGCTCCCGCACCGCTTTGCTTTAGCATGACATCATCAAGCTAAACAAGCTTGCCCCATACACTGTACATGCTGCGCCCCCTGGCGGAGTGGGGTGGGTTCGTAATGGTGTATAGCTGAATTCAGCTTGACCATATATAAAGTCACATATATAGTCACGCTTCTTGGCAACAACACCCTGGCAATTTCTTCAACTGCCCCAATGTTTTGGGATATTGTGCTGTAAGGTATTCAGGCCTGCCATGCAACTTTGGTTTCAGGATATCAAGGCCCGAGGGGGATCTGGAATTCCTACACGGTGCATGCAACCTTTGTATACGGTAAACTAGGATGTGGATTGATGTAGATGGTATGCCTCCATCAAGATACTTAGTATGCGCTGGCCCTTGTTGACTTCATTGCCACACCCACCTCTCCGTCATTTCAAAACCACACCCATCTCTCTGTCATTTCACTGCCACACCCATCTCTCTATCTGCACTGCCACCGTCACACCACGCGACCCTTCCCTCCCGCCCACCTGTGGGTAGCCGTACGCCCCGGCATGCGCTTGGCTCATACTTGGCGGCTGTGTACCCAAGGCAATGTGGTGTGCACCATACTGCAAGGCTGCTGGATCCTGGCTGGCTTGCTGCGTGTGCAAGGCCTGCTGCGTGGCCTGCGTGGCCTGCGTGGCGCCACTGGCCATGCCCACCTGCAAGCACACTCGTGAGTGCTTGTGTGTTCATAAGTGTGTGCTCCACATTCTGTGCACTCTCGTTTCCCATCACATGGGCATGTGTTTATGCATACTTGCATGCACGCACGCGCTTCTAGAGGGCAGACGTGCAAATTTGATCTTGTTTGGTCACAGCCCAAAGCAGCCAACTGTGCGACTCTTGCTAAACTCACTTGAGTGATAAGGCCAGCCCCAAAATCTGGCTGGGTCTGGGAGTCGGTGGCCAAGGGCTGCGATGAACATGAGTGGTCATGAGAAAAAGCAAGGGTAAGCACAATCAGGTGGACACCAAGAGACAGGGCAGTGACAGACAAGGGGGGTGGACGCGAAAAGGAGGCTGGACACATAAGGGGGTACGTGCATGATAAGGGAGAGGATGGGCATAAAAAAGGGATAGGCAAGGAAGAGCCAAAGGAGGTTTGGTGGACATAGGCAAGCAGGCTCTGCAGATGGATATGGATAGGGTGTTGAGGGGTGTAAAAAGGAACATGTCGAGGAGTGAGCACGGGCCAATTTGGGATTGATGGTGGCCTCTGACCGTTGATGGTGGCCTCTGACCGTCGATGGTGGCCTTTGACCGTTGATGGTGGCCTCTGACCGTCGATGGTGGCCTTTGACCTGTCTGGGTTTATCGGAGGCGCTCGGGGCTTGTTGGAGGCTTGTATTGTATGTGGTTTTGCTGGACCCATGTGGGCATTGTCGGAGGCTTCTGGCCGAGGTCAACTGAGCTAATCGGTCAAATTTAAGCGCCCATATAGGCTCTTTGAGGGGAGCTAGCTGGTCAGCCGCATTGTACCCAGGGCTTGGCTGACTCATGACAAGCGCGCATGTTAGCGCGAGCGTCCACACAAAGCATCACACAGACACACGCACCACGCCCTCAAACCACTTTCCACTGATCCATTGCAAGGGTGGCACTGGCACAGCACACATACCCTTGTGGTGGCACTGACACATACCCTTTTGTGGTGGCACTATGGCGGCACTGACACAGTACACATGCCCTTTTGTAATGAGGAGCACATTCCAAACCCCACCTACCCACCCAAACACACACATGCAAACACACACACAAACACACACACACACACACAAATACACGCACGCAGCTCAGCACCTTGCGGGGGTCCAGCGCACACACACACATACACATACACACACACACGCACGCAGCTCAGCACCTTGCGGGGGTCCAGCGCTGGGATGGCGTAGCTGGGTGTGGCAAAGGGCATGAAGGCCCCCACAGACATTTTAGGGCCGCCCGCTCTCTGGCTCGCTCCTGCACGTAAGTAAGACCGCATGCAGAGGCGTGATCACTTGTGGCGGGGAGGCGTGGCGCAGCTGTAACAGTGGACTTTCGACAAAAAAGCAGAGTCAGTCAGAGTAAGTAAGTCAGAGCCTGTCAGAGTCTGCCAAAACCATGTCAGAGTCTGCCAGAACCATGTCAGAGACTGCCGGAATGAGTCAAAGTAAGTCCCAACCAAGCCTTACTAATGGGCTCACTCAGTCGTGCTGGTCCATGTGTAAGGGGGTACTCCAGCGCACAAACAGGGGTACGCCAGCACACATGCAGAGGTACGTCAGCACACGCACTGACACACATGCCCAAACATTCACAGCACACACACAACACACACAGCAGCAGTCACCGCCCAAGATGAGACCTACCAGAGGCAGAGCCGGCTGCGGCTGGTGCTCCCTGCTGCCCACGCCCGTCAGCGCCACCCTCCTTGTCTTTCTGGCGCAAGGACTGGCCTGCTGAGGGGCACAGGTTAGGGGTTCAAGGTCGAGGGTTGAGTGAGGGTCAAAGTTCTAGGTCAAGGAACCCATCAGCACCGCTCTTTTTGCCTTAGTAGTGCGATGGTGGGCGTTTTGGGGGGAGAGAGAGGGCAGAGGCAGCTGCACACAGGTATGCATGCTCATGCGCGCCCATCAGCCCCTTTGGTAAGGCTCAGACTGTGATTAAGTGTGTGTGGCAATGAGCCCGGTGGGGTGCAGGGATGCGAGGATGGAAGGGCGCGTGCTCTCTGCCACACCGCACCAGCTTGCACGGTCGCTGTATGCTGTGGCTGGAAGAGACACATACTCAGGGGGCGGCAAAAGAGCAAAAAAGGAAGAGACACATACTCTGGGGGGCGGCAAAAGAGCAAAAACGGAAGTGACACATACTCCGGGGGGCGGCAAAAGAGCAAAAAAGGAAGTGACACATACTCCGAGAGGCGGCAACAGAGCAAAAAAGACACATGGTATGGAGCATGCTGCACACATAACATGATGTTATTTTGCTTACCCCCACCAGTGCGAAAGCAGGCCGCTCAAAACCGCGCACACATGTACACACCGAGCGCTGCTCCGCCAGGTAGCATCCTGTCTGCCATCGCCTGCGCCGCCGCTGCCTCGCTCTGCTGCTGGATGGCTTTGCTGGGCATGGGGTCACCCACATGCTCCGGCGGTTGATAGCGGTTGGTGGTGAGCACGCCAATACCAAAGGAGGCGCGGTCAAAACGCTGCGAGCATGTGTTAACAATGCATTTGTGTATGTGTGCGTGAATACGTGATCTATGATGCAGTAGTTAGTGGTGAGCGTGCCAATGCCAGAAGAGGTGCAGTCAAAGCCCAGCAAGTGTGTGTGGAAGTGTGCGCCCATACATTCATAATGAAGGTAGCAGTCGATGTACAGCACGCTGATACCAAAGGAAGCGCGGTCACAGCTCTGTGCAAGTGTGTGTGTGTATCTCTGTGCACGGACACTGGCAAATCATCAGTGAAGCTAGTGATTGGTAGGAAGCAGCCTGGAACAAAAAGAGGCACAGTCAAAGCCCTGCACACACACGTGCATGTACAAGTGCGCATACACGCATGCATGCACGGAAGGAGTACGTGTGCACGTGTGCACGCACTCACATGCGTGTGAGCACTGAAGGATGGAGGTCACATTCGCAAGCAAGCACACCATTGCTCAAGGTGAGCACTCCATTGTAGGTAAGCACACCAATTTGCCTGAGTGCATCAATGTTTGCGCATCTGGCAAGAGAAGAGAAATTTGTATAGAGAGAGCCCCAAGCACCTCTTTCGGAGAGGCTTGCACACGCACGCTCACCCGCACACCCCCGCACATGGGCATCCCCCATGCCCACAGCGGCCAGCTGAGCTGCAAGGTGCTGTGGGCTCCAGGCGCATAAGACATGTGCGCGCGCAATTAACATGGGAAGAACAAAAACACACGTGGAGGAGGGACAGCATGCATTGATGCTGTCACTCTGTACGCACGTGCACATGGGAGCTCCAAGAAGTGGTGCGAGAGTCTGACCCAAATGAGCGCGCATGCAGATACTGTGATGCAAATACTGTGTACCCGCAGCGGCCGGCTGAGCTGCACCATGCTGGGCTTCAGGTTGTTCAGCGGGCCTTCAACGAGGCAGCCCTGCTCCTTGAAGTGCGTGAGCAGCGCGTTCCATAGCGCCTGCACAGTTCACACGCCCGTGTGTATGTGCGTTTGCATGTGTGTGCGTTTGTGTGTGTATGTGTGTGTGTCTGCGCGTGCGCGCCTGCGCGCCAGTTTGTGTGTGCGTGTGTGCGTGTGTATGTGTGTATGTGCGCGCACGTGTGTGTGTGTGTGTGTGAGCATGCAAAGGTGTGTGTGCATGCAGCGTGCGCAGTTCAGGCAACCGCTCTTATGTGGCACCGTGAAGAGTCAAACGTGAATGATGCTACATTCAAGCCCTCAACAATCTGAGCAGAAAGACCTGGGTACGGTGAGCGCTCTGACGAGTGGAGAGTTGTAGGTTCATTGGGGGGCAGCAGCAGGGGCACGCTTTTATGAGCACTCCCAAACTGTTGCAGCGATGGCACGCGTTTGAGCACTCCCACGCCGTTGCAGCGGGAGCACACTTTTCTGAGCACTCCCGCACTGTCACACGCGGGGGCGACGCGGGCGCAAGGACGCAGCACGCGGACAGCGCCACCAAAACCCACATGCACGTAGCAGCGCGTGCGCACACACCAGCGGGTCGCTACACCAGTGGAGGCACCTGCTTGCCTTTAAGGCTCCAGAGCTGAGGCACGCAGCACAGCATGGCGACAGCAGCAGCAGCAGGCGCAGCAGCATGCACGCGGCACAGCACAGCTACAGCTACAGCAGCAGCAGCAGCAGCAGCCGCGCAGCACAGCTACAGCAGCTGCAGCAGCAGCAAGGTCGGCTCAAGGCAGCCCTTGCGCCTGGCTGCTCGCCTGTGGCGCGCGTGGCTTTGCCCAGCACCACCAAGCCGCACCTGCTTGCACAGCACGCATGGCTCTGCCCAGCACCACCACGCCGCACCTGCTTGCACAGCACGCGTGGTTCTGCCCAGCACCACCACGCCGCACCTGCTTGCACAGCACGTGCGGGTTACCCAGCACCACCACGCCGCACCTGCTTGCACAGCACGCGCGGATTACCCAGCACCACCACGCCACACCTGCTTGCACAGCACGCGCGGGTTACCCTGCACCACCACGCCGCACCTGCTTGCACAGCACGCGCGGGTTGCCCAGCACCACCACGCCAAAGCGCGCGCGTGTCAGCGCCACGTTGAGGCGGCGAGGGTCGCCCAGGAAGCCCACGCTCTGTTGCTCATTGGAGCGCACGCAGGACAGCACAATCACGTCCTTCTCTCTGCCCTGCAGGGCACAGGTGAGGCTTGTATGATGCAGGCGAGGCTTGCATGGCCCAGATGAGGCTTGCATGGTGCAGGTGAGGCTTGTGTGGCGCAGGTGAGCTTCCGCGTGTGGTGTGGGGAGAAGGCGCCTCTTGCCTCCATCTTGTGCTCAAGGGTGCGTACGGATTCGAGTCTCCAAAGTGACTCTTACTTTTTAAAAGGCAAGGCTGAAGGGTTGTATTGCGGCGCCCGCTGCACAATGGTAGCAACTTAGGATCACAGAAACACGAAAGTGCTCAGGCTTGCATGCGCTGCAAAAGGTGTGGTCTCGAGGGCAGCGTGCTGGGTGATCGGGCGGCTCAGGGGTGTAGATAGCTGCACCTGCTGAGGGGCGCCAGCCTCACTGCAGCCCCATCAAGGCAGCTAAGGTGTGAGATAGCAGCACCTGCTGCAGGGGCGCCAGCCTCACTGCAGCCCCATCAGGGCGGATAAGGTGTGTGATAGCTGCACCTGCTGCAGGGGCGCCAGCCTCACTGCAGCCCCATCAGGGCGGGTAAGGTGTGTGATTGCTGCACCTGCTGCAGGGGCGCTAGCCTCACTGCAGCCCCATCAGGGCGGGTAAGGTGTGTGATAGCTGCACCTGTTGCAGGGGCGCCAGCCTCACTGCAGCCCCATCAGGGCAGCTAAGGTGTGAGATAGCAGCACCTGCTGCAGGGGGGCCAGCCACACTGCAGCCCCATCAGGCCCTTGAACCTGAGGGGCAGTGCACGCGGTGCACTCTACAGGTGGTGCACCCTCCAGAGGGTTGCACAAACGGTGCACAGGGCGTGTTGGAATGGCACGCTGTGTGGCCGATGGACGCACACGCAGGTATGCAGATGGGGGCGCACTCGCTGGCGCGAGCATGACTGCGTCCTTGCTTTGAGGGCATGTGTTGTGCTCAGGCTGGTTGTACGGTGCCGTTTCCAGGGAGCGTACTGAGAGTGCAGTCGAGCCACAGTGAGGGAGAGGGCATGAGCTCAGGGCTTCTGTGTCCATCTGTCCACGCCTCGGAGCAAAAAAGCGCAGTAGAGCTTTTTGCGTCCATCTGTCGGTGCCTCAGAGCAAAAGAAAGTGCAGCCCTTTTGTCTTGCAGTATGGGAGCATGAGCTCAAGCCTTTTGTGCCCGTCTGTCCGTGCCTCGGAGCAAAAGAAAGTGCAATCCTTTTGTCTTGCAGTGTGGGGGCATAAGGGTGCGAGGTTCTCCACCCTCAGGTTCAGGCGCGACCCACCACGGTCCCTGGCAAAAAGCTTGTCAGAAAGGTGCAGCGCCACAGGCCCAACCCCACTGTAACGATACATATTCCTATCAATTGGCAAGTGCGGTATCCAAGGCGGAGCTCTGTCTTTTTACAATTTGGTATCAGATGGGGTGCCCAAGCATCCTTGAGCGCCAGGCCAGACCAGACCAGATGCGCTCGGGGCTTGGGTTCGATCCTTGCCGACCGACCCGCTTTGCACATCCTGACCAGACCTAGACGCATCCCTTGGGCAAGGATGCAAGACCAAGACATAAGACCGACGCATCCCATGGGCAAGGATGCATAAAGACTAACTCCCCGCTTTGGCCGGGACGTCCGTACCTAGACAGGGGGGAATGTAACGATACATATCCCTATTGATTGGCAAGCCTGGTATCAAAGATGGAGCTCTGTCTTTTTACACCCACCATGCCTAGTACCCTTGGCAGTACTGAGTGTGCCTGCTCAGCTCCTCCTGGAACGCATCCACACTGGACTTCCCAACGCCACACACCTTCCCTGGGTGCCAAGTTCACTGCCCGCATCAGGCACCTGGCCGCCTCGGAAACCGATACATCACCACAGACCCACTCCCCCTCCCAGCCTAGCACCCTTGGAACTGAGCGTGCTTTCCCCCAGCCCCCCCCGCCTCACAGCCTTGGCACTACTGAGTGCGCAGCCTTGGCACTACTGAGTGCGCACACTTAGCCCCACCTGGAATGCATCGACGCTGGACACCTCCACCTCCTGGTACAGGTCCGATCGCATCGTGCCGTTGCGCAGCATCACGCTCACAACATGCGCGCGCTGGCCCTGCAGGCGCACGGCAGCGGCAGCAGCGCAGTGGTGGCCGCAATTTAGCGGCGGCGACAACAGCACACAGTGTTGACTGTTGCAGGCGGCGTCATCATCTGCACAAGAATGGTAGGAAGCGTGGCGGCGGCATGCTAATGACATGATCATCATCACTCTTACCACCAAACAACTGCACCACCATCACCACCACCACCACCACCACCACCACCACCACCACCATCATGCACACCAGCGCCTCCCAACAATGCTGCGCACCTTGGATGGCATCATCAAACACAGTAACAAGGACTAGCACGCACCTCATAGGGTGTGATAACGCCAATCTGGCTGGGGTTTAACCCGTTCTGCAGCAGCCTTGTCACAATCTTTTCAACGTTGGCCGCCTCCGTACGGTTCAGGAACGATGTGCCTGCGTGTGCACAGCCAATTGCAGCCACGCGTCCACTTGCAGGCGCATGGCTCACACTGCAGATAAGGCTGACGCGTCTTTGAAGATGCATGGCTCACACTGCAAACAAGGCTGACACACCAGTCAACAGCGCACACATCAAGGCGCACGCAAACCCACCAAACCAGCACCTCAGCTCATACCACGCTGGCCATGTGCTAATCAATTCCTAGCCCAATCACGCCCCCTGCAGCTGCAATTAAGGCAAATGTGTGCGCATTTCCACAAACATGTATACACATGCATGCACCACTAGGGATCATCTTCTGAAATCAGCCGGCTGCAAACATCATGGGCTTCTCACGTACACATGCACGCATCAAAACAAGTGCACGTATGCACAAGCAAGGATGTAAACCGCACATTTTTCAAATTTTCATTGCTGGGAGCAAATTGGCTTAAATTCGTGCTGTGGACGTTTTGCAGGCAGCCACTCTACCATTGAGTTACGCGCCTGCTTTTTTTGCTTCCATTCATCTTTTTCTCATAATATATGTATGTTTATACATATATATATATTGCTAGAACTAAATAGATTACATATAAATGGATTACATACACATGGATTGCATACATATGAAATTCAAATACTATTGAATTCGAGAATACAGAGGGGGCTCTGAGCCACAGCCCTGCTTAGGGACGCTCTCCTATCCAGTGTCGCTGCGTTTCTGCATGAATGAGAAAGAAATTCATATCAGTGAATGTAGTTCTAGCACTACCACTCATCCTCATCACTGAAGTCCCTCCCACTGCTGGACCCCTCCTCCTCCTCCTCCTCCTCCTCCTCCTCCTCTGAGAGCACCACCCAGGGCCCTTACATGGAGGCATTTTATGTTCTATGGCCATGTATGTCAGTTGGATGAAAGTTGGGGGGCAGTTGGGGGGTAGTTGGGCTTCCCCAGACCCCCCTGGCCTTGCTTCTGTTTTTGCCAGGTCAATACGACGATCTATACGTAAAAATGGGAATTATACATGACTTTTAAGGTAAGGACCTCCCAAACCAGCGCTGTTTACATCCTAGTGCACAGGCATACAGGCACCTATGTGCTTACACTGCTGGCACTGATCTTCTCCACACGCAGCTGGCCGTAAAACATCATGGGCTTGACAGATGCATACCCATGAATGCAAAAAAATACAAATGCACACTTGTATCCAAATGCACGCACACAGGCACGCGCCCACGCACCGCTGGCGCTGATCTCCTCCGCGCCCAGCTGGCTGTAAAACATCATGGGCTTGTCAGGGTTTGGCCATGGAAAGTCCACGCCCGGCAGCAGGCGGTCGCCCACACCCGCACCGTTCTGCAACGTGCCTTCGTAGAACATGTTGGAGGGGAACTCCGACAAGCAGGGATGCATGCGGTACTGAACCTGCACACGCACGAGACGTGTATTATAGTCAGGTAGTGAGCTTGGGCACAGGCAGGGAGGGAGAGGGCAAGAGTGTTATGGCTGCGGCGTGGAGGGTGTGAAGGCGGGGTGAAGGTCATCGCTGTTGGGGTGGAGGGTGACTGTGGGATTGAAGGCGGGGCCGTGGGGTGGTGTGCTTGTGCGTGTGTGTGTGTGTGTGTGTGTGTGTGT
>LFCJ01002999.1_pt1 | contig 12276 bp, 11 predicted proteins | sample 643141 | NCBI WGS metagenome assembly LFCJ01 (sample SAMN03766243, study PRJNA286221) | soda lake metagenome | biome: soda lake; feature: Kulunda steppe; material: water; isolation source: sample B1-Br-g2 brine of Lake Bitter-1 | place: Russia: Kulunda steppe | collected 2010-07 | reverse complement strand
CGCCTTTTGGTTATCTAGATCCAACTTATCAGAAAAGAGTTAGTCGGATGCTACCGAAAATGGCAAGCCAAGTCGTTGTATTAGTCACAGATAGTCAATGGAGTGATGAAGTTGCATCCGAAATGGCGTCGATAGCAGGTGAGGAATATAAGTTAGAGTACCACGATTCTTCAGATACAAACATCAATGAGTTTGAATATACCGAAATTGTAGCTACAGGAAATTAAATTATGCCAGTCACATTTAAATATCAAAAATCAGACGTATTTGATGCTTTGACCAGTGGAGAAAATAAAATATTTGAATCAAATATCCAGTTACTTGTATTTGCAGCCTCAGTAGGGTTTGAACAAAATAGACAGGTACATTCCCCAGATCTCTCTGGAGAAATAAGATGGAGCTATCTTAGTCAAAACACCTCTTTATCAATTACTACCGCAGCACTTGCCTATGCAGATCATAATGATCCAGATGTTATTCTTGATCCAGAAAGTCAGATAGAGACTTTACAAACTTACGGAGCAGGAGGTGCTGAAATCCTACAAAAAGCAATTATTGACCAATCTGGTAGTAACCTTGATAATTTAATCATGTTTGTTAAAGACTATCAAAATGATGAAAACATTGAACGGCAAGCAGGCATACTAGAAGAAATGCAAGAAGAAATTAGTAGTATAAAATCAACAAGTAATAAACCCTAACGATGAATAAAAACAACAAAAACCAATTGTTTATTCCGAATATAAACAAACTGCAATTAATGTTGTGGAGCAAACAAGTCAGAGCATATTATTGAATTTCCGTAGTCGTTGTACGTTTGAAACGATTATTTCGATTGCTTGCTCAATGTCTTTTTCATCAATATCCTTCCCAAGGCCAAACCTGATTGCAGACTGGATGCGAGCATCATCCGAGAACATGGCTGTCAATACATGGGACTCTTGGGTTTCCATTGTTGAACACGCCGATCCCGTCGCTGCATAGAGACCATTATTGCTTAGACGCCCCACCAAGCGCTGGTTGTCGACACCCAAGAAGCTCACATTGAGATTGTTCGGGAGTCGCCTGTCTGGATGGCCGTTGAGCAGAACATCGTCTAGCTGGCTATTGATCCCATCCCAGAGCCGGTCACGCAGTTTCTCAACCCTGTCGCTCCGGGTTTCTTTACTCGCTTCGGCCAGTTCGATTGCTTTGGCTAATCCGACGATACCGGGTGTATTGAGCGTCCCAGAGCGCCACCCGCGCTCGTGGCCGCCGCCATGGACCAACGGTTCGAGATATGTTGAACCATATCGGACATACAGGGCACCCACACCTTTTGGACCGTAGATCTTGTGCCCAGAGATCGACATCAAATCAATCTCGAGCTCCTCGACATCGAGATCGATATAGCCCACCGCTTGGACAGCATCTGTGTGAAAGAGGACATCTTCCTCGCTGGTGAGTTCGCCTATCTCTTTGAGCGGTGCGATTGTTCCGACTTCGTTGTTCGCTGCCATTAACGAGACCAACACTGTGTCGTCGGTGATCGCCTCACAAACGTCGTCTGGATCAATTTGGCCATATTCGTCAACCGGAATGATCGTCACCTCGAATCCTTCTTGAGAGAGTATCTCGGCGGTATCAATGATGGCGTCGTGCTCAGTCGCGCCGATAATCAGGTGGTTCCCCTCATTTTCTTTGCGAGCATATCGCATTGTTCCCTTGAGTGCGAGATTGTCCGATTCCGTCGCACCGCTGGTAAAGATGATTTCTTCTGTTCGGGTTGTATTAAACGTCGACAGCAACTGTTTTCGGGCCTCCTTGACGTGTCCATTTGCTGTATCGCCCGCTCGGTGATTGTTATTACTCGCTGGGTTGCCGAAATCCTGCGTCAGGATGGGCTCCATTGCCTTAACGACACGATCATCAACTGGCGTGGTGGCGTGATGGTCGAGATAGATTCCTTCCTCGTCTTGAGAACTCATAACGGCTAGTTGCTCACCTTCGATTTCAGGTCTTCGGGAATAAGTGCCTCAAAGTCACTGAGGTCCGTGACACGACCTGAGAGCCGCTCAACGCCACGATTCAGATGACCAAGGAAGTAGTCATACAGCTCTTCGTCAGGATCCTGGCCATCATTGAGCATCCGCTTGCGAACCAGAGCCATGTACAGCGCGTCGTGTTCTCCCAACAGCGTGTACCGATTGATTGTCTGGCCGTCCATATCATATTGCGCTGGGTTCGGTGGGCGAGGTTCATTGAGCGAGTAACAAAGCCCAATGCGAGCCAGATAGTTTGGCGTCAACCCGGTATTACGTTTCAGTGTCTCCAGCTGGTTGGTTACCTCACTATCCAAGCTTACACGGTTGAAATCTTCAGTCATCGCTGAACCCCTTGATATTGACTTGCTCGTCACTCTCGTGATCGTCTGAATCGATTACGATCCGGTCGGTATCTTGTGTCGCCTCTGAGGCAGGGACATCGAAGTATCCGGGCGACACGGTGGTCTGGCCGGACTCAGTACTATTGGAGAAGTGGAACTCGGCTGCGATATCATCTCCAAGTAGCTCTCTGTACTTCTCTGTAATTTCTGTATCGGTCGAAAAGAGGAACACCTGATGAGATGCAGTCGGGAAGAAGTTCTCGACGAGCTTCCGGCGGTGTTCCTTATCAAGTCGACCCAACGGCGTGTCGATAATAAACGGTAGCGGGCGACCGGAGATATCGGCTAATGCCCACAACAGTGCTGTCGCAAAGATCTGTCGTTCGCCAGCTGATAGTTGGGACTGATGTTTGAGGTCCCCGTGTATGGTCCGGATATGTATCGAGATCTCATCTGGGTCGATCTCAACACCCTCGTAGTATTCTGCCTTGTTGGAGATGCGGAGGTAGCGGTCAGTGAGTACACTCTCGAGTCGGTCTAACTTTTCTGTCACCAGCCGCTCCTGATAGTCTTGGACCACACTTTGAACGTCGGCGGCGAGTTCCGACCGCTCAGAGACGTTCTCAAGTTCGTCTTGGTCATCGAGTCTGTTGTCAAGCTCGGATTGTAACCGACCAATGTTGACTTCGATTTCTTCCAACCGTTCTCTGTGAGAGGCGACTTCCTGTTCCAGCTCGCCCCGTTCTTGGTTGAGTTCGTTGATCTCCCGAAGGAGTGGCTCGATAACACTCTGACTGGGTGCACTCGAAATCTTCTTTTCGACCTCTCGAAGGCGGCGGGTCTTCTCTTCGAGTTCATCGGTAAGAGACTGGATATCTACCGGTACGTTGTTGAGTGCCTCATCCACGACTGACTCCATTTCACGTTGTTCCCGGTCAGAGAATTCAGACGATAATTCGTAGCCTTCGTCGACATCTTTCGGTGTTAATCGAGCACTCAGCTCCTCTTGGAGATTATCGACGATTGCCTTGGATTCCTCGCTATCGACTGAGCGGTTTGCCCATGTTTCCTCGTCGCCAGCGAGTTCGTCGAGTGTCTCGATCGCTTTCGAGCGAGCGGCTTCCATTTGTGCAGCTTCGGTCTCGGCCTCAAGACGCTCAAGAACTTCACGACACAGGTCCGGTGCGAGTGAGAATGGATAACAGTCGGTGACTAGCTCACGAATATCCTCTCGGAGCCTCTCGATTTGAGTTTCGAGGCGTGTGCGCTCTTCTTTGTACTCGTCTCGGCGCTCAGCGAACGTGCCTCCCTCCTCTGCCAATTTCTGTTCTTTACGCTCAATTTTGTCTTCAAGCTCGCGGATCTGTTCGGTCTTCTCTTCAACTTTAGTTTCCAGATCGTTTTGTTCCGCTTCTGCGGCTTCCTTCCGTTCACGGACATCATCGATTGCTTCGGCCAGTTCGTCGTGGCCCTCTTCATCTAGCTTCTGCGAACGATAGATGGTCATATCCGTCTCAAGCTGATCGACCAAGTCCAACCCGAGGAGCGACATGAGTGATTCAGTGAACTCCTCGTCGGAGCCAATCGCACTGGCAAGGCTCTCGACCTTTTCGCCATCGAAGAAGAACAGCTGGGAGATGCCTGGGGGAATGAGTTCCTTGATAAAGTCTTCCCACTGGTCTTCCTCAAGATCGCTCAGTTTCTTGCCATTCCGGCGGACAGTAACGTTTTCGACGAGACTCTTGCCTCGGTCTCGGAAGGTACGCTCGACAGAATACTGCTCGGCTTTGTCGATATCGGCATATTCGAACTCAAGACGAATTTCGCTCTCGGTTGCCTTTTTACCGCCTGAGGCATGCAGCAAAGACTCCATCTGATCCTCGTACTCACTGCGGCTTATTCGCTCTTCGAACGCGCTTCGCCCATGCAGACAAATCTGAATCGCATTGAATAGCGTAGTCTTTCCACTTCCATTTTTCCCACCGAACAGAATGATAGGCTCGTCTTCTGTGGTGCGGAGGTCGAATTCGGTCCGGCCGGAGTAGGGCCCATAATCTTTGAGGACTAGGCGATTGATCTTCATGGCTTGAGGTCCTCGTATTCGAGGTCGTAATCCCAATCCTCCGGTGACTCGCCCTCATAGTCGGCGGTAATGTCTTCGAGTGACCGCCAGTCTTCTCTGAACACTTTGTCGATTTTGTTGTAGATCGACGCCCGGCGTTTCATACCGTGGTGTCGGAGTTCGATATCGAGGAGTCGTTTGACAAGCTTTGCCGGAACATCGTGTTCGGAGCAAACCTCTTCGAGGATGGCGGCTTCTTCGCCACTGAATGTACCAAGATCCGTCCGTCCCCAATCGAGATCTTCACTCATAACATCTCGATAGATCTCCGGAACCGAGTCTTCCCAATCGGCTTCCTCTTCCCGCCAAATCCGGCGAATTTCTTTGATTTCTTCGTCCCGGATCAGCTGTAGATACTCTTGATCATCGTCGCGGAGTTCTTCGACACGTTTCTCCGTTTCTAGGAGTCGACGAAGCAGGTGTTGACGGAACTCTAACTTGTACGCTCGCGGGATGATTCCATCCGAGCCATTGTCTTTCCCACGGACATTCCCGAAGCGCCGACCTTTCACCGTTCGGTATTTGGACTTCTCGTCGGGATCTTGTGTCGAGCTTAGCAGGTCACGGAACTGCAGCAGTGGTTCAAGCCACTTGTCGCCACCGTCGACCATGTTCTCCATGGCTTTGTCTTCTGAGACAACCGTACACGTCCAACAGCCGAACCGACTGTTGCCACAGGATGGCGTGCTCGTATCGATGACCATCGGACACTCGTCGTCGGCTTCTTGATATAGCGCAGCCAGATCGCGGTTGCTTTTTCCCCAAGGACAATCGACCTGCAGCAGGTAGTCCCAGACATCGTCAACAGTCCAGTCTTCGATCGGGGTGTAGACGAAGGCACTTTTGAACTTCGAGTGCCGGGAGAGATTCGATCCTTCGATGCTGTGGAGGTTCATCACCTGTTCCCGCGTGGCGGATTCGGCTTTACGGGCACCGAGGATTACGACTACTTCACCGTGCTCGGACACTTTGTCCATAATAAATCTATCCGCGGGATCAATTTTGAGCCGCTCGGTACACCAGCGGAACGTTTGATTTGGAGCTGGGTAGCCACGGCCGATTAGATTGACAAAGAAGGAATCAGAGACGTCAGGATATACTTTGTGGGCTTCAAACGGCAGATCTTCTTTTTCTGCGTATTCGTTAACATTGTCAAGGCTGGAGGTGATGTGGTTGACAATCTTGGGTGTTTCAACGAGTGTGTCGCTAGAAATCACATAAATTGGTTTGGTTTGCTTATCGTCTGGTAGTTCTTGAATTGCGTACCAAATGAGCTGCAGTGTTGTCGTCGAGTCTTTGCCGCCGCTGTATCCAATTACCCACGGTCGGTCATCTGCGAGATACGTATCCTGTATTTCTTTTCGTATGTCTTCAAAAGTCTTGTATTCAAATACAGATGTTTCTTGGTCTGGCTCCAAATCCCCATCGTCGGATTCGGACTCGTCGCTACTAGTACCCATGTTATAATAATCATTCGCGGGATGAAGTTAAACTTTCGCACCGCCCTGGTCGCCATTCGATCACGCGATTTTGCAGGTCTATTTTCCGGTTTCTAATTTATTAATATCTTCTCGAAAGGACATTATTACTGTCTATAATGAGCCAACATCTCCTGGTGTACCTACTGTTTCTTCTAATCGTTTTTTCCAAGCATCATTCGAGGCATCTTCAACAAACCTCACAAAATCAAGGTCATCGTCTGTTTCTCGGTCAAATATTTCGATACCAGCGTCCGCATATCGAAGAACTTCTTCCCATGCTTCATCTTCGTTCACATTTCGGTGAACTTGAACGACATTTGTTATAAAATCGATAGTTTGACGATGGCTATTGTTTTCATCAATATCTTCAACCCGTCGGATGTCTTGCCCGTATGTCGCATCGGGACTCACTCTTTCATCTCGGAGAAACCCGAGTATTGCTCCGAAGCTGAACAATTCATACTGGTACTGAAACGTATAATCTTGATTTCGGTCTCCTGTTTCATCGTCTGTTTCGCCTTCTCGATTGGCTTCTGCTCGCTCAACATGCCGGATGTAGATGTCTTGACGCCCAGTTTTGATCATCCGTGTCATTGTGAGGTCTCCTTGGCTGCAGACATGATATCAGGTAGTTCTTCGATTGTCGAGGCACTTTTGTCATCATCGCGGATTTTTATTCTGAAGTGTTTTGAAATATAATTGTGCATCACTTCGATATCATCCTCTGTAAGCTCGTTTGGTTGATACAGAATGACCACCTGATCACTGAATTCATGATAGAATTCGACTAGGTTTGCTTTATGTTCTGGATCTAATCGACCAATCGGTGTATCGATCACAACGGGTGCGTTTCGGGTCGTGTACTCGCTGAGGCCTGCAATAAATGAGTAGGCAATAATCTGTGTCTGGCCCGCACTCGGATCTTGATCGGCTAGACTGCGTCGTGCATTTGGCGTAAGAACCCGAAGCTCGTAGTTCTCTGTAATTTCGAGGCCTTCGTAGTAATCTGGCCGGTTTGTCAACTGTCGGAATGTGTCGGAAGCGTGCTGCTCAACTGATTCACGACGACTGTCGACAAGTTCGCTTTTAATATCCTTAAACGCATTACGGCATCGCTCAGCGAGGACTGACATTTCCCGAAGTCGTTCTGCCTCGCTTTCGGCTTCATCCATTCCTGAAATTCGGGTTTTGAGACGCTCTCTCTCGCTTTTTAGTTCGCCTTTCCGTTCTTTTAGTTGGTTGATCTCTTTCTGTGTCTCACCGATCTCCTTGTTGAGCTGGGTCTCTTTGTCTTTGAGATCTGCTTTTTCGCTCTCTTCGATTTTGTCAATTTTGCTCTGTAGCTCCTCGATCTCGGTACTAATTTCGTCGATTGTGTTGTTTAGCCGTCGGATTGATGCTTGGTACTGTGTATATCGGTTGAGTTCTGAGGTGACATTAGTATCGACTCCTCTACTGATCTGCATCAAACTTGCTAGCCGACGTCGGTTGGGTGACCTAAGCTTCCGATAGCGTTCAGCGATTTCCTCGTACTTTTTATCGGTTATTTGATCTCCACAGACGCAGTTATCCCGTTTCATCAACTGATTTAGGAAGTCTGCTTCTCCGGAAGTTCCTTCAATCTCGTACTCGTCACGGAAGACCTGTCGGCCTCTGGCTGCCATAATTGGGCCAACCTCTCGTCGGAGCTCATCACGGTCTGCAATGGTTTCTTTCAGTTCCTCTTTGTCTTCTTTGAGACTTTGTTCAAGCTTGTCTCTCTCGTTCCGGAGATCTTTTGTGTCTTTGATTTCATCGAGCTTTTTACGTATGTCTCTGAGATTTTGTTCTTTGGTTTGTTTTTTGTCTTGTTTCTCAGAGATCTCCCCTTCGTTTTCATCTCCAATTGATTCTAATTCATCGATAACCTCACCAAGTTCCTCACGCAACTCGCTGACTTCGCTTGCTGTAGATTCGTACTCTGCAAAGTCTCGATCAAACTTGGTTTTCCGATTTTCTAGGTCACCAATTGCGTTCTCTATTTCTTGAATTCCGAGTATTGTCTCGATAGACTCTCGGACCGTTTCATCATGAGATTGTTCGAAACGTTGCAGCTCTTCTGCATCAAAGAGAAAGAATCGAGAGATGTTTTCTGGGAGGATTCGGTTTATGAATTTTCGGTACGTCGACTCACTGTCTTCGCGGCTAACAACATCTTCGTCAGGGCCTCGAACCTCGCGGTACCACTCAACCGCTCGTCGATTGTCAGCGTTGTCTGTCTGGTTGTACTCTATACCCCGTTCGATTGTGAAGATATCATCGTCGTGGAGGAGAGTCATCTCCACTCGTGTAGTCCCACTGGATTCTTCTACCGCAGTCCGGTTGATATGTTCGCTACGCTCATCTCGTGTTTCCGCTCCGTATAGACAGAACCGGAGTGCGGTAAATAGCGATGTTTTTCCAGTGTCATTCTTTCCTCGTACAAGAATAAGTGGGTGATTAGATTCTGTTCGAGGCTCGATTGTTACTTCGCCATAATAGGGGCGGAAATTAGCGATGGTGAGTTCAATGATTTGCATGGTGATTCGTCAGGACTCCTTGACTTCTTTTTTAATTAGTGAACTAACGTCCTGCAGAATTGAACCACGGCGATCCATATTGACGACTTCTCGTTCTGATTCATATATACTCAGAAGCAGCTCTGGGGGGAGATTATGTTCTTCGGCTTTTTTTGTGATGAGTGCCCGAAGTTCTTCATCGGTTACTGATTCGTCCATATTATATGTATGCTAAGTGTTTGAAACTCTCCCCATATGTAACCAACTCTTCTGCGAGCCGCTGTTCAACAGCGTCTCTGTTTTCTGCAGCATTCATTAACACTTTCGCCCGTTCCAATTCTTGTTTGACTAACTTTCGGGCTCGTTCATCATCTGTTGGTGCTCCAAGACCAGGTAGGACAAGAATGTCATAAATTTGTGAACGCTCGACTGTGTCTGTTTGCCGGAGAATTCGTCCTCGGCGCTGAATGAACTCTCGTTCGTTTCGGGAGCTGGCGATAATCATAGCTGTCGAACAGTCGGGAACGTCAACACCTTCGTCAAGACATTTAATCGCCAGAAGATAGTCGATAACATTCTTTTCAAATCGGAAGAATGCATCCGCTTGTTCGTTTTCTCGTGTGGATGTGTAGACACCATGTTTGATATCTGGATGGTCGTTGAGCCGTTGTTCGATGGCCTCTATCTGTTCGGTGTCTTCACAGAATACAAGTGCTGGTTTGGGGTGGTCTGTTGATAGGAATGCCTCGAACCGATCCGGTTTATTGGCTGCTCGCTTCTTTATATCTGCCCGCTCTCGGAGTAAATGGTCAAGTCGGTCTACAGTTCCTTCGTCGACATCTCTGTTTGTATGGACCTGAGCGGAAAGCTGATCTATCTCGGCAGAGAGCTCAGCATACTCCTCGAACTCGTACGGTTTTAATTCACAAATAATTGGATGATACTCATATCTAGTCAGATATCCGTTTTCGATTGCCTCTTTGGTGGTAAACTCGAAGGGATCATGTCCGCCGAAATAATCGTATATTATTTCTGTTCCTTCTTCGTCCCATTGGCGGTCTGGTGTCGCTGACAGGCCGATCCGTCGACCAGCGTTAATCTCGAAGATCGATTGGAATGAAGGGGCTCCCGCGCGATGGACTTCGTCTACGATTATTTGTAGACGGTCTTCAGGGACGTGTGTTAGATAGTTCCGGAAGGTTTCGCTGGAAGCTGTGTGGACTGTGGTGAGTATCACTGACCGTGGCAAATCATGTACTGCATCGAGTGAACCGACGCGGAACGGGTCAACGAGTGATGTGATTTCGGATTTCCAGTTGGTGTCGCCGCTACATTCGAGGATATCCAGGTTCTCACCATAGACAGACTCGATTTCGTCTTTCCACTGGTTTAACAGAACTTTTGAGGGGACAACAATAACGGTGAGTCGTACGTCTGCCTGGAGTCGAGCGGCTCGGAGAGCGGTTAGGGTTTTCCCAGATCCTGTGGCCATTGCGAACAGGCCTTTGTAATCATGTGTTCGCCACCATCGGATTGCTTCTTTTTGATGATCCCAGAGCTCTATTTCGTCGTTTTCGGTGGTTGTCGGATCTTTGCTTTCTCCTTCTTCAGTGAAGAACTGCTCCATCGCTGGCAGGCCGTCGACCGTCCCAGGACTTCTATCAGCGAATCCTTGTTTGATTGCATCTGGCAGTTCCCGAACCGTGACCATTTCGTCATTATTGTTCCAGAGCTGGTCGAAGGCGCTGGCTTTGTTCTGGATTCGTCTTTCTTCTCCTGGCATCCAGCTTCGGAAGACGTCGAACGATTCGTAGTTCTCGGTCCAGGCTAAGGCTGTCTCGTTAATTGATCCTGAGAATGCGACACGGTTGTCGTGGTTGTCGCTGATAACACCGAGTTTTTCGTGATAGTGGCTGAAGGGGTTTGACTCTGATGTGGAGTTCAAATAGGCGATCTTAATTTCTAGGTGGCCTTGTTCGATCATCCATGCGAGACATTTGAATCGGTCCGTCTGGACGAACTCAAGATAGTCTCCTTCGAACAATGATTCTTCGAGGCGTTCGGTGAGGATTGATTGTGTTTTGGATTCGTCCTGTGTGGCTTGGAGTGCTTCGATATCTTCTTCGCTTAATCGTGGGCTCGTTAGGAGCCGCATTGTACCACCGTTGGAAATCAATCCTGAGATCCCTTGTGCAGCAAATTGGAGGGATTTGCTGTCGAAGTAGCCAGCCGCACGGTCATAGCTAGTCGCCTGTCGGAGGGCAGGGACATAGAATTCCTCTAGCGGGTTGTCACTCGGTCGGTATTCGTCGATGAGTGACAGTGTCGAAAGCCCACGTGCTGGGACTTCCGATTCAGACATCTTAGTCATTTAACAGTGTGTACGTGAGTGGTTTTCAAGTAAGTTGCTCCGAAATGAGTGGTTATTCTCTGTAAATTCTCTTCTCAGGGATGACACCTCTCACACCTCCTCTTGGATCCTCCAGGTCTCCCTCATAACGTGGGATGATATGCCAATGGAGGTGAGAGATGGTTTGACCTGCTTCTTGGCCGTTATTCAGTCCGATATTTGTTGCATCCGGGTTGTATCGGTCTTTGATTTCCGTATGTGCCTGTTGGAGGAATTCGAATAAGTCGTTCCAGTCTGCCTGCTCTAAGTTTTCGATATGCGTTTTTGGAGCCACGAGTGCATGTCCGTTGGTGACCGGGAACTCATCGAGAAAGCAGATGTATGCTTCCGTCTCAAGCAATACCGTTGTATCATGCTTGCCATCGATTATTTCGCAAAATATGCATTCTTCCTGTTGGGACATATGTAAACAGTAGCTCATGTTCTATAAAAAATGTCTCCAGGGACAAACTCACACCATGTACCCCAGGTCATTTCATCTTCACCGTCAAGGCTATCGAAGATCAGGAGCAGAAGCTGTAAAAAGAATTCTTGACGCTACACACTCACCAACAATCTCCGTTACAAGAGCGATACAATCTAATCATCACTGTCTTTTGAAAGTGAGCTGAGACCGTGGTCCATTATTTCTTCAACAATTTTCTCTATTTCTTCGTCTGGAATTTTAGTTCCGTGCTCTTCATTAAATTGTTCAGCTGCAAAATCAACTTCATTATATAGCTTATCGTATATATTTTCAACGAAATACGAGTTCCATTGTAGGTCTTCCCGGAATTTTATTTCATCATTGGCCATGTCACATATATTCTTACTTCAGCAATATCATTTTTTGGTTAGGAACCACTTCTTCATCAAATGAATGTATTTGATATCATCATAATTCCAGACATCTACGGGAATTTCACTTGGTAGACCATGGTTTGTTCAGACACATGATTGAATATCATAGCTGTGCTTGTGAGCTGACTATTATGACTTGTCGCCGGATGCAGTGAAAAGTAAGTGGTTAGTATCAAATTAAAGTCACAGTCAATCCCTTTCAGGTAATCGAGCTATGCAATAATCCGATTGGAACGTCACAAGTATGGCCTCTAAGACGGATGATTTCGAGTTATCTTCCCACTCTATAATCAAATTTACTGGAGAAATCGTTCTTAATTAAATTTAAAATCGTGCCATGAAGCCATGCTGTGAGTATTTTATTCAGGACTTAGAATAATGTACTTCATATGATGATTATACAAGAATGTTGAATGGAAGAGTTATTCTGAAATAGACCAAACAAGAGAGTTCCCAACTTTTCTGCTTTGAATATATCCATTTTTTTCAATGGATCTAAGACGGGTATAGGCTGTTCGGTG
>LFCJ01002995.1_pt1 | contig 12288 bp, 20 predicted proteins | sample 643141 | NCBI WGS metagenome assembly LFCJ01 (sample SAMN03766243, study PRJNA286221) | soda lake metagenome | biome: soda lake; feature: Kulunda steppe; material: water; isolation source: sample B1-Br-g2 brine of Lake Bitter-1 | place: Russia: Kulunda steppe | collected 2010-07 | reverse complement strand
GTTCATCACCCGGCGCCTTGCCTGACTCGTGGTTCATCACCCGGCGCCTTGCCTGACTCGTGGTTCATCACCCGGCGCCTTGCCTGACTCGTGGTTCATCACCCGGCGCCTTGCCTGGCTCGTGGTTCATCACCCGGCGCCTTGCCTGAGTCATGGTTCATCACCCGGCGCCTTGCCTGAGTCATGGTGTCTCACCCCGGCCTGGCGCGCTGTCAGGATCGTCTTTTACCATGAGAAAGCGGCGCAGGATGGCATGGGATGGCATGGGATGGCATGGGATGGCATGATGGCATGTGTGTCCTGCCCGTTGAGGCATACAGAAGCCGTCACTGTGTCCTGCCTGTTTAGGCGTGCCATCACCGTGCATGCCATCACTGTCCTTTTTGTCAGGGTGTGCATGCCATCCCTGAGGTGCCCTTTGTGGTTTCATCTGGGGCATGTGTACACACTCATGTGTGCGCCCCTCCGTGTGTGCACGTGCGCATGCAGCTTTGTCGAGCTTGACAGCGATGAGGAGGGCGGACAGGAGATGGTGGACGCCGCCCTTGCCATGCTGCGGGTGCGTGAGTGCGTGCATGCATGTGCGTGTGTGTTTGGGGAGATGGGAGTGGCAGAGGAGCAAACATGAGATGCTTGATGCTGCTCTTGCCATGTTGCGGCCGTACCTGCGTGGGCTTGTACATGTGCGAGGGGTTGAGGTTGGGGATGGCTGAGGGGCGGGCAGGCGAGGGTTGATGCTGCCCTTGCCATGATACGGGAGTTGGACATGCCAAGGTTATAGGTTGTGAGATTGAATCTGAGTGGCCTAATTTGGGGCGTGACTGGTCAAGCGAGGGGATTCAAGCAAAGGGGAGTTAAGCTAAGGGCAGTCAAGCAAAGATGAGTCAAGCAAAGAGCAATCGAGCAAAGGGCAGTCGAGCAAAGGGCCCAAGGGGTTGTAAGAGAGGGATCTTGTTGTGCAAGAACGGCCCAAGTTTTGTTGCCCTCGTCTGATGAGGCTTGCCATGATGCTGGTGTGGGGCGCAACCAACGACATGAGTTGGAGGATAAGTATTAAGATTGCTTAATCTTATCCTCTTGGAGTGGCTCATTTCTTTTGTGTGCTAGCAATAACCATGTTTTACAGGGCCAGATTTTTCTGAGATTTTTTTACAAGCTTAAGGGCAGGTACTGCCCTCATTATGGTGTGTAGGGGGGATGCAGCGCACACTTGCATGTGTTGATGGGCCTGCTGGGCCTTTGGAACATTGCTGTGGTTACACTAATTTTTGTCAACAAAAGCTCCTGTGGCACTGCCACGGTTTGGTAGTGGCTTGAATGGGACGCCCTTGTAATGATTGGCATTGTTGCGATGGTGAAATAAGCTTTCTAGAAGTTTTTTTTTTTGCAGGGGGGGGGGGTAATAAGCAGTCAGGGACCTTGAGTAGCCGCCATGGCCCGGAGTGGGCAAGACAGGAGGTGCCATGGCCCGGGTTGGGCAAGGCAGGAGATGTGTCCTGTAGGAAGCGCTTGGCCGGAAGTGCCTGGAAGGAAGCGCTTTGCCTTTTGTTCCAGAGCGCTTTGCCTTTGGTTCCAGAGTGCATGCCTTTAGTTCCAGAGTGCACAAGCATGAATGCGCCTCTGCACTTCCCTGCTTTCCAAGTTTGAGGCGCGTGTGCCCGCCCATTTTTAAGCGCCCACACACTCACCCGCACAGGCATGCACACACCTGAAACACAGGAGTGCACGCCACAGCCTGCAGCGCCGCCACCCAAAGCACACACGCACGCAGCGCATGAAGAGCATATGGTGCGTGCGGTGAAAGGTGCGCTCTCGCCACACCCGCACTCACTCTAGGGCATGCACGTGCACACGTTGGAGCAGGAGTTGTATGGGCTGACCTATAATTCCGACGACACACGCCGTCTGGAGCGCCTCCAGATGACAAAGCATCTCAGGGATCTGGCCAAGGAGAGCAGCAAGGTCGGGGTTGGTGGCAAGGAAGATGCCCAGCAGCTCCTGGGCGAACAGAAGGAGCGAGATAAGATCTGCACCAACTTCAAGATGGGCGCGGATGAGGCGGAGCAGCTGGTGGACGATTGGGAGCGCTTGCGCATGCGGGCGGCAGAGCGCGCGCGGGCGGTGCAGGAGGCGACACGCAAGACTCGGGTGAGGAAGGGGTGCAGCGTATGTGTGTGTGTGGACGCCCTGCAAGTGCGTGCGCATGCACACATGTCCCGTGGTCACACATCTCTGTGTGCATGTGTGTGTGTGTGAGGGTGTACGTTCGTGTGCGTGCATGCGCGTGGGCATGTGTGCGTGCGCATGTGAGAGTGCCGGGCGCATGCTCGGGTGAGAGTGGACACAGCACATGCTCCGCGCTCCTCGGGCTGGTAGAGGGCTGGAGCCGTGAACGTTGCAATGCTCAGACGCGCCAGTGCCATTTCTCATAAAGGTGTGCGCACGTGCAAGAGTGCACGTGCACCCATGTGCAGGCGCGCTTGCACACATACACATGACAATAACACCCACTTAAAGACATAGGACCAGTTGGATGGTGTGTGTTGAAGGGCACGTCTACCAGGCACGCTTAAACCATCACACGCGCGCACATGCACACACATGCACACGCACACTTACACTCACTCGCACACGCACACGCACATGCTCACACACACATGCACACACGCACACACAGGACACACGTACACACAAAAGCACACACAAACGCACACGCAGATATGCACACACACATGCACACACGTGCACATGCACACACACATGCACACACGTGCAAACGCACACGCACACACGCGCGCACACGGCACACACACACACACACATGCACGCACACAGGCACACACACACTCACACGTTAACACACATGCACACACATGCAAACGTACACACATACACACGCACCCACACGCACATATACACACGCACACACATGCACACGCACACCCACAAGCACACCCATGCACGCGCGTATACACACACACACGGACACGCACACACAGCACACACAAATGCACGCGCGCACACACACACACATGCACACGCATGCAAGCGCACACACACGCGCACACCCATGCGCGCACACACACATGCACACGCATGCAAGCGCACACAGACGCGCACACCCATGCGCGCACACACACACGCACACACACACACGTGGGCTTGTTTGCAGACACACACACTCTCTCTCTCTCTCTCGCAAACTGCAGGACCAGCTGAACAGCGTGCTCAAGCTCATGTCTGCCAAGCATGCTTGCAGCATAGCCCACCGCGCGCTGACCCAGGCATCCTCCATCCCCTCCAAGGTGGGGGCAGAGAAGAGGCGCAGAGGAAGGTCATGCGCCGTGAATGAAACCAAGGAATAGGGTGTTGCCTTTGCAAGCAGCGACGAGGAAATGGAGGGGTCGCCCACCGTACAGATGCGTGCGAGTGATGGGGTGTCTCCCATGCAGAGACGCTTGACGCAATGGGCAGCATTGCCCATCCTGGGTGGAGGAGGCGCAAGGTCCCTCAGCTCCCCTCAGCTTCCCCCCACCCTTGCAAGCCCCCCCTCCCCCCACGCACCTCAGACTCCCTCTCAGCACAGTCTTTGCGCTCCCTGCGCACCACGCACACCAAGCTGATGTGCACAGGGAGCCTACGCAGGGGGTCTTTTGCGTAGGGTAGGCTCGTGCGATGGGCTGCCTGCAGCAGGTGGTGTGCGGGGAGGGAGTTGGGGGTGCAGAGAGAGAGAGAGAGGGGGAGAGAGGGAGAGAGAGAGAGAGAGAGAGAGAGAGAGAGAGAGAGAGAGAGAGAGAGAGAGCGAGAGAGAGATGCATAGAGTGAACGAGACTGTGCGCATCCAAGCATACACTCTTGTGCTGGGCCGCCAAGAGTAAGTGCATGCGGGCTCTTGCGCAGGGCAGGCTCGTGCGCAGGGCAGGCTCGTGTGCAGGGCAAGCTCACATGAAGGGCAGGCTCGTGCGCTGGGCAGGCTCGTGTGCAGGGCAGGCTCGTGTGCATGGCAAGCTCGTGTGCATGGCAAGCTCGTGTGCAGGGCCACCAAGAGTGTGATCTGAGCACAAAAGGCAAGGCAGTGTTTGGCAGGGTGTGGTCACCTATGCCCTTGCGGGGGCGTCCTGTGGAGGAGTGCCGTCACGTCAAGGAATTCGACCCTTGGAGTGGAAGCAGGGGCTGGTGCACGTATGGAAGATGGAGTGGCAGCTAGGGCATGCATGGAAGATGGAGTGTCAGCTAGGGCATGCATGGAGTGTCAGCTAGGGCATGTATGGAAGATGGAGTGTCAGCTAGGGCATGCATGGAGTGGCAGCTAGGGCATGCATGGAAGATGGAGTGGCAGCTAGGGCATGCATGGAGTGGAAGCAGGGCCTCAAGCACGCAGGAATTACGAGTGGCACCATCTCAAGCGGATGTGTGCTTAGAGAATTGCATGCTGAAGAGCGCCACATCTCCTCATGCAGAAGCCGTGTGCAAAGGGAGGAGTGGCAGCCTAGGGCACGCATGGAAGCAGGGGCTGGTGCGCACGTGGAAGAAGCGCCTCCCTCCATCGGCGCAGTGACCTTAGGGCGCACGTGCCTCTGCCTGCCTACGCACCTGCTTGCGTGTGCGCAGGGCACAGCTGGGCAGCTGCGTGCGGAGCGTCGTGGCAAGCAAGAGGCCTCAAGCAGCGGCAGATTGGGCGCACAGCTGCTCAAGAGCCCTGCTGAGCTGATGGCGCAGGTCCTTGGGCGCTTCAAGAGGAGGGCGGGGGTCAGGAGCAGCAGCAGCAACAGCAGTGACAACAGCAGCAGTAACAGCGGCAGCGACTGTGACGGCAGCAGCAGCAGCAGCAGCAGCAGCAGCAGCAGCAGCAGCAGCAACAGTGAAGACGATGGAGGGTTCCCAGGTGAGGGAGTGTGTGGGTGGGTGATGTGCAGATGCCCACAGGCATGTACGGGCTCACTCAGCAACGTGTGTTTGAGTCGACCCACAAGTGTGTTGTTTGCTCACGCGCACACACACACATGCATGTGTGCACTGCACCTGTGTGTGTGCGCGTGTGAATTTGATTGTGTGCGCATGCACATGCAGGGGACGCTATGCAGCCAGGGGAGCGCTTGGGCCGCGCACCCCAGGCGCTGTACGCAGACAGCAGGACTGGCTTGGAGAGAGATCTGTGGAGAAAGGTGGGGCCTAGGAGCGTCGACGCCAGGCGCTGTCCACATATGTGTCAGGCCAGAGGGGGCGCTGTCCACATATGTGTCAGGCCAGAGGGGGCGCTGCGTCTCAATGGCAGTGCTTCCTATGTGGCTCTGTGGCAGCACTCTGTGGCTCTGTGGCTCTGAGGCAGCACTCTGTGGCTCTGTGGTAGCACTCTGTGGCTCTGTGGCTCTGTGGCAGCGCTCTGTGGCAGCACTCTGTGGCTCTGTGGCTCTGTGGCAGCACTCTGTGGCTCTGTGGCAGCACTTCCCTCTTCAAAGCAGAAGTGTGGACGAGCTGCAGCAGTAGGACCGGGCGGCTGGCCTTGGCTGGGCTGATTAGGAGTGATGCTGACCATGTGGGAGGCTGGCTATGAGTGAGGCTGACTGTGTGGGAGGCTGGCTGTGTGTGCGATGCTGGCTGTGTTTGGTGGGCTATGTGATGGCTGTGTGACGGCTGTGCGATGGCTGTGTGACGGCTGTGTGATGGCTATGTGATGGATATGTGACGGCTGTGTAATCAAGATGCGGCAGCCCACTGAAAGTGAGTGGAGAGCAGCCATGGAAACATGGCGTGTTGGCTGGTAGACCGCTCGTGTGCTGCAAGCTGGCATCCTAGCTTGAAGCTAGCAGCCAAGCGGGCATGCAGGTGTAGGCGCACTGGGATCTTGGAACCAGCCAAGGGATGGGGGTAAATCACACAGATCTTGGAACCGGCCAAGGGATGGGGGTCAATCACACCGATCTTGGAACCAGCCAAGGGATGGGGGTCAATCACACCGATCTTGGAACCAGCCAAGGGATGGGGTTCAATCACACCGATCTTGGAACCAGCCAAGGGATGGGGTCAATCACACCGATCTTGGAACCAGCCAAGAAATGGGGTTCAATCACACCGATCTTGGAACCAGCCAAGGGATGGGGGTCAATAACACCGATCTTGGAACCAAGGGAGAAGGGTTAGTCATATGGTTACCGGGGTACTCCGCAGCAGCTGGAAAGGCACCCCTGCGCATTGCGTGCACGTGCTGCTGTGCTGCGCAGATGGTGCAGAGGCAGGCGGAGCTGTGCTGCGCAGATGGTGCATGCATGTGCTGCTGTGCCGCGCAGATGGTGCTGTGCAGTGGAGCCGTGCAGATGGTGTTGCTCCACGCAGATGGTGTTGCTCCGCGCAGATGGTGTTGCTCCGTGCAGATGGTGTTACTCCGCGCAGATGGTGCTGTGCCGCGCAGATGGTGCTGTGTTGGCACGTGCTGCTGTGCCGCGCAGATGGTGCAGAGGCAGGCGGAGCTGGCGAGCATCCAAGAGAGATTGGAGGACCTGGATGAGGAGCAGCAAGAGCAGGATAAGAGGCGTGCAGGCAGCGGCGGCGGCGGTGCAAGTGAGTGGACTGTGGAGGCGCGTAGGCAGAGGGGCAAGGGCGAGAGTTGAAGGGAGGCAAAAAGGCAGCAGCGGAAGCAAGAGGTGTTTGTACACACACGTGCACATGCACACGCACATGCACACATGCATGCACGCAACCTTGTACGCCCTCCCTCAATGGCCAGCTCCTGCAATCACAGGAAGGCTTCCTTGCACACAAACACACACACGCGCGCACGCGCACACACACACACAATCACACACACACGCGCACACAATAATACACGCGTGCGCGCATGCATGCATGCACACGTACGTGCATACAAGCGGTTCATGCAACTCTTTGCTGCTGTAGGCAAGCTGGCAGCACTGAAGGTGTTCCATGAGCAGAAGAAATGCTTCCTCCAGAAGAGGGAGCAGCTGCGCCTGGAGGGCATCAAAGACCAGAAGACAATTCACTCCGAGCACAACAGACGCGTAGAAATGGAGCATGTAAGCACAACAGACGCGTAGAAATGGAGCATGTAAGAATGTGGGCGTGGAGGGTGTGGGCGGGGAGCGCGTAGGCGTGGGGCGTGGAGGCGTGATGCGCGTGAGCATAAAGCGCGTGAGCATGGAGTGCATGGGCATGAAGCGTGTGTGTGTGGCTGTGTGTGTGGCTGTGTGTGGCTGTGTGTCTGTGTGTGGCTGTGTGTGCGTGTGTGGCTGTGTGTGCGCTCAAGAGTCTCACATGGCTTTTGCTTGCCCTGGGCGTGAGTGTGAGGGTGTGAACAAGAACCTGCACCTAGAGCGCTCTCGGCAGGTGCAAACGCGCGCGCAGGGTGTTGGTGTGTCTGGGCAGGTGGGTGGGCATGCACAAGCATTGACTGATATGTACACACTCGCCAATCCCGTGGCCGCTTTTGTCTGACAGTCATCACTGCCACGCACTTGGTGGGTGGGTGGATGTGCGAGAAGGGGAGGGGGTGGGGGTAATTTGCCAGTTATGGGCATGCATAAGCGGTGATGCATATGCACACGCAGAGGGACAGGCACGCCTGCGTGTACACATACACAACATGCACACACATGCACACACTAGCAGGAGCCCGGCACTTCACCATTGCATCTCGATTGCGTGGCCCTTACATATTTCTACAAGAAGCGCTCATTGCTGCATTTGCTGCACAACTGCATGCAAGTCATACCCCTCTGTCACTGCACTCTCATCACACAACCTTGACACTAAAACTTGGGATTGTGTGCCTACAGCAGCATTGCTTGAACAGCATCGCCTCAACAACACAGGATGCAATGTTGTGTGCTTGCAGCAGCAGAAGATCCAGCAGGCTAACCTGGAGACGTTGCGGATGCTGAGTGCGAGAGGGTGAGCATGATGCGTGCACTGTGCTGTGTTTGTACGTGATTGTGGTAGTGGCTGTGGCTGTGCATGCACATGAGCCTTGGCCAAGCAGCCTGAGGGTGTGCATGCGCTTGATGGTGCTTGATGGTGTGCGTGCACTTGATGGCGTGCATGGTGCTTTCTTGTGTATGCACTTGATGGTGCTTGATGGTGTGTGTGCACTTGATGGTGCCTTCTTGTGCATGCACTTGATGGTGCTTGATGGTGTGCATGCACTTGATGGTGCCTTCTTGTGCATGCACATGAGCCTTGGCGAAGCAGCCTGAGAGTGTGCATGCACTTGATGGTGCTTGATGGTGTGCGTGTACTTGATGGTGCTTTCTTGTGCATGCACTTGATGGTGCTTGATGGTGTGCGTGCACTTGATGGTGCCTTCTTGTGCTGCACTTGCCCAAAATCATTCGAGCCAAGAATGTTTTTGTCGGTGGCACTCCGTACAAAAAGGGCTCCTCGCCCTGGCAGGACCAAATGCAGCATACAAGTTCTCACATGCCTCGTGCACCTGCCCAGGACCAGGCCCGCACGCTGTGCACACACCACTAGGGCAGAACTCCTGATCTGGCAAGAGGAGGGAAGGGGGGGAAAGGAAACGAATTCATGAGTGGATTTCATGGATAGATGGGCTGGAGGAACTGTTTTGGGGGGGACGGGGGGGTTAGGAGGGATAGGAGGATGGGACGAGTGTGGCAGGTGCAAACAGTCCTGGAGGGCTCTCGCATCAGAGGCTGCTAGGCCTCAGCCTGCGCCCATGCATTAGACAGGCTGCCAGACTTCAACCTGTGTCCCTATGCATTAGAGGCCATTGAGGCTTGATGAGGCCTTAACCCCTGTTCGTGTGCATGAGAGGCCATTGAAGCCCAATGAGACCTCAACCTCCATCCATACGCATGAGAGGCCATTGAGGCTCGATGAGACCTCAACCTCTGTCCATGCGCATGAGAGGCCATTGAGGCTCGATGAGGCTTCAACCTCCGTCCATGCGCATGAGCGGCCATTGAGGCTCGATGAGGCTTCAACCTCCGTCCATGCGCATGAGAGGCCATTGAGGCTGGATGAGGCTTCAGCCTCCGCCCATGCGCATGAGAGGCCATTGAGGCTGGATGAGGCTTCAACCTCCGTCCATGCGCATGAGAGGCCATTGAGGCTGGATGAGGCTTCAACCTCCGCCCATGCGCATGAGAGGCCATTGAGGCTCGATGAGGCTTCAACCTCCGCCCATGCGCATGAGAGGCCATTGAGGCTCAATGAAGCCTCTGCTTGCCTATCTCCCTCTCTCTCTCTCAGACACACACACACACCTGTACATGCATTACATCTTCTTGAGCCTCCTCAGCCTCCCCACCCCTCTTCCATAGCAGCTGCAGCACAATGTGTGCACCCTGGCGCGCACACACACACAGCTCACACACAAAGCGCACACAGCGCCAACACAGCACACACACGCACACAGTTTACAATATGTGCACCGTGGCGCGCAAGCCCTACCCCGCGCCTTTGAGCTTGTCTGGACTTCAGGCACAAAAAGGGAGGTTGTGTGTGCACTTGTACATACTTGTATGTGTGAGTGTGAGAGGGAGGGTGTGTTTGAACATGTTTGAGATAGTGTGTGTGGACTTCCTTGAGTGAGAATGTGTGTGTGTGTACTTAAACGTGTGTGTGTGTTCGTGTACATGTGTGTGTGTTCTTGTACATGTGTGTGCGCTGAAGGGCCTCTCTGTGCACGTGCATGCATTTGCGCAAGCATTACGCATGCACGTAAATGGTACTCACCCGGTGCGCAAGCATTACGCATGCACGTAAATGGTACTCACCCGGTGCGCATACACACAACCCTTGCACAAACATGCGTGTCCATGCTTGATGTAATGTAGACTGGAGATGGAGTCTCACCTGGCCACTGATGGGGTTAAGGTGCGGCATGTGCACACACTCGCCCACTTAACACCAAAGATGCGAGGTGCAGCAGAGTGCGGTCACACACACTGTTGCGCACGAGAAATGAGGTACAGCAGACATGCAACGGCGTTAGAAAAAGGTGCAGCGGGTGCGCGCGCACGTCACACACACACGCACGCACAATCACACACACAATCTCACAATCACTACGCACAGGATGCACGCACTCACAGACTAGTGCACACATGCAAGTGCTCCCTTGTACACCCGACTCAAAATGCATTTGTGAACGCGGCCTCCTGAAGCTGCTTGCACCATGCACATGCGCATGCAGGCACGCACACGCACAGGCACAGGCACCCACACACACAGGCACACGCGCGCACACACAGGCACAGGCACACGCACGTGCATTTCCGCACAACACACCCCCTGCAAGTGTGGGCAGCGGGTGTATTTGCACATAGTACATGCCCCAGCTCTGCGGGCTGCTGGTGCACTTGCGCGCGCAGGCAAAAGAGGGCTCAGGTGCTATAGCACAAGCACAGGACATAGATGGAGGCAGGGCAGCAGGGCCACCCTATAGGTGTTGCGTGTTCTCACCAAAAAGCGCGGGCACCCATTCTCATCTTGCACGCTGCGCATACGTACACATGTACATGTACAGGGACACCCACACACCGCGCACTTGCTAAGCGCAATCGTCCTTGTGTAGCGCTAACACAGATGCGCACTGCATGCAAAGGTGCTGCGCAGGCCTGTTTTGGGGGCTGCATTACAATACGCACGCCGATGATAGCGAGCAAGAGTGCTTCTCATGCTGCGCAAGTCATGCACAGTGCACACGACGGTGGCGTGCAGGTGGTGCCCCCTCCAGGCACAGAGGCGGCAGCGGAGGGCGACGGAGCCAAGCCAGACACGGACGATGCCATCCTTGAGCGGCTCATGCGCAGGTGAGCACAGAGGCCCTTGGCTAAGCAACTGTTGCAAAGGGCAGGCGGCACTAAGCGGCCCACGCGCAGGTGAGCACTGAGGCCCTTGGCTAGGCAACTGTTGCAAAGGGCAGGTGCCACAAAGCGGCCCACGCGCAGGTGTCACGGAGCACAGCCACAAAGGGATTCTACGTGCAAAGGGTATGGGCGTGCATGTGCACTACTGTGCAACCATGGGCGTGCATGTGCACTCCTGTGCAGCCATGGGTGTGTATGTGCACTCCTGTGCAACCATGGGGTTGCAGAAGGAGCTGTGGCATCCTCTTGGTAAGGTAGTAGCTGCAGCATCCCCTAGCTCCAGCTTCCATGCATGTGCGCGTACGTGTCCACACAGCGCACATACATGAATGATGGCACACACACACACAATAAATCCACATGTGCACACGCGCACTCATACACGTCCGCAAACGCATATGCACACATGCACGCATGGACACATGGACACACATACATAGTGCGCACACGCACACGTGTGCACACAGTTTGAGAGAGCCAAGGCAGCAGGGGTTGGCCTCGTGCAGCCCGTTGCCCCTCGTCCGCGACACGCACCCGCTACTGCTCGACCCTCTGCCTGACGATGATGACGTGTCGCAGTTGCTGCGTCATCTGGAGGTAAGTGCAATGGCGGTGGTGGCCGTGGTGGAGGTGGGCGTGGGCGTGGGCGTGGGGGTGGGCGTGGGCGTGTTTGACTGGATGGAGGTGGGGCACAAGCGCGCACAGCTCTCGTCTCACTGCTCCCATGCACACAATGCTTCCCTCTCATCCACGCACAGGCATGGCCCTTCGTCTCGCCCTCGCGCGTGCGTGTGCATGGCATTGGCAACACCTCCTCTGGTTTGCTTCTGGGGGGCTGCTGCCACAGGTCAAGCATCCAGCACTCACGCCCATATGCACACACATGCGCACACATACGCGAACACACACACATGCACACACACGCGCGCGCGCAGCGGCCCCTGACTGGCACACACATGCACACACACGCACACACACATGCACACACACACACACGCATGCGCGCGCAGCAGCCCCTGACCGGCACAGACGGCAGCAGCAGCGGAAACAGCAGCAGTCCTGTACGACGCGGTGGGCCCGGAGACATCACGCACACAGCGCCAGCCACAGACACTGCCGGCAGTGGTTGCGGTAGTCCCTTGGGGATCAGGGTGTTCAAAGTGTCCCGCAAAGAGGGGGCGGAGGGGAGCACAGGGACCCTGCACGCCCAGCAGCAGCAGGAACAGCACCAGCACCCCCCACCAGGCAGCAGCGGCGGCGGCGGTTGTGGCGGTGCGGGGCATGGGCATGGGTTTGTCGAGCCGGGAGGGACTGCTGCGCACGGTGGGCCTGGGGATGGGGCGGCCGCGGTGGGGGGGGCGTGGGATGCGGCGGTGGTGCTCGAGCAGGTGGAGGATGATGAGCTGGTGCAGATGGTGTTCAAGGACAAGGACCTGCGGTG
>LFCJ01002993.1_pt1 | contig 12289 bp, 11 predicted proteins | sample 643141 | NCBI WGS metagenome assembly LFCJ01 (sample SAMN03766243, study PRJNA286221) | soda lake metagenome | biome: soda lake; feature: Kulunda steppe; material: water; isolation source: sample B1-Br-g2 brine of Lake Bitter-1 | place: Russia: Kulunda steppe | collected 2010-07 | reverse complement strand
CGCCGTTCAGAAAACCCGGTTAATTTACCTCCCACTTGCCAAGCCTACTGAAACAACATGCTACGCAGCTTGGGAAGCCGTTAGTTACGACGTTCCGGTTGTGGGGAGTGATTGGGCAGGTATTGGTGAAGCAATTCGGGCATCCCGATACCCTCACTCTGCTGCCGTCCCGATTAAGGAAGTCGATTCACCGGAAGATGCCTTCCCGGAGGCCGTACAGGAAGCCTATCCTGAATTGGTCAAAAAGATCGTTTTGAAACCGTCTTTCTCCGAATTGATGATTGATGAATCGGAAGCTCAACGCGCGGTTTTGCAGGCACTTGAGACGGATGAGACACATACTCGGAGATTAGAAATCCCGGAGCAAGTACGGGCAGAATCCACAATGACTGCGTTCGTTGATATCATGGAAGGTGTGCTGACCACTGATAATGGGGTTCCAACAAATTGTCTTGAGAATGTGAACCGGGATGTACTGAAAACAACAAACGGATACTCAATTCTTAGAGATCCACAAGTGCACAATCCTGAAATGTATCAAACCTCCTGGTGTCATGAGTGCTAACCCTGGGGAGAAGAAAGAATTAACGAGTTAAATGTCGTCCTGGGTGCTGTATTCCCGGGTGGTCGCTCGTTCGGTCCGTTGTCGTTTGAGCGGGTTGTCGCAACCCGGACATTCCGGGAGTGAGTGCCTCTTCACTGACCGGTAATCAGTGTATCCGCAGTGTTCACAAGCAAGAAGGTGTTCGAGCAGTTCTTGCTCGATTAGGATCCCTTCGAGTGTGTTCCGGACGCTTCTAAGGTGATATCATCGTTCCTGGCGACAAAATCGGGCTGTCGTACGACCTGATTCCGTCACACGAGGAGCTAGAGAACTTCGCCAAAGAGATCACCGCAAAGTATGAGGGAAACCCCCTCATGGTTATCCGACGCCTCATCGTGGAAGCTAACCTCGACAAACAATACGACTACATTCTGATCGACGTGCAGGGATCGCGCGCGGAACTAATCGCAAACGCGATCGTAGCAACACGACATGTCATCGCCCCAATCGAGCTCTCAGAGAAAGGTGCAGGAAGCATCGACAAACTCGAATCCTACATCGATCGGCAGGAACACACCCTCAACCAGGAACTCAGAGCTATTGGTGGGAAAGAAGCAACGCTGAAAATCATCGGCGTTGTACCGTACGGCCTTTCACACGGCACAGGGAACTTCCAAACCCTACAGAACGACGAGAAACATGGGTTGTACAACCTTCACGTGAAGGGGAAATCCGTGACGCCTTTCGGTGTCCCAGAAGCAGGGGCCATCAACGATAGTCTAAGTAACAAGATGACTCTCCGCGAGTTCATCGAGAGGGATGATACACGTGACCTCCGGAACTCTTCGTGTGAACAAGTGATCATGAAACGGTTCGAGCAGTTAGCCGATCTCGTCGAGGACGGGCACGTGTCCAACCTTAGTGGACCGTACACAGCAGCAGCCGTCTTTGATGAGTACAACGGTGAGTTTAAAGACGAAGAAAAAGAAGCAGAAATCCAACCACAGCGCCGGAATCAGAATAACAAGGCTGCCGCGCCGTATTCCGCTGACGACTAATCTACACAACCAACAACAAAACCATGTCAACTGAAAACGACTCTGAATCAAGGTACGGTACGACAGACGAAGGGTTCGATGACGACCGTGAACTCTTCAGTCGAGACATTGGGCGAGGAACATCCAAGGACGACGAATCTGAATCCACGGAACCGGAAGCAGACGCTGACACAGAAACCGAATCCGAAGCAGCAGCAGAAGCAGAAACCGCGACCGACACCGAGGAGACGGAGGTAGTTGAGACGCCAGAACCAACAAGCGGCCAGACGACCGGGTCTGAAAGTACGGCAGCTCAGTCAGAGCAACGAACGGCTGGCTCAACTCCGACGGAAGAACCAACAATCAGTGAAAGCTCTCCTTCCCCAGAGACGAGCACCGAAACGCAAACCGCCCAGACAGCAGCTCTCGAACTGGGAGTTCCTGGTATCGATGTTTCGGCAGTTGATCCGGAAGCCAACAACGAGTTCCCGTTCATATTTGAGCGAAGTGGGACGCAGGATGCTCGGGAACACAATTGGATTTACTTCCAACCGCACGTCGAAGATGCGTACACGGAGGCAAAACGCCAGGCAGAAGACCTGTATGGGGATAAGATGACCGAGACAGACGTGAAAGAAGCAATCTTTATCGCTGGGTTGCAGAATTTCGAGTCCGCGATTGATGTGCTCCATGAATGGGGGTTCCGGGAAGAAGAATCAGAGTAACATAACGCCGGTTTCTCTGCATTAACTGGTACGCTATCCTCGGTCAAGGTTTTAAAAAAGAACGGTTCCTATACTGATGTGATGAAGCGACTGCTTTGCATACATACGGGGACAGCGTTCTTCGGCTCCCAATATTTTCGCTGGCCAGCAGTATTCACTGAGGTGGGGATTAAGGCTGTCACCGCCTCTGTTACCGATTTCTCTCCTGATTCTATCATAGCAGTAGCAGAGGAACACCCTGAAGAAACGGTAGATGGTGTGCTTCTCCACGGAATCAAACAATTAGACGCGTTTCTTGAGACCGGTCTATACACCGAGGTTCCGTTATTCATTGCTGCGCATGTTCTCCGAAAGAACTCTGATGATATTCGACGATGGGTTGACTCTGTCGAATCAGGGAGAGATATATTCGTTTTTGCAGGGGCTGTGCGAACCGCACGAGCGTATCATCTCCCAGGTCAAGACAATTTACGAGTGGTTATCGCTCCGATTATGGGGAGATCCTTCCGTGCATACAGTCCAATGCCGAGTGATCTCATTGAAGGGCCAAAAAAGTATGATATCGGCTTCTTCTCTATGCTGACGCCGAAAAAGCAACCACACAGGGTCTTAGAAACCGCGAGCAACGTAGCTGAACAACTCGGGAGGGAACTCCGCGTGTTGATTGCAGGGGATGAGATAGAGATGCCGTACACTGATCTTCTAAAGGAATTGATGGAGTCCTCGCATTACGAAAACCTCAATGTTGAATACAAGCCGGATTGCCCTAACAACGAATTATTCGAAGCCGTTCAGAAATCTCGCTTGATTTACCTTCCTCTTGTGAAGCCAACTGAAACAACGTGCTACGCGGCTTGGGAAGCCGTAAGTTATGACGTCCCCGTTGTGGGGAGTGATTGGGCAGGCGTCGGAGAAGCAATACGGTCATCTCGACACCCTCACTCTGAATTTGTACCTGTCCATGAAGTCAATTCAAAAGAGGAAATCTTCCCGGAATCAGTACACGAGGAATACCCGGATTTGGTTGAAGAGATTATAGAAGAACAACACTTCTCCCGGTTGATGATCGATGAACTGAAAGCCCAACAAGCGATCACTCACGCACTTGAAACAGATACCCAGCATACACGCAAGTTAGAAATCCCCGAACAGATACACGTAGAGTCAACGGTAGCAGCCTTCGCTGATGCCCTGAACGGAGTGTTAACTCCCAGTGATGGCGTACCAGATGAATACATCGAGGCTTCAAACAGGGATGTGCAGAAAACAACCCGCGGGTATTCAATACTTCTCGACCCGACGATTCACAACCCAGAAGTGTACCAAACCACTACGTACCTCTAACCACGGCGAGATTGTGTAGAGCGCTCTAACGAGTAACAGTCTACAGCTCGTCACCAGTAGAAGGACTCCGAGATTTCGATCGTTCCGTCCGTTGGTATTTGAGATGGGTATCACAATTCGGGCATTCAGGGAGTGAGGTTCTCTTGACTGACCGGTAATCTGTGTACCCACACCGCTCACAGGCAAGGAGATGCTCAAGCAGTTCTTGTTCGATGAGGATGCCTTCGAGCGTATCTCGGACGCTTCTGAGGTGCGAAGGAACGCTGATGTACTGCATCCCATCGAGTGTTCCGCACAACCAATCCGCGTCTTCGTACGCGGAGAGAAGGTCTTGTTCGTGCTTCGGGTGGAGATCTGACGTGATCTCTGTCCCGGTTGAGTGTTGTTCCACGTGTTCTGAACTCGAAGGTGATGACGGTGACTCTGTCATTGCCCATCACCGGGTTCACCATCGTACATCTGTTTCATTGGGTCATCGTCATCGAGGTCTTCCGGGTCTACTTCGATGAGAAAGCTTTCGAGCGGTCTGGTTGTGAGCTCGAATCCTGCGTTATACATTGCTTCGGTGAGATCCACTTCCGCACTTGCGCCGACGTCTTCAACGATCGTGGTCTCGCCAAGCACAACCTGGTCTACACTCCCGGTGTCGTCGGTGTGTAACGTGACTTGTGGACCCGGTGCACTCGATTCTTCTTCGGTAGCATCTGGTGGACTCATACGTGTTGTTTTGCGAGTGTATCAACTAAATAGTGCGTATTTCTCATTTCCGTCCGCTCTACATGGGTGTTACTCATATCCCGAACGTTTTAGAATACACTTGCCGAGTCATTGCGTATGATTGAGTCATTGCCCCCTCGCCCACTCCGCCGCAATGAAGTAACCGCGCTCGAATCAAGTGACGCAGTTGAACTCAGTAAACAACTTGCGGAACTGCAAGTAGAGGAGGAGAACGAAGTCGTCATCGGTGTATACCTCGCCGTCGGGGAGACTATTCACTTACTGGGCTACACACCAGAGTCCGAGTGGACGCTAATCACCTCTCTCACAAACACTGCAGGAACAGGGATCATGGAGGACGCTGTTGACCAGTTCATCGAGTGGTTGGATGCGAATTATGACCAGGACGACGTCACAATCACGGTTGAAGACTATGGTGCCGAGACCGGACTGTTGAACCTGCTACCGAACCGGCCTGCTGGGAAAGAAGAAATCCTCCAACTCGATGAACACCCGACGCTTGACGTCATTCCATTATTCGCGTTGCAAGAGACCCACGAGATTGTGTGCGTTACTGGTGTCACAGTTTCGCTCGAAGAGGGGTTAACTGCGGTTACTGTAGGGTATCTCCCCGAAACAGGGTGGGAAGTGATCCACGCTGAAACAGCCGAGTCACACGAACTCCCAGAACCAAATATGGAGAAAACGACGGAATGGATTGATGAACACTATGAAGATAAAGTATTGGCGATCGATAACCGAAATCAACTCTGATCGACCGCTTTCCCCCTCCTCAGACTGTTCGTGATCGATCATTGGGTGAATAGATGATGGAGGGGTGAATTCATCGTCATGGAAGGTAGTTTTACAAGCGAATTTAACTGAAGACCTTGAATACGGGGTAGAATGACTTTCGATACAACAGTCTTGTTGCCCCTTGATCAAGCGACAGTCGTTATTCCAACACCAACAGTTGGAACATCGTTCGAGTTCACACCTGAAATCACCCTGAAACACCGTGATGGTGAGTTGATACGGATGAACCCGCGGGAAAACGACCATCCAAAGAAATGCCTGATTCAGCGTCGTGATGAACTTGCGGTTTCTTGGTGGACTGAAGGAGAAACTATTTTGGGCGATGCTGCAGCCACGATCGCGGACATGCAAGCGTACGGGTTCCGGCGTGATGGGAGTAGTGCCACGCTTTTGGATACAGGACCAATTGAGCATGATGAGTTGGTTGAGATTGAACCGTTAGACCGTGGGGGAATCATTGTTGATTCGAATCAGCATCTTCCGGTTGTGCTTCATCGGCGTGACCACAGCTTCTGGCGAGCACGTCTTCTCTACGATGGTATCCCGGATGAGATTGCTGAGGGGTCAAATCAAGAGTATGCCTACGTGGTTGAGCGACGGGATGAAGGTGATGAGTCATGGAGGGTGGTCGAAGCGTTCCATTCGGACTGGGGTGCTACCGGGGTTGTTGAGGAATTAGGGAAGGCTGCTGGTATAGAAGTCGTCACAGACGACTCGTCAAGTGATCGGATCAGTTCCGCCCTTGATGGACACGTCTTCTGGTTTAACGAAGCGGCTGAATCTGAGCGGGAGCAATCGTGGAGGGAACGGTTCGGGATTCAAGACAGGACTGTCCTCTTCGAGGATGATGTTCCTGACTCAATCTCGTTCGACGAGTAATCCTCTTTTCTTGGTTTGTGTGTGGTCGTGGTGTGGTTGTGAGCAGCGCGAAACGTAGGTGTTAAGGGCGTTATCGGCAGGAAAAGGGGTTCTTATCCCGGAGATCAGTACTTCAGATGAGAGCCGGATTTGCTATAGCGGTATGTGGTTTATGTGTTCTGTGTCGGTAGTGCCGGTGGTTCTTGGATTTTGGTCTGTCCACACCGGACAGTAAAACACCGAAAAATATAAGGGAAACTGAAGAAACCCTCTAACACCCCAAAACACCCTCTCCAAAACCTCTACACCACTCAGAACAGTCCCTACATCAAACCCACCACTCCAAAACACAAAATGACTGACTCAAACCCTCAAACCCCGGAAAACACCCGTGAAACGCCCTTCAGATGGACCGGGAAAACCAAAGACGAACTCAAAGAAGCCTACGAAGAACGCATCGTCCCTGCACTCCGTGCCGACGGTCACGATCCATACACCCACCAGCCAACTCATCAGTGGATCCGCGATAATGGCTTCCGATCGCTTCTCTACGCCCTTCGAGAAAACCACAACCTCACACTCACCGGATTCTGTGACACCGTTCTCGACGCTGAACCCCATGATGACGCGTACGACTGGGGCATCACACACGACGAAACCATCGAGCTCCTCGAAGCCTACCTTAACTCCCTCAAAACCCGGGGTGAACTCGCTGACTCATCCGTCCAAACACTTCGCTATCGCCTCGCAACGTACGTCCGCTCTTACAGCACCGTCAACGGGACAGACGATCTCACCACACCGGTCAAAAAAGAAAGTGAAATACCCGCTTACGAAGCCGTAGACGCCTGTTGGGGAGCGTTCGACCGAATACACGACAGGTACGATAGCGGGCACACCAAACAACGCATCCACCGTGCTGTTACCAACTGGTACGCCCACCTCGTCAGACGGAAGCGAGCCGCTATCAACCCCGCAGACGGCGTTGAAAACGAATACAACTGGGACGACAACAACGACAAGGATAATCCGAGATTGGCTCCTGAGCACATCCAAGCGCTCATCAACGCGGCTGCCACACCTGAGGATCAACTCATGATCACCGCCCTTGCAGCCTGGGGGTTACGCCCGAATGAAGTGGCTTCACTCCACCGATCACAAATAACTCGCGTAGCTGAGGAAGATACACCGTACGTGGCGTTCGACGAACGGAAGAACGGTCCCGGAGAAGTCTCAATTCTATACGGGATGTCGGTGTATGAAGACCGAATCGCTGAGCTCATCGAGGAAGAAACCGAGTGGAACGGGTACTTGTTCCCTTCCTCCGGGTCGTCCTCGGGCCATATTACTCGGCAAACCGTGTTGAATCGCTTCGATCGTCTTGCTGACGCAGCTGGCCTTCCTGAAACGATTGATGGGGTAAAGCCCGTTCCCAAAATGGCTCGCCGGTACTGGTACGATGCCTACTCGACCGTTCTTGATAATGTCCTTGAAGGGGTTGATGAAATCGCAGCCGAACAAGGCAGCAGTGACGCCGGCGTTGTGCTTCGGAATTACCTGAGTGATGAGCGTAGGCGTGAAATTCGCCGGGAACAGATGCGTAACCGCCTCTCTGCTGCATTTGAGTAAGCCTCACCCTCACGGCTGGTAAACTCCATGTCGCTATATGGAATTTGCGGTTTTCGTTCAGACAGGACTCGCCAATCAACCGGGTGGAAAAGTAGTTGATTGCGTATGATTGACCAGGGAATCACCAGATAGCGTCACTCTTCGCCAAACTTCATTTCACGCGCTTAGTTTTCCACGGGTTCAAATCGTGTAGTCCTGTCAGACGTTCCACATACCAAAAACCATGTTGAATGGTCCTCTACCGGCGGTATAGGCGTTTTCACATGATTGGGTACAGTAAGAAACAGCCCCAAAAACCGTATAGATAGGTAGTTCCAACGAATTAACTACCGGCCTTACCGATAGCCGGGAAACATGGAGAGAAGCCGATTCTACCATACATCACCTGATATTCTAAAAGAAACAGCGAGAGTTCCACGGGTCGGGTGATCCGTGGTTGTTTACTCATCCTCTGTTACTGTACCTCTTACACAGTCAGGACAGTACCAATCGTGTTCAGATTTGATCCACATATCGTCGGTTTCTGATATTGAATACCCAATATTCCACCCTTTCATGTCCTTACCTGTGATTTCAACCTCTACAAAATCACCACACACCGTACAGTGTACGACTTTCTCTACTGGGTACGGTCGTTTACTTCCGTTCTCATTCATCTGCATCATTCTCCGTCCCCGATTGGAAATAACGACGTGTCTCCACGTATAACACCGCCAACGGTGGGAGAATCGACAAAGCAGCAAAGAGGTATACGCCAGACGTGACATCCTCGCCCGCCGTGAACGGCGGGGCTTCCACCACAGGTGGAACACTCGGTCACAGACCGAGTAGAGGTTTCAAGGCGTGTACGTCGCCGAGGTCGTCCACGCCGCCCCCGCAGTCACAGACTGCTAGACGACGCGTTGTCATCGGGAGTCCGTCTCTCGAAGCGGGAGTCCCTCGCTCCCGGCGGTGTCTTGGTGGCTCTGCCACGCGAGCCCCGCATCGCGGTGAGTCATCGACCAGCGGTTTCTCGACTGGGCTCTCTCCCCGCGAATTGCACTCGATGTTACGGTGCGCTGTAAGTTAATTGTTCGTGTTGGGTTGAGTGTTTGCTGGTTTGTAGGCGGTGGATTGCATCACAGAGTGACGCGATTCACGCCCGCCGTAAACGGCGGGATTCTCTCGCTGTCAGAAGATAGTCCCACCCGGATTCGAACCGGGGTCCCCTGCTCCAAAGGCAGATGTCATTGGCCGCTAAACCATGGGACTACGACTACGAAAGGGGTTATAACCCAATCGTTTGCCGTTTCGTCGCATTATTTGGGTGTGCGCCACACGACCAGGGCGCGAATGCTCCCGGAGGGATTTGAACCCTCGTCCTCGGCTCGAAAGGCCAAGATGATTGGCCGGGCTACACCACAGGAGCTCAAATGCGTAGGGGTGTCTCCGCGGACACGACTGGTAGGTCCTGCCCGGGAGACACGGCGCGGAGGCGGAGATCAGGTGAATTTATGTTTTAGGTGTATCTTTGTGTGAGTGATTTTATTAATCACCTCCCACGAACTGTTTTGTGCCTTCACAGTTTGTTTTCACACCAGGGTTCTTAACTGGTATGGTTTCACGTCACGGCTGTCGTGGCGTATCTGGTGTTTGACGGCACTTCGCTCGCGGACACGCGACGACGGGCGGGCATCGAATAATAATTCTTCCGTGGTCCGTCGACCACCGGGGAAGACGCAACCCGGGACGTTTTATTATTCGTGCCCGCAGCCCCGAAGGAAGCCGCGAGTGAAGGGCGTGAGTTGCGTTTGAACTACGTGCAAATGTGTAAGGATTAACGTAGGTCCGAGGTGGCGTGTTGGTTGCTGAGAGAACCTGAGCGGCTTGCACGATACGAAATTTGTGTTGGTGCTACGGTTGTTGTTTGACAGCCTTAGCGAGGTGGAGGGCGTCTGACTGGTGCACTACGAACGGGTGTTCAGTTTCTGGCGGGTGGATTGTGACGAAGGGGCGGTTGGCAGGGAGTGAATCCGGAGTGAGGTTGGTCACTGGTTCAAGTGGTGAAAGCCAATCGATAACGGTCCCATCTGAGATGGTTGTTGGTCTTTCAGGGAAGTCTCTTGGGGGAGTAGTTGTTGCACCGGGTTCCACATCAAGTAACCAGTCCATGTACGCGTAGCGTTCTTGGCTTGGGAGCGGCCCGCAATCGCGTTTGTGACGCGGGGTGTCCGTGTTATCGTGTAGGAACCAAGTACCGCCTACACGGCCAGACAACCCGGTTGTGTCGCCGTTACACTTCGGACACTTGTACGATTCGATTTCACGGTCGTCAGAGAGTCGTGGGATCCATGGTTTGTCCGGGGCAAGGGAAAACGGGACGCGGCAGTCTGCACATTTCTGACTACGTTCCCAGTACTGATCAGGGAGTAAATGAACCGGGACGAGATACGCTTCAGTGTCGATGAGTGCATCCACACCATCCGGGAGGTGTCCTTGGATCGCATCCGGTCCACGGATAACACCGGGAATTCGGAGTGTTTCCGATCGCGTATTGTATCGACAAAGCGTATCGGAGAAGAACAGGATGTGGTCGTTTCCTGACGGGGTGATGTGGGCTCGGGTGAACCACTTCACACGGTCGAGTACCGCATCGTATAGCTCACGAGTAAGTGACTCAGTGAACGTTCGAGAGACATGATGTTTGCCGTAGGACCCGTTTTTCCGTGTAAGCCCGGCATGCCCGGTCGGGATCTCATCGGCATATAACGGAACGGATGAAACGATGCTGTGTTCAGTGAGTGAAACATCAATTAGTTCCGCATCGATTTGCGTTTCGTTGAGTGTAGCCTGGTGAGACAATGTCCTCAATGCGTGTTCAACAGGGTCTTGTGTAGATGATGAGGTGTACATGGTGAACTCCGCCGGTATGGGTTCTCTTTGGTTTGATTAAGTAAAGTGGTTAGCCTTCAGATGAGCGTGCTTAGTTCACACGTGAGGGGTATTCTGGGTTGTGAGATGGTTCATCACTTGGTCGAATTCGTTCGCGGGGATGATCTCAAGGTCATTGTTTTTAGCGATTGTGCGGTACATCTCAATCTTATCAACAGGAACGATTACGTAATCCGTGTCTTGGGTAACAATTTCATCGACGTTTCCGTCGTGTTGTTCAATCGTCCGTGTGACTGTTGAGAGCGTGTATGACGGGAGTGTAGTTTCGAAGACGAACGTTTGGTTCGTAACGAGTGTGTTCTCAAGTTCTATATCGGTGCTTGTTTCGGTTGGTGGTTCCGATGGGGGTTTTTGAGAGTCGTCAACTTCGAGCGCGTTGGCGTACGAATTCCCAGATTTAACGCGTTTCTGTTCGCCCGTCGCAGCAAAATAGATGAACACTGCAAGTAGCAGCCCGAAAAGATAGAAGGTGAACACTGAAAGGATGCCAGTGAATGCAGCGAACGCTTTTGCAGTGTTCGTGGCTTTCCTTGTTCCTTCGACGTACCCGTACTTTGCGGCGAATCCGGCACGTAGGATCCGCCCACCATCAAGGGGGAACGCCGGGAGGAGATTAACAATAACCATGAATAGGTTGAGGAAACTGGTGATGAAGAGGTACGCTGTAACTGCGGGCAGTGAAAGGGCTGTGCTGGCGTATCCTGCGACGAAGAATGTGGTGAAAATGATGAAACTGACGATCGGGCCAGCGATAGCGATTTCAAGTTCAATACGCGGGTTTTCCGGTTGTGAGTTGATTTCTGCCGCGCCACCGAGAACCCAGAGGGTGATGCTGTTGACTGAAACACCGTGTTTTAACGCGGCGTATGTGTGCCCGAGTTCGTGGAGAATTACTGTCCCATACAGTGAGAGAACCAGGACCGCTGCAAACAGTGTTGCTGTGAGTTGGGAACTGAAATTCGGTCCTGTGAGCGGTATGAACGTAACGGTGCTGATGAGGTTAACATAGTCATCTATGATGTGAGGTTGGGAGAGCGCAGATGTAACGAGGAGAAACACAATTACCCAAACGTACGTAACGGTGAACGGGATTCCACGGAATCTGACGAGTTTGATTCGCTTGCCAATCATGGGTGCTGGGAAGTATTCTTCGAGTGGTGATGGGAACGAGTGTTATGATAGTGTTTGCATAGGAATGGTGTAAGCCCTCGGGTTGCTAGATGTCGTCAGGGTCCCCCCAGAAGACGAGTGTGAGTATGAACGCGGAGAGGATGCCTGGTGTAGTGTACGCTTCAAGGAGACTGAACATGAATATGAACCCGTAGAAAACCTTGGCTGATGTGTTCCCCCATGTTGTGTTGAAGAAGAGTCCGACACCGATTGTTATTTGAACGAAAGCAATGACAATCCCTCCTATTACGAGTGTCGCATCGAAGAACGTGTTTGAGGATTCAGTAATAGAAAAACCAATGAGTCCGAGGATGGCGACAGTACACCCAAGGACGATAGCAGCACCAGTGGCCCGATGTTGAAATGAACCTTGACGGTAGATAGACTCAGGCATGTGGACTGTGGTAGGTGCGTGGTGGGAAAAGAGGTAACGGTTGCTGATGGAATGAAGGTGGCGCGTTTCGACTCGTCGAACTTCGCGTGCGAGTTCGACGAGGAAGTAGCGCGAGGGAGTGGGG
>LFCJ01002992.1_pt1 | contig 12293 bp, 10 predicted proteins | sample 643141 | NCBI WGS metagenome assembly LFCJ01 (sample SAMN03766243, study PRJNA286221) | soda lake metagenome | biome: soda lake; feature: Kulunda steppe; material: water; isolation source: sample B1-Br-g2 brine of Lake Bitter-1 | place: Russia: Kulunda steppe | collected 2010-07 | reverse complement strand
TCGCCGGGGAAGACCGGGCCGATATCGGTGTGGCCGGGCACGTCATGAAAGCCCACCGCATCCACCACGCCGGGCAGAGCGCGCACCCGCTCGATATCCAGGCGGGTCAGGCGGCCGTGAGCCACCGGCGAGAGCGCCAGAGCGACATGCAGGCAGTCCGCCGGCACCTTGAGATCGTCGATATAGGCGGCGCGGCCGGTGACGTGCTTCACCGCGCTCTCGTGGGCCCGGGCGCTGCCGGCACGACCCTGGGTGGCGGTCTGCGTGGTCTCCCGGGCCAGGGGCCCATCGCCCTGGATGCGGTCGTCGAGCTCCCGGCGCGCCTCGGTGGAGTCGGTGCCGACGTCGGCGTCATCTTTCAACTTGGCCGGCGCGGTTCCGGGCGCCTTATCCGGCGCGGCACCGGGCGCCTTGGAAAGTTTAGTGAGCGTACGCATGGAGCATCACCTCCCGGTCAGAGTGGGTTTGCTGCTGCGCGATGACAAGGCGCAGCCGCTCCAGCAGGTTGGCGGCGGAGAGCTCACGGTAATGGGCGCTGCCACGCACGTCGCTCATCGGCTGAAAATCCTGCTTCAGGGCGGTGCGGGCCGCCTGGAAGTTCGCCACCGTCGGCGGCTGGCCCTCCAGGGCCGCCTCCGCAGCTGTCGCCCGCTTCGGTATGGCCGCCATGCCCCCGAAGGCGAGGCGTGCCTCGCGAAGTACCCCGTCCTCCAGGCGCCAGGAGAAGGCGCCCAGCACCGCCGAGATATCATCCTCGCGACGCTTGGACAGCTTCCACACCCTGAGGTGTCGCCCCGGCTCGGGGCGCGGCAGGAAGACGGCGCGAATCACCTCGCCCTCCGCCAGCGCCGTCTGCTTGTAGTCGAGAAAGACGTCCTCGAGGGGCAGTTCGCGTTCCCCTTCGGGGCCGGCCAGCCAGAGCCGTGCCCCCAGCGCCAGCAGCACCGGCGGGGTATCGCCGATGGGCGAGGCGTTGGCGATATTGCCCCCCAGGGTGCCGCGGTTGCGCACCTGGGCGGAGCCCAGACGGTGCAGCAGGTGGGCGAAGGCGGGGTAGTGCGCTTCGAGCAGCGGTTCGAGACGGGCATAGCTCACCGCACCGCCGATCCACCAGCCCTCGCGGCCATCCGCCAGGGTGGCCTCCTCGACGGCGGTGAGCTCGGCCACCCGGGTCACATCCACCAGGCGCTCGAACCGGCGCTGGCGCTGGGTCACCTCCAGCCAGAGGTCGGTAGCGCCGGCGACGATGGGCGCCTCGGGGTGGCGGCGACGCTCCTCGACCAGCTCGGCCAGGGTGGTGGGCTGCACGAAGGCGCTATCGGCCGCGGGCGTGGGTGCATGCGCCGTGGCATCTACGGCGAGATCCAGCCACTCGGGGCGCGCGTAAGGGTGCTCCTCCATGGAGAGGGCCGCGTCGCGGATCGGGCGATAGCCGGTGCAGCGGCAGAGGTTGCCGCCCAGCGCCGCCTCAAGCCGCTCGGGCGTCAGCGGCGCCGGCCGCTCCCGGGTCTCCTCGTGCAGGGTGAAGAGCGACATCACGATCCCTGGGGTGCAGAAGCCGCACTGGCTGGCGTGACAGGCCACCATGGCCGCCTGGGCGGGATGAAGGGCCTCGCCTCGCGCCAGTCCTTCAACGGTGACCAGCGAGCGTCCCTGGAGCTGATGGGCGGGGGTGATGCAGGCGTTGGCGCTGTGGTAGCGCACCCGGCCGTAGGGACCGGACTCGCCGATGGCCACGGTGCAGGCCCCGCAGTCGCCGGAGGCGCAGCCCTCCTTGGTGCCGGTCTGGCCAAGGGTCTCGCGCAGAAGCTCGAGCACGCTGGTGTCGGGCGAAGCCGCACTGCGGCGAGGCTGCCCGTTGAGCAGGAAGTCGATCATGACATTGTCTCTGTTATTGATCGCTGGGGGGGGTACCCCGGTCGTCACCGACCATCAGGAAAGTCGGCATGTTGACCATGTGGTCAGGTTGTTTTCAGCATGGCCAACGCTGGCCGACTTTGCAAGTGTCCAATAGGGCACCGCGGGTAGCAGTGACGCTCAAGGCTGTTCCCGGCGCCTTTCGCTCAAGTTGCCCCCGTCGTTGCATGCACCGCCGCGGTGCGGCAATCTCGGCAGAGACCATTGGCACAGGGAACGGGTAGATGACAGAAGTCGCGAGTCCGGCGGCGACACGTCGTGCGCGGGAGAGGGGGGAAGCCGGCGGCGCGACCCGCGAGCGCAACGAGCGTGAGATCCTCGCCGCGGCAGAGAAGATCTTCGCCGCCCACGGCTACCGCGGCGCCAGCGTTCAGGCCATCGCCGAGGCGGCGGGGCTGCCCAAGTCCAACGTGCTCTACTACATGGGTAGCAAGCGCGGGCTCTATGTGCGGCTGCTGGAGCGCATGATGGCGCGCTGGAATGCGCTCTTGGACGATATCTCGGTCGACGATGACCCCGCCGAGGTGCTGGAGGCCTTCATCCGCAGCAAGATGGCGCTCTCCCGGCGCCACCCGGAGGGCTCGCGGCTCTTCGCCGCCGAGATTCTCGCCGGGGCGCCCTTCCTGCAGGAGTTCCTGCGCGGCGAGCTGCGCGCCTGGGTGGAGGAGCGCGGGGCGATCTTCCGCCAGTGGGCCGAGCGCGGCCTGATGGACCCGGTTGAGCCGGTCTGGCTGATCTTCCTGATCTGGTCCGCCACCCAGCACTACGCCGACTTCGAGGCTCAGGTGCTCGGCATCACCGGGCGCGACGAGCTCAGCGACGCCGACGTGGAGCAGATCACCGCCTTTCTGATCCGGGTGATCCTCAAGGGGTGCGGCGTCACGCCTCCTTCGGCAGCGCCAGGCTGATCAGCACGGTGGCCGCGAGCAGGGCGCTGGAGACCCAGAGGGTGGCGGTCAGCCCGCCCGTGACATAGAGCCAGCCGGAGAGCAGGGTGCCGATCAGCCGCCCCATGGCGTTGGCCATGTAGTAGAAGCCCACGTCCAGCGAGACGCCGTCCGAGCGCGCCATGCGCACGATCAGAAAGCTGTGCAGGCTGGAGTTCACCGCGAAGACCGCGCCGAAGAGCATCAGCCCCCCGAGCAGCACCACCTGTGGCTGCGCCGCCAGTAGCTGTCCTTCAAGACCCAGGGCGATCAGCGCCGGCAGGGCGGTAAGCGCCGCGGCCCAGGCGATGGCGGAGCCGCGTCCCGCCGTGCCCCCGGTGATCCGCGGCGCGACCGCCTGCACCGCCCCGTAGCCGATCACCCAGAGGGCCAGGAAGCCTCCCACCCGCCAGCTGTCCCAGCCGAACTGGGTGGCCAGAAAGACCGGCAGGGCGACCACGAACCAGACGTCCCGGGCACCGAAGAGGCACATCCGCGCCGCCGAGAGGATATTGATGGCGCGGCTCTTGGAGAGCATCTCGCGAAACTTCGGCTTGGCCTTGGCCCGGCCCAGGTCGCCGTCCAGGCGCATGAGAGAGAGCGCCAGCACCCCGGCAAGCATCACCACCATGGCGAGTATCGCCCCCTGGAAGCCGATCAGCGTCAGCAGCAGCCCCCCCAGGAAGAAGCCCACCCCCTTGAGCGCGTTCTTGGAGCCGGTGAGCAGCGCCACCCAGCGGTAGAGCGCCTCATGGCCCTCCGTCCCCTGGGGCACCAGGGTCTTGATGGCGCTCTTGGCGCTCATCTTGTTGAGGTCCTTGGCGATGCCCGAGAGCGCCTGGGCGGCCATCACCCAGGGCACCGAGAGCCAGGCCACCGGCACCAGCAGCATGGAAAGCGCCACCACCTGCAGGCCGAGCCCCAGGTTCATGGTGCGGTTGAGTCCGAGACGCGCCCCCAGCCAGCCCCCCACCAGGTTGGTCACCACCCCGAAGAACTCGTAGAACAGAAACAGCAGCGCCACTTCCAGGGCCGAGTAGCCGAGCCCGTAGAAGTAGAGCACCACCAGCATGCGCAGGGCGCCGTCGGTGAGGGTGAAGGCCCAGTAGTTGCCGGTGACCAGCAGGTACTGGCGGATCTCCCGGGGCAGGGCGGCGACGCGGGCGATCATGCGTCCGCCATCCCCACCTTGGCGGCCAGCTCCGCGGTGCGGCAGGCGTAGCCATACTCGTTGTCGTACCAGGCGTAGAGCTTCACCTGGGTGCCGGCCACCACCATGGTGGAGAGGGCATCGACGATGGCGCTGCGCGGGTCGCTACGATAGTCGATGGAGACCAGCGGGCGCGCTTCATAGCCGAGGATCCCGGCGAGCTCGCCCTCGGCGGCCTCCTTCAGCAGGGCGTTGACCTCCTCCTCGGTGGTCTCGCGGGCGACCTCGAAGACCATGTCGGTGAGCGAGGCGTTGGCAAGCGGCACGCGCACGGCGTGGCCGTTGAGCTTGCCTTCGAGCTCCGGAAAGATGGCGGTGATCGCCTTGGCGGAGCCGGTGGTGGTCGGGATCAGGCTCATGCCGCAGGCCCGGGCCCGGCGTAAATCCTTGTGGGGCGCATCCAGGATGGTCTGGGTGTTGGTGATGTCGTGGATGGTGGTCATGGAGCCGTGGCGGATGCCGAGCGTCTCGTGGATCACCTTGACCACCGGCGCCAGGCAGTTGGTGGTGCAGCTCGCCGCCGTGACGATGCGGTGCCGGGCCGGGTCGAAGAGGTGGTCGTTGACCCCCACTACCAGGTTGAGCGCACCTTCGTCCTTCACCGGGGCGCTCACCACCACGCGCTTGACCCCCTGGTCCAGGTAGGCCTGGAGCCTGTCGGTGGTCTTCATCTTGCCGGAGGCCTCGATCACCAGGTCGCAGCCGGACCAGTCGGTATCATCGATCTCGCGGTGTGACGTGAAGGCGATGCGTCGACCGGCCACGATCAGGGAGGAGTCGTCCGCCGTGATATCATCGCCGCCGCCCGTCCACTGGCCGTGCACCGAGTCGAACTGCAGCAGGTGGGCGAAGGTGGCGGCGTCTCCGCCCGGGTCGTTGATCTGCACGAACGCGAGGTCCGGGTTCGTCCAGCCGGCGCGTAGGGCCAGGCGGCCGATGCGGCCGAAGCCGTTGATGCCGATGCGTATCGCCATGGGGGACTCCTTGGGTGTCACGGGGAAGTGAAGAGCGAATATATATGGCGAATCGTATATGAAGCAGGATGACAGTTCGATGACAGCGGCACTGCCCATCGAGGCCAGGCTCGACGCCATCCAGGCCGCCCTGGCGGCAAACCCCCGGGCGCTGCTGGTGGCCGAGCCCGGGGCCGGCAAGACCACCCGGGTGCCCCTGGCGCTGCTCGAGGCCCCCTGGGCCGCCGAGGGCCGACTGCTGCTGCTGGAGCCGCGGCGGGTGGCGGCACGGCTTGCCGCCGGCTTTATGGCAGATACCTTGGGTGAGCGCGTTGGGGAAACCGTCGGCTACCGGATGCGCGGCGAGAGCCGGGTCGGCCCGCACACCCGCCTCGAGGTGGTCACCCAGGGGGTGCTGACCCGGATGCTCCAGGAGGACCCGCTGCTGGAGGGGGTGATCGGAGTGATCTTCGACGAGTTCCACGAACGCAGCCTGGAGGCCGACCTCGGCCTGGCGCTGGCCCTGGATGCCCAGTCGGTGCGCGACGACCTGCGTCTGCTGGTGATGTCGGCGACCCTGGACGTCGAGGCCCTGCTCGGCGTGCTGGGCGAGGGCACCCCGGTGATCGACTGCCCGGGGCGCACCTTTCCCGTGGCGACCCGCTACCGCGCCCTCAATGCCCGGGAGGACACCGCTCCCCAGCAGGCCCGGGCGCTGCTCGACGCCATGGGGCAGCAGGCGGGCGATGCCCTGGTGATCCTCCCCGGGGTGGCGGAGATCCGCCGCCTGGCCCGGGAGCTCTCGCACCGGTCGCCCGAGCTTGCCGTCATGGAGCTCCACGGCCGCCTACCCCTGGAAGCCCAGCGCCGCGCCCTGCGCCCCGACCCCGAGGGGCGCCGGCGCGCGGTGCTCGCCACCGCCATCGCCGAGTCCAGCGTCACCGTGGACGGCGTGCGCCTGGTGGTGGACGCAGGCCTGGAGCGGGTGCCGGTCTTCCAGCCGAGAAGCGGCCTGACCCGCCTGGCGACGCGTCGCGTCAACCGCGCCAGCGCCGACCAGCGCCGGGGCCGCGCCGGCCGCCAGGGCCCCGGCCTCTGCCTGCGGCTCTGGGCCGAGGAGCAGCCGCTCATCCCCCACGGGGAGCCGGAGATGCGCCAGGCCGATCTCGCCCCGCTGGCCTTCGAACTGGCGCGCTGGGGCGTCACCGACCCGGGTGGCCTCGCCTGGGTCACCCCGCCCCCCGCCGCGGCGCTCTGTGCCGGTCGCGAGCTGCTCGGCCGCCTGGGGCTGCTGGATGCCGAGCACCACCTCACCGAGCTGGGCCGACGCGCCGCCCGCTGGCCCACCCATCCGCGCCTGGCGGCCATGCTGGAGCGCGCCCGGGAGCTTGAGGCGCTGCCGCTGGCCTGCGCCCTGGTGGCGCTGCTCGAAGGGCGCGGCCTGGACGAGGAGCGGGACCTGGAGCGGGCCCTGCAGGCGCGGCTCAAGGCGCCGCGGGAGCACCGCCAGTGGCAGCGGGACGCCGAGCGGCTGGCCCGTATCGCCCGGGTGAGCCTCAAGGTGGCAGGTCTGGCCCCGCTCGGTGAGCTGCTGGCGCTGGCCTATCCGGAGCGCATCGCCCAGCGCCTGGACGCCCCGGGCCGCTTCCGCCTGGCCGGCGGGGGCCTGGCGACCCTGCCCGACCACCACCCATTGGCCCATGCGGAACTGCTGGTGGCGGTGGAGCTCGACGGCGAGGCCAGCGGGGCGCGCATCTTCCGCGCCGTGGCGCTGGGACGCGACCGGCTGGAGGCGCTCTACCCCGAGTGCGGCCAGTGGCGGGCGCGTCTCGAGTGGTCCGACGACCAGGGCAGGTTGGTGGGGGAGCGAGTGCGCGGCCTGGGGGCGGTGGTGCTGGAGAGCAAGCCCCTGGCCAAGCCGCCCCCGGCGGCGGTCAGGGCCGCCCTGCTGGAGGCGCTGCGCCGCCGGGGGCTACCGCGAAGCGACGATCTCGAGCAGCTGCGCGGGCGGCTGGCGATGTTGAGGCGGACCCTGGGCGATGGGTGGCCCGACGTCTCGGAGGCGGCGCTGTTGGAGACCCTGGAGACCTGGCTGGGTCCCCATCTGGACGGCATCACCCGCCTGGACGCCGTGGAGCGCCTGCCCCTGGCGCGCCTGCTCCTCGACACCCTCGACTGGCCTTTGCGCTCGCGGCTCGATTCGCTGGCGCCGCTGCGCCTGGCGGTGCCCAGCGGCGCCAGCCATCGGGTGGACTATGCGCCCTGCCTCGAGGGCAAGCCGCCGGTGCTGGCGGTGAAGCTGCAGGAGTGCTTCGGCTGGCAGGCCTCGCCCCGGGTCGCCGACGGCCGCGAGGCGGTGCTGCTGCACTTGCTCTCGCCGGCGCGCCGCCCGCTGCAGGTCACCGCCGACCTGGCGAGCTTCTGGGCCAATGGCTACCCGGAGGTGCGCCGCGAGATGCGCGGCCGCTACCCCAAGCACCCCTGGCCCGAAGACCCCACCACCGCCGAGGCCACCGCCCGCACCAAGCGGCGGGGGTAGCGACGCCTGCCCGCCTAGGCCAGCCCGGCCAGGCCCAGCAGCAGCGCCGTCAGCCCCAGGCAGACGCCGAAGGCGGGCCAGGGCATCAGCCAGGCGTCGGCGCGCCGCAGCCGCCAGCGCCAGCGTCGAGTTTCACGCCTTGCCCCCATTCGCCGCGCTCGGGCGCGCACCTCACGGCGCCAGCCCAGCGTCGCCAGTTGCCGATGCAGCGGGGTGGCGAGCATCAGCCCGGCTCCCAGCGTCAGCGCCGCCAGCGCCGGCAGCAGCGCCTTGAACCAGGCGCCCGGCGTGGCCAGATAGGCCAGCGGGACGCCGGCCCAGACCCAAGGCAGCAGGGCCGCCAGCGTGCCCAGTCCCCCCAGGGCCGCCAGCAGCCAGCCGGGCGGCGCCGTGCCCCGGGCGGGGGGCTCGAGTCGCCATAGCAGCCAGGCCAGCCTGAGCATCAGCAGGCTCGTCAGCATCCCGCTCAGGGCCACCGGCCAGACGGCCAGGGCCGCCTCGCTCAGCGCCGTCTCCATGCCCGCTTTCACCGCCAGGCCGCTTGAGGGCGGCAGCCCCGCCAGGGTCAGGGCGGGCAGCGCCAGGGCGCCCAGCAGCAGGGCGCGCCCGCCTGGGCTGCGGGCGATCAGCCCTGCGCCCATGAAGAGCGTCGCCTTGGCGAGGGCGTGGGCGGCCACCAGCCCGAGCAGGGCCGGCAGGGCGGCGGGGCTCTCCAGCAGGTGCAGCCCCAGCAGGGCGGTGACCAGGCCCATCTGGCTGACGCTGGACCAGGCCAGCAGCGTCTTGGGCGCGGCCTGGACAAGTCCGCGCAGGGCGCCGTAGAGAGCGCCGCCCAGGCCTGCGACGACCAACGCCAGCCCGACACTGGCCTCCGGCACGGCGCCGGGCAGCAACAGCACGCCCCCCAGCACGCCGACCTTGATCATCAGTCCCGAAAGCACCGCGCTGGCCACCGGCGGCGCTACCGGGTGGGCCAGCGGCAGCCAGCCATGGACGCCGATGGTGCCGGCCTTGATGGCAAGTCCCAGACTCAGGGCCGTCAGCGCCGGCCAGGGGAGGTCCGCCCGAGCCAGGTCGGCAAAGGCCAGCGACGGCGATGCCTGCCAGGCCAGGGTCAGGCCGAGCAGCAGGCTCACCTCGGCGAGCATCATCATGGCGAGATATCCCGCGGCGGCCCGCCGCGCGCCCGAGCCACCCCCCAGCCTCACCAGCCCCCAGCCCGCCAGGCCCAGCCAGGCGGCACCCAGGTAGAAGACGAGGAGATCGCCCGCCGCCAGAAGCGTCAGGTGCGCGGCGGCGGTGAGCGCCAGGAGCGAGAAGAGGCCCCGGGACGAGCCGCTCTTGCTGCTCGGCGACGCTGCGTTCTGTGCTGCCGCCCTGGCGGCGGCCAGGGCCAGCGGCCAGATCAGCAGCGCCGGCAGCAGCCAGGCGAGCCGGTCCGTCTCCAGGCGCAGCGGCGCCGGCGTCAGTTCGAGCCCCGGAGCGCCGAACAGTGCAACGAGGCCGGCCAGCCAGGCGAGGAGCACCAGCAGCAGCGCCGGGGCCGCTTCGCGGCGGGTCTTCGTCAGCGTTGCCGGGGACGCAGCGCCGGCAGGCGCCAGGGCGATGGAGGCGATGCGCCACAGCCAGGCGGCGGTCAGCAGGGTGCCCAGCAGCATGACCCCGGCCAACAGCGGCTGATCGCCGTCCAGGGCGGCGCGCAGCAGCCACCACTTGCCCACGAAGCCGCCGCTGGGGGGCAGCCCCATCAGCGAGAGGCCCCCCAGTCCGATGGCGGCCCAGAGCCAGGGATGCTGCCTGGCGCTGCCGGCAAGGCCCGCCAGGCGGTCGTGGCCGAAGCGGTGATGGAGCCGGCCGGCGGCGAGGAAGAGCCCGCCCTTGGCGAGGCCATGGGCGAACAGCAGGAGCAGGGCGCCGCGGGCGCCGATGCCCTGCCAGGCCTCGCCGCCGGCCAGGCTTGGCAGCAGCAGGGCATAGCCTCCCTGGGAGAGCGTCGACCAGGCGATCACCAGCTTCAGGCGGTTCTGCAGCAGCGCCTGGATGCCGCCCCACATCAGCGCCAGTGCGCCCAGGGCGGCCAGCGCCTGGCGCATCAGGGTGCCAAGCTCGGCGAAAGGCTCCAGCCAGAGCCGCCACAGCACCAGCAGGGCGGCGGCCACCACCGCCCCGGAGAGCAGGGCGCTGACCGGTGCCCGGGCGCGGGAGTGGGCCGCCGGCAGCCAGCTGTGCAGAGGTACCATGGCCGCCTTGATCAACAGCCCCAGGGTCACCGCCAGGGCGGCGAGACGGGCGGCAGGGCCATCCTCGATGACCTCCGCCAGCTGCGTCAGGTCCAGCCTTCCGAACTGGCCATAGAGCAGCGCCACCCCCAGCAGGTAGAGCAGCGAGCCCAGCAGCGAGGCCATCAGGTAGCGCAGCGCCGCCACGTGGTAGGGGTCCTCCCGAGAGCGGCTGACCAGGCCCACCGCCGCCAGCGCTATCAGCTCCAGGGTGACATAGAAGTTGAAGAGATCCCGGGAGAGCAGCAGGGCGTTGAGCGCCGCCCACAGCAGCCACCACAGGCTCCACAGGTAGCGGTCGTGGCGGCCGTCCGCTTCGGCAAGCAGCGCCAGGCTGGCCAGTCCCATCAGCAGCCCGACCATGACAACGAGCAGCAGGGCCGGCCTGTCGAGTCGCCAGGCAATCCCCACCGGCGGCGCCCAGTCGCCCAGCCACAGCGTGACCTCGGTGAAGCCGTTCACGCCCCCTGGCCCGACAAGCCCCAGGCCGCCGATCAGAAGACCGCCCAGGGCGATCGCGACCTGGTGGCGCGCCGGGAGCAGGCCCAGCAGGGCGACGAGGGCCAGGGCCAGGGGCAGCACGACGAGCAGGGGCAGCAGCCAGTCCGCTGGCGTCACGGGTCCTCCCCGCGGCGTCGATCATGGGCCTGCACCGCCAGGGCGAGCACCGCGGCGGTGGTGCTGACCGCCACCACGATACCGGTGAGCACCATGGCGTGGGGCAGCGGATCGAGGCCGTACGGGGTCTGCGCCAGGCTGACCAGCAGCAGAAAGACGGCGCTGGCCAGCACGTTGAGCGCCAGCACTCGGCGCAGCAGGTCGTCGGTACGGAAGAGCCCTATCAGCGACATTCCGGTGAGCGTCGCGGAGAGCAGCAGGTAGAGTTCGCTCATCGTCCCGGCTCCCCGTAGAGGTAGAGGGCCATCAGCATCAGGGCGATGGAGAGGGCGGCGGCGACCTCCACGGCGAGAATCACGGTTCCCGCCATGCCCACGGGGATATCCAGGAAGGTGCCCGTCAGCAGCAGGCCACTCAGCGCCACGCCCAGAAACAGCAGCACGCCGGCTGTCAGCAGCAGGCGAAGCAGTGGCTGGCGGCGGGGATCGTGCATCCAGGGCACGGCGCCGGCGAGTACCAGCAGGACGCCCCCGGCACCCAGCACTGCACCGGCGGGAAAGGCGCCGCCCGGCGCATGGCTGCCGCGCCACAGCAGGTAGGCGGGCACCAGCAGGAAGAGCGGATGCAGCAATCGGGTCAGGGCCGGGAGGCCCGGGAGCGCCGTGGCCGGTGCATAAGGAGTGAGTGCCGGCCCCAGGGACCAGACCAGGCAGACGGCGGCCAGCATCACGGCGATCTCGAGCAGGGTGTCCCAGGCGCGCAGGTTGAGCAGCACCGCGGTCACCGCATTGGTCACGCCGCTCTCCGGGAGCGCCTCGCCGATCGGGCCGGCGAGACCGGGGCGCGGGAGCTGCCAGGCGACCCAGGCCAGGGCCAGGGTGGACATGAGGGTGGTGACCAGCGCCAGGTGCACCAGCGGTCGCTGGCCGACCCGCCAGGCCGGCGCATGGCCAGCGGTGGCAGGCAGCCGTCCGAGTGCTGCCAGCAGCAGGGCGCCGGTGACACCGGCGCCGATGGCCGCCTCGGCAAGGGCGATGTCGATGGCGTCGAGGCGAACCCATACCAGGGCCATTAGCAGGCCGAAGGCCATGAAGTGGACCACTGCCGAGAAGCGGTGCGGGTCGAACAGCGCCTGCCAGGCCAGCCAGCTCAGGCCGACGACAAGCAGCAGGTCGAAGCCGAGGGTCAGGGCGCTCACCGGGGCATGTCCTCCTCCTGGCCATTCACCCCGGGAGGGGGCCTGCGCTGACGCGGCCTCAGCCCGCAGGCCAGTGCCGTGGAGGCGATCAGGGTGGCGCCGATGCTGGAGGCGATCAGCACCAGACCCCACACGAGCAGCACCTTCAGGGCCGCAGCGACGGTCGCGGCCTGCAGCGCAAGGCCCAGACAGATCAGTCCGAGGCCCAGGTTATCGGCCTTGGTCAGGGCATGCAGGCGCGCGTAGAGATCGGGAAAGCGGACCAGCCCGAGGCTCCCGGCGAAGAAGAAGATCGCCCCCGTCACGATCAGCCCGCGGCCCAGCGGATCGAGCCATTCAGTCACGTCCCGCCTCCTCGCGACTGCCGCTCTCCTCGTGGAGCAGGGTCCAGGTGCGGGTGACAAAGTTGGCGGTGGCCACGGCGGCTAGCAGGGCGAACAGCAGCGCCACGTCGACCAGCGCGGGCTGCTCGAATCCGGCACTCAACAGCAGCAGCACGGCGATGGCGGAAACGCTGATGAGCTCTGCCGCCAGCATGCGGTCGGCGCTGGTGGGCCCGCGGTGCAGGCGCCACAGGGCCACCCCGGCATTGACCAGCAGCAGCGAGGCGATAACCGCATGAAACATCGAGAAGTCTCCTTGGCTCCTCAGCC